>ERZ773065.24-NODE-24-length-118315-cov-26.189557_pt1 | contig 118315 bp, 103 predicted proteins | sample MGYA00580623_ERZ773065 | MGnify/ENA primary metagenome ERZ773065 (study PRJEB29015, sample SAMEA2738017) | human oral metagenome | biome: human oral; feature: human-associated habitat; material: dental | place: China | collected 2047 ... | reverse complement strand
TACGGTAGAAAGGAGCTTTTTTAGCACCTAAACGAGTCAAACGAATTTTTAACATGTGGGATTCACCTCCTTATAATGATGTGCTGGACAGGTTCAGCGCCCCTGTCCATATATTACATAAACGGTAATTTTGGCATTCCTGGGAAGCCACCCTTACCGCCACGCAATCCTTGTAAACGCTTCATCATCTTCCGCGCTTCTTCGAATTGTTTTAATAAGCGATTAACGTCTTGTACTTGTGTACCAGAACCTAAAGCAATACGCTTACGACGAGAACCATTTAGAATACTTGGATCTTGTCGTTCTGCAGCCGTCATAGATTTAATGATAGCCTCAATGCGACGTACCTCTTTACTATTCAAATCAAGATCTTTTAATTGATCCTTAATTTGACCCATGCCTGGCAACATACCAATAATATTTTGTAATGGTCCTAACTTTCTCACCTGATTCATCTGTTTCAGGAAATCATCTAAGGTGAAATTGTTTTTCGCCATCTTTTGCGCCATTTCACGAGCTTCTTCTTCATCGATAGCACCTTGTACGCTTTCAATAAGAGTTTTGAAGTCCCCTAAATCGAGGATACGAGAAGCCATGCGATCTGGATAGAATACATCGAAACCATCCATCTTTTCGCTCACGCCCGTAAACTTGATTGGCAAACCAGTTACAGCCTTAATGGATAACGCAGCACCACCACGCGCATCGCCATCAAGTTTAGTAAGGATAACACCATCAACGCCTAATTTCTCATTAAACGTTTGTGCTGTCGTTACTGCATCCTGACCTATCATGGAGTCTACAACGAGTAGAATTTCATGAGGTCGAACAGCAGCTTTGATGTTGGACAACTCGTCCATGAGGACTTCGTCAATAGCCAAACGACCTGCTGTATCGATGATAACAACATCTTTCAACATATGCGTGCTTTGCTCTACGGCACGACGCGCGATATCTACTGGATTGGCACCAGGTGTTTCATCAGCAAATACAGGAATATCAATTTGCTTACCTACTACTTGCAATTGCTTAATCGCTGCTGGACGATATACGTCCGCTGCAACGAGCATTGGGTGTTTACCTTGTTTACGAAGGTATACAGCTAATTTACCAGCCGTAGTTGTTTTACCAGCACCTTGTAAACCAACGAGCATAATAATCGTTGGGGGCTTACTGGAAATCATAATACGGCTTTGCGTACCACCTAGGAGCGCTGTCAACTCATCATTGACGATTTTAATAACCGTTTGAGCTGGGTTCAAGGAACCAAACACCTCTTCCCCAAGGGCCTTTTCTTTAATGGATTTAACGAAATCCTTCGCCACCATAAAGTTTACGTCCGCTTCTAAGAGAGCTGTTCGTACCTGACGCAACGCAAGATTGACATCTTCTTCTGTAATTTTGCCCTTTCCTTTTAAGGATTTAAAGGCGTCTTGCAGTTTTTCTGACAAACTATCGAATGCCATATTATCCCTCCATTTGCGTCAATAATTGTTGTACCCGCGATTGTGAAAGCACGTCCGCCGGCAACGTATCTTTTAATTCACTTATCACTTGTTCACGTGCCTCGTACTGAGCCACCAAGTGTAATTTAGATTCATAGTCATTTAAAATATGACGTGCACGCTGTAAGTTATCGTGTACAGCCTGTCGTGATACGCCTAATTCCTCAGCAATCTCGCCAAGGGACATATCATCTTCGTGGTGAAGTTGTAAGGACATGCGTTGCTTGTCCGTCAACAATGGCCCATAGAAATCTAAGAGCAAACTTATGAGTACTCGTTCTTCCATTTCGCCACCTCCATCACTGTCAAGTCATATTACTTTACATATGGTACAGTATAAAAAAAGATGTGTCAAGTAGAAATACTTAACATCTAAATTATAGAGGATTATTTTCATATTTTACTTTTATATCTACTGTAATATGCTATAATAAATATATCTAATATTTTCAATATAAAAGATAGGAGGTATTGTATGAATACCAAACATTATGATCTTATCGTCCTAGGTTTCGGCAAAGCCGGTAAAACATTAGCAGCTAAATTGGGCTCCATGGGCAAAGCCGTAGCTATGATTGAAGAAAATCCACTCATGTATGGTGGCACATGTATTAATATTGCATGTATCCCAACTAAGACGATGATTATAGCCGCATCAAAAGGCTTATCTTACGATCAAGTATTAAACCAACGCGAGGTAGTTACATCTCGTTTACGCAATAAAAACTTCGGTATGCTAGACACTAATGAACATGTCGATGTATATACTGGACATGGTGAATTCATTAGTAATAAAGAAATCGCCGTTACAGCTGGGGAAGACAAAATCATCTTATCTGGTGAAACAATTATTATTAACACTGGTGCTGTAGCGATTAAGCCTAACATTGATGGCATCGACACAGCAACAGGCTTCCATAATAGCACAGAAATTCAACAATTATCCCCTCAACCAAGTACACTAGGCGTCATCGGTGCCGGTCCTATTGGACTTGAATTTGCAAGCTTATATTCTAAACTAGGTACAAAGGTAACAGTATTTAATATTGAATCTAGCATCTTAAAACGGGAAGAACCTATCGTACAAGAATTAGCTAACGAGTACTTAACTGAGCAAGGCATTACCATTCTTAATGATGTAACATTAAACTCTGTATCTAATGATGGCAACAAACCTGTTATTACTGTAAACGGTCAAAACTATACGTTTGATGCTGTTTTATATGCTACAGGTCGCAAACCCAATACAGCTAACATCGGTTTAGAAAATACGGATATCACTACTAACGAACGCGGTGCTATCGTAGTTAATGATACGTGTGAAAGCTCCGTTCCTGGCGTATACGCAGTAGGCGATGTAAACGGTGGTCCTCAATTTACGTATATTTCTCTCGATGACTTCCGCATTGTATTTGGTGCTCTTACAGGTAATGGCCAATACACATTAAAAGATCGCAAAAATATTCCTTACACAACCTTCTTAACACCGCCACTGGCTCGTGTAGGTCTTACAGAAGAAGATGCTATCAACAAAGGATATACAGTTAAAACTAAAGAAATGCTCGTAGCTACCATGCCAAGAGCCCATGTAAACGACTATTTAAAAGGTGCTTTCAAAATTGTAGTAAATGCAGATAATGATTTAATCCTCGGTGCTACACTTTATTCTCAAGGTGCTGAAGAGTTGATTAACCTCATTAAGATGGCTATGGATAACAACATTCCATATACATACTTTAAAAATCAAATCTTTACACATCCTACAATGGCAGAAAACCTAAACGACCTTTGTAACTTTTAATGCCATAAACAAAATCAATAAACAATTGATATAAACGGAAAACTAAAAGGGCGCTCATTAGCTAATATATGCTAATGAGCGTCCTTTAACTATTTAGAAAACTAAGGTGCGAATATGTATACACCTTGACTTGAAAGGCTTAAGATAGTTTCATATAGTATCTACAATTCTTTTTCTATTAGTTTTTTGTAAACAATCTACGTACTATCGTTTGTAATTTAGGTGTTAATACAATAGCCACTACAATGCCTGCCGCAGATGTAATCAAGGAGTATTGAATTTTGCTAGCTGCTACGGCTGCACTTTCAAGAACAAACCACCATGCTAAGAAATAGCCAAATGCAGTCCAAATTGTACCAATAATAAGCGCCACAAGAATTCTCGTAAAGGACGCATTTGGTTTTGTTATAGATGGTGGCAAATAACCCGCTGTCATACCACCTACGATGAGGCCTGCAATACCTTTAATAAAGAAGGAGAATACAATGTATTGCGTATGTCCACCAAAAAGATCAAATAATGCGGAACCAATAGCCGCACCTAAACCACCATATAAACCACCAAAGAGAATAGATGTGGTAAAGAGAGCTGCAGACCCCAAGTGAACCATCGCACCACCTGGTATTTCGATGCGAATCGTTGTTGCTACTGCACATAAGGCAGCAATAAATCCGATATATACAATATCGCGAGTCTTTAATTTCATTATTAACTCCTTCCCTTTTCATAAGAACTATACTTAGTATATCAGATGATAGACACTATAAAAATACTGAGTTTATAGGAATTAAAATATTAGCAATAAAAATGAAGAAATACAAAACAGCACCTATACTATTCAATAAGTGCTGTTTTATGTTTTATCTCATATATAATTAAATTTTAGCTCGTTTTAATCGAAGAGAATTACTTACAACAGTTACAGAGCTAAATGCCATTGCTGTACCTGCAATCATAGGATTTAATGCACCAATAGCAGCCAATGGAATACCAATACAGTTAAATATCAACGCCCAGAATAGGTTTTGTTTAATATTAGTCATAGTCTTACGACTGAGGCGTACTGCTTGTACTAGTGTGTGTAAGTCATTTCTTACAAGAACGATATCTGCCGCCTCTACCGCAATATCTGTACCACTACCGATAGCAAAACCAATATCTGCAGTCACAAGAGCTGGTGCATCGTTAATACCATCACCAACCATACCAACTACAAGACCTTTATCTTGCAATTCTTTTACCTTGCTAGCCTTATCTTGAGGTAATACTTCTGCAATTACATGAGTAATACCTGCTTGTTTTGCAATATATTGAGCAGTACGTCGATTATCACCTGTAAGCATCCATACATCGATACCTTGAGACTGTAATTCTTTTACAACATCTATTGTTTCAGGACGTAATTCATCTTCTACAGCCCATAAGGCACTAATAACACCATCTACAGCTAGAACAGATACGGAAGCACCTTGTTCTTCATAATGTAAAATATCATCTTGTACTTTACTTAAATCATAACCCAATTCAGACATCCAACGGCTATGACCAAGTTGTACAGATACGCCTTGGTATGCGCCTTGCAAACCTTTACCTGGTACATCACCAAAGCTTTCAAGTTCTACAGCTTTACCTTTATAACCATGATCTTCACCGTAATAAACCATAGCTTTTGCAATCGGATGAGATGTACCACTTTCAAGGGCCATCATAAGGGACATATTCCGACTCTCATCACCATTATAGTTTTTGAAAGCTGTTACATCGAGAACACCTTGTGTAAGGGTGCCTGTTTTATCCATAACGATAGCATCTAATTTACCGGCTTTTTCAAGGTATTCCGCACTCTTGATGAGAACACCATGTTCCGCACCTAAGCCGGAGCCTACCATGATAGATGTAGGTGTAGCAAGACCAAGAGCACATGGACAAGCGATAACAAGTACTGCTGTTGCATTGATGAGAGCTACATTAACAGAATCGCCTACAATAAAATACCATACGAGACCAGTCAACACAGCAAGGCCAATAACGGTAGGTACGAAATATTGAGCAACGATATCGGCAATACGTTGAATACTTGCCTTAGATGTTTGCGCTTCCTCTACTACCTTAATGATTTGGGATAGCATTGTATCGGAACCGATGCGTTTTGCTTCCATCGTGAAAGCACCACTCAAGTTAATTGTAGCACCGATAACATCAGAGCCCACTTGTTTTTCTACAGGCAAGCTTTCACCGGTAAGCATAGCTTCGTCTACAGTAGAATAACCTTCAGTAATAGTACCATCTACTGGAATTTTTTCACCGGCCCGAACTTGTAAGATATCACCAGTTACCACCTTAGATGTAGGAATATCTACAAACTCACCATTGCGCAACACATGAGCTGTTGCAGGTTGTAAGGCAATCAATTTTTGAAGCGCCTCAGATGTACGCCCTTTTGCAATTTCTTCTAAGAGTTTACCAAGAAGGATGAATGTAATGAGCCATGCAGAGGTTTCAAAATAAATACCATGCGGACCTAATTCTGGATGGAACTGCCAATTAAAAATACTAAATAGATACGCTACAGTCGTCCCCATTACTACGAGCACATCCATGGTAAGGGCACCGTTCTTCACCGCACTCCACGCACTCTTATAGAACATAAGACCAGGACCGAACTGAGCAATAGTGGCAAGAATAAACTCTGCCCATACTGGCAAGGCTTCGATGCCAAAGCGATGTAATGTCATATTAATCATCATCGGAACAGCCATACAAGCCGCAATAATGAGGCGTGTAATATGAGGTTTTAAATTAACCTTTTCTATTTCTTGCTTTGTTTCATCCGCTTCTGTAGCACCAAAACCGATATTAGTGATAGCGTCGATAATTTGTTGTGGTTCCACGATAGCGCCATCCTTAAACTCTACGCTCCCCTTACGGGTTAGTAGGTTAACCTTTACAGAAGCTACGCCATCAACCTTAGAGACAACGTTTTCAACGCGTTTTACACAGGCTGCACAGTGCATGCCTGTAATGTCAAACTCTTGTTTTTTAGTACTCATATATAACTTCCTTCGATATAATTCAAATCATAGATTCATAAAATATGATAAACACAGTATATTTGTAACATTTATTACATGAATAAATACTCATATCTACTATTTATAATAACATAGATTCTCAATTCGTCAATATCCTACTAAAACTAGAGGGTTATTCCGTTTCTATAAGGGAATTAATAATTATGATTGTAGCGCGATATATTGTATAAATAAATATATATATTATTAAACATTATCGCTCATAATCTATACATTACCTATATAAATAGCTTATAATAAAGTGATGATGATGAATAAATACTATAGTAGTAGAAATAAGAATGGAGGTGAGGAAATGCCAGATACAACTAGCCCTACCGTGGAATTCATATCCATTGCCAAAGAATTCCGCCATGAATATGTAGTAGAAAAATCTAGATTTATTACTACCGTATATCCATGTAGTACGGAAGAAGATGCGCAATCTTTTATCGCTCGTATCAATAAAGAGTTTTGGGATGCTCGACATAATTGTACGGCCTTCGCATTAGGACCAAAGCAAGAACAACAACGCTCGTCCGATAATGGTGAACCATCGGGCACAGCTGGTAAGCCTATGCTAGAAGTCTTGAAAAAGACAGGTATTACAAATGTGGCCGTCGTGGTAACACGCTACTTTGGTGGTATTAAACTAGGGGCTGGTGGACTAATCCGAGCATACTCCCACTCCGTTGCTGAAACATTGCGTCTTGCGCCTAAGGAATTGCATACGACGCGAACTCAATTACAAGCGATTATTGACTATGCACTATATGGCACAATAGAACGCTATCTACAGGATGCACAACTACATTATGAGGCTGCCTTTAGAGAAAAAATAGATCTAACCATTCTAGTACCATCTACCGACATAGAACGCATACAAAAAGAGCTCCAAGACATGAGTCATGGAGCTGCTACTTATAATGTATTAGATTCTATCGAAGTGGTATTACCACTAAATTAAGTGTTCAATCAATTCGTACACTAACTAATTAGTTATCATTATGAACTAAACCAGTGATGCCTTGGTTCATTTCATGACGTTTTTCAGTTGTCAATGGATGTGGCCATACGCGTTCTAATTGTTTTTTACGACTTACTCTAGCATTATGTGCTGTCATTAATCTACGTGCTTCCCAATTACGAATTGCTTTACTTAATGTTCTTTTTACTACGCCCATAGTAGTACCCACTTTCCTAGTTACTGCAAATATATCAAAAATATTGATGAGATTATTAAAACAACTTTTAATGTGCTTTAATTTTCTTGATATGTACAGTATATATAACATTTCTTAAAAGGTAAAATAACTATTCCTTCATTAGTTATAAATTTTAATTATCATGATTTGTGTATTAAAGGGGGATTTTATGGACACATCGTACTATCACAATTTTATAACCCTTGTTCAAACAGGAAACATGACACAAGCTGCAGAAATTCTCCACATTACACAACCGGCTTTGAGTAAGCAGTTAAAATATTTAGAGGCAGAATTTGGCGCTCAGCTCATCAATATAAAACGAGGCCAACGGGGTTCCAATTTACAACTTACCGATGCAGGTAAAATTTTTTATGAAAAAGCACAGCAATTATGTTCTATAGAAGAATCCACGTATAATGCTGTACAACAACTAAACTCACGTATTGAAGGTACATTGCGTATCGCTACCTCTGCATCTCGATCCACCCCCATCGTACAACAATATTTACCAGCATTTTCCATGAAATTTCCATCTGTACACTTCGAAATTTACGAAGGGCTCATGACCAATGTAGTAAAACAGCTCATCAGTGGCAGTGCGGAAATTGGAATTGCTAATATCCAAATGGTAGATACTGATAAATTTGATATTCTCTTAACCCAAGAGGAACATCTATACGCATTGTTTAGACGTGATGTGTTCTGGACTGATCGCGAACACGATACCATCACCTGGGATGATATCAAACAATGCCCTCTCTCCTTATCTGGTGGGTCCGTAAGAATGATTATGCAATCATCCTTAACAGATATGGAACATCTTAATGTAAGTGCTATTACGACCACTAAAACATCCGCTATCGAATGGGCTTCTTCTGGTCGAACCGTTGCACTCGTGCCGATGGATGCCAAAGAAATAGTCAATCATCGTAAAATGTCGCGGGTTAAACTACCTGAGTTCTCTGGAGATTACAAGAAGGCCTTCATTACATTAAAAGGACATGCTCTATCCCCTGTAGCCCAACAATTTATAGATTTCTATAAGGCCTACGTATAATACATTTACCAATATTGATACGAAATAATCACATATACACGAAAAAGCAGGAACTAGGTATTACTAATTCCTGCTTTTTTATTTCTATTCAATTATTATTGATGAACGGCACCTACAATATCAGTAATGCTATTGAGATTATATTGTTCCACATAGTCGCCCATCTCACGAGCAATACGAGAAATAGCCGTTGGATCAACCATCGTAGCTGTACCAACTTGAACGGCTTGCGCGCCAGCCATCATAAATTCGATAGCATCCGTGCCAGTCATAATACCACCAAGGCCAATAATAGGAATATTTACCCCTTTATATACTTGATGTACCATGCGAAGTGCCACAGGCTTTACAGCTGGGCCAGATAATCCGCCGTAAGTATTTCCCAATAAAGGTTTACGTCTGTGAATATCAATAGCCATGCCCAACAAGGTATTGATAAGGCTTACCCCATTACCACCGCCTACTTCAACGGCTTTTGCAATTTCCACAATATCCGTTACATTTGGTGAAAGCTTAACAATAATAGGTTTATCACTGGCCTTGCGAACAGCTTTCGTTACCTGTTCAACCACCTTTGGATCTACCCCAAAGGCCATGCCTTCGCATTCCACATTTGGACAAGAGACGTTAACCTCTAGGCCTGCAATACCATCTACAGATAAAGTCTCTGCCATCCATGCAAATTCATCAATCGTGCCTGCAGACATATTGGCTAATAATGGTACGTCGTATTTCTTGAGGTCCGGCAAAATATGTGTCACAAAATGTTCTGCCCCAGGATTTTCAAGGCCAATACAGTTTAATACACCAGATGGTGTTTCTGCAATGCGAGTGCCTGGATTACCGTGGCGCCCTTTCGGTGTTAATCCTTTTACAGAAATAGCACCTACCTCATTACTAAGGTCTAAATAACCAGCATATTCTGGGCCATTACCAAAGGTACCAGATGCAGCGATAATAGGGTTCTTCATCTTAATACCGCAGTAATCTACAGCAAGTTTTGGATTAGGCGTAACGGTGTTATTTAAATCGCGTTCACTCATTAAAAGAACACCTCCTCAGCTGGGAATACAGGACCATCTTTACAAACTTTATAACGTTTACCTTCTGCGCCATCACAAGCACAGCCTAAGCAACCGCCTGTACCACAGCCCATGCGCTCTTCAAGAGATACTTGGCATGGCACATTGAGCTCCTTAGCCACTTGAGCTACACCTTTCATCATTGGCGTCGGGCCACAAGTCATAACAGAAGTAAATGAATTAGACTTAATTAAGTCGGGCATGATAGCTGTAGGGAAACCTTTCGTACCTACGCTACCATCATCAGTAGTGATGTGCACTTTAACAGGCCTATCTTTGAATAAGTCTGCCCAAAAGGTTTCGCTTTCATTTCTAAAACCAAGAATAACTTGTGCTTCTTCACCATTTTGCAGATGGGATGCAATGCATAGCATCGGTGCAATACCAACGCCACCGCCAATGAGAAGCATATTCTTGGATGTTACAAAAGGTTCACCCAAAGGTCCTAAACAATCTAATGTATCACCAGGCACGAGACATGTCATAATTTCAGTTCCCTTGCCTACGACGCGGTACAAAAGGGTAATAATACCCTTTTGTGCATCAAACCCAGCATAGCTAATAGGACGGCGTAATAATGGTGCCGTGGAGTCCGCTACGCGAACATTACAAAACTGTCCTACCTTTGCTTCTGCTGCTTGTTTTGGTGCGTGAATATCCATAATCCACACATCAGAGCCTATTTGCTCATTGCGAACGACTTCGCCCTGTTCTACATAGCCACTCATGGTTATTACTCCAATTCAAAATCCTGTAATGCTTCTACATTGTAGTTAGCATCATCTTTACGGTTTGCTACAACGCGCAATACTTCACGAGCTGTATCGAGACTTGTTAAGCAAGGTGTACCCATTTCTACAGCAAGACGGCGCAATTGGAAACCTTCACGCTCAGGACGTTTACCAGCTGTTAATGTGTTAAGTACAAGATCCACCTTATCTTGACGAATGTGGTCGGCACAGTTATCTTCACCTTCGTGAATTTTATTGACAACCTTACAGTTAACACCATGTTCGATAAAATACTTACCAGTGCCACCAGTAGCTTCAATGTGATAGCCAAGATCGATGAACCCTTTTGCAAGTTCACAAGCTTCTGCTTTATCGCGATCTGCTACGGTCATAAGAATTGTACCATCTTCTGGAATACGCATGTTCGCGCCATTAATAGCTTTAAATAATGCTTCAGAATAGGTGCGACCAATCCCCATAACTTCACCAGTAGATTTCATTTCAGGTCCAAGAGCGATTTCTACAAGACCCATTTTGGAGAAGGAGAATACCGGTGCTTTGACAGCTACATATGGCTTATTAGGTACAAGTCCTAAAGGTAAGCCTAAGTCTTTTAAGCTTTCACCAAGAGCAATTCGAGTTGCACATTCTACCATATTAATACCTGTAACCTTAGAAATAAATGGTACAGTACGGCTAGAACGAGGGTTAACTTCGATTACATTAAGTTCGCCATCAGCCACGATGTATTGAATATTAAGAACGCCCTTAACATTAAGACCAATTGCGATACGACGTGTATAATCTACGATTTGGTCAATAATTTCTTGGCTCAAATGTTGTGCTGGATAAACCGCCATGGAGTCACCAGAGTGAACACCGGCACGTTCGATTTGTTCCATAATACCAGGGATACATACGTCGGTACCGTCGGAAATAGCATCAACCTCTACTTCCATACCAACCATGTAACGGTCGATAAGAACCGGATGTTCCTTGGACGCTACTACAGCTTCCTTCATATATACGTCAAGTTCTTTATCGTTGTATACAATTTCCATGGCACGACCACCCAATACATAAGAAGGACGAACGATCAATGGATATTTTAAGTTCTTAGCCGCTTCTTGTGCTTCTTCATCGGAGGTTACAAGAGCACCTACTGGACGAGGAATACCAAGTTTCGCCAACAATTCGTCAAAACGTTCACGGTCTTCCGCCATATCGATGCTATCTACAGATGTACCGAGAATTTTTACACCGCGCTTAGCCAAAGGACCAGCCAAATTGATAGCTGTTTGTCCACCAAATTGAGCAATAACGCCAGCAGGTTTTTCTTTATCAATGATTTCCATTACATCGTCCACGGTTAATGGTTCGAAGTACAAGGAATCAGAAATATCAAAATCCGTAGATACTGTCTCAGGGTTATTGTTGATCATAATGGATTGATAACCCGCTTTGCGAAGAGCCCAAGAGGAATGTACGGAGCAGTAATCGAATTCAACGCCTTGACCGATACGGATAGGGCCAGAACCGAGTACGACAACAGATTTTTCACCCAATGGTTTGACTTCGTCTTCTTGTGCATAGGCACTGTAGTAATACGGTGTTTTAGATTCGAATTCTGCAGCACATGTATCTACATATTTATAGGTTGGAAGAATATTCCATTCTTTGCGTTTCGCCTTTACGTCTTCTGCTGTTGTATTTGCATAGCGCGCAATAACGGTATCAGGGAAGGAATAACGCTTAGCTAGACGCAATACATCTTGAGTCAAACCATGTTCGGTTAACGCTTTTTCTACATTAACAATATTCTTAATCTTTTCAATAAAGAATGTATCAATTTTTGTAATGTAATGAATTTTTTCTACGCTAATGCCTTTGCGAAGTGCTTCAGCTACCACATAAATACGTTCATCATCAACTAAATGTAAACGTTCAATCAATTGTTCCATGGACTCATGAGCGATTTTCTTAAGCTCAATATGGTCTAAACCGATTTCCAAGGAGCGAATAGCTTTCAATAAAGAGCCTTCCAAGGTACGGTCGATAGCCATAACTTCGCCAGTCGCCTTCATTTGAGTACCCAATGTGCGGTCTGCCAAATTGAATTTTTCAAATGGCCAGCGTGGGAATTTAGTTACCACATAATCAAGTGTTGGCTCGAAGCATGCTTTTGTTTCGCCTGTTACAGCATTTGTAATTTGATCCAATGTCATGCCTACTGCAATTTTTGCAGCTACCTTCGCAATTGGATAACCGGTTGCTTTAGATGCCAACGCAGAGGAACGAGATACACGAGGGTTGACTTCGATAACGATATATTCGTTGCTATCTGGATTCAATGCGTATTGTACGTTACAACCACCTTCGATTTTCAAGTAGCGAATGATATCTACAGATGCAGTGCGAAGCATTTGGTATTGAATATCGTTCAATGTTTGGCTTGGTGCCACAACAATAGAGTCGCCCGTATGTACGCCTACAGGGTCGATATTTTCCATGTTACATACGATGATACAGTTATCTGCACTATCACGCATTACTTCGTATTCGATTTCTTTCCAGCCTGCAACGGAACGTTCCGCCAAGATTTGGTGAATTGGTGAAAGTTTCAAACCACGACGTGTGATTTCATACATTTCGTCTTCATTATTTGCAATACCGCCACCAGTACCGCCCAATGTATAGGCAGGACGGATGATGATAGGATAGCCGATGCGATTTGCAAAGGCTACTGCTTCTTCAAGGTCATTGAAGATGTCAGATTCAGGAACTGGTTGATTGATTTCCTTCATCGCTTCCTTGAATAGTTCGCGGTCTTCTGCATGTTTAATAGCTTCTAATGTCGTACCAAGCAACTTAACGCCATACTCTTTAAGTACGCCTGCTTCGGATAATTGAACGGCCATATTTAGACCTACTTGGCCACCCAATGTTGCCAATAAGCCCCAAGGACGTTCTTTTTTAATAACTTCTGTTACGAACTCAAGGCTAATAGGTTCTACATATACACGGTCTGCAATATCTGTATCTGTCATGATTGTTGCAGGGTTAGAGTTAACCAATACTACCTTATAGCCTTCTTCACGAAGGGAACGGCACGCTTGTGTACCAGCATAGTCGAATTCTGCTGCTTGGCCGATAATAATTGGACCAGAACCAATTACGAGTACTTTTTTTGCTTCTGCGGTCATATTATTTTCCCTTTCTCATCATATCTTCAAATTCATCAAACAAATATAGGTTATCAGTAGGTCCAGGGGACGCTTCTGGATGGTATTGTACGGAGAAGATTGGCAATTCTTTGTGGCGCATACCTTCTACAGTACCATCGTTCACACTGCGATGTGTGATTTCAATATAATCAGGCAAAGAAGAATCATCTACGGCAAAGCCATGATTTTGAGATGTAATATATACACGGCCGGTACGAAGATCTTGTACAGGGTGGTTAGAACCACGGTGGCCAAATTTAAGTTTGAATGTAGTGCCGCCGTATGCTTGTGCCAATACTTGGTGCCCCATGCAGATACCAAAGATTGGTTTCTTACCAAACATTTTCTTCACTTCTTCTACTGCATAACCTAGATCTTGAGGATCTCCAGGGCCATTGGACAAGAAAATGCCATCAGGATTAACAGCGAGTACATCTTCTGCTTTAGAATCTGCTGGGAATACAGTTAAACGGCAACCAGCAAGCTCTAAGGATCGAAGAATATTTTCTTTTACACCATAATCCATTACAGCTACATGGAATTCTGCATTTTTATCACCACGCATGCCTTGCCATTTTGTAGTGACGCGCATAACTTGGTCTGTAGGCAATTCTTGTTTAAATAATTTTTGAATATCTTCCATCGGATAATCAGCACGCACAAGTACGCCTTTCATAACACCATGGTTACGAATCGTACGAGTAATAGCACGCGTATCTACATCATAGAGACAAGGAATGCCATGCAAACGTAAATATTCGCTGAATAAACCTTCATTTTGCCAATTGGATGGGAAATCACATAGTTCACCTACGATAAAGCCTTTACAATATGGTTTAGGACCTTGTGTAATAGCATTTAATGTACCATAGTTACCAACGAGTGGATATGTTAATGTAATAATTTGATCCGCATAGGATGGGTCAGTCAAAATTTCTTGATATCCAGTCATGCCTGTATTAAACACAACCTCGCCCACTGTAGGAGCGCCGCCTAATAGGGAACCTTCAAATACGGAACCATCTTCCAGAACTAATTTGCCTTTCATTATAGGACCACGCCCTCCTTCATAACGATGTTACCGTCTACAACGGTAAGTTTTGCTTTACCAGTAACAGTCATGCCATCAAATGGGCTGACTTTACCTTTTGTATAGAATTTATTTCTATCTACAGTCCATTGTTCGGTAGTGGAGAATACTGTAATATCCGCTGGTTTACCAACTTCTAAAACACCTGCATCTAGATGCATCAACTCAGCTGGACGCGTACTCATGTAGTACACCACTTGGTCGATGCTAAGTTTATCTGGACCGTAAGCATTTGTAATAACACCGGCCAAGGATGTTTCAAGACCGCTAAACCCGTTTGGAGCACAGCAGAATTCATGGTCTTTTTCTTCAAATGCATGTGGTGCATGGTCTGTAATGATAGCATCGATAGTGCCATCTTTCAAACCTTCTAGCAATGCTTGACGATGATCTTCGGAGCGAATTGGCGGTGCCATTTTGAAAGCTGGATTATATTCGCGCAAATATTCATCAGTAAAGGATAGATGTTGGCTTGTTACTTCACAAGTTACATTAACCCCTTTAGCCTTTGCACGACGTACCATATCCACTGTATTTTTACTACTTACGTGAGCAATATGGATATGACCACCTGTCATTTCCGCTAGTAAAATATCGCGAGCTACCGCCAAATCTTCAGCTACAGCTGGACGCCCGATAACGCCCATTTCATAAGATACGAAACCTTCATGCATATGACCATTTTTAGTCAAGCTAATATCTTCTGCATGGTCGATAACCATTTTATTGAACATGGATGAATATTCCAACGCACGACGCATGAAAGCAGCACTTTCTACATAGTGTCCATCATCAGAATACGCTACAACACCAGCCTCAGCCATATCACCTAATTCAGCAAGTTCTTTACCTTCAAGGTTCTTGGATACAGCACCGATGAATTCTACTTTTACGACACCAGTAAGTTCAGCTTGTTTTTTCAAACCTCGCACGAGAGCCGCATTATCTACTACTGGTGTTGTGTTCGCCATAGTCACAACACGTGTAAAACCACCAGCAGCTGCCGCTTGTGTACCGGAATGGAAATCTTCTTTTGCTTCTTGGCCTGGTTCGCGCAAATGTGTATGAATATCAATAAGACCCGGTGCTACAATAAGTCCTGTTGCATCATATACTTCAGCACCATCTGCACTTAAATTTTGACCGATGGCTGCAATTTTACCATCTTTCACGAGAACGTCTGCTACTTCATGTTGTTGTTTTGCCGGATTGACTACCGTACCATTTTTAATAAGCAAGCTCACTACCGTCACCTCCATGAATTGTTAAGTACAATACAGCCATACGAACGGATACACCATTACGTACTTGTTCTTGAATTACGGATTGATCCCAATAGGCTACATCTGGGGAAATTTCAAGGCCTCGATTCATAGGACCTGGATGCATAACCATAACATCATCTTTTGCAAGGCTTAATACATCTTTATTGATACCGAAGATACGTGCATATTCGCGATTTGTTGGATATAAAGCGGAGTGAATACGTTCTAATTGAATGCGAAGAACATTGACAACGTCAGCATCCTTCACGGCTTCACGCACATCGTGATGAATAGTAACACCCATTTTTTCAAGTTCAGGATAGAGCATAGTACGAGGGCCTGCTAAATGAACATCAGCCCCCATTTTAGTAAGACCATAAACATCGGAGCGAGCTACACGACTATGCATAATATCGCCTACGATAACAACTTTTTTACCTTCTAATGAACCTTTGCGTTCAATGATGGAGAACATATCGAGCAATGCTTGTGTTGGATGTTCATGAGCACCATCGCCAGCATTGATAATGATAGGATCAACCGCTTTTGTTGCATATAGTGGCGCACCTTCTGCACTACTACGCATAACAATTGCATCAGTCCCCATATAGGATAAAGTTAACAATGTATCGCGGAAGCTTTCACCCTTACCCATAGAGGAACCACTTGGAGTAATATTGATTACATCAGCCCCTAAATATTTACCTGCTAGTTCAAAGGAACTACGCGTACGTGTACTAGGTTCCATGAATAGATTGATAATCGCCTTACCTTTCAAGTAAGGAATTTTTTTGTCATCAGACAAAACAACCTTCTTCATCTTTTTCGCTACATCGAGAATCAATTTAATCTCTTCTGGTGTAGCATGTTGTAATCCTAACAAATGTTTGCCATGCAAGCTCACTTGTCCCATGATTGCCTCCTAACTCATTTAACAAAAAAGACCTTCTGCCCAAGGCAAAAGGTCGAATAGTTTGCACAAAGAAGCCCTTGAGGGCGCTTCAACTATATGTCCTTTTTTAGCCTCTCTGGACCAATTTAAAAGGGATTTTGTAATGCTACAGTATCTCGTACTGTATATTGCACTTATCTCTATTCATTGTACTGAAATTACCTGTGAAAGTCAATGTAATTCCACGTAAGAAATACAAACAGGATGTCTCAAAAGACATCCTATTTTTTATAAAACAGTTATTTTATTTTCTGATGCTCACGTTCTTCATTATGCTTGACATTTGTATACCGTTCCACTGCCAAACGAATCTCTTCTACATGCTCTTCAGCTTTTTGTTGTACTTCTCGTTGCATATCCGCACGACGCCGAGCCTCTTTTGTTTGTGTTTGAGCAATTTCAAATTCATGATATCGTTTTTCAGCCAATTGACGCGCCTCTTCTATTTTTTTAAGTGTTTTCGCCTTTTCTACCGCTAATTTAGCTTTTTCTGCCTGTTGATGAGCCCGTTCCTCTGCTCTCATTCTTTCGGCCACCTTTTTTTCCTCTTTATCCACCTTTTTAGCTGCTTCGGCTGCCTCTCTTTTTGCCGCTGCTTGTAATGTCTGCAATTCAGCTTTATTTATCGTAGCTATCTTAGTGTATTGTGGATTTGCCAAAGCTTCCGGAACAAGTAAAAAACGAAACGGTAAATTAGAGGCTCCCGCAGGCATAAATTCAATGGTCAATGTATCGCCACCGTAATAACTTCCCATGTATCGAGAATCCATAATTGTGTTATGCCCTAATGCCATCAAACCATCTTCTCCTCCAACATGATAGGTCATGATTTGCCTTGGCACCTTTTGCCATCGGTGCTGAGATTTTATGATAAATGAACCGGAATAAGCACCGCCTAAAGGATTAAAATAAAGGCGAAACGGATCCTCCCCCGTTGTAGGAATTTTAACGGTATAGGAAACCCCATAATTCCCGGAATCCTTTACATATGCGTTATTATCCATTTCATCGACGCCTTCTATAAATCGATCCTCTCTGTCATTTCCCAACTCAACATAGGCGCCGCCTAATGTCGTATCATATTCTTTAGCTATCGCCATCATACGTGTCGCACCATTAAAAGTTCCACGCAAGCGAACGTGATCAATAGGCAAATTCTTAGACCAATATGACGCATTAACAGAATTAAGATTCGTCGGAATCATCATAACTCTTGCGAAAACAGCTCTACTTGTTTGTAAATCGACAATACCAGTAAATAGCGCATCTTTCTGAACAGGTGAGTTCTCTAAATCTAAAAACACCAAACGTCTACTTTTCGTCGGCATCACAAAGGAGTATAATGCTTCATTCGTCAATGGCTGCTCTAATTCTTTTCGGGATAAATCTCTTCCAACCGCAAAATAATCATCACTCACTATGGATTTTAATTCACGAAATACAGAGATTTCATTTGGTCCATCGCTTATGTTTTCCAAAACAATGGCAATTTTATGAGGTTGCTCCATTTCATTTACATGATAAAAATAAATACGTCCCTTGCCACTGATACTACCGGCACTTAAAACACCACCTACAGGGCCTACATATTCCGGACTATCGGATAAGAGCAAGGTGTCTCTCTGCGATTGTAATTCCGCAGGTAAAGATGTAAAAGAAAAAGATTTGATAGCCTCCAAATCTATATCACTTGCCGCATGACTAGTCAATACGCCAAAAAATGCTAATACGGTTCCTAACTTATATATCTTCTTAAAAAACATTCTTAAACCTCTTCTAGCCCCATAGAATCATATGTAAGGGCTAATGTTTCTAACTTTTTCAAACGATGTCCAATACCCGATTTAGATAAGGTACCATTCATCATTTCTTCTAATTCTTTCAAACTTGCTTCTGGATTATTCCAGCGCAATCTAGCTACAATTTTTAACTTATCCGGCAATGCATCAATACCTATATGCTCATCTAATATACGGATGGCCTTCACTTGGCGCACCGCTGCATCTACGGTTTTTTGCAAATTTGCAGTCTCACAATTTACCTGTCGATTAATCTGATTGCGAACGGTCTTCATGATGCGTACATTTTCAAATTCCATCAATGCCGATTGAGCACCCATGATCTGTAAACAATTTGTTACCGCATCGCCTTCTTTAAGATATACCACATATTCTTCTTTACGCTCTGTTAGGCCTGCATGAATGTGAAATAATTTCAATACATATACAATTTCTCGTGCAAAAGCTTCGTTGCCCGTCATAAACTCAAGATGATAATCACTTTGTGGTTTATTAACGGACCCGCCCCCTAAAAAAGCACCGCGCAAAAAGGCGCGTCGCGCCTCCATTGAGCGTAACCACGTCCGCGGTAATTGCTCGGTAACAGGCCACAATGCCAAATCTTCTAAGGATTGACGCCCCTCTTGAGATGGGTCTACCGTTAATGTATACATATTCTTTTTCCGCAAATTTAAACCTTGGCGCACCATAACATGGGTCGGCAATTCGTATTGTTTTTTTAGTATGCCTAGCAAACGTCTAGCCACCGCATTATTAGCAGTGGCTAGTCGTATACCGATAGCTCCCTTCATACCGAGCAATAAGGAACCACCCATGCGCAATAAGCAGGATGCTTCAATCTTCATGGCCACATCGGTATCCGTTTCAGGCTCATAGGCACATAATTCATTTTTTACATCTTCTGCAAAAGACATAGGTTTTCCTTTCTAATGATCAGCACGGCGTAAATAATATTCTAATACCCGTGGTTCCATATCTGATTTCATAGCATATATGATATCCATAAGGACCTTACCTAAACGTTCTGGGTCATGAATAGCAGGTTTTTCTTGGCTAATGAGCGTTGCTCTAACCGTGCGAATCCCCATGTCTTGTAAACGTTTAGAATCGATGGCCACAGGTTCTGAACCAACTGCGCTATACTGTTCTACCATTTGAATTGGCAAAGGTCCATCATTGGCTAAAACCGTATCGATGATGCCTACCCCACTATGGTCGATGATAGCTTGTATGTGATCAGCCAATGTGTAGCCTGACGTTTCACCAGGTTGTGTCATTACATTGGCAATGTAAATTTTATTGGCCTTACTAGCGCGCACATGGTCCGCAATTTTGTCGGTCAATAAATTAGGAATGATACTCGTATAGAGACTACCAGGCCCTAATATGATAACATCTGCTTCATCAATGGCACGCAATGCAGCGCCTTCTGGTTTTGGATGTTCAGGACTACTAAATACGCGTTTAATCTTCTTTCCTGCGTGTGGAATATTACTTTCACCATCCACAATTGTACCATCAATGAGTTCAGCACTGAGTTGAATAAATTCTGTAGACGACGGAATGACACGACCGCGGACACGCAATAATTTACTAGCCGCTTCGAGGGCCTCCTCTATATCGCCATCATAAACCTGTGCCAACGCCGTAATAAAGAGATTCCCAAAGCTATGACCAGAGAGCTCATTGTCTCCTTCAAAACGATAGCGAAAAAGATTTTCCATAACCCCTTCTTGTTCTGCAAGGGCTACAAGACAGTTGCGCAAATCGCCAGGTGCAATCATTTTAAAATCTTCTCGCAAGCGACCAGAAGAACCCCCATCATCAGCAACAGTAACGATAGCTGATAAGTTAGATGTGTGAGCTTTCAAACCACGCAATAAATTGGATAGGCCCGTACCACCACCAATAACGACGATTTTAGGTCCTTTATCGAGGCGGATGTTTTGAAAGATAATATCTGATACCTTGCTAGATGGATCTGGTAAAACAGCACGGATAATAGTTTTAATAACCTTGCTCGTACCAACTAAAATCAAGACAGCCGCTATACCGATAAGTACTGCGCCCACTAAAATCAATACATTGTAATTATAATATCCCGTTAAGGAATAGGAATAGGCAAGAACAATGTCCTCTATATACGATAACCATTGATAGTTAAATAATAGTGAAATGCCTATGATTAATAAGCCTACCCCTAAGCTATAGAGAGCAAGCCAACGTTTTATATTAAGGCCCGGAATTAACCACCGGAACCAACGTTTTCGTAACATATAATCCCCTTTTAATCCCCTAGATCTGCTTGATGTGGATTAAAATCTTCTTCCACATTATTCTTCATCATATCCCGATGTTCTACGGTTACACGATAACCTGTTTCTAATAAATGAGCATACAAAGCCTCTGCCATGGCAACAGAACGGTGCATACCACCAGTACAACCGACCGCTACAATAAATTGGGCTTTGCCTTCCTTCTCATAATTAGGCACAAGGAAATCCATGGTATTAAAGTAGTGTTTTTTAAATTCATCAGTTACGGCAAAGGAGTGAATGTAATCATTTACAACCTGTACACGTCCTGTTTTATGACGGTATTCTGGAATATAAAACGGATTAGGCAAGAAACGCACATCCCAAATCATATCCGCATCCAATGGCAAACCGTATTTAAAACCAAAGCTAACAACGGTTATAGACATGCCGTGTTTATCCGCCACTTGAGTAAAGCGTTTTTTCAAGTATTCCTTTAAGGATGCGGTTTTCATATCCGTTGTATCGATAATATAATCCGCTTTATGGCGCACAGAATCGAGAATTTGACGTTCTTTTCTTAGACCTGTTGTAATGCGCCCGCTTGGTGCCAATGGATGACTACGGCGAGATTCTTTATAACGGCGAATCAAGGTTTCATCACTAGCATCCATAAATACAATTTCATAGTCTACCTTCATCTCTTTTAAATTCTCCAAGGATGCAGATAGAGCCTCAAAAAATTCACCACCACGAATATCGACAACAAGAGCCACGCGATTAGTACGATCCCCACCTTGGCGACAGATTTCACTCAGTTTCGGAATTAATACAGGTGGAATATTGTCTACACAAAGATAGCCCATATCCTCTAATGCCTGTAACACCTGTGTTTTTCCAGCACCAGACATGCCAGTTACGATTAATAAACGAAATGCTTCCATACCTTACTCCATTATAATAAATGTTCTTCAATCCAATGTGCTACGCCATCTTCATTATGATGTCTACATACTTCACGGGCCACCGACTTTACATGATCTACAGCATTTTCAACGGCTACTGAGTACCCTGTTTTAGATAACATAGATATATCATTCTCTGCATTACCAAAGGAAACGATATTCTCAAGACCAATTCCATGTTGTTGTGCTAACTGCTCTAACGCATATCCCTTAGATACATGAGGTGCAATGATTTCTAAAAAATCTTTCTGACTCCGCACTAACGTAGCCGTATCGCCTACAATAGGCATCAACGTATCAATGATAGTATCTATGTTTTCAACAGTATCAATGGCGATTAATTTATTGGGCTCTCGTGAAAGTTCATACAATTCATCGCCTAAAAATTCAGCTTTAGCCCCCGTTTGACGTTCATATAAATCCGATTGCCAATCCTGATGATGACACAATAGATGATCATCTACATAAGATTGAATATGCCAACCATATTGACTTGCTATTTTCAAAATCCGTTGTACCGTATCTAATGGCACAGTCCGTTCAAATAGCTTACGACCTGATTCTAATTCTTGGATAAGACCTCCAGAAAATAATATCATCGGCACATTGCCGAGCTGCAATGACATGCCAACAGGCTTCGCCGTTTGGTACATGCGGCCCGTAGCAATAGTTATGCGAACGCCTTTCTCTTGCAAGCGATGCAGAACATCCTTAGTATACTCTGACACCGTATTATCACTGCGCAACAATGTTTCATCACAATCGATGGCCACCATCTGAATATGTGAAAAAGAAGGATTCATCAACAGACCTCCTTATATAATTACTGTATTTATCTATTATACCATTTATAAGGGGTACAAAAAAAGAGACCCCAAAAGGAGTCTCTTTTATATTGTGCACTATCAAATTAGAATTTGTAGTTAAGGTCTGCACGATAGAAATCGTGTAAATCAGTACCATCTTGTTTTTCCCAACCAAAGCCATAGTAAGCAGCTAAACCAACATTATTTTGCAATGCATAGCGAGCAGTTGCTAGCCAGCCTTTAGCATTAGTTGTTTCTCTTTGATTCCAAGTAGTGGAAAGGATAGGAGCATTTTCTTTTTGGTCAAAGTATTGAGCTCTAACATCCCAAGTACCTTGTTTTTTCATGTTGTAGTGGCCATAACCAATACCTGCAACCCAAGCTTGAGATTTTTCTACGTTAGAAGCTTTCAACCATTCGCCACCAACCCAAACTTTGTCGAAGTTAGCATCAGCGTTGAAGCCGTAGATATTTTTAACAGCTTTACCGCCACGTTGAAGATCTTCACCGTTTACACGAGTGTAGAAACCACCAACATTAGTGTGTTTACCAACTTTACCGTTCAAGTTTACTACAGCAAGTTCAGCATTGTTGTCTCTACCAACATTATTTACACCTTCAAGAGCATAGCCATAAGCTGCTTGGAAGTTGATTTTTTCGTTACCAGCATTGAATTGAACACCGTCAAAAGTGTCATCATATGCTAAACCAGCACCTAACATTTGGCCAAAACGACCAGCTTCAACGGATACGTGTTCACCGAATTTATGGTTAACAAATGCACGGTCAAATTTTACAGTTGTGTTAGCTTTAGCATTACCAAATTCGAAGTTGCCAGTAGTCAAACGAACAACTGCATCAGTGCGATCATTTACTTTTGCGTTGAATTGCAAACGTGCACGACCATCGAATTTGGAGGATTCATGTTCAGCATCGCGGTAACGAAGACGCATATCACCAGTAACTCTTACGTTACCAACGCGGTCCTCTAAACGAGCTACACGAACACCCAAGTTGTTCAATTCGTTGGAGAATTCATCTGCCAAACGGTTAATCATAGCTTGTTGTTCAGCGTTAGCACGGTCTTGGTTCGCCATAGCTTTAGCTACCATTTGAGCCATTTCGTAACGAGTGATATCATTTTGGCCTTTGAAAGTGCCATCTGGGTAACCATTAACGATACCGGAAGCTGCTAATTGGGATACTGCTTGGTATGCCCAAGAATCAGGAGTTACATCGGAGAATGGGTTAGCTGCGAATGCAGTAGTTACACCCAATACTGCTGTTGCTGCAAAGATTGCTGCGAATTGTTTTTTCATAATTAAATTCCTTCTTTCTAAAAATAAGAATAAAATTGGTTCAAGTCGCGATTCACAATCCATTCCAATTTCTAGATGTAGAATTCTCTAGGGAGTATCCTCGTTTCCTCGCCACAACTCTTCACCTATATCTCAGTATGTCTTGTTTATCACCACAAGCACTATAATGTTAACATGAAGATACTTGTACTGTAAACCTTAATTTTAATTTATATTCTCATTTATATAATTCCTTTTCCTTTAAAGTTTCATGAATTTAGATATCATCTACATTTCTAAGTTTATAAAAAATTATATTATTATATAAATTTCATCATGACTCTTCTAAAAATCCATTTATTACATATCTCATTATTAACTATAACTAATATATGATATGTATATTAGTTCAAAATAAGATAAATTATTGAGTTAGTTTTATTCACACTAAAATTTAATGTAACATTTTTTCTATCCCTATTTGAAAAGGTTTTTTTCAATAGACTCGTATCTAATTTATACAATGTATATATCAAAATGATATATATCTGATATAAGTTTACATCCCACAAAAAAGAGACTCCCGAAGGAGTCTCTTTTATATTTGTAACTATCAAATTAGAATTTGTAGTTAAGATCTGCACGGTAGAAGTCAGCTTTATCGTCGCCTTTTTGGTTTTTCCAATCGAAACCATAGTAAGCGGACAAGCCAACGTTATTTTGCAATGCATAGTCAACAGTTGCCAACCAACCTTTGGAATCAGCACCGTATTTTTGGTTCCAAGTGGAATCAACGATAGGAGCATTTTCTTTTTGGTTGAAGTATTGACCTTTTACATCCCATGTACCAGCTTTTTTGATGTCGTAGTTACCATAACCTACGCCTGCAGTCCAAGCTTGAGATTTATCAGCGCCAGAAGCTCTCAACCATTCGCCACCAACCCAAACTTTTTTGTAGTTAGCATCAGCATTAAAACCATAAACGTTTTTGTAATCAGATTCATCTGCGTTGAAACGGTTGTAGAAACCACCTACCATAGCGTGTTTACCTACTTTACCAGTTAAGCTAAGGTAAGTGTTAGTTACGTTTTCTTCTTTAGTTAAACCTTCAAATTCGCCGGATACCATGTAACCGTATGCAGCTTGAGCCATAATTTTGTCGTTACCAACGTTCAATTGAGCACCGTCGAAAGTACCATCAAATGCTAAGCCGCCACCAATAACTTGGTTAAAACGACCAGCCATCACGGATACGCGTTCACCAAATTTATGGTTTACATAAGCGCGGTCAATAGTAGCGTTTGCATTACCACCATTAGTAGCATCGCCCAATTCAAAGCTACCAGAAGTTACACGAACTACTGCATCAGTGCGATCGTTTACTTTTGCGTTGAATTGCAAACGTGCACGAGCATCAACAGTGGATTTTGCATGTTCAGCATCACGGTAACGAAGACGAGCATCACCAGTAACTTTTACGTTACCAACGCGGTCTTCCAAACGAGCTACACGAACGCCCAAGTTGTTCAATTCGTTGGAGAATTCATCTGCCAAACGGTTAATCATAGCTTGTTGTTCAGCGTTAGCACGGTCTTGGTTAGCCATAGCTTTAGCTACCATTTGAGCCATTTCGTAACGAGTGATATCGTTTTGACCTTTGAAAGTGCCATCTGGATAACCATTAACGATACCAGCAGCTGCTAATTGAGAAACTGCTTGGTATGCCCAAGAATCAGGAGTTACATCGGAGAATGGGTTAGCTGCGAATGCAGTAGTTACACCCAATACTGCTGTTGCTGCAAAGATTGCTGCGAATTGTTTTTTCATAGTTGAATTCCTTCTTTCTGAAAAATAAGAATAAAATTGTTTTCACAAGTTGCGATTCACAATTCATTCTAATTTCAAGATTTAGAATTCTCTTGGGAGTGTCCACGTTTCCTCGCCATAATTCTTCATCGAGATTTCAGTATGTTTTGCTTACCGCCTCTTGTTTCCATGATATTAGCACGAAGAAATTTTGATGTAAACCCTTTTTTCTCATTTAGATTCTCATTTAAAAAAATTTATTTTTTAAAATCTTGGAAAAGTTAGATTTTATCTAAATTTTTTCCAACTCAAAAAAATCAAAATTTTATACAAATTTATCCATTTTTCATCATAATGATATTTATTCTCAGCAATATTATTAAGTTTTGCTAATTAAACACATATTTATTATTTCTTTATATTAATTTAACTTCATATTTAAGTCATTTTATACTCATACTACATATTGCATTTTACGACTTCTACATACAAAAAGGAGCCCTCTAAGGAAGACTCCTTTATATATACTATTATATGTTATTAAGAGATGGTTTTCATAATAGTGTTTTTAAATTATCAATTAGAATTTGTAGTTAAGTTCTGCACGATAGAAATCAGATAAGTCTTTACCGCTTTGATCTTTAGAGTTGAAACCATAACCAGCGCTTAAGCCTACGTTATCTTGTACAGTATAATCAACTGTTGCTACATAACCTTTATAACCGTTATTTGTATTAGTTAAGTCATACGCTTGATCCCAAGTGGAGCTTACGATAGGTGCATTAGCTTTTTGGTTGAAGTATTGACCTTTCACATCCCAAGTACCTTTCTTAGCGATGTCGTAGTTACCATAACCTACACCAGCTGTCCAAGCTTGAGAATTAGCTACGTCAGAAGCTTTCAACCATTCACCGCCAACCCATACTTTATCTTTGCGGAAGTCCGCATTGAAGCCGTATATGTTTTGATGATCAGTAGCAACGCTAGCGCCATTATGTTCTAATTTACCACTAGACAATCTGGAGTAGAAACCACCAACGGAGGATTCTTGACCGATTTTGCCTTTAACACCTACATAAGATACAGATGGGTTATCAGATTTAGCATTGCCTTCTGCAGCGCCTTCCATCATGTAACCATAAGCACCTTGTACTTGGATTTTATCGTTACCAACGTTCAATTGAGCACCGTCGAATGTATCATCGTACATTAAACCGCCACCAATTGTTTGGTTGAAACGACCAGCCTTAGCAGATACGTTTTGACCAAATCTATGATCTACATAGGCACGGTCAATTTTAGCAGTTGTACCATTGGAAGCATCACCGAATTCATAACCACCTTTAACACGAACTACTGCATCAGTTTTATCATTTACTTTTGCATTGAATTGAACTCGAGCACGGCCGTCTGTTAAGGATTTGCTACCATCTTTGTAAACGCCTTTGTCTTCAGAGCCTTGATAACGGATACGAGCATCACCAGTAACTTTTACATTACCTACACGGTCTTCCAATTTGGAAACGCGTACACCCAAGTTGTTCAATTCATTGGAGAATTCATCTGCCAAACGATTAATCATTGCTTGTTGTTCTGCATTAGCTTTATCTTGGTTAGCCATTGCTTTAGCTACCATTTGGGCCATTTCGTAACGAGTGATATCGTTTTGACCTTTGAAAGTACCATCTGGGTAACCATTAACGATGCCAGCTGCTGCTAATTGAGATACAGCTTGGTATGCCCAAGAATCAAGAGTTACATCGGAGAATGGGTTAGCTGCGAATGCGCTTGTTACACCTAAAAGAGCTGTTGCTGCAAATACTGCTGCGAATTGTTTTTTCATAATAAATTCCTTCTTTCTGATATAGTCTTTTTGACTAACAAATTTAGAAAAAAAATATATTATCAGAAGACTGTACATCTAGTTATAATCTATATAAGAACATCCTGATGAGTATCCACGTTTCCTCTTCTTCTGTTCTTGTATATCACCACAACTGGGTATGTTGTCTTTCTGTGATGTCAATATACATCCTGTCAACAAATTTGTAAAGCATTTTACGCAATTAAATATGATGAAATTTCTTTCATGAAATAATTTTATACAACAAAAGCAGCATTTATCTATATTTATCAAAATTAAATTTTATAAAACTTCATTTTATTTAAGTATAAAAGAATGTATTTTAACCTATCATACCATCCTAATTAATACGTAAAACTAATAAATATAATTTTAATTAATCAGTTATAATAAAAAAAATAAGACCTATCATCTCTGATAGATCTTATTTCATAAGCATTAATTAGAATTTAAATAACAAGTCTGCACGATAGTAATCATTTACCTTATGGCCTTCTTGTGTTTTGGCATGGAAGCCATAATATGTTGTAATGCCTACATTTTTTTCTGGTGCATAGGACGCACTAAGCTGCCATGCTTTATAGCCTTCATGGCGAGACTTACCATATAAGTCATTACCTTCATATTTTTGTGTTTTGAATACAGGAGCATTCTTTTCTTGATTGTAATAATCAAGAGCTACACGCCAGGAGTTTTTCTTAGTGATTTTATAGTCGCCCCATTTAACGCCTACGTTCCATACATCACTATTGTTAAGACCTGTTGCAGTCACCCACTCAGCATTAGTTGCGAATTTGCCACTATTGTATTGTGCATTAAAACCATATACATTGTTAAAATCATTAATAGTTTTGCCATTACCCATTTTAACGTTAGTAGTACCTACATGAGCAAACATACCACCTACATTTAAGTGTTTATTTACTGGTGCACTAAGGTTAATAAGCGCCATTTCCGTATTATTATCTTTAGAGGCCTTACTAAATCGACCTAGTGTTGGGTAACCATAAGCGGCATTTACTTTTACTTTTCCAACTTGTGTTGTATACCCAATACCATCAAAGTTACTAGAATAAATTAAACCATCACCAAAGCTTTGTGTATAGCGACCAATATCTACCATATGATTCTTGCCAAATTTGTGCTCTACATAAGCTAGATCAAAAGATATAGTATGATCTTTTGCTGCATCACCAAGTTCAATAGATCCTGTCGTTAATCGCGCTTTCACAGATGTATTCTTATTAACTTTAGCATCCATATTCAAACGTACACGAGCTGCAAATTTACCTTCCGAATCTAGATTATCAATGCCTTCCTTTTCAACATAGTTAATACGAGCATCCCCAGAAAACTTAACATTCCCTACACGGTCCTCTAAGGCGGCTACGCGTACACCCAAATTAAACAATTCATTCGAGAATTCATCAGCTAAGCGATTAATCATCGCTTGTTGCTCTGCATTAGCACGATCTTGGTTAGCCATCGCTTTAGCAACCATTTGAGCCATTTCAAAACGGGTAATATCCTTTTGGCCCTTAAACGTACCATCTGGATATCCATTAATAATGCCAGCACTAGCTAATTGCGATACGGATTGATAGGCCCAGCTATCCGGTGTTACATCAGAAAAAGGATTGGCCGCAAAGGCAGTCGTTACGCCCACAACAGATATTGTGGCAACTGCTAAAGATAGAGTTTTCTTATTCATCATCTAAACCTCTCTATAAAAAAATCACATAACATAAAAATAATATCAATTTTCAATATCATTGTAAATGATATTGATTATATAAATCATTAATTTGTTATATGTATAAAAGAGATAGCTTGCAAGCATTATAGTATTGAGCTGTAACACTTAAGACCTTAGATTTTTATATATTTTATTATCTGTTATAGGGCATATTCTACAAAACCTAGTACATGATCTACAGGTACAGGTCCGATAAAGCGACTATCACTCGAGTGATTTCGATTATCCCCCATCACAAATACATGTCCTTCAGGTACTACAACAGGTGTAGAGCGGCTATAGTTCATTGTTGGATCTTTTGTATAAGGTTCTTGTAACTCTTCCCCATTACGCCATACATGGCCATCTTTAAATTCTAATGTATCACCTGGTCTACCAATCACGCGTTTTACCCACACATCATTTGTTTGAGCAGATTTATCGATAACACTAACATAGTTCATCAATGGTTCTTTCACATCATCCGTCCATGTACGTTCACGGTTCACTCGACTATCAATGATAACAATTTGACCATAATCAGGTACATCACGCATAATATGTTGCCACTTGGTAACGATTAAATATTGACCATTATGTAACGTATCCTCCATGGATTCACCGGATACCCGTGTTGGTTGTACGATAAAAATATGAATGACCATTGCAATAACTAGCGCCAATACAATGGCATATATCCAATCTAATGTTTCTTTTACAAATTTATTATTCATTAGAGCCCCCTTAATGTCCACTCTTAGTAAAACGTCCACCAAATACATCGTGTACATCTTGAATGGTTATAAATGCTGATGGATCCACTTCATATACAGCATCCTTCAAACGTGTAATCTCTAAACGAGTTACAACTGAATACAATGCATGCTTAGGTGTTTTCAAATAACCACCTTCACCATATAATATGGTAACGCCTCGATTTAGTTTTGCATTTAATGTATCCGCAATTTTCTCTGAATTCTCTGCATCAGTAATAATCATAACACCCTTTGATTCCTCAAGACCTGTAATTGTAATATCGATCATTTTATAGGCGATAAAATAGGCTACTAAGGAATACATAGCACTATCCCAACTATATACAAATCCGGCAGCCCCTAAGATGACTAAATTCATGGCCATTACAATCTCGCCTACAGAAAATGTAGTTCGTTTATCAAAAATAATAGCTACGATTTCCGACCCATCTAAGCACCCCCCATTACGTATAATAAGGCCTACGCCAATACCAAGTATGATACCACCAAAAATGGCACCTAAAAAAGGATTTGTCGTAATCGGAGTAAATTCATGGGCAAAGGATGAAAATATGGCCATCCAAACGATAGAAAACAATGTAGATATAGTGAATACCTTGCCATTAATGCGATAGCCAATATACAAGAATGGAATATTGATTAATACTACAAATATACTAAACGATATCCCCGTAAGTTCAGCTGTCATCAAAGATATACCAACAACGCCACCATCGATAATATTATTTGGCACTAAAAATAGATCTAGGCCCACCGTATAAATCAGGGCCCCTATAATCATCCAAATACATCGCAGTAGTATACTGGACCAATGTATCTTTTTTATCACATTACTCATGTGTATCTCCTTCATTATATAATTTTTTAATTGCCGCTAAACGTTTAGCTTCTAAATCCTCTTCTACTTTACAGTCTTGAAGTTTATTATAATTCTCTTCCTTCAATTGTTTAGTATATCGCTTACCAATAACATAGGCTGTTAAGTCATCTACTGGTTCAGGTGGAAATTGCATGCCTTTTGGTACGAATCTACGCCAACCGGTAGGTGGATTATATTGCCAATACAATTTTCGAGCCTCCTCAGTACTATGTGATTCATCGATCAAACTCGTCGTAATTTTATGATTGCGCCCAATTTGTTGTATAGATGGATACAAATGCTTATGATTGGTACCATTACCACATACGATATGATGTATACCAAGATAAGTACTTAATATACTTTCAAAGGAACTATTAAATGTCTTAGTTTCTACAATGATTCGATATATTAACTCACCTGCTTGTGAAAGAATAGCTACGCCGGTCTTTTCATTCCCCGGATCAACAGCGGCTATATACGATATATTATTCATACTATTTTCCTCATTCCTCAATACAATAGTTATATTTTATCACAAAATAAAAGACCTATGTATTAAATCTTAATACATAGGCCATTTATATAGAAACTAATTTGATTTTATAAGTTTACCCGTATCTGTCATCTGTGTAATACGCAATTTAATGTGTACAGGGCCAGATGAATATGTATCACCATCGGCATACGCCTCTACATATACCTTGCCATGTAGCATGCTAATGCGACGTATCGCAGAAAATAATTCATCTCCAGGTATTGTACCAATATCACCGGACAACGAATCTGGTATAACCCCTTTAGACTTAGCCTCTTCATTGACTTGTTTCAAGAAACGAAGCATATTGACTTGAGCATTACTACCACCATCGATAACAGACGTAGCAATCACGTCACCTGATTTATAAATAAATTGTTGTGGATACACGTGAATCGTCGCAACTGCTGGTTCACCAGCAATGATATTACCAGCTGCCACCACTTGGATAACCATAGGGGTTTTAGATTCTTCAATTTTCGAGATGGCGACCTCAATATTTTGACGGTCCACGTACACGACGGATTCACCATGGTCTTCAACGCCTAAGCGACGAAGTACGAGCTTATTTGTATCTTCCACAATACTATTAACCGCATCACGCGCTTCATTAGGAGATAAACCATTACGCACTACAGCCTGTGCTAATAATTGGTCAACTTGGAATAAAATCGTACCTTCTCTAAGATGGATAATCCCCGTTTTTAACTCTTCTTGTGTTTTCTGTAAGTCGGCAATATGTTTTTCCATACTAGCTCGTGTAGCTTCCAAGGCAGCCAATTTTTTCGAAGCCTCATCATAGGATGCTTGTAATGCAGATAATTCTGCCTCTGTAGCAACCTTCGCGGCCTCTGCATCAGCTAATTCTTGACGGCTTTGTTCAACCTCTTTGCGGATTGTTTCAATCTCAGCCATACGGTCCGCTAATTCCTTTTTATTAGCTTCCAATAGAGCCTGACCTTGTTCTAATTCAGCATTTTTAGCAGCTACCTCTGCTGTTAGCTGATTCATATCAGCTCGCAATTGATCCATCCCAAAAAGCGCAGTACGCACACTTTGAGAGGTGATGGTAAGTACCCCAACTGTGGCCGCTGCAACGAGTAGACCTGTTACGATTGTTACGATAATCGATGTATGTTTCGGACGCAATCCGAAGAGGGACATTCTACGCTTACCGACTTTTGTCCCTAATTTATCACCCATATAGGCAATGAGACCGCCCATAATGGCGATAATAATAAGAATCTTCAAACCTACGAGCACGATGTCCCTCCTTTCATGCTAAATCGATGCTAACAAATGGATATGCTAACGCGATACGCGCCAGTTTAAATATAGACCTGCAATGATGCCCAATGTATCCGGAATCATAGCAGCCATCCAAGTTGGTAATGCACCACCTTTACCAAGAGCTCCGGCAAAGGTCATGACACCATAGTAGATGAAGATGATTAAAATACTAATACCAAATCCGATAGAAGAACTAGACCGTTGTTTTTGCAAGCCCAACGGTGCACCTACTAAGGCAAATACAAAGCTTGCCAACGGAATGGTAAAACGTTGATACATTTCCATTTCTAACTTATTAGAATTTGTATATGCAGCTTTATATGCTTTAATTTGATGACGCAATTCTTTAATCGTCAATTCTTCTGGTTTACGTTGATCTTGTTGTACTTCATTTGGTGAAGATTTAATTGGCAATACTTGTTCTTTAAACTTCATTGTCCGCTCTACACCTTCACCGGCAGATACATCATAGATTATACCGCTATGCATGACCCATACTTGACCATTCCATTCAGCATTTTCCGCATTTTCTACCTGTTGTAATTCACCTTTATCATTGAATTGTTGCACCGTAATCATGCTTAATTTTTTACTTTCACTATCATAGTGTTTAGCATACATCAATGTACTAAGATTATCACCATTCATAGATTTCAAAACAATATGATTTTGCGTTTGTGGCGATGCATTCTTCATAATCTCTTCGCGCACAATAGTTTGATACATATTGTTTGTACGTGGTACGACAAATTCATTAAATGCTACGGCGCCAATAGAAATAATCAAAGCTAAAATATATACAGGCATTGCAAGTCGTAAGAAACTTAGGCCACCAGCCCTCATAACTACGATTTCACTAGTACTACTTAGTCTACTAAAAGCCATCAACGAACCAAGCAATACGGACATAGGAAATGTCAATAAAATAATACTCGGCATCGCTAAAAAGAAAGCTTTCATTACGAGTAGTAACGGAGCACCGTATTCTGTTATATATTGAGCAATGCGGAATAACGTACCGGTGCCAATGAAAATACTAGTAAAAGCAAATACCCCAAATAGGAATGGACCTACAAAGGCTTTTAAAATATATTTATCTAATAAGCGCATGGTCCCTCCTATAATTTAAAATTGTTACCTAAATAATGTTCACGAGCAATTGGGTTATTGGCAATTTCATCAGGTGTACCTTCCAATAAAATCTTACCTGTGCTTAGAATATATGCCTTATCAACAATGCCTAATGTTTCTCGCACATTATGGTCTGTAATAAGAATGCCGATTCCTCTATTTTTTACTTGTAAAATAATTTGTTGAATATCGGCAACTGCAATTGGGTCTACGCCGGCAAATGGTTCATCCAATAAGATAAAGTTCGGTTCTAAAGCCAAACAGCGAGCAATCTCTACACGCCGCCGTTCACCACCGGATAGTTGCATCCCCTTACGATCTCGCACATGACCAATATTAAATTCATCAATAAGAGAGTTTACAATTTGATCAATTTCATCACGATTTTTATTTGTTGTTTCCAACATGGCACGAATATTTTCCTCAACAGTCATAGATCTAAAAATCGATGCCTCTTGGGGTAAATAACCAATGCCTTCCGCTGCCCGCTTATACATCGGTAACATCGTGATATCCTTACCATCAACTGTAATAATACCTGTCGTCGGTTTTTCAATGCCTACAATCATGTAGAACGATGTAGTCTTACCAGCCCCATTAGGCCCCAATAGCCCCACGACTTGTCCTTTTTCCACATGAAGGCTTACACCATCTACTACATTCCGACCATTAAATGTTTTGACTAGGTTCTTAGTTTCTATATACATACATTAATCCTTACTAGTTCGGTGTGATAACTAATGTACTACGTCCGCCTAATGTTTCCGCAGAGTTATCCTTCAAGTACAATTTTAACTCAGGCGCATTCAACACATTGCCATTTTGTACTGCATGTGCTGAGCCAGTAAGTAATACAACTCCATCATTTTGATTAGGCGTTTGCGTATATGTAGCACGATCTGCCGAACCAGATACATTTTTATCTGGATTATTAAATGTTACACCACCTTGTGCAACGGCGCGAATTTCTTTCAACCAACCTTCTACTTGGTTACCTGTCAATGTAGTGCCTTCTGCAATTAATTTAGCATTTCCCACTACCTTACCATATTCGGTATCAGAGTTGTACTCAACAGAGTCACCAAAGATTTGGCGATCATCCCGTTGCAAATGAACATCCCCCTCTGCACTGAACTGGTTATCATTTACACTATGTACAGATTGTGCGGACATGGACATATTATCACCAATCATGGAAACGCCACCTTCTAGGGATGCTTCACGAGTTTTAGTATTGTACCATCCATTCGCACCAGTCATCGTTTTATCTTGTTGTGTAATTACTACATTACCAGATGCCTCTGCACGACCTGTATTACCATCATAGGATAATGTATCCGCACTAATGGTCAACGGACCTTCATTGGCAGCCCAAGCGGTAACAGATAGCATCATCATTGCTGATATTACAGCTAATCCCATATATTTTTTCTTATTCATCGCAATTCCTCAACTTTACTTTTTCGTCAATTTAGCATGACCAATCGCTTTGATTTGTTTCAACGACATATTACCTTCTAACTTATCACCAGTTAAGGTAATATCTTTGGAATCATAAGTGAAAGCCGTTTTTGATGTAAGCATTTTAGTTTTATTATCAAAATGTAATGCATCGGTCTTAAAATTAGCCCCTTCCGTATTGGTAGCTGTTACACCACCATCAATATCAAGGGAATTATGATCGCCAGACAATACAGCATGAGGTGCCGTAATCGTTGTTGTCACATCATCTTGATAGAAAAGACCCTTTAAATTAGTGAGTACGATCGATTTTGAACGAGGGTCATACTCGATTTTCTCTGCAGATAGGGCCCATACCAACTTACCGTCCTTCTCTTCTTGAAGCTCGGCACCTTGGAAATTCACCAGTTGCCCATTATTAGCCCCTTTAGAAGAAGAGTCTCCAGAGTCGTGCAAAATGAACGCGATTAGACCAACTAGAGCAATGACGATAGCCACGACAATAGCGATTAATTTTTTATTGTTTTTCATGTGCTCTCTCCCGAATCTCTAGTTTCTTATCATAATCAACAATTTCGCTCATCTTAGTCATCCACCGATGTTGGAACCAAATCCACTCATCTGGATGTTCACGAATAAAGTCTTCTGTTACGCGTACACACTCTTCTGTCAACGTATACATATCTACATCATCATCGCCACTATTATTGTAATGTAATGGTGGCAAGATATGAACAATATGTCCACCCTCAGGCTTTCTAGATGTAAAAATTGGTACTACAGGAGAACCGAATTTTTTAGCAAATGTAGCAGGTCCTACAACAGCCGAAGAAGGTTGCCCTAAAAATGGCACCGGTAACCCGTGAATATATCCATCTTGATCGGCCAAAAAGCCCAACAATTTCTTCTTTTTCAATGCTTTTGCAGCAGAAACTATTTCATTACCACCACTGGCAAACACATCGAGGCCAACCATTTCACGATATTCATTCATAAAGCGTGTAAATTGTGCATTAGGTTGTTTTTTTACAATAGTTGTAGATGGATAACCATGTGCAGCTAACGCAGCCCCCATCCATTCCCAGTTGCCTACATGCCCAGTAAGAACAATGACGCCTTTATCTTCTTTAATAGCATTATCCAAATGCTCTACACCGCGCATTTCGATATGCTCATTAATAAATTTCTTAGTCAAATTCGGCATATACAGAATTTCCATAACGCTTCGACCCAGGTTTTTGAATAGCTTTTCAATTAAAGCCTCTGCCTGTTCGTCATTCATATTCATGCCAATTTTTATATTTTTAATGCCTCTTAGCTTTTGCTTTTTTGCAATAACTCCATACAGGGGTCCTAAGCTAGCACCTATGAGCAAAATGAGCTTATACGGCAGTCGACATACAAGCCAACTGATTCCCTTAACGACATGGTATTGCCATTCATTATTCATTCTGCTCACCTCCTTTATTGACCATGGTTATGAGCCTCCATAGCATAGTCTTTTACGACTGAATCCCACATGTTTTGAGCTTTTAAAATATATTCAACAGCATCTCGCACAGCACCAGATCCACCATTGTAATTTGATACAAATTGAGCTAATTCCTTAACCTCAGCCGCCGCATCTTGAGGAGCCATCGGCAAGCCTACGAGAGATAAAGCCCCTAGGTCATTTAAATCATCACCCATATAAGCTATATGCACCAACTCAATATGATGGCTTTCACATAGAGAACGTAGAGCCTCCGTTTTATTAGCATGCCCCATCAATAAAGCATCGAATTTTAATTCCTTAGCACGCCGTTCCACCATAGGCGATGTGCGAGCCGTTATAATGCCTAGTAAAATCCCTGCTTTATGAGCAGCGGCTAGACCTAATCCGTCTCTTGCAGAGAAGGCCTTTATTTCTTCACCACTCGATGTATAGATTAATTTTCCATCTGTTAATACACCATCAACATCGAGGATAATCCACTTAATATTCATTACACGATGCCTCGACGAAGTAAGTCTGTAATGTGAACAATCCCCATTGCATGGCCTTCTTCATCTACTACAGGTAGTACTGTAATAGGACGAGGTTGATTTTTTTCCATTACATGAAGTGCTTCAGCAGCCAATTTATCCTTTGTAATAGTACGTGGCATATTCGTCATCATATCTTCAACTGGCCACTCTAAGAAGTTGCTACCAGAATCAAGACCGCGACGCACATCACCATCAGTTACAAGGCCGATTAAGTGACCATCTTCATCGATAACGCTAGTGGCACCAAGTCCTTTTTCCGTCATGACAAACAAAGCATCACGAACGGTTGCCCCTTTGTGTACAACTGGATTATCTTCACCACCATGCATAATATTTTCAACAGTCAACAATAAACGTCTTCCAAGTGAACCACCTGGATGGAAAACAGCGAAGTTTTCCGGCGTAAAATGATGACGCTCTAGTAAACATACCGCCAAAGCATCGCCCAAGGCCAATGCTACTGTTGTACTTGTAGTTGGTGCCAATCCTAACGGACATGCTTCGCGTTCAACTTGCGCCAATAATACAACATCGGAATTTTTAGCCAATGTAGATTCAGGTTTTCCTACAACGCTAATCAATTTAGCACCTATGCGGCGCAATGAAGGCAAAATACCAATGATTTCACCTGTTTCCCCACTATTAGAAAAGGCAAGTACCACATCATCTTCAGTAATCATACCTAGATCGCCATGAACACCTTCCCCTGGGTGCATAAATAATGCTGGTGTACCTGTACTCGCTAATGTAGCAGCAATCTTACGACCAATATGTCCAGATTTACCCATGCCAGTACATACAACACGACCTTTACATGCAAGAATCATGTTAACAGCATTTACAAAACTTTGATCTAATGTTGTTATTAACTGTTCTATCGCTTGTGCTTCCTCATGAAGCACTTGAGCGGCCTGTTCTAAAATATCCAATACTATCGCCCCTTATCGTTTAACGATTTTATCAATAGCTACTAAGTCTTTTAATAAGTCTTCGAATTGATTTAAATATACCATGTTTGGACCATCGGAAAGCGCTTCTTCAGGATTATCATGTACTTCAAAGAATAAACCATCTACACCACTAGCAACAGCGGCACGTGCCAAATTTGGCACGAATTCTCGATTGCCACTGGATTTTGTACCAGCCCCACCTGGTAATTGCACACTATGAGTAGCATCAAAAATTACTGGATAATCAAAGGAACGCATAATAGGGAATGATCTCATATCTACAACGAGATTATTATAGCCAAAGCTAAAACCACGTTCTGTAAGCATGAGATTTTCATTGCCCGATTCTTTCATTTTATTAAGAACATTCTCCATATCTTTTGGAGCCATGAATTGACCTTTTTTTACATTTACGCATTTGCCCGTTTTAGCAGCACCGTAAACTAGGTCAGTTTGACGACATAAGAATGCAGGAATTTGGAGAATATCCAACACTTCTGCGGCAGGTTCAATTTGTTCAATAGAATGGATGTCGCTAACAACTGGTACATTTAGTTCTTTTTTGATGGACGCTAAAATTTTTAGACCTTCTTCTAAGCCTGGACCACGGAAAGAATTGAAGCTAGAGCGATTAGCTTTGTCAAAAGAAGCCTTAAATACATAAGGAATGCCTAGGCGTTCACAAATTGCTTTAGCCTCTTTGCCAATTGCCAATGTGCGGTCGTAATCTTCGATTACGCATGGGCCTGCTAATACAAATAGACCTTTACCGCCACCAATTATCATATTACCAACGTTTACTGTTTTCATTTATTTCTCCTCTTGCTCGAATATTTCATTTACACGAGCTAAGTCTTCTGGTGTATCAACACCAACAAATCGTTTATCTGTAGTAATGACGCGGATGGAAAATCCATTTTCCAACGCTCTCAATTGCTCTAACGACTCTGTTTGCTCTGCTGCAGTAGGCTCCATCTTTGCATAGTCTAATAAAAATTGACGACGATATGCATAAATACCAATATGCTTTAAAGGAGCATTAACAAAATCATGACGTGGATATGGAATTAAAGAGCGAGAAAAATACATCGCATCATTTCGTTTATTAAGTATAACCTTCACCGCAGAAGGTTCATCATACTCTTCTTTTAATAAAGGGGTTGCTACTGTAGCCATTTGTAGATGTGCATCATCTTCAAAAAGTTCTCCTAACTGATCGATTAAATGCGCATCAATCATAGGTTCATCACCTTGTACATTGATAATAACATCTAGGTCGGTATATTGTTGTGCTACTTCAGCTAATCGGTCAGTACCAGTCGGATGATTGGCATCAGTCATAACAACCGTACCACCAAAAGATTTAACCGCATCATATACGCGTTGATCATCAGTAGCCACAATAACTACTTGTGGTCTCTTCGCCTGTGTAACACGTTCATAAACACGTTGAATCATAGGTTTACCCGCGATATCTGCCAAAGGTTTTCCTGGCAATCTCGTGGAACCAAATCGAGCTGGAATCACACAACCAATATTCACAATAAAACCCCATTTCTTTTATTTGCGTATCTTATTATTATACACTAAATCTCTAAATTTTCTATGAACTCTTGTTTTCCAGAGATGAACTCAATACCTATGGATAGCACTAGAATCGATATTTCCAAGTCTTCAATTGTATGCAACTGACTTAATTTAACAGCATCTTTTTCAGTAATCATAATCGCCTTGGCTTGATGAGCAAAAGCTTGCTTCCAAATTTCTACTACATCATCATCCGAAAAATCATGATGATCACCAAAACCCATTGTATGTACTACGTCGTAGCCACAGCCTTCCAGCGTCTTCGTAAAGGATTTAGGATTACCGATACCACTTACGGCCATAATAGGTAAATCGCTATCAGTACCAATAGGATGTCCTTCATCACCATTAGCCCATGCATCAAGTGTATAGACTGCACGTGGTTTATGAATGGTCTCATAAACAGGCTTTTGTGGCACCATCCGAGCTAATCGTTTTCCAAGTGCTGCGACCAATCCTGGATCAACTTGATCTACTTTTGTAAGCACTATAATATCAGCTCTTGCAAGGCCCTCCATAGGCTCACGTAATAATCCTCTTGGCAATACATGTTCATAGCCAAAAGGATTCGATGCATCAATTAATACGATATCCTTATCTCGATATAACGCACGATGTTGAAAACCATCATCCATTACAAGATAATCAGCACCTAACTCTTCAATTGCTATACGTGCCGATTCTATACGATTACGACCAATAATCACACTAGATTTTGGTAGCACTTTCGCTAATAGCCAAGCCTCATCTCCACTTTCCTCAGGCTCTACCAAAATAGATCCATGCTTGGAAATAATTGTATTTTGACTATTATCTTTAGCTCTATAACCACGGCTCAATACAGTTGGATGAAAGCCTTTCTGTCCTAAAATATCACAGATAAGTCTAACCATTGGAGTTTTACCAGTTCCACCAGCTGTTATATTACCAACACTAATTACAGGTACCGATACTTTTACAACACCTTTATTTGCATCAAACTTTGCGTTACGCATAGTAACAGCTTTTTTATACCCCTTACTAAGAAGTAATAACCCAGCCCTGGCTACATCGCCTAAGATAGATTGATCTTCGCCACTTACAATGCTCTTAAAAATATCTTCACCATTCATAGTAGGCACCTCCTTCCGTGTCGATTATGCTAACTGTTTCTAAGGAATAATATGATGTGATTCAAATAATTGCCGTAATTCTTGTGTATTACGACGCGTTGCACCACGATTTTCACGGATAATATCTAAGCAATTCTGCCCCATTTCTTCCGCTAATTCAGGGTGTTTACAAAGATGTAAAATCATAGTAGTTAAATCTTTTTGATTTTTAACTTGCTCACATGCATGTCTAGAATGTAAGAGATTAAAAATTTCCTTAAAATTAAACATATGCGGGCCAACAATAATAGGTTTTCCATGAGCAGCTGGTTCTAGAATATTGTGCCCCCCTGTTTTAACAAGAGAACCACCTACGAAAATGATATCGCCTAAGCTGTATAAACGACCAAGTTCCCCTATTGTATCAAGCACTACCACAGGAATTTCCTTATGGACAGGCTCCGTCATATCGCTGCGACAAATCGCTTCCAAGCCATAATGTTTTGCTAAGGTCTGTACATCATGGCCTCTATAAATCTCACGAGGCGCAATAAGTAATCTTGCATTAGGATACTCTACTAAAACCTGTTTAAAAGATTCAAATACGGCTTCATCTTCACCCTTGTGTGTACTGCCTGCAACGATAATAGGATGATTATGACCAAATCCAAATTCGTCTAACAAGGCTTGCTTTTCTTCTTCGGATACTGTCGCATAGGTTTGATCATACTTCATATTACCCGTAACAGTCATTTCATCAGGGTTCGCACCAAGCTGTGCAATATATTCTGCATCAAAATTTGATTGCATACAGAATCGTTCGATAGAGCTCAACATTTCACGAGTAAAAGCACTAATGTAGCGATAGCGTTTCATACTACGATCGGAAATACGACCATTCACCATCATAACTGGAATATTTTCAGACTCAGCGATACGCAAGAAATTTGGCCAAATTTCTGTCTCTACTAATAAAATAGCAATCGGTTTAATGATATGCAAAATTTTACGTGTTAAGTACGGTAAATCTAAAGGAAAGAAAATTATGCCTTCAGCTTCCGGTATGATTCGGTGTGCCATCGCATGACCTGTAGCCGTAACGACAGATACAACGACTACCGCTTCTGGAAACTCTCGTTTAATTTCTTTTACAAGAGGACTCGTTGCAACAATCTCCCCAACTGATGCAGCATGAATCCATATCGCACGACGTCCTTCTATTTTTTTTAATAGTGTAGCAGGCATATATCCTGCACTTTGTTTTATACGCTCATAAAAACCATCTTCAAAAGCAAGACGATATAGGATAACCGGAATTAGGCCAATCCAATAAAATATGAGCAATACATTATATATCCAGTACATGTTTATCCTTTATTAGAGAACTGAACGGAATAAAGATGGTTATATAAACCATTTTCCAAGGCTAATAGTTCTTGGTGAGTTCCCATCTCTACCAATTTACCTTGATTTAATACAACGATTTGATGTGCATTTTGTACAGTGCTCAAACGATGGGCAATAACAAAGGCTGTACGGCCTTCCATCAAGCGGTCTAACGCTTCTTGTACCAGTTTTTCACTTTCTGTATCAAGAGCAGACGTAGCTTCATCGAGAATTAAAATCTTAGGATTCTTCAAGATAGCACGTGCAATTGCAACGCGTTGACGTTGACCACCTGATAACGAACTACCTCGTTCACCTACAATAGTATCGAGACCATCAGGCATCTTATCCACAAACTCTAATACATTCGCCGCCTTAGCTGCTTCGTAAATTTCTTCATCACTCGCATCTAGGCGACCATATAAAATATTCTCTTTAATGGATGCATTAAATAAAACTGTTTCTTGTGGTACTAACCCAATTTGATTACGTAACGATTTAAAGGTTACATCTTTAATGTCAGTGCCATCAATGGCTATAGACCCACTCGTCACATCGTAGAAACGAGGCAATAGATTGGCTAATGTCGTTTTTCCTGCACCAGACGGACCTACTAAGGCTACGCTTTCACCGGCCTTAACAGACAAGTTAAAATCACATAATGCCATTTTTTCGCCATCATAGGAGAAACTAACATGATTAAAATCTACATCACCTTTGATATCAGGCAATTCTATAGCGTTTTCTTTTTCCACTACATCGGCTTTTGTATCTAAAATATCAAACACACGGTCAGCTGCAGCCAATGCTTTTTGGATATTACCATAGACTTGGCTCAAACGCTTAACAGGATTTGATAAATTGATAGCATAAATCAAGAATGCTATTAAGGAACCAGCTGTAATCGTTCCTGTAACTACGGAATAACCACCATACCATAGGATAACAGCCACCGCAATCGCTGCAGAGAACTCAACCATAGGACTTAATAAGCTAGTCAATTTAGTGGCTTTAATAACAGCATTAAAGTTATTTTGATTTTCTACTTCAAAGCGTTTAACTTCAAAACCTTCGCGGGCAAAAGATTTTACGACGCGAATAGCGGAAATCACCTCTTGCAAAAGAGCCGTAATATCAGCGATTCGGCCTTGTACATCATGACCAGCTAAACGCAACTTTTTACCAAATACATTTATGATGATCAGCACCATTGGTACCGTAATAAATGTAACCAGTGTTAACTTCCAATCGATAAGCAACATGGAAACTAAAGAACCAATTAAGGTAACGGACTCTGTAATGAGAGATATTAGATTATCTACTACCGCTGATTGAAGAGCAGATACGTCATTTGTCAGATTACTCATGATGACGCCAGTTTTACGGCGATCAAAATAGGATAAGGACAAGCGTTGTAAATGCTTAAAAATTGCTTCCCGTACATCGATGATAACCCGCTGACCGATATAGGACATATTGTAAGTTTGCCCATATGTGGCAAAGCCACGAATTAAAAATATCAAAATGATGGCCCCAACGATGAGATTGAGCATAAACATATTTTTATCTTGTAATACTTGGTCTACGACGTTTTTGATTAGCCATGGTACTACGAGATATGCTGCAGCTGCTACAATCATGCAAAATACAGCAAATATCATTCGTTTATAATAGGGTCTCACAAAATACAATAAACGTGAGTAACTATTCATTAGGTTTCTCCTTACCTAGGTCATAAATCAGTTGAGCCACGCGATTAACAGCACCTGACTCACCTAGTTTTTCTTTAACGCTACGCAATTCAGAGCGCATACGTTGATTAACTTGCAAATCATCTAACAGAGGTAAGACGGTATTCACTATAGCATCTACGGAAACATCGTCTTGTAATAATTCAGGAATCACTTCCTTACCAGCCACAATATTAGGCAAACCTACATGTGTAAGATTTACAACTATCTTACCGATTCCATAGGTAATTGGCGATACCTTATATAATAATACAGTTGGCAACTCCATCATCGCTGTTTCTAGTGTAGCAGTTCCCGATGCAGCTAAACATACATCACAGATTTGCATCAAATCATAGGTGTGGTCTTCCGTAATCGTTACAGGAACATTTCGTTCACTGATGAAAGCTTCTAATTCACTGCGCTCAATCGTATGAGCACGCGGTAAAAAGAACTGCACATCTTCGTGAGACTGTAACAAACGTTCCCCACTTTCAAGCATTACATCCAAGAGCGATAACACCTCTTGTTTTCGACTTCCCGGCATCAATAGAACGCGTTTTGCTTCTGGCCTAGCCCCAAAGTAGTCCATCGCCTCCTCCTTAGTCATGGATGGATGCACGATATCTACTAATGGGTGCCCCACAAATTCTACATCACAATTGAACTTGCGATATGCTTCTGCTTCAAACGGAAAAATAGAGGCCACCTTTGTAACAAACTTCTTAATAGTCTTGCCGCGGCTACTATGCCAAGCCCAAATAGTAGGCGCTATATAGTACAATACAGGAATTCCTAACTGGTGAGCTACTTCAGCCAATTTCATGTTGAATCCCGGATAATCGATACATACGAGTACGTCCGGTTTTTCTTTCAACATAACCCGTTTTAAATAGGTGCGTAATTTAAAGAACTTTGGCAATGATTTTATGATTTCTACGATGCCAATAACGCCGAGATTTTTGATATCATATACGATACGAACGCCAGCTTGTTCCATCAAAGTGCCCCCCATACCGAACATTTCTATATTGGAATCTATTTGTGAAAGCGCTTTGGCCACGCTAGCGCCATGTGTATCTCCAGACGCTTCGCCAGCAGAAAACATAATTTTCATCATAGTTCCTTTCTAGCATCTACAAATGCTTGATCTACAGCACAAATAATAATATTATGGCGATTAGCCATTTCTAGTACATCTTCTTGCTGTACAAATATCGTCTTTTCAGCCTCTACAGCCAAGACAGTACAACCACTATCTATCATGGACATCAATGTCTTAATACCTACAGCAGGTACATCAAAGCGTACATCTTGATTTGGTTTTTCAGTCTTAACGACTACGGCTTCACCTCTACCGAGTTCACCGCCACGCAATATGCATTTATCAGTTCCTTCAATAGCCTCAATAGCCATTGCTGCTTTATGCTTTACTACTACAGTTTGACCAATATCAAGCTTGCCCATCTGTTTAGCCAATTCAAAGCCGAAACAAATATCCTGCCATTGTTCTTCTGTCGGTTGTCGTTTGGTCAACACCCCAACCTTAGGCATGAACGGTTTCAAATACACAGTTTGATCTAGAACAGAAAAACCTTCTCGTTCAATTTCATCAACAATAGCGAGCATAATAGTATCATCTTTACGATTTTTCAATCGTTTAAGGACACCCAAAGTTTTTAAATCAGGGAAGGATAAGCCTTTATATAAAATTTCCTTTGTTACCTTCCCGAGCATAGTAAGCTCAGTAACGCCCTCTTTTTTCAAGGTTTTAAATATTTTACCTAACTTAGCCACACTAATGTTGTAAAAGGCATCCGCTTCTTTCTCTAATATAGGATCTGTATCAGGCACAACACTGATAACGACCACTTGATGCCCCAACATATGAGCAGCCCGCATGAACTCAACAGGTAAAACGCCAATACCTGCAATTAAACCTACCTTGGCCACGACTATACCTCCTATGTGAAACCTTATATGGTCCACAATTTTTCGTCAAATCATTTGTTTTGAGTATAATTTTAAGACATACTCATATACATTATATTGTACTATAAATCACGCCATTTTACTATAATTTCAACGCTTTTCTAACTATAAACGCACTGTATTTTCCTACATTCTTACTCAAAAAGGATGCGTCTAAAAAGAGTCTAAAATAACCACAAAAAACTCTACATTATATAAACATAATGTAGAGTTTCATATTAATCACGACGTGTACGCATAATGCCACGATCAGCATTGCGTAAAAAGCGTAATAAGTTTTCAATTTCAACGGAAGAATCAAGTTGCATTTCCATCTCTTCAATAGCTCTAGACAAGCTAAAGCCTGAACGATAAATGATGCGGAACGCTTGCTTCAAGCTACGGCGTACCTCTTCTGAAATACCTGCACGAGATAGGCCAACAGAGTTCAATCCGATAACACGAGCTGGTTGACCATCGGCAATAACATAAGGCGGAATATCTTGTACCACCTTAGCCATACCGCCAACCATAGCATTACGGCCAATTTTTACAAATTGATGAACACCAGCGAGGCCACCTATAACCACGCGATCTTCAACGATAGCATGACCAGCCAAGCCTGCGCAGTTACTCATAATAACATTATTCCCCACAATGCAGTTATGTGCTACATGAGTACACGCTTGCAATAAACAGTTATTGCCAACACGTGTTTCCTCTCCTTCGCCAGTAGCACGGCTAATGGTAACGAATTCACGGATAACCGTTTCATCACCTACGTAACAATAACTTTTCTCGCCTTTAAATTTTAAATCTTGCGGTTCCAAACCAATGGATGCACCTGGATAGATTTCACAACGTTTACCAATGGTTGTCCAACCACCAATAACTACATTGGCACCAATCTGAGTGCCATCCCCTATTTCTACATTTTCCCCGATGACAGCACCAGGTCCAATGACAACATCTTTGCCCAGTTTAGCATTCGGATGCACTATGGCCGTGTTATGAATGTTGGATTCCGCATTTTCTATGCCTACAACTATCACTACAATCACTCCTTAAGTCTATTATACAAGGGCAAACATGTATTCACCGCTAGCACAAAGTTTATCGCCCACATAAGCGCGACCTTCAACCTTGCCCATACGGCCCTTAATTTTTACAATGTCCACTTCCATGCGTACAACATCACCAGGTTTTACCGGATGACGGAAACGTACTTTATCAATGCCTGTAAACATAGGTGTTAATCCACGATTTTCTTCAGGATACAACAAAGCAATGCCACCAACTTGGGCAATTGCTTCTGTTAATAGTACACCAGGCATAACTGGATTTCCAGGGAAATGACCTTGGAAGAACAATTCATTGAATGTAGCATTTTTAATGCCCACAGCACGCTTCATTGGTTCCAATTCAATAATACGATCTACCAATAGCATTGGGTAACGATGTGGTAAAATTTCTAAAATGTCTTCATGGTTAAGAATCATTGCTGTGTCTCCCTTATTTCTTCTATTATACTATGAGCCAAACGAGAATTGAGTTCATGGCTCGATTTTAACGCAATTACATGTCCCTCAATAGGTCCCAATAAATATAAATCACCAATCACATCAAGGGCTTTGTGACGAACTAATTCGTCTTCAAATCGTGGAATAGATAAACAGGTTGTATCATCGTATACAAGAGCATTATCTGTACTGCCCCCCTTTGCCAAGCCCATGGCTTGCAATTGTTCCAATTCTTTTACAAATCCAATGGTTCTAGCTCGGGCAATATGTTCTTCAAAATACTCAGGTGTTACATCAAAATCACATTGTTGCGTACCAAGCAACGGATGTGGATTAATCGATGTAAATGTAACGCGATATCCATCATAAGGTACGATAAGAATAAATCTATCGCCATCATAAATGGAATGACTACGTTTCACCTTATACACATGTCGTTCAGCTTGTTGTTCTTCAATTCCCGCCTGAAGGATTAAGTCAACAAATACGATACTACTTCCATCGCCAACAGGTGGCTCAGGAGAGTCCATTTCAACAAAGCAGTTATCAATATTCATAGCACTGAATGCAGCCATTACGTGTTCAACAGTGAAAACCTTTGCTTCACCATGTTCCAAAGTAGTAGCGCGCATAGTGTTCGTCACATTATCAATGTGTGCTCGAACGGAGGGGGTTCCCTCTATATCTGAACGCACAAACACAATTCCTGTATTTTCAGGTGCTGGCTTAAAAACCATGGTTACAGGTTCCCCGCTATGAAGGCCAATTCCCTTATATGAAACAGCCTGTTTAATTGTTTGTTGGGGCTTACTCATAAGAATGTCCTTTCATAATCTAATTACATGTCTACTATACACCATACTGTATTATACCCTATTTGCATAGCTGTTACAAGAATATAAGACTATTTATCAACTGACTAGATGTAAAAAATCGGCATTGCAAAGCTTTATTCTAAGACATCTGCAACGCCGATTATACTTTTTATATTTTTTAATGAAACACATCTGGTGGAGTATCAATCTTGTCACCATAGTAACGACGCGTCCATTTCCAACGATTATGTAGCCAGAACCAATCTTCCGGATAACGACGAATATAATCCTCAATAAATTCATTGAGTTTAATCGTAGTAATCGCCACATCACGTTTTTTATCATCTGTTTTTTCTACATATAATGGTGGGTGTACTTCAAGTTCATGCTTTCCTGTATAAGGGCTATAATGCATAGTCACAAAGATAATAGGCACATCTTGCATACGACCTAATACGGCAGGACCATCAGCGGTTAGCGTTTCATAACCAAAGAATGGTACCAACACGCCATTTTCCCCCGGATCCTGATCCATAATCAAGCCTAAGAAAGCACCGCTTTTTAAAGCTTTCACCATATCGCGTACACTCGTCTTATACATCACATGTTGGTGCATAAGCTCACGATATTCATTGATAAATTTATCCGCATCGCCATTTTGTTTTAGCGCTACAGATATTAAAGGATACCCTTCAGAGGCAAGTACTCCACCCAGCAATTCCCAATTACCACTATGAAGGGCAGCCAAGATAGCACCCTTACCATCAGCTAGAGCTTCATCCAATATCTCCTTATTCGTAAAGTTGACCATATCCTTATAGTCGCCGTCTTTAATTTCAGGATATCGCAATACATCGATTATCATATGACCAAATCGAGTCGTACTCTCCTTAGCAATTCGTTTTGCTTCAACAGGATCATCAGTGATTTTACAAAACAAAATCTGCCCGATTGCCAACCGCTTCCGTTTAGGAGGCACTGCAAGCCAAGCAATTTCACCAAGCAATGTACCTATTGCATACTGCCAACTATGGGGCAACATGCAAATAAAGGCACTAAACAACTTCATAAACCTATACATAAACGTATTAGCTCTCCTTAAGCTGCGCTTTTAAAGCATCGATTTCCTTCTGCAATTGTTTTACAGTTTTTACTATTTCTGGTAAGCGATGTTCATAAGCGGACAGTTTTAACCATTCCTTATGAGGACGCATTGGGTAACCAGCCATAACAGCATCTGCTGGCACATTACCAGTAATACCGGTCTTACCAGCAAATTTTGCATTGTCACCTATTGTAATATGCCCCGTACAACCAGTTTGTCCTGCAAAAATTACATTATTTCCACATTTCGTACTACCTGCAATCCCAACTTGTGCAATAAGGAAGCAGTTTTCACCAATTTCAACATTATGTCCCAAGTGAACTAGATTATCAATTTTTGTGCCTTTTCGAACTAATGTAGATCCCATAGTTGCATTATCAATAGTTGTGCATGATCCAATTTCTACATCATCCTCTAAAATGACATTGCCGACTTGAGGAATATGCGTATGTACGCCATTTTCAGTAGCAAAACCGAAGCCTTCACCACCGATTACCGCTTTGGCGCGTAATACAACACGATTTCCTAAGATACAGTTTTCATGAACAATTGCACCAGCATATATATCACAATCATTACCCACACGAGTATTATGACCAATATAAACATATGGACGAATTGTAACATTATCACCAATCACTGCATTATCATTAATTACACAATATGCACCAATAGCAACATTATCGCCTAGCTTAACATTCTCACCTATAATTGCAGTAGGATGGATTTTACGCGGTATTACAACAGGTGGATGAAATAATTGTAATACTTGTGCAAAGGCAACCTTTGCATTATCTACAATGATTTGTGTCATCGGTGCATTGGGCGCTTCTTGCTCTAAAATTACAGCACCAGCTTTACATAAGCCAATGTGTTCCACATATTCACCAATAGCAAAGGTAATCGATTGAGGTGCCGCTTGTTCAAAGCCACGTGTTTCTGTGATTACTAGCGATTCATTACCAACCACCTTACCACCAATAAGTTGAGCAAGCTCCATTACAGTCTTTTCCACTATTAAGTCCCCCCCAAGTGTTAACTAAACTATTGCGCAGCTTCAGCAGGTTGCGCTTGTTGGGCTTCACCTTGTTGCGCTTGTTGAGCTTCTTGTTGGTTCGCTTCATTTTCTACAGCTTTAATATCTTCATCAGATGCTTTGCCCATTTTATTGATTAAGTCATCAGTTACATCTACGCCGCCACCAACAACAGCACCTTTAAGCAATACTACATCTAGCTTTTTCTCTTTAGCTAATTCACTAACTTGTTGATCGATATATTGTTTCAACTCTTGATTTTTTGCAGTTGTGAAAGCATTAAAATCTTGTTTTGCATCAGTCGTAACTTGCGCTTTAGATGCTTCATCAGCAGCATCGATTTTGGCTTGAAGTTCTTTACCTTTTGCATTAATTTCTTTGTTAATCTCAATAGATTTCGCAGTTTGTGTCACAACTTTTTGGGAATCTACATAACCAATAGTATTGCTACCACAGCCACCAATAATTGGCAATGCGATAATCATTGTTGCACCTAAAATTAAAGATTTCATTTTCTTATTCATCGTATACTCCTTACTGAACTCGATATGACGCTTTCACAGCATCTGTTATATCTAGCCCTTTGATATTTCCACCATGATCAATCAAAACAAGCTCTAAATGACGTTCTTGAGCAATAATAGCAACGCGCATCCGCACGTCCTCTAAAATGGCCTCATGAAGTGCATTTACCTCTGCCTCTTTATCCGATAATTTCTTTGCCCAACTATCGTTCCACTCTTGAGGAACTGGCAAATTATTCGTCGATACAATCGCTTTAGCTTGATTTTGCATCATTGTATCGCGTTTCTTTGCTAGTTCAGCTTGTACAGATTCGGCATATTGTTTAAGTTCTTGTTCCCCTGCATCACGGATAGGTTTTAATTCTGCATCTACTTTAGCCCGTATAGTATCCATATCAAAATTGGATGGTTTACGTTTAGCCAGCAAGCTTTGAAGTTTGCTTTCCAATTCAGCTTTTTGTGCCTGAGCCGCTTCTTTCTGCGCATCATCGATATAAACACGGCTATCAAAAGCATATAGTTGTAATTGTAGATTTACAATCTCCAAGTCATATCCCTTGTTAGCAACCTTGAGCTCTTTCATGTATTTTTGTACCAGTTCAGCCCGTTTAGCATCTAGCTGTGCATTAAGTTGATTTTGTTTTGTAGCGATTCGCGTTTGTAATTCAACATTTAACGCATCCGACAATGTCGTGTCTAGAGACAAGGATTTAAGTTGTTCATTCTGCAGATCAGACTTGGTATTCAACGCCTCCTGTTCTAAGGCATATTGAGCTTTAAGCTGTTCCAACTCTGCTTTCGCATTCTTATAATCTTCATAAGACGGATTAAACTCTAGTACATCATCAATTTGTACTACCCCAATAGATGGCCCTTCTGAAGATTGCCGATTAGTAATAAATCCATAGGCTCCATACATCGCAATCAGTGCAGCTGCTAAAAACAGAAATAATCCTATATACCGTTTATTTAGCTTCATACTGCTCACCCTTATCCGATTACCTTTGTATCGTTATTATTTTGCATCAGATGCAAGTTTTTTTAGTACTTGATCAGTAATATCTACACCACCATAAAGAACTGCGTCTTTAGGAAGAACTACAGATAAACCTTTAGCATTACCAACAGCTTTAGCTGCTTCCATTGTTTGGTCTGCCATTTGTTTATTCATTTCTTCCATTTTCTTTTCTACATTAGCTTGTGCTTCTTGCTTAATTTTAGCTTTAGTAGCATCATCTTGAGCAGCATCTACCTTCGTTTGCATATCTGCAGCTACTTGACTACGATAATCGGTAAATTCCTTAGCAGCTTTTACATATACAGGGTTTTCAGGATTATCCAAACGGCTCATATCAATTACGCCTACATTACTAGCAGCGCTAGTGCCAGGTGTAGCCATTTGAGTATATGCTAATGCACCAATACCAATAATAAAAATTGCGGCAATAACAATGGAGAATATTTTCACATTCTTCTTGTTATTCATCATTCTCATCATAATGAACATTCCTCATTTCTGTTAATCTACGCACTATGAGTGCCATAATAGAGATATTGGTGAAAGCCCCCTCCATAGAAGGTGCTTTCACCATAATACGTCTCAATATTAGAATTGTGTACCGAAGCTAAAGTGGAATTTCTTCTTATCCTTACCAATACCATAGTCAAGTTTAACAGGGCCGATTGGTGTAGTAATACGTACACCGGCACCAACGCCATAGTTAAAGCTCTTAGTATTTTTATACCAAGGAACATTAGGGGCATCCCAAGCATCACCAATATCAGTAAATAATACGCCACTTACCTTTTTCACGATAGGGAAACGGAATTCCAATGTCGCATTATACATATTCTTACCGCGGAATTGATCATCTTCATAACCACGTAATGTATCTGCACCACCTAATGTGAACAATTGGCTATATGGTGCATCGCCTTGAATGAAGCCGCCACGTGCACGGAAGGCCAATACATTTTTAGCACCAAGTTTCTTGTATGCACGCATTTCAGCTGTGAATTTATAGAAATCAAAATCACCGCCTAAGCCATGACCAGCCCATTGTGCAGTGTAAGAAATACGACGGCCACGAGTTGGCTCATAGATGTTATCGCGGGAGTCATATACCTTTTGCCATGAAATGGAATTGATGCGACCAAAGTTTTTACCTTCATAATTCATACCGGCAAAATCATATGTTTTATTATCCCAACCATTACCAGATGTGCCTGCAGGAGCTTTACCAGCACCTTTATCATAGCGGAATCCGGAACTGTCATCAGAATCCCATTTGTATTTATCGGATCGAGATTCAAGTGTTAAGTAGTCGCGTGTATATTCACCTGTTTGACGACCAAAGGAAATATTAAAGCCTTTGGATTTTTTGTTGTATTCTGCTACTTCGCTACCATCGCTATCATAATCAGTGTATTCATCTTCACGGTTGAAGAAGGAGAATCCAAGAGAAGTACCTCTGTGGTCAATCCAAGGTTTCAAGTAAGAAATTTGATAGTTTTTATATTTTTTCTTACCACCGATTTCCCAGTGAACTTTAAATTTATCACCTGTACCGCGAAGATTATCTTCACCAAATTCAACGATCCCCATCAAGCCATCGGATTTAGAATAACCTGCACCTAATGTGATTGTACCTGTTTTATGTTCCAATACGTCAATTTCGATAATTACATTGTTAGGATCTTTTTCACCTGGTAACATACGTACATTTACATCATCAAAGAAGCCCAAGTTGTATACGCGTTCTACGGAACGACGAACTAAGAACTTGTTGAATGGTTTACCAGTTTTTTGTACGAACTCACGAGTGATAACTTTGTTGCGAGTTTTCTTATTACCAGCTGGTACAATATCTTCTACAATACCTTCTACGATATGGATATGAAGCATACCATTATCATCTACAGCAATACTATCCACGTGGGCTAACATATAACCATCACGAGCATATGCAGCGTTGATACCTTGAACCTTTTGGCCTACATATACAGAGTTCATGATTTGGCCTTCAGGAATTGCCATATATTTAGTTAATACATCGGATGTATATACTGAGTTGCCTTCAAATACAACACCATGTACTACAGGGTTCGTTACTACAGCAAAGTCAATTTTTACGCCTTCTGGAACAGATGTAAAGACGGGGTTCACTTCAGAGAAGTAACCACTATTACCCATATTTTGTACATCTTTAAATACGCCATCTACGGAAACGGCATCGCCCACCTTTTCAGACAATAATGTCATCAATTGTGCAGCTTGTTCTGCAGAAACGCCAGAGATAGATAGGCCTGTAATTGTTTTACCTACAAATGGGTTAACAGAATCAGCAGTAACAGCAGTAATATATTGCGCCTCAACAGATGTTACAGCTTGTGCTTGACCGTTTTCTGCAACCTTATCCAAGTCTGTACCTGCTGTAGTTTTAGAAACCATTTTAACTTGTTTATCATCTGTTTTTAAAGCTCCGTTATTAACGGTAACTGTACCATCAGAACCTTGTACGACAGTACCATCAGTGGATAATGTTGTATCACCACGAGCTGCTAAAATAGCCGCATCAGTATTATCTTGCGTATTAGCGCCCTTTTCTGTGCCCGCATTATATACAGCAGCTTTAGTCATTGTATCATCAGTCTTTGCAGTATCTGCTGTAGCAGTTGCATTCATATCTGGTGTATAGCCTGTTTGTACTTCTGCAGCGAACACACTGCCAGTACCCATAACAGCAGTCAACACAGATGCTGCTAGCATACGTTTATAGGCTTTGCTTGTTAACATAAAATCCTCCTAAAATTATCCCTCTTTAAAGAGTATTAAATCTTTATTATTATATCATATAATACTGGGAATTAGTACTACTATAATTCAATTTTATGAAATTAAAATGACTATAATGAAGGTCCTTATTCAGATTCTTCATTATAGTCATCATTGCTAGAACTCTCGTGTCCAACGCCCACCAATATAGGTACTACCTTGTGATGTATGCCAAGCATTAAACTTAACACTTCGCCGTAACGAGTATTCAATACCATATTTATTTTGTTTATTATTGATACCTTGCGTATAGGTGATCATCGTTCTCGGCAAGACATATTTGCCGATTTCGATATTATAATTTCCCGATGTTTCCCTACTAGTAGGTTCATTCGGATCTATGGAGCCTGTCGTGATATTAACACGATCTAAGCCCAATGCATTTTGCACTGCATCTTGTACATAGCCAAAAGCAAACATTTGTGCACCAGCTACCACTAATGCATTGGCATCTTCATTGGTAATTGTACTACTATTCGATGGTTCACCACGACCAAAGGTCAACATAGAAATAATTTGCTTACGCGATAAACTTGGTTCCGATTTAAGCGTTAAATCCATATGATCCACAGTACCTTTCACGCCGAGATGGATATTATAAGTACCTACATTTGTTTCCGCATCAAGTTGAAGCATAGGCAAATACGTTCCAGATGTAAAAGTTGCAGTCCCCTTTGTAATATCAAAGGTATGGCTTAGATATTTAAACGTACCACTCACCACGTTAAACTGTCCACTGGATGTAGGATTAAATACAGAGCCCCCAAAATGAACATCTCCACTAATACGCATATTATACAAGGTTCTATCGTAGAGTCGTACATTTTTACCAGCATGTACGTTAACATCAATCCCCAAATCACGCGTGCTTTCACTAGTTTCTAAGGAAAGTGGAATTTTGAACTTCATATTCTCTAGATTTAGATTGCCCATAAGTGTAGGGATTCCCTCTTTTTCAGCTATATAAAGTTCTCCCTTTAATGGACCTGAAATATACTCATTAGATAAATCTAACCCATCCAATTGAATGGCTGCACGGTAACTAGTCATGGTATGGCCTGACCAGTTAACCTTTGCAGCTAAACCGGCAGAACCTTTTCCAGCAGATAAACGAGATTGGAAATCAGCTTGTTGACCAGAGAAAATTAAATCACCATCAATATCTTTAATTTCATTGCCTATAGTCTTTATCTTCATAGCGCCATTGCGAACAGATACGGTTCCATATGCTTCTGGTTGATCAATAGTTCCTGTTACGTGAACAACACCTTTTAACGCACCAGTTGCCTCTTTCACCGTAGGTGTAATTAAAGGGATAACAGCCATATCAGCCTCATTAAAATCAATAGTCATATCCATCGCTTTAGAATCATTTGCATCTAGATATCCTGTCGTATACAACGCAGCTAGTGGAATCTTACCATATGCACTTAACTTATAGTCTCCTTTAACCCCTTGAATACGTTGCACATTGATAACATGATTTTCCATAGTTGCCAATACAAATCCTTGATCAATATCGATACCGTTATAAGAACCATTGGCAAGGCTTGCAGACAATTCAACCTTAGGATTTTTTGTAGCCCCTGTCATATTGATAACACCAGTAACGGAACCAGTCGCGTTAATATTATCACCAATAAGCGGTAAGAATGGTTTTATATCAACATCGCGAACTGCAATTTGTAAATCTGCATCACTATCTAAATCAACAGTACCACCAGCGGCAATAAGTCCATCATTAACAGGTAATTTTAATGTGCGAATTTTAAACTTACGATTTTCTAGACTGGCATCTATCATTGCATCGCCTACTACCTTAGAATCAATAGTTACATCCTTAATTGAACCCACTACATTAAGGCTTGGATTGCCATAGGTACCACCTAAATCAACTGTACCACTCAAAGAACCGTCTAGTTTATCCACCGGTTTCCCCAGTAAAGATAATAGATTACTTACACGACCATTTGTCACCTGTAATGTACCAAATAATCTCTTATCGCCCACAGTAGACATGCCGGCACGAGACTTATAGTGACCACCTTGCTCTTCATCAAATTCAAATTTTTCCAGATTAACAACGGTTTTATCGGCATATAATGTACCAAAGATATTAGTGACACCTTCACCATTGATGGTTAAGAAGTTAGATGTTACTGATCCATTAAAATTAGGATTATATAAAGAGCCTCCGATATGCCCCTTAGCCTGTACATAACCTTTTACATCATAATCAGTATTGACTAACAACCGACCAATATCTATATCTTTACCTTCTAAATCGATATTCAAAGCATCTTCTGACACAGTACCAGAGCCTTGAATTACGGCGCCATACCCTTGAACAGTAAACTTAGGCAATGAAAGAACCTGATTTTCTAATGTATAATCAGCCTTTGCATCACTAATTAATTTGCCATTATAAGAGCCATCATATAAATGAACGTGCCCCTGAACATATGGGTTATTTAAAGTACCACGAATTTCATTTTCAGATTCAAACCAACCAGTAATTGGAGCATCGTAAAATGGTCTAATTAAATTTTCTATACGAACGGCTTTGGCGCGAGCTCGCATATTAAGAGCATTAGTATTTAAATCAAGCGTACCACCTATAGTAATAGCACCATCTCCATCGCCGATAGATGTATCGGTTAATTCTAATACATGATCTTTAATCGTAAAACCTGCATTAATAGAATTAAAATGAGCCCCACCATACACAATCTCAGGGCTAGTAATATTACCATTCACTAATAGATTATCTAAACTTCCTGCAACAGTGGCATAACCCGTTATGTTGCCAGATATACTATCCCCAACAAGACTTGAAAAATGAGATGCATCTATTGAATCAGCCGACAGGGATAGCTGTAATTGATTATTATCAATCGTTCCGTATCCACTAAGTTGTCCATCTCCTATCGATCCCGTAAGAGCTATATTCGTTAAGCTACCAACATTATTAAAGCTAACTTGAGCAGAATCAATGGAGATCCCACGCACGGATAAACTTGTTCCCACTATATTACCTGCTAAGGAGGTAATATCACTATTTTTACCTCTAACAGAAAATTTACCATTCACAACACCTGACACCGGTGTAGACAAATTTTGGGTAAATGGAGCTATATCTGCATTATGAATAGTGCCATCAATAGAAAACTCACCACTATCAATGCCATATTGCCCTTTAGCTTTTACGCTACCATTGCCAATGTATAATGAAGCATCATGAACATCCACTATACCATTAGAGTAAGTAAAATTAGCCTCTCCACTATCAATCTGATAGTTATCATAAGAGATTGCATTACTCTTGATAGAGCCAGAAACATACGGATTAACACTAGTGCCACCGACATGAACACGACCACCTACGTTGCCAGTAATTTGATTTTTGGTGAAAGCCTCTAAAGCTATAGAATCAGAAACCGCATTTAAGTTTAAAACAACCTCATCCTCTAGTGTTACCAATCCATTCACCTTAACGGCTTGATCGTTTACATACCAGCCACTATGACTGATTAAAACAGTATTATTTTGGAAGAAGATTTTCCCATTGCCCCGTCCGATTTGATATGTAGTAGATTCATTTTTATAGGTACCACCTACGCCATCGAAAGCTAAATTACCAGACATGGAATACGTTCCTTCACGTCCTGTAATCTGTGTTTTTACATCACGCACCACACCAGATGTTATAGATAGATTTTGATTGGATGGAGCTATACTCATAATGCCTGCTAGTTCAACGGCCTCAGCTTGAACGAATACATCAAAATTATCCATTTTATTCATATCAACTGAGCCATTAACAGCAATAGAATGATCATCTAAAAGGCCATTTAATGCTCCTTTTGTCATACCATCAACATTTAAGGCTATATTACCATCTAGATTGGCTAACTTATGTACATTGCCATCTTTAAATCGAACAGCACCTGTAGCATCATTAATAACGATATTGCCATCAAATGATTTCTTATCATTTTTTGATGATGGTTTTAATAAAGAATTTACATTCCAAGACCCATCAGCTAATTGCCACACATGAACGTCTGGTTTCTCTAACGTAATGGTAGAAACGATGGCTGCACCACTTGAATTCCCCATCAAAATAGATGGAACAGATGTCCATTTCATTGATACATTCATAGTAGGAACAGCTGCTACCAAATGGTCATTTTCATCCCGTAATGATACATTTTGCAGTATTACATCCCCATTCCAAGCGATGTGCATAGAATCATACTGAATTGTACCTCTAACTGTATTATGTAGTTGTTCCTGTACCATGGGCGCCACATATCGCTCTGCAATTGGATTGATGGAAGTAGCTATTCCAGCTACACCCAATCCTAAAACTGCTGCACCAATTAGGCACCATTTTTTCCTTGTCATAGGAAACCCCACACCTAAAAAAATTACGCTTATTTATACATCAATATTACCATACTCTATGATATTTCAATAGTATATGATGTATAAATTTTATGAAATCAAAATGTAATACAGTTCATTCAACGATAAAAAAATGACGACCGCCGAAGCAATCGTCATTTTAAATAGAGTGTATATTATCTCTATGATTATTTTTTTGCAGGTGTAGTTGTCGCTAATGCTGCTAATTGTTCTACAGCACCACTATTAGCAATAATGCTTGCCCCTTGACCTACAGGAGTATCCAAAGGAATACCAGTAGCTTGTTCAAGAGCAGAAATACTTACATTGTAATTATATAAAGCATCTACATAATTATTGCGAGATTCAGTCAATTTTGTTTCTGCATCAAGCACATCAAGGTTTGTGCCTACGCCAGCGCGGTAACGAAGTGTTGCAATACGGAAGTTTTCTTGACCTTGATTTACTGCCATTTGTGTACTTTGAATTGTTTGTTCTGCAGAACGCAAGTTAAGGTATGCTTGTTGCACTGCAAGATTTACCTTATCAACAGCCGCTAAATTAGCTTCCTTAGCCTTTTCTAATGTATCTTGAGCAACCTTAATTTTATTTTGTGTTTGACCGCCATCCCACAAACTCCATGTAGCGGATGCGCCAATATGCCAAGATTTACTGCTTGTGCCAAAGTAACCATCTGGATCAGCATAGCCACGGCCAGCCTCAACACCTACCATTGGTAAATAACCAGATTTCTCAGTTTTTAAAGCCTCTTCAGCTTGTTTTACAGCCATCGCAGATTGTACAAGAGCAGAACGATGAAGCATAGCATACGCTTTTGCTTGTTCTAATGTAACAGCATATGGTTTGTATTGCAAATCATGTTCTGCCGTTGTAATAGATGTTTGTGCTGGGTATGCAATCACTAAATTCAAGTTTGCTTCTGCTAAATTCGCTGCATTTTGTGCTTTTACAAGGTTTGTTTGAGAATCAGCCAAATTAGTATCCGCCGCTAATACATCAGAATTAGCTACAAGACCTACATTATATTGAGCCTTTACATTATCCACATGACCTTGGTAATCCTTAACAGCTTGATTTGCTACGTCTACCTTGTTACGATACATAATCAATGTGTAGTATCCATTGATAGCATCATATTTAGCTTGTTGTAAAGCTTCTTCATAAGCAGCACCACTACCTTCACGAGCAAAGCGAGACTTGTCAATATTAGCATCTAACTCAGGGCTAAATACAGGGGCCTTAATAGTGAAGCTATGTTGACCAGTCTTACTAGTAACAGTTCTCCCCGTCATAGTATTGGCACCGTGATTACGAGTGCCTTGCCATGTATAGGATACATTAGGATTTTTTCCTGCTGCTGTAGCACTTACTGTGGCTTTTGCAGCTTGATAATCCCACAAGGATTGTTTTGCAGTGCGGTTATTAGCAAGTGCAAGAGAAACTGTGCTATCTTCATTTAAATTCAATGCGACTTCATATTGTTGTGCATCTTGAGAAGCTTTTTGAGCTAATTGTTGTTGAGTCAATTGAATAGCTTCTTTTTGAAGTTTTGTCAGTTTGTCACCATTATTGACAGATGTAGAAACAACGTCACTTGCGAATGCGCCTGTTGTAGCCATCGATAATATTATGGCTAAAGAAAAGGCCTTCTTATTCATACGTATACCTCCACACGATATGTGTTTTAAAAGACTTGTTTAATACCAAAGTAGGTGCCACCATTTGAAGAACTAAATGGGCGTGTCATTTGCACAACACCGTACGTATTATTATGTAAGCGTATATCAGAACGTAGTCGATATTTAGGATGATTTAAATCATACATAGCTGCAGAAATGCCAAAAGGCCCACGTGAATTATAGTCAATGCCAAATCCGAGCTTGCTTTCAAAAATACCACCGCGTACTAACCATTTATTTGCGATAAATTTACCGCCATTCAAATCAAAATCGGTATCATCACCAATATTAGAAAGTCCAAATTCACCCATGCCTTTATCTGTGTAAACGCGAGCACGACCATTGATACGGATTTCTTCTTGATTTGTATTATAAAGTAAATCCACAGAAGGTTCTACTTTAATCGATGACTTTTTTGCAGAATCTTTAGCCTCTGCGGAGCCATCACTAGTTTCAGAAGCATATGGTTTGCCACCTAACAATTTATTGACACGAGCAGAAATTTGCTCCGTATTATGCAATGTTGCTTTAATATTTTCTTGTGCTTTTGGATCTGATACAGTGCCTTCCATAGAGCGCGCCATATTGTCAACACGTTCTGTAGTTTGTTTAATATTTGTCAAGATAGCACGCATGTCATTACCAGCATTACCATCGGCATTAAATTGTTGAGCCGCTTGATTTAGCTGAGCCGTCACATCTACCATATTTTGTGTAACCGCTACCGCATTATCAGCCATGACAGCCGTAGATTGCAACGAATGTTTTAATGCGTCTTGTGTTTTAGGGTCGCCAATAATATTATTAATGGATTGCAACATTTGTTCCGTACCAGCCATTAATTTTTGAGCACTTTGCATGGCTTTATCCATCGCATCAACACCTTCACCCTTAACGGAATCTCCATCACGTAAATAAACTGTTGATTTTCCCGGTGAAATTTGAATAAATTTATCCCCTAAGAATCCATCAGATCCTAAGGTAAATGTTGAATCGCTTGGTATTTGAGTTTTATCATCGATTTTCATCTTCACCACAACACCAGATGGTGTAATTTCAATATCAGAAACCGTACCAATTGCGACACCAGAAAATTTAACCTGATTACCATTTTTCAACCCATTAACTTGAGCAAAATCACCGGTAATCGTCATTTGAGGTTTTGCAAATACGTCTATACGCCCCACAAATATGATGCCCAGCACGAACAACACAACACCTACAATTGTGAAAGCCCCTACTTTAGCTTCCGTCGTCCACTTCATTATCTGTCTCTCCTTGTTCCGATATCGATAGCCTCCGCCTCACCATGAATAAATTGTTGTACTTTAGGATTAGGTGAGTTTTTAAAATCCTCTGTTTTAGATACTTCTATAAATTTCCCCTTATCAAGTAATGCAATTCTGTCAGCCACATAAAAAGCAGATTGCATATCATGAGTTACTACGATAGATGTACAGCCCAACCGTTCTTGCATACCTCGGATGAGCATACTAATCGTTCCCGATGTAATGGGGTCTAGACCAGACGAAGGTTCATCGTACAAGATGAGCTTCGGATCAAGAGCGATAGCCCGAGCAAGACTAACCCTTTTCTTCATCCCCCCAGATAACTCATTAGGCATATAAGACTCATATCCGCTCAACCCAACCCAACCGAGTCGCTCATCAACAATATGTTGAATTTTATCATCACTCAGATTGGTATGTTCCCTTAGTCCAAAGGCGACATTCTCCCCCACTGACATAGAGTCAAATAATGCGGAGTATTGAAATACCATGCCCATCTTTTGACGTACCTTATTAAATTCTTCTTCAGATAATGTAGTAATATCTACACCATCAACAATAATTTGGCCCGATGTAGGGCGTTGTAAACCTATAATCAAGCGTAATAGCGTACTTTTACCACTACCACTACCACCCAAAATAACAAGCGTCTCTCCATCTTTAATGTTCAGATTAACAGAATCTAATATTACACGCGTGTCATAGGCTACAACCACATCACGTAATTCAATCATAAAGCCCTCGTTCGAGATAATCGATTAAAAGAGTAGAGTCGATAAAAAATAATTCAATACAAATACTAAGATAATACTTGTTACTACAGAACTAGTAGTGGAAAAACCCACAGCTTCGGCCCCCATCTTGGTATGCATGCCCTTATAACATCCTACAAGAGCGATGACAGCACCAAAAACACTAGATTTAATTAACCCCAATGTAAAATCAGAAATGGTTGAAAACATTTGTATCGAATCTAAATAGGTGGCTGGTGCTAAACCCTTAATGGCAGTAGCTACAAAATAACCACCTGCAATACCAATAACAACGCCATAAAATGCAAGGATTGGTACCATAATCATGCAGGCTACAACGCGAGGTACAACGAGATAACCGATTGGATTTACAGCCATAACGCGTAATGCATCGATTTGCTCTGTAACTTTCATCGTACCAATTTCAGCCGTAATGGCAGCCCCTACACGGCCTGCTAATACAACACCTACAAGAATAGGTCCTAATTCACGGCCCATCGCAACGGCCATGAGTCCACCTACCGTACCTTGTGCGCCATAGGTAATTAACACATCTGTTATTTGTAGTGTCATTACACCACCTGCAAATAATAGTGTCAGACTAATAATCGGTAGTGAGTCTACACCAAGATGAGCCATCTGTTGCAGCACATGCCATGCATTGAGCATTTTTAATTGTTTTATGGTCTGCCATACAAGTAGCATAGCAGTACCCACATTCGATAGACCGGCCATTACATTGCGACCTATCGCCTCAAGCCAATTCACAACAGTCCCCCTTACTATTTGCTTATATTTCGAATTTTACTCTACTTGATCATTTGATGGTTTATCATTAGATGGTTTCTCATTCGACGGTTTTTCCTTGGCTGGTTTAGTAACGGTTTTATCTTTTTTATTTTGAGATGCCTTGGAATTTTTTTTATTACCTTGATCTTCTAATTCCAATTTATGTTCCATCTTAACCTGTTCTTTAGCTTCTTTAGCACGTTTAGCTAATACTTTGTCACGGTCTTTAACACTCATAACTTGGATTGTGAATTGACCGTCCCCTTGAACAATATACTCTGTGTCGATAGCAGTTTTTTCATTTTTCTTTTCATCATCTTTGCCATCGCTAAGGTCTTCACTACCTTTTTTCTTTTTAAGATCTCCAGGACTAGGTTTATCTTCTACACCTTGAAGTTTTGCCTTTTTCACAGAACTTGTAGAAGCCTCTTCATTTACAAGACTAACGCCATTTTCTAATATTTCTACAACAATTTGATTATTCGTATCAGTCTTTTGTAATTCATCAAACAAATCGTTAAAGTCTTTGTAAACTTTTAAACGGCGTAGAACTTCATCAGTCAAATTATATTTTTGTTTTTCCAATACATAAGGCAATGGGATTTCGCCACCACCACGAACCTCTAGGGTGTATTTACCTAAAGGTTGGTCTTTAGGCACTGTGAAGAATACCTCTTTATTAACTTTTTCCCCACGATATGGTTCCAATGTAACGTCAACTACAATCGTATCACCAGGAGATACAACGGTCGATGATGCAGCTGCATCCACAAGTTTTGCCGTTTTCTTATCTTGCGTTACCTCTGTTTCTACATTGATATCCGCAATTTCATAGTTAATAAATCGATTGTTCATCAATACATCGATAACATTGTAAAATTCATCAACCGTTTTTTCACTAATGGATTCAGAGCTATAAAACATATTTGTTCTCGTTAATGATTTTTGTTCACCATTACGTGGTGTAATCGTATAGGTAATTTTAGCAGTACCGGCACCACTGCGATCTAATGTCTTATTCAACATATTATACAGTGCTGTAGCCGCCAATGTAGGTGTCATATCCTTATCTTCAATAACCTTTACATTAGACTGCTTGTCACGACCCATATCGATATCTTTTAAATGAAAGCGAACTGGAATTCCGCTAGAAATAGTACCAGAGACACCGGCAATGCCTGCACCACGATCCTCTGTAACGGTACCGATTTCACGTCCCATAGAACCTAGTTTAAAAGCTGATTCATAACTTTTAACAACCGTAAAAATATTGGCATTATGCATAAAATAATTAGCAGAACCATGTTTTAAAAATGGATGCCCAAAGGCTACCATTTGTTTACCATCAACATAGGTAACGGTCCCAATAGCACCGAGTTTTAAATCGCCATCAACCAATAACGCTGCTACAGAACCACCAGCCTCTAAAGGCTTTGCAATATCATCACTACTAGAACTAGCAGTATCATAGGTTTCGTAATTGTATTGAGGTAATTTTGATTTAAAATACTCCATAGATGTACTATCAAATCCATAGGCCATCAAAGGAGTTTTCATAGGAATTAATTGTTTGTCTGACCAAGTATTTGTCAAATTCTTTTCATACGGTATATTCCATAATTTCACCATATCTTCGATAGGCGTTATCATGCCAATCGTGCCATCCGCAAAGCCCCAACCATATGCTACGGCACCTACAAGTTTCCCATTAATATATACAGGACTACCACTCATACCATGCGCAATGCCACCGGTCTGTTCCATAACAGGGCCAGAAAACTTTGCAAGAATTAAATGTCCAGATGGGCCTTTATCTTTCATAACGCCCAATACCTTAACATTAAAATTTGATATCGTATCCCCTACTATTACTGTTTTTGCTATACCTTCCATACCAGTCTGTACATCTTGAACAGGCATAAAATCAACTGCCTGTGCCGATGATAGAGCACTACAGAAGAAAAGCGCCAGTATCGTTTTTCTATACCGACGCCAAGAATGAGAAAACTTCATTCCTATCTCCTTTATTTGCTTTCTACAGTGACAACGACTTGATCACGAGAAATATCCGAACCTACTGTAACATCAACTGCAGTCACAGTGCCATTCACCGTGGATTTAGCTGCCGCCATAGGGCCTGCCAATGTTTCTACAGTCACCAATGTTTGACCTTCGGTAACAGAAGTGCCAACAGCAACAGTAGAAGCAACTTTACCTGTTAATACACTTTGGTATGATACAGGGGCCGCCATTACAGAAGTAATCCCTAGTGCTGTTAAAGCCGCTAAGGCTAAAAATGTCTTTTTCATAACGATCCCTCCTTTTACAATAGAATACATAAAGACATTATACTAAATCTCTAGCTTTTTTTCAAACAAAATTGTATGCAATGCATCACTTAATTATAAGTATTTTTTCATAAGCACTAGGCATTTCATTACCTTTGTGAGTATAATAACCACCAACCTCTACATCAACACTACCCTGATTGGATAATTCAAAGCCATTGATCGCCCCCAAAGAGGTCAACAAGTTAGCCCCTTCTTCCAGTGTAACACCTACAGATGAAGCATTATGTTTATCTACAGTGGCTACAACGAGCTTTTCATCCTTTGTTGTGCCGATGAAGCTTCGACTACGATTCGTAGAGTCTTTAGGGCCCACATAACTACCATTATGTAAAACCAGTGTGCCCCCTTCAACCATAGCACCGCCAGCAGTTTCTACCTTCGCAAGTTCCTGACGTGGTTGTAATACAACAGACGTGCCCACTTTTAAAGATTTTAATGAAGCTATGGCCTCACCATGAGCAGACAATACAAATTGATTGTTTCCTAATGTGGAATTGCCATTTCCCACCTTAAAAACCTTCCCATTACTTACTGTCACTTCATAACCGAATTCATTTGTATTTGTACTTTTACCAAAACTAGATGTATATAGCGTAAGAGCATTATTTCTACGTGGACCATTTACAGTGGTAATCACCAACGTAGATTTAGGGGTCTTAGCCTGCAACAATGGTTTCTTCTCTTCTATAAAATACCCTCTACTTGGCGTATAGCGAAGAACGCCAACGGATTGAATGCGATTTAAATCTACCTCACCAGATGCACTAACCGAATACAATTTATCAAAGCTCTTTCCCGGAACGGATAAACCGACAGCAGCAATGTGTTGCTGTGAAATCGAGGACAAAGGTTTTCCACCGGGCACACTTGCTACCACCATTGGTGCATCATTGTCAACTGTCATCGCATAAGCGCGAATTAATCCCTCGTTAACTGCTGTTTTTATGTTAGCAGTCTGAATCGATGCACCTACACTTTTCGTTGTCTTCTGACTATAATCTAAAAACAAATCAACAACCACACGATTGGGATTTGATAGGGTGAAAGCATGATAATTAATCGATTGATTGGCAGATAGTCTCACTTGTAAACCATCATTAGTAGGTTGAAAGAACATACCTTTCAACACACCGATCTTATGTGTTGTACGATCTGCGGCATTGGAAATTTTATTAGTTGTATTGGCTAAGTTCAAGGTAACCGTATTTTGGTTTGCGTTATATGACTTAGTCCAAGATAAAGGTAATTCAGTCATATCAAAAATAATACGGCTTGCGCCATCATAATCGGATACTCGCACGGCTGTCAAGTCACCGGCACAAGCAGTAACAGTAGTTGTTACCATAATAGATGCCATTATAGCGGCTGTTTTAAGGCGTATCATCATCAAACTCCTTTACAATATATAGAGTTTATAAATTCTGTATGTTAACGTATTCTGTTATAAATCGGAACTAGATATAACAACTTAAATCAGATTATACTTTATTATTAATTTTATACAATCTATTCACTTGTAGTATACACTATTTCTCGTAATAATACAAAAAGCTGAGACAGTTTCCCACCTCAGCTTTTTTTAATTCTATTGTAAGTCTTCTAATGTATCTCGCAATGATGACATTTCATCTAGTGTTTTTGCTACCCCTTTAATTACCGCATACCTTGGTAATTCGACTAAATAAGCAGCTATACCAACAGATCGAGAAATAACACGGTCAAGCCCGCTAATCAATGCCCCACCACCGGTAAGAATGATACCATGATCGCCTATAGCAGCCACTAATTCAGGTGGCGTTTTTTCCAATATAGACTTAATTGCCTCAAGAATACTCATAACTTGAGACTCTAATGCACGCTGTATCTCTAGCGAATGTAATGTAACTATCTTAGGCAAACCGCTAATAACATCACGCCCTCGAATTTCTACCTCTCGCTCTTCAGAACGCCGATCTACAGTGCCTGCAGATATTTTTATTTCTTCCGCCGTTAGAGGACCAATGACAAGCTTTTTCTTACGTCGTACATATTGAATAATAGCCTCATTAAAAGAATCTCCGCCAATACGCAATGATTCACTCACTACGACACCTGTATCACAAAGGACCGCAATATCCGTAGTGCCACCGCCTATATCTACGACCATAGCACCAACCTTATCCGCTTCATTTAAATTTGTGCCCATAGCCGCTGCTAAAGGCTCTTCAATAAGAACCGTCTTCTTAGCCCCAGTTCGTAGTAATGCTTCAAGAATAGCACGTTTTTCAACAGGAGTAATCCCCGATGGAACACAAACAACGATACGTGTTTTCATAAGACGAGATGCAGGAACAACAGAACGAATAAAATACTTGAGCATAAATTCTGTCATGTCATAATCTGCTATAACACCTGCTTGCACCGGTCGTATGACCTCGATTCCCGTCGGTGTTCTACCGATCATGCGACGTGCGCTTTCACCTACTGCTAATACATCGCCAGTCCGAGTATCTTTCGCTACACAAGCAGGTTCATCTAAAACAAGTCCTTTGCCCTTGACATAGATTAAAACATTGGCTGTACCTAAATCGATACCCAAATCAAATGTAAGGGAACGACCAAATTTAAACACCGTTTCTCCTACATTCTGAGGGGATACAATACGCTTCAATGTCATAGCTGGAGTGGTCTTTGCAATCGGTTTCGTCCGTTTTTGACGGCGTTCTTTGCGACGTAATTCTGTCACCTTGACCATAGCAGCTCGCGAAGTGCGCTCTACAACCGACTCTTTTTTAGCTTTTGCATCATTATCTTGACTACGACGCAAAGCCGGCACTTGTTTACGCCGGCTTCTTTTTTTTGTATTCTGTTTTGGCCTTTTGTTCTTATTCGTCAACCCGAACAATATCGGCACCTAACCTTTTCAATTTACCCACTAAATCATCATAACCGCGATCGATATGATGTAAACGTCCTACTTCTGTTGTACCTTCCGCAGCTAAGCCTGCACAAACTAAAGCTGCCCCAGCACGTAAATCAGTTGCATTCACAACAGCGCCATGCAAGGATTGCATACCTTCTACGATAGCTTGTCGATTATCAATATCTATATGCGCCCCCATCTTACGCAATTCAGCGACATGCATAAAACGATTTTCAAATACCGTTTCCGTTACTGTGCTTGTACCTTCCGCAATAGTAGTAAACGCCATAAATTGAGCTTGCATATCCGTAGGGAATCCAGGATATGGTAATGTTTTAATATCTACAGCTTTTAAGCCTTTGCCAGTGCTAATAACACGAATCCCGTCAATATCTTCTTCTACGGTAACACCGGCTTCTTTCAATTTAGCTACTACTGGTTTCAAATGTTCAGGTAATGCATTTTCTACGAATACATCACCACCAGCCATAGCCGCAGCAATTAAATATGTACCAGCTTCAATGCGATCTGGAATAACGGTATGGATAGCACCATGCAGGGATTCTACACCTTCAATACGAATCACATTCGTACCCGCACCGCGAATGTTAGCCCCCATCGCATTCAAGAACGTAGCTAAATCAACGATCTCCGGTTCTTCTGCAGCATTTTCAATAACTGTTTTACCCTTAGCCATAGAAGCAGCCATGATTACATTTTCAGTAGCCCCTACACTTGGGAAATCCAAGTAAATTTGAGTGCCTTGTAACCCCTCTGGAGCATGTGCATATACATAATCTTCTGTGATTTCAATTTTTGCACCCAATGCTTCAAACGCTTTTAAATGTAAATCGATAGGGCGCGCACCAATAGCACAACCACCAGGCATGGAAATCTTAGCTTCCCCTTTGCGAGCCAATAATGGTCCCATCACAAGGAAGGATGCTCTCATTTTGCGTACCAATTCATAAGGAGCTTCGGTAGCCGTCAACATGGATGCATCGAAGATAATTTCATCATCAGCTTCGTTTCGTGTAATCTTAACGCCCAAAGATTCAATGACTTGAGAGATGGTAGCAACATCCTCTAAATTTGGAATTTCCAATAATTTACTCGGTGTTGATGCTAATAAAGTAGCTGCAATAATAGGTAACACCGCATTTTTCGCACTACTAACGCGCACGCGACCATTCAGCTGATTACCGCCTTTAATAACGAGCTTTTCCAAAAAAATTCCTCCTACATTTCTTATATCAAAATGGTTATGTTTATGTATAACCATATTTGTCATACTGTTATATACTAACGATTATTATACTATTTTTTAGGCTTTCTCATCAAGTAAAAACCCCTAAGATTATCAATCTAACCTTAGGGGTCTACACAGACTATTTAGTGAAAGCAAAGAAATTAGCGAGCTTTCAATGTTGTTAATTTTTCAGCTCTATGAATAGTATCTAGGAATCGTACAGTGCCTGTTTTAGAGCGCATTACAATAGTATGCGTACGAGCACCACCTGGGAAGTATTGAATAGGATTCAATAAGTTACCACGTGTAATCGCTGTAGCAGCAAAGATTACGTCGTCAGTACGAACCAAATCATCAAGTGTCAATACTTGGTTAACATCTTTGACACCCATTTCATGACAACGACGAATTTCTTCTTCATTTCCTGGTTTCAAACGAGCTTGCATATCGCCACCAGCACATTTAAGTGCTGCTGCTGCTAATACGCCTTCTGGTGCACCACCAGTACCGACAACCATATGTACGCCAGAACCTTCGATACAGCATTCCATAGCAGGGTTAACATCCCCATCAGAAATAAGCATAATACGAGCTCCTAAATTACGAGCTTCCTTCATTAAGCCATAATGACGTTCACGATCTAGCATTACCAAGTTGATTTCATCAACTTTACGACCCATCTTTGCAGCTACATTTTGAATGTTTTCTGTCAAAGATTTTGTAATATCAATAGCTCCAGCACCACGAGGACCTACACAAATCTTTTCCATGTACATGTCAGGTGCATGTAACAAGCCCCCCTTTTCAGCAATCGCCATAACAGCAATAGCACCATTTTGTCCTTTGGCAATCAAATTTGTGCCTTCAATCGGATCTACTGCAATATCTACTTCTGGACCGCCAGCACCAACATGTTCACCAATATATAACATAGGAGCTTCGTCAATTTCACCTTCACCGATAACAACGGTACCGGAAATATGGACAGAGTCAAATGCTTGACGCATTGCATCAACAGCTAAGCCATCGGCTTCGTCTTTTTGACCACGACCTAACAAACGACCACTACGAAGTGCAGCTGCTTCGACTACACGAGCAAATTCTAAAGATAAAGTACGATCCATTTTAGGGCCTCCTTAAAAAGATGTTTATATTACTTATTGATTAGCTTGTTTCCAATCAGCCATGAATTTTTCTAAACCTGCATCGGTCAATGGATGTTTCATAGCTTGTAACAACACTTTATATGGCACTGTTGCAATATGGGCACCAGCTTTCGCACATTGTAAAATATGCAATGGTGTACGTACGCTAGCAGCGATAATTTCAGTATTAATACCGTGAATAGCAAAGATATCCGCAATGTCCTGAATTAATGTCAACCCATCCATGCTAATATCGTCAATGCGTCCTACAAAAGGGCTCACAAATGTAGCACCAGCGCGAGCCGCCAATAATGCTTGATTAGCAGAGAAAATCAATGTTACATTTGTCTTAATCCCTTCTTTTGAAAGCACTGCAACAGCTTTTAAGCCTTCTGGAGTCATCGGGATTTTAACAACCACATTAGAGCCTAGTTTTACAAGCTCATGCGCTTCTTCAATCATACCCGGTGCATCACTAGCAATGACCTCCGCACTCACTGGGCCCTCTACAAGATCTGCGATCTCTTTAATGACTTGTTTTAAATCGCGTTTAGCTTTCACAATTAGGGATGGGTTTGTCGTTACCCCGTCGATAAAGCCATAAGAGTAAGCATCTTTAATTTCACTAAATTCGGCTGTATCTATAAAGAATTTCATGGAACCTCCTTATTTGGCAGGCGTAATTTTTTCTACGCCGCCCATGTATGGAACCAACACCTTAGGAATCACAACGGAACCATCTGGTTGTTGATTATTTTCTAAAATTGCCGCTACGGTACGACCTACTGCAAGACCAGATCCATTCAATGTATGAACGAATTCAGGTTTGCCTTTAGGGCCACGACGGAATTTAATATTTGCACGACGAGCTTGGAAGTCCGTCATATTAGAGCAAGAAGAAATTTCTCTATATTTATTTTGTGCAGGCATCCATACTTCTACGTCATACGTTTTAGCAGAACCAAAGCCGATATCACCAGTACACAATGTAATAACACGGAATGGCAATTCTAATAGGCGTAATACTTCTTCTGCATTATCTGTCAATTTTTCTAATTCATTCCAAGAGTCTTCTGGTTTTGAAAGTTTTACCATTTCTACCTTGTTAAATTGATGTTGACGAATCAAGCCACGTGTATCACGGCCAGCTGAACCTGCTTCAGCACGGAAACATGCAGTAAAAGCAGTGTAATATTTAGGCAACTCATCTTCACTCAAGATTTCACCGCTGTGATAATTTGTCAATGTAACCTCTGCAGTAGGAATCAAGAAGTATTCTGTATCCTCAACGTGGTACATATCTTCAGCAAATTTAGGCAATTGACCTGTACCTGTCAACGTTTCACGAGTTACCATGTACGGTGTCATCATTTCTGTATAGCCTTGCTTATCAACATGAAGATCAACCATGAAGTTAATAAGGGCGCGTTCTAAACGAGCACCTAAGCCTTTATATACGGTAAAGCGAGCACCGGACATTTTTACAGCACGGTTAAAATCAAGAATATCTAATTCTTCGCCGATATCCCAATGTGCTTTTGGTTCAAAATCAAATTGACGTAGTTCGCCCCATTTTCGTTGTTCCACATTTTCGTCTTCATCAGCACCAACAGGAACAGATGCATCACACATATTTGGCAACATCAACGCAGCATTGCACAAAGCTTCTTCTACTTCGCGAATGCGACCATCTAATTCAGAAATTTCATCGCCAACGCGTTTCATTTCTGCAATTTTATCATCTGCATTTTCTTTATTGCGTTTTAATTGGCTGATTTCTTCTGTTACAGAATTACGTAATGCTTTTAATTCTTCAACCTTTTGAATCAATTGTTTTCGTTCATCATACGCAACAACAAAGGTGTCAAGTTCACCCTTTGTATGACGATTATCCAAATTTTGTTTTACTAATTCGAGATTTTCTCGAACAAATTTCAAATCTAACATAGTATCAGCCTCTTCTATTATGTCGTACAATTTAGTATTTTAATACATTTAAGTATATCATAAAATATAGTATTATTCATCATCTTCTTCATCGAGAAGATAATCCTTGGCCATCCATTTACGTGTGGCAGTGAAGGAAATAGTGACCCATTTTTCTGTTGGATTACCGCCTATTTCTTCATCAATTTCATTGCGAATTTGATCGAGCTCAGCTATCGTCTGATAAGGAAACTTCTTTGGCACCAAAATATCAATTTCGATAATACGAGAATTACCATAAGCTTGTACGCTTGTCACGTAATCTTTAAATGAATATTTTTCCATAAAACGATCCATGATTTCTTGTACTTCATCATGTAAAGACGAAGGCGCCCAGCCTAATATTTGTTTCGTAGAAGGTATAAGAATCTTAATAACCGATGGAATCATTTGCAATGCTAATACAATCAAAACAAAAGGGTCAATATAAACAGCCAAATAATTATACGATGTCCCCTCTAACAAAATGGCCGCTACAAAACTGATGAGAATAGCAGCCTCTAGCCATGCATCAACGGACCAACTAACATTATCAAACTTGATGAGATTCGATTGTAGGCTTTTATTAATACGATGAACATAAAAATAATAAGCCGTATCAGCTATAGTAAAGAAAATAGCATAGTAAATGGCAACACCAAAATCAACATGACGACCACCATTCAATAGATCCCCTATACCGCTAATCAATGCGTACAATACAATCAATAGAATAAAGAACCCTTCAACAACGAGTACAAGAGGCTCAAATTGCCAGTACCCAAACTGGAACCGTTTACTTGTTTCACGCGCTACCAATTTAGCCGTCATAAGCATCATAATCTTAATGATTACATCGATGAACGAAAATATACCATCTAATAATACGGCACTAGAACCAGTAATTACCCCCATAATAGTACCACTAACGGCGACCAGCGACATTAATGCAACGGATTGCGTTAATAATCGTTGTTCTATGGAACGCCTTGCAGCTAATATATCCATAATTACCCCCTTTTATACCTATGTTATTTTATTATACCCTAATATTGAGTATTTTTAAAATCACACAAAAAAGCCCCCCACTATTAGAATTCTATACTTCTAATAGCAGAGGACTATTCAAAGGAGATAGTATCGCCAAAGTGCTTATAACAATAGCTTAATTGTACTATTTACCAATATTATGTTCTAAATCAAAACGATCGGATACGAAACCGTATAATGTCCAACCTGCAAAGGTTACAATAGAACCGTATGTCATAGCTTCAAAACCAGATGCATACAATGCATACAAGCTATATAAGGAACCGATAAAGGCGATGAATGTCGTACCTTTAAGTTCACTACCAGCACGTTTTGCAGCTTTCATCAATACAATAACGGCACCCATGGATAATAAATAAGGAATAATATTCGTTACAACGGCCAAGTTAACCAATGTTTCGAATTGTTCACTTAAGGAAGGACTAATTGTCATCAAACTCATTAGAGATTGCAAGATTGTAATTGTTACCATACCAACTACTGGAGCATCTTTAGATGTAATTTTACTGAACAATTTAGGGAAGTAACCTTCGTCAGCGGCACCTTTAAATACATTCGCAATCGTGAACTGCCAGCCAAGCAAGGAACCGAAGCAAGACATAACCATAAGGCCCATAACAATCTTACCAACTGTACCATTGAACATAGATGCGAACGCTAGACCGAATGGTGCGTTACTATTAACTAGTTCGCTAGCTGGTACGATACCAAACATCATATTAGTAGAAACGATATAAATCGCAGCAACGCCTAGTGTGCCACCAAGAACGGCTTTTGGTACATTCTTTTCTGGATTATCTACAGCATCAGCATTAGCACATGCGGATTCTAGGCCAAGGAAAGCCCACAATGTCATGGCGATTGAATTTGTAGCAGCTTCGCCAAATGGCATGTTGTTGACATTCCAGTTTGCCACATACATATCTGCGGAGAAATATGCCCAACCTGCAGTACTAATTACAAGTACTGGTGCAATAACGCCCCATACAGTAAAGCTAGATACACGACCTGTAATACTAGCACCACCAAAGTTCAATACTGTTGCAAGCCATAACGTGAAAATTGTATAAATACCAGTCATTAATGGTGTTAATGTTGCATTAGCAAAGGTTGCTGCATACCCTACAGCGGAAATAGCAATCGCAATATTAGCAATCAAAAGAGATACACCATAGGTATAGTTTGCCATAAAGTTTCCCGCTTTACCAAAGGAATATTCAGCATAACCACCCATGCCGCCACCCTTACGTCCATACATACCACATTTAGCAAATGCGTATGCCAAACACATGGAACCTACAGCTGTGATCAACCAAGATACGATTGAAAGAGCACCTACCTGCGCCAACTTTGTTGGCAACATGATAATACCGGAGCCCATCATATTTACAGCTGTTAAAATTGTCAGCTGCAATACGGACATTTTATTTTTGCCTGTACTCATAGTTTTACCACCTTTTTATTGATTGTGGCGCCGTCAGAGAAACTCTGACGGCACACAATAGTATTATTTTTCAAATTCTTTTTTCAATACATAGCCATATGCTTTTTTAGTTCCATCTGATTGTAGTGTAATGTATACGCCTTGAATTTCAGGAGCAAAGCCAGGTAACTTGTTAATCCCTTCTTGTAGTGCTAAGAAGTAATCACAAGCAGTCTTGGACCAACGTTCACCAGGTTGTACACACAATACTCCAGGAGGATAAGGAAGGGCGCCTTCAAGAGCAATGCGGCCTTCAGCTTCATCTAATGGTACAAGTTCGCCTTTACCACGTTGGAATTCAAAGTTTGCATCTTGAGGATTTAATACATATTCTGGGAGGTAGTCATGTAAGAACAAGCGTTCTTGCAATGTACTAACTTGTCTATCTTTGTAGAAATCATGCATTTCTTGGCATAATTGACGGATATGATAGCCTTTATACTTATCGATATTAGCATAGTAAATCGATGGTAAAACATCTTGCATAGGTGCATCGGCTTCAATTAATTCTTCAAACCGAATCAATTGTGCAACTAAATCATCCATCTTAGTTTTGGATTCTGCTGGTGTCATCAAGAATAAAATTGTGTTCAAGTCACATTTTTCAGGAATGATACCATTTTCACGTAAGTAGTTAGCAAGAATATTTGCAGGAATACCAAAATCTTCGTATTCACCAGTTTCTACATTGATACCAGGTGTAATCAATTGGAATTTGCAAGGATCGATAAAGTATTGACCTTTACCATAGCCTTTGAAGGAGTGCCATTTAGCATTAGGTTCAAATGCGAAGTATTCCACATCTTGAGCCATTGCTTTTGTATCCCCATCTTCCCATTTTTTACCATGTACAACAGGAGGTACTAATGGACGAAGATATTTACAATGTTTCAATACAGTTTTACGTGCATCAATAACTGTTTCTACACAGTCAATCCATAGTTTTTTACCAGCTTCACCTTCATGCATCTTCGCATTCACGTCAAGTGCTGCGAATAATGGATAGAATGGAGATGTGGAAGCATGCATCATAAATGCATTGTTAAGACGTTTATGATTTACATAACGATCTTGACCTTTAACGTGCTTATCTTTTTTATGGATTTGAGATGTTTGAGAGAAACCAGCTTGTTGTTTATGAACGGATTGAGTTACCAATACGCCGGGGTCATTAGGGCCTAATTCCAAAAGTAATGGGCTGCAATCTTTCATCATAGGGATAAATTGTTCGTAACCAACCCATGCAGAGTCAAAGAAGATATAATCGCAAAGGTGACCGATTTTATCAACAACTTGACGAGCATTGTAAATAGTACCATCGTATGTACCTAATTGAATAACAGCCAAGCGGATAGGACGTTCGGCTTTTGCTTTTTCTGGATCTTTTTCTGCAATCAATTCACGAATGTATTTTTCGTCAAAGCAGTGTTCCAAAATACCGCCGATAGAACCGAATGGATTACGTGCTGTTTCAAGATATACAGGAGTTGCACCAGCCATAACAAGAGCACCATGGCAAATGGATTTATGGTTGTTACGGTCATATAAAACGATATCGCCAGGTGTTAATAACGCATTCAATACGACCTTATTGGATGAAGATGTACCATTTAATACGAAATAAGTTTTATCTGCATTATATACTTGCGCTGCATGTTGTTGAGCTGCGCACGCTGGGCCTTCATGGATTAAAAGGTCTCCTAATGCAACGTCCGCATTACAAAGGTCAGAACGGAACACATTTTCGCCGTAAAAATCGTAGAATGCACGGCCAGCTGGATGTTTACAGTAGAATTGACCACCTTGGTGACCTGGGCAATCGAATTGAGAATTGCCTTCTTCTACATAATCAGCTAATGCTTTAAAGAATGGAGGCAATGTAGATTCTTCATATTTATCTGCAGCAGCCTCGATTTGACGTTTATACAAATCAAAGTTTGTACTAGAAGCATCAATTACACGTTCCACTTTCCCCATGAATTGATCAATATCGACAGAATTATCAAAAACAACTAAGAAAATAGGGATACCAAAAGATTTTACAGTTTCATTGTCTAAAATAGCTGTATCATTTTCACTAATAACGATGGCTGCTATATCAGTAAAATCAGTTTGACTTAAATCTACACTTGTACGACCTTCTAAAGGGCCAAAGTAATATTGTGCCTTATGAGAAAATGCGACCTTCATATGTTTCATAATATGATCCTCCTACAATGACAAATGTAATTTAAATAAATGTGAATCATATACATAAATATAAGATGTATACCCCTTTAGTAATTGATAGCTATCTCATTTAGTTAGGCGTATTCTTTATCTATATGTATATTCTAACATTTATACAATTTAATTTATAGCTGTTAATTATACCCATTATACATGCAATCATCATAATTATGAGTTTTATACAAAATGAATATTACGTTAAATTATAGAATATAATTGTATAAACTTTTTCATATGTTGATAACTATTATTAATATATAAAGTAATTTATACCCCACACTTCATGTATATCTACTTACTGACACGCAAAAAAGGCTGTAATAGAACACAGTTCACCGCATTCTATTACAGCCTTTAATTTAAAAATTATTCAGTTATTTCTTCTTCTTGTACTTGAGATATTTCAGGTTTCATCAATGGGAACAACAATACATCGCGAATGGATGCAGAGTCTGTCAAGAACATAACAAGACGGTCGATACCAACGCCCAAACCAGCTGTTGGTGGTAAACCGTATTCAAGAGCATTGACGAAGTCTTCATCCATACGATGCGCTTCATCATCGCCAGCTTCACGTTCTTTCAATTGATCCAAGAAGCGTTGTTTTTGGTCAATTGGGTCATTCAATTCGGAGAAGCCATTTGCCAATTCACGACCATAGATGAATGCTTCAAAACGTTCTGTAGCCAATGGGTTTTCACGACTTGCTTTGGCAAGTGGAGAAATTTCTTTTGGATGACCATATACTATAGTTGGTTGAATCAAGTTTTCTTCTACATAATCTTCGAAGCAAGCATTCAAGATTTTACCAATACCATCATTTTCTGTGTACTCTACATTCAAACGATCAGCAATAGCACGCGCTTCTTCTACAGTAGTTACTGCATCAAAGTCTTCGCCAGTGTATTTTTTTACACCTTCTGCCATTGTGATACGATTCCAAGGTGGCGTTAAGTTAATTTCAGTACCTTGGTATGTAATTTCTTGTGTACCTAGCACTTCTTGAGCACAGTAAGATACAAGATTTTCTGTTAAACGAATTGCATCTTCTACATCGCCATATGCTTGGTAAGATTCGATAGTTGTGAATTCTGGATTATGGCGATTATCAATACCTTCATTACGGAAACAACGGTTCATTTCGAATACGCGTTCCATACCGCCAACGATTAAGCGTTTTAAGTATAATTCAGGTGCAATACGCATATAGATATCAATATCAAGCGCATTGTGATGTGTAATGAATGGGCGAGCAGCAGCACCACCTGGAATTGGATGCATCATAGGTGTTTCCACTTCCATGAAGCCATCCTTCATCATGTATTCGCGAATCTTCGCAACGATTTTAGAACGTTTAATAAATGTATCGCGCACTTCTGGGTTTACGATTAAATCTACATAACGTTGACGGTAGCGAAGTTCAGTATCCTTCAAGCCATGCCATTTTTCAGGTAACGGACGCAATGCTTTAGATAGCAAGGTCAATTTATTAACTTTAATTGTAACTTCACCGCTGTGAGTTCTAAATACATGACCTTCAATACCTACAATATCGCCAATATCAAGCATTTTTACATATTTGTAATTATCTTCGCCCAATACATCCTTACGGAAATATACTTGGATATCGCCAGTTAAATCGCGAATATTAGCAAACGCAGTTTTACCATGGGAACGCATCGTCATCAAACGACCTGCAATGACAGTAGGTTGGTCTTCATAATTCAAGAAGTCATCTTTAATATCTTTTGCATGATCTTTAACGACAAATCGTTGACCAAACGGATAGATACCATCAGCTTCATATTCAGCCAATTTGTCGCGGCGAATTTGCATTTGATCATTTAATTCTTCTTGTACATTTTTAATTTCTTCACTCATGTTATCGCCTCTTTTTTGAAATGAAAATTATTGAATTGCTAACACTTTGAAAGTAACAGGACCATCTGGTGTGGATACCTCTACTTCATCGCCCTTACGTTTACCTAAAATAGCTTTACCTACAGGTGATTCATTAGAAATACGATTGTTGAATGGATCTGCTTCAGAAGAACCAACAATAACATATTCCAATTCATCATTGTACATTGTATCTAACACGATAACTTTACTACCTACGGATACAACATCACCTTTTGTGGATTCATCAATAATTTTAGCTGTATTAATCTTATTTTCTAACTCAGAAATATAACCTTCAATGAAAGCTTGTTCATTTTTAGCATCATCGTATTCAGAGTTTTCGCTGATATCGCCGTACTCAATAGCTGTTTTAATACGTTGTGACACCTCAATACGGCGCACAGATTTATAATATGCTAATTCATCCTCAAGTTTTTTCAAACCTTCGGCTGTAAGTAATGTTTCTTTTACGTCTGCCATGGATTCTCCTAATCTTTCTACATATAAATAATAGAAAAAGTGTCATAGTACGATGACACCTTATTTTTCATCTTTAATTTTTAATCAATTATACTAAGAACCCCTGTATTTGTCAATGTGAGCCCCAGTTTTCCAATACATCTCTATAGGTTGAAAGCTCTGTTTTAAAGCTTTCAACAGTGTGAATTGTATTCACACGATTACGCCAATAAGCTGCTTCAGGCATTCCCCTCATATACCATCCCGCATGTGTTCGGATTTCTCTTACCCCTAGAGCAGCCCCTTTATACCGACAGAGTAGTTCAAAATGTTTGAGCAACATATCTAGTCGCTCTAAGTAGGTAGGTTCTGGTCTTAATTCACCTGTCGTTAAATAGTGATTAGTGCGATCAAAAATCCATGGATTGCCTTGTGCACCACGACCAATCATAACCGCATCACAATCTGTTTCTTGCATCATATGAAGTGCATCTTCAGGAGTCCATACATCACCATTCCCTATTACGGGGATTAATAAGGAATCTTTAACCGCTTTTATATAGGACCAATCCGCTCGCCCCATATACATCTGTTCCCGTGTGCGCCCATGAACAGCAACAGCTGCAACACCAGTACTTTCGATACGTTTGGCAAAGTCGACCACATTGATATGGTCATCATCCCAACCGATACGCATTTTTACCGTCACCGGCACATCAACAGCTTTTACTGCGGCTTCTGCTACGCGAGCCGCCAAGTCAGGTGTTTTCATCAACGCCGAACCGTCACCGCTAGAGACGACCTTTTTAACAGGGCACCCCATGTTGATATCTACAATATCTGCACCAGCATCTGCTACTACCTTCGCGCCCAATGCTATTGCTTCTGGATTGGAACCAAAAATTTGCATCGATACAGGATGCTCCACCTCTTCCATACGCAACAACTCATGCGTGCGCTCATTTTTATATTTAATACCCATAGCGCTGACCATTTCGGTACAAACCATGGATGCGCCATGTTCTTTGGCCAACAGTCGATATGCTATATCGCTAACCCCTGCCATAGGAGCTAAAATAGCCTTACCTTGGATAGGTACATTACCAATGGTCCATGTTTCTTTCATTATAATTCACCTAATAAAACAGGTACAGCCTAAGCCATACCTGTTGTTATACATTCATACTATAATTACAACCAACTCTATTATAGTACCATTATTTATTTCGTTCGTAAATGAGACGGAGACCTTCCAATGTAAGCATTGGCTCTACATGGTCGATACAATCGGTAGCACTGCTGATGAGCTGTGCCAAACCACCTGTTGCCACCACAGTTACATCGCCACCCATTTCAGCTTTCATACGTGTCACTAGCCCCTCTACCTGTCCTACATAACCATAGAACATACCGGATTGCATGGAGGATACGGTATTGCGATTAATAACCTGACCTGGGTCCTTTACCTCAATACGCGGCAATTTAGCAGCTCGTTGGAACAGCGCCTCTGCTGAAATCGTTACACCTGGCGAAATAACACCACCAATGTAATCACCATTACCAAGAACCGCACAATAGGTTGTAGCAGTACCAAAATCAATGATAATCAACGGACCTTTATATACAGCATTAGCCGCTACGGCATTGACGATGCGGTCAGCACCTACCTCGCGAGGATTATCATATTTAATTGCAATTCCGGTTTTGGTGCCAGGTCCTACAATAAGAGGATTCACATTAAAGTAACGTAAGCATACGCGTTCTAATGTTGGCATCAATGGCGGTACTACAGAGGAAATAATGATAGCCTTGATATCCTTTGCATTAACCTTGCGATCATGAAAAAATAAATTCATCATCAACATGCCATATTCGTCCGTAGTACGTACACGATCTGTAGAAATTCTCCAGTGTCCTACTAAATTTTTCTTATCATAAACACCGAGGACAATATTCGTGTTTCCCACATCAATTACTAATAACATGCATTCCTCCTATTTTCGCGGACGTATAGAAACATCGCCAGCAACAATTCGTTTAACTTCTCCATTGGTTGTTTTTACCAATAAATTTCCATCGTCATCGATATCAGTTGCCACACCTTCATAGGTATTCCCCGGTGCTCTAACCTCAATTTCTTGATTCAAAGTAACGCTCAACTTGCGCCATTCATTTAGGGTATCCTCAAATCCACTATCTAATACATCGTAATATTGATGTTCTAATTCTTCCAAGATGATTTTGAAAGCTTCTGTCCGTTCAATATCAACGTTTTCCATCAATAGAGATGTAGCAATTTGTTTAATTTCTTCCGGTAATTCTTCTTGTTTCGTCTTAACATTGACACCTATACCCATAACAATATAGGAAATTTCCTCCATCGATCCAGACATTTCCGTCAATATACCAACAAGCTTGCGACCATTTACCAAAATATCATTCGGCCATTTAATACCTGCATCAGCAAGCCCCATTTTGTGAAACGCCTTGGTAAGCGCCACAGCAGCCATCAACGTACATTTAGGAGCCTCTGCAGGGGGAAAATCAGGACGGAGAATAAGGCTAAACCACAGGCCTTTTCCAAATGGAGAATACCAACCGCGGGACAAGCGACCTCTACCAGCAGCCTGTTCCTCTGTAACGACTACGGTGCCTTCCTCAGCGCCTTGTTGCGCCAATCTACGAGCTTCTAAATTCGTTGATTCAGTTATATCCATATATACATATCGTTTACCAAAAATATCGGTATTCAATATTTGTTTCATTGCTAATGGGCTTAACAAATCCGGTTCCTCCAACAAACGATAACCACGCTTTGTATAGGACTCAATTTTATAGCCCTTTTGTCTTAGTGCTTTTATATGCTTCCAAATGGCAGTCCGTGATACATGACATGCTTCAGACATATCTTGGCCTGAAACAAAGCCACCTTGATTCTGTCTTAAGAATTCTAGTACTTCATCACGCATGATAAGGCCCCTTTCTCCTGTCGGTTTACAATTCGATTGTACAAGTGGACCCTTGAAAAAGCAAGTGTTATTTATCAATTTAATAAATAATCATTCAATAAAATGCAAAGAATCTAGATTTTTATACCCCATTAGGTAGACAAATAGATTAATGAATGATATTAGAGACCATTAATAGTATAATGAGTAAAGGATGATGAAATTAAGGAGTATTAATGAAACAATTTACATTAGAAGAAAAAAATGAGGTCCTAGAGACCCCCTTTATCCATATCCATCGAAAATTGGATGTATTATTAAATATTGCTAAACTACTAATGGAATGCGGCGCTGACACGGTACGAATGGTATCGGAAATCCAACAGGCTGCTACATTTATGGGGATTCCACACAATTATTTAAATATCCACATTAGTTATACAACGATTATGATTAATATTTTTCATGAAGAGCGCTCTATAACAGTTTTCCGAAAAACGCCAATCCACATACCGAATATGGCCATGATTAATGCCATATCAAAACTCACCTGGCGAGCTTTTGAACGCCATTATTCTTTAACTACCTATGAACGTTTAGTTGGGAAACTACAACAAACGATTCCCGTCTATCCAGTCTGGGCAAAAGGTATTGCTTGCGCATTAGGATCTGCCGGTTTAGCTTACTTATACAGTGCGGATATTATTGCATTAGTAGTAACATTCATCTGTTCATTATGTGGCTATTTTATGAGGGTCGTATCTCAGCGCCTTGGATTTAATGAATATTTAGGTAACGCTATCTGCGCCTTTACGGCCATGTTTATTGCCTATGGTTTCTATACCTTCATCGAGTTAGGATCACTGGTATATGTCCTCGTCTGTTGTACACTCTTCATGATTCCAGGTGTACCACTTATCAATTCGGTTATCGATACCATAAACAACCACATTTTATCCGGTATAACACGAGCTATCAGAACCTTACTTATCGTGGGCAGCATGACACTCGGCATGGCGATGGCTCTTTACTTCAGTCCATTGCCGGCATTTAACTTTGTGGATATTAAGCCTCATATTTTTTCTATAACACAGATTATTGGCTCCTTTGTTTCCGCCGCCTCATTCGCTGTACTATTTAATTCACCAGCTCGTCTATTACCCTATATCGGGCTAGGCGGTGTCGTTTGCGTAGCAATTCGTAACTTAATGCTTTTAGAATATGGATTTGCTTTACCTGGTGCTACATTCATTGGTGCAGCCGTAATGAGCATCATCTTTGTCAAACTTTCCTCATGGCTACGAACATCTGGTCCGGTACTAGTCGTACCATCAGCTATCGCACTGATGCCCGGCATTTTGCTCTATCGTTTTCTATTTGATATATTACACATAAACTCACTAAACGAATCAGGTCTATTGTACATGGCACAAAACGGGACTACTGGCATTCTATCTATTGTGGGTATCGCAGTCGGTGTGGCTGTGCCAAATGTACTAGCCCAACGATACCTTCAAAAACGTAAGAATCAACGAACTCAAGAATTGATGGCTACGAGACATGCCAGTGATGGACAATAAAAGGATTTGTCATAACAGAAACATTTCACATACAGCAAAAGAGGCTACCTCAAGGTAGCCTCTTTTAATTATGTATTAAGATTGTACATCAGATTCTGTAGAGCTGGTCTTAGTTTCTTCAGTAGCATTAGGCATGGAAATCACCGCATCCATATGACTTACTGTAGGCGCTTCTGTTTCATCAGGAGCCTTAGTAGTACCATATTTATGAAGATTTTCAACAGCCTTAGCATCAATAGTTTCTTCTTCTAATAAAGCCTTCGCCATATTGTGTAAGAAATCCATGTTATCGGTTAAGAGTTGTTCTACATCGCGATATGCTTCATCTACAATATGATGAATTTCAACATCGATCTTACTTGCAATTTCTTCACTATAGTTGCGTTCATGACCAATATTTTTGCCGAGGAATACTTGCTCTTGTTGTTCACCAAATACAATTGGTCCCAACGTATCGCTCATGCCCCAACGAGTAACCATAGAACGTGCCGTATTCGTTACACTTTGTAAATCGCCAGATGCGCCCGTACTGATATCGCCAAGTACAAGGGCCTCTGCAATACGACCACCAAGTGCTACGCGTATGTCCGCCAATAGTTGTGCTTTAGTCTTATAATCATGTTCCTCTTTAGGTAACATCATTGTATAACCACCAGCATAACCGCGTGGGATAATCGTTACTTTATGAACAGGGTTTGCATGTGGCAATAAATGAGCCACGATGGCATGACCAGATTCATGATAAGCGGTCAACTTGCGATCCTTTTCGCTCACAATGTGACTGCGGCGTTCAGGACCCATGCTAACCTTTTCACTGGCTTCTTCCAATTCAGCCATTGTGATAACCTTTTTATTTAAGCGCGCAGCTAACAATGCAGCTTCGTTTAACAAATTACTCAAATCAGCACCAGTAAAGCCAGGTGTCTTTTTAGCAATCGTTTTTAAGTCTACATCATCTGCTAATGGTTTATTACGTGCATGAACCTTAAGGATTGCTTCACGACCATGAAGATCTGGACGTCCAACAACAACTTGTCTATCAAAGCGACCTGGACGCAATAATGCAGGGTCCAAAATATCTGGTCGATTAGTCGCTGCAAGAGTAATGATGCCTTCATTGGCACCAAAGCCATCCATTTCAACGAGTAATTGGTTTAGCGTTTGTTCACGTTCATCGTGACCGCCACCAAGACCAGCACCACGTTGACGACCTACCGCATCAATTTCATCGATAAAAATGATACAAGGCGCATTTTTCTTTGCTTGGCCAAATAAATCGCGTACACGAGATGCACCGACACCGACAAACATTTCTACGAAATCGGAACCGGAAATAGTAAAGAATGGAACACCGGCCTCACCAGCTACAGCCTTTGCCAATAGGGTTTTGCCTGTACCTGGAGGTCCTGCTAACAAGACACCTTTCGGAATGGTTGCACCAATACTTGTAAATTTACCTGGGTCCTTCAAGAATTCTACAACCTCTGTCAATTCTTGTTTTGCCTCTTCGGCACCAGCTACATCGCTAAATTTAACCTTTACATTACCATCGCCCATCATCTTAGCACGACTTTTGCCAAAGTTCATTACACGACCGCCACCACCTTGAGTTTGTTGCATAATAAAGAAGAACACAACCACAAGGATGATAATAGGAATCGCGGAGCCTAATAAACTAACCCACCAAGAAGGTTGTTCAGGTGGTGCAGCAGTAATTTCAACACCATTATCTGTCAACGTTTTGATCAACGTATCATCAGATGGTGCGTAGGATACAAAATCTGTACCATTTTTCAGTTTTCCTTTGATTCCATGGTCATTTGTAATCGTTACAGATTCAACCTTTTTTTGTTGTACCTGTTGAACAAAACCGGTATAACTCATTTCGGCTTTATTTGTATTCTGCCCTGCAAGGGAATCTATAGCGAAAACGGCAATTGCTATGATAAGTAAGTAAAGGACGAGTTTTTTACTAAATTGACTCAAAAAATTACTCCTTTCACATGTAATGTATAACCTAATAATGCATAATGATATGCATTATTATATTATACCATATAAGGCGAACAAATACTCGCCATTATTTAGTTATAAATATATTACACCCTTATTGGTAAACAGATTCTTTCAAAATACCAATATATGGTAATTGACGATATTGTTCAGCATAATCAAGGCCATAACCAACAACAAAATAATCTGGAACTGTAAAGCCTACATAATCGACATCTACATCCATTTTACGGCGTTCCGGTTTATTAAGAAGGGCAACAAGTCGAACACTCTTAGCGCCGCGAGCCTTCAAATTATCCAATAAATAGTGAAGGGTTGTGCCCGTATCTACAATATCTTCTACAACGAGTACATTTTTACCTTCTACGGAACGATCTAAATCTTTTAAAATACGGACTACACCAGTACTTGTTGTACCATCACCGTAACTAGAGCAAGAAATAAAATCGAATGATACATCGACTGAATCATCAATGGTGCGAGCTAAATCGGTATAGAAAACAATAGCGCCTTTCAAAACGCCGACTAATACAACAGATTCATTAGCATAATCTTTGCTAATCTCAGCACCTAACTCACGAATGCGAGTTGCTAATTGTTCTTGAGAGTATAAAATTTCTTTTACATCTTGATGCATATATAAGACCTCCCGAATCTATATCTAATGTTTGCAATATACAAGTATTGTATCACATTGCGCGTTAATTGTAACTTTTTGAATGGTGAAACTTTTAGCTTCCCCTGTACTTATGATGTGGGTCAATTGTTCTTGATGCGCTAGGGATAGTGAAACACTGGGTATCATCAATTGCCACAATCGTCGCTGCATAGCGAGCGGTAGTGCCCGCATACGACGCCTAGACATCTGAAATCCATTATCTACAGGTCGTACTAACTGCGTAAATAAACGCTGACTTTCACCATTAAGAAAAACCTCATCAACTTGAGCAATATCACCCAATCTGCATAAGGCATCTACTACATTGGGATTAATTGTTTGTAACGTAGGAATTACCTCATGACGAATGCGATTTCTATTGTATTTCACATCTTCATTAGACGCATCCACACAATATTCAATATTCTGCAAACGAGCATATTCTAGTATTTCATCTTTTGTAACCGCCAATAAAGGTCTAACTATAGGAACAGTGTAATCATGACTTATCACAGACATGCCGATAATACCTTTGATACCAGACCCGCGCAATATGTGTGCTAAAATGGTTTCCCCTTGATCATCCTTATGATGAGCAGTGACAATATAATTATAATGTTCACGCTCAGCTAATTCATTGAACCACTTATAGCGCTCACATCGGCCAACAGTCTCTAACGACTCCTTTCGCTCCCCGGCCATAGTGGGAATATCCTTTTTAATGCCCCAAAACGATAAATTTCTCTTATTGCAATATGATTCAACCATTTGCAATTCACTTAGGCTTTCTCTACGAATCGAATGATCCATTGTAGTAACACCAATAGTCCACCGTGCTTTTCTGTGTACCTTTATATATTGTAAAACATCTAATAAGACCATAGAATCTGGTCCCCCTGAACAAGCAACTAAAATTCGTGCCTCATGGGGAAATAAACTAAAATCTTTTAATGTCTTGTTAACCATTCTATGGAGTTGTTTGATTTGTTTAGGAGTCGATTTACTGTGCTGTCTCATCATAACTTGTAATCAATTCTTCTTGTAATGCTTCCATACCATCTTGTTCACTTACAAAAATATGAGGCACCTCATAAGCATCCATAAATGATGTTAGTATTTCTGCACCACTTACAATAATATCTGCACGCCCAGACTGTAGTCCTGGTACATGTAAACGCTCATCACGGCTCATATAGCGCAATTGTAAAATAATGCCTTCTATACATTCTCTAGAAAGCTTATGACCTTGAATTTTATGTCCATCATATTTTGTCATTTTTAAATCAATAGCCGCTAAGGTTGTAATAGTGCCTCCGATACCAATAAAATCACCAAATGTCCCCTCTATCATCATGGGGTCCCATAAAAACCGTGTTTCATCCCATACTCGTTGAGGGCCTTCATCCGAAAGAGGTCTAAGGCGTACCGCACCAACCGGATAGGAGCGACTCCAATAGATGCTATCTTTAGAACCGAGCGCCAACTCAGTACTACCACCGCCAATATCAATGGTTGCATAATGTAATCCGTCGGCTAAACGATCTTGTAAAGCGCCTTTAAATCCATAAACTGCTTCTTCATCACCACTTAAGATACGATACGTCATGGAGCAATATGTCATGGCTTGCTCCATAAACGCAATGCCATTTGATGCTTCTCGAACGGCACTCGTTGCAAATGCAAGACAATGGTCTACGCCATAATCTTTCGCTAGAGTGGCTATTTCAGAAAACGCTTTATAAGATGCATCCATTGATTCTGTCATTAACGATCCATCTTCATTTCGTTTGCCTAATCGCGTTGTCCATAACCGCTTTGGCTCGTTATGCCATTGACCATCTATATAAGTTCCTAGTAATAATCGAATAGAATTAGAACCTACATCGATAATAGCAGCTTTCATAGTCGCCCCTCCTTATTACTCCTCTGTTAATTATCCACTATAATTGCAATTTTAAAGTATATGCACAAAGAGATGGCCGAAACCATCTCTTTATTTTAATCGCGACGACCGCCACGGCCACCACGTTTACCTTCTGTATTACGTTTTAAATCATGTAATCGCTCGTTGCTATCACGCAAGAATGATTTCATCTTCGCCTCAAAAGACTCTACACTTTGTCGACTTTGTACACGGCGCTCATGGCGGCGTTCCTCTACTTGTGGTTTTTCTTGAGCTTGACGAATGGAAAGTCCAATTTTACTACCGTCTACAGATAGTACCTTAACTTTTACTGCATCTTGTACTTTTAATACATCGTTAATATCCTCTACATAGCCATGAGCTACTTCAGAAATATGAACTAAACCTGTTTGTTTATCACCTAAATCGATAAAAGCACCAAACTTTGTAATACCGGAAACTGTACCGTTTAAAACGCTACCAACTTCGATTGCCATGCAACCTCCTAATAAAACCTCAAACTATAAACTAATACTACACCAATGATGACAAGATTATTTTACATATGGCACTTCACCCGGTTTAACGAGGCCTAATTGCTCACGTGCTACATTTTCAATATTCTTAGGATCTTGTAGCTTTGCTTTTTCTTGTTCTAATTCATCATTTTTTTGTTGCAATTCTTGCAATTGTTGTTCAATATGTTGTTTTTCTTGATATATAGCTACTAAGCGATATGCTTGTCCAAGTAAAAGCATAACCATTACTGCAACTGCAATACGTTTCACCCACATAAGGACAATCTTACGGTCTTCAGCGCGTCGATTTTGTTGCACCCGTCTACGCTTGATCGATTTTTCACGATGTTCAGATTGTTTCATGCAGAGCCCCCAAAAATAGTATTAACTATATATAATAACAAATTATACCACAGAATCCCTAGGAAATTATAGGTAGAAAAATGTATAAAAGTAGATTTATTTTAGAATATCATTAAGATACATCACATAGTTTCCGCTTTTTTTGCATATTCTCTAATAACTGCACAAGATTTCTTAAATAACGCCAATTCATCCTCTGTCAATTGTAATTCAAGAACATCTTCTATGCCCTCCTTACCAATGACAGCAGGTGTAGATGCAAAAACGCCGGTTTCTCCATATTGACCATCTAAATAACAAGAACAAGGCAATACTTTTTTCTCATCATGGAATACAGATCGAATTAGCTCCGTAGTAGCACTTGCTATACCAAATTCTGTAGAGCCTTTGCCGGCCAACACATGATATCCACCAATTTTAACATCATCTAGAACTTGTTTATGATCTAATTCTGGAAATCTATGAGGCAATTCTTTTTGCAATTCTACTAATGGCTTGCCTTGTACATACACATGAGACCATGGCACCATCGCACTAGCACCATGCTCACCTAAACAATACGCAGTAATAGTTCGATTGCTAATATCAAATATACAAGCTAACTCTTTTTGTAATCTTGCAGAATCTAGCGCTGTACCTGACGAAATAATGCGCTTTGGATTCCAATCTAAATGTTTACATAAATACGTAGCCACAACATCTGCTGGATTAGATATAGAAATAATAAAGCCCTTAAACCCAGATGCCTTAATACGAGGAATAACATCCTTTAATACTGCGATTGTATCGCCAAGGCTTTCTAGACGATCTTGATATAAATTAGGTAGTGGACCTGCACTAAAAACGAGAATATCACAATCACCACATTCTTCAATAGGACCAAATGTAGCCTTTACACGATGAGGGATATAACTAACTGCATCATTCACATCCATAGCCTGTGCTTTAGCCTTCTTTTCATCAATATCCATCATATATAACTCATCAACTTCGCCTTGTAAAGCTAAAGAAAAGGCTACATGCGAGCCTACATGTCCAGTTCCGATAATACCTACTTTACGTAATTTCATAAGGGCCTCCTACTGATGTACGTCAGATAATTATAAAGGAAATAAATTCTGACCTTATACATCAATTTTATTTTTCTCTACATATATTAAAATATCCCTGAATTTCTTGTTTCGATCGATCAATAATGATAAAGCCCAGTCGTTTTGCATTCATCTTAACCCCTTATGAATACACATCTCATATTATTTCTTTAGTGTTTGAATCCTATCACCTATGGATTCCCCATTATACGTAAACTCTTTATCTAGCTCCAGCAAGGGCTCTAAAACAAATAGCCTATCCCAAAAATAAGGATGAGGAATCACTAATCGCTCATCATTAATCGACATACACGCACCACCATCTGATAGAGCATATACAATATCTAAATCAAGTGTTCTTGGTCCCCAATGAATATTCCTCTTACGTTGAGCCTCACACTCTAATGACTGTAAGACATCGAGCAACTTATGGGGTTCTAAAGAGCTAGATACACGCCAAACAGCATTTAAGAACACATCTTGTTCTGTATAGCCCCAAGGCTCTGTCTCCATAATGGAGGAACTAGTAATGCTATGAACTTGCGGATGTATTGAAAGAGAATCATATGCGCCCATAATAAACTGACGGCGATTTTCTATATTAGAACCTACACTAATATAGTATGTATACATTAAATTTGACCTCGAGTCGTTACAACTTCTACATAATCTAATACACCAACTATCGGCACAGATGGTTTTCGTACGGCTACACTAAGGCCGATAATACCTTGAAAGTGTTGATACAATGTATCGGCAATCAATGCTCCTATATGTTCTAAGAGATTACAACTTTCACCAGTCATAATGGAAGCCACCATGTCGTAAACCTCAACATAGTTGATAGAATCTTCTAACACATCTGTTTGACCTGGTTTTGTTAAATCAGTCTTGATTTCAACATCTACGTAGAATCGTTGACCTTGTGATTTTTCAGAATCTAAATTACCATGATACCCATAAAAAGCCATATTCTTTAATATGATTTTATCCATAGTAAACTCCTTATTCGCCCCGCAACAATCCGTCTGCTACAGCTAGAGCTCGTTTATGCATCAATACATTATGCACGCGAACCATATCAATCCCTTGGAATACCCCTGTAATACAAGCAGCAACAGTACCTTCATCGCGTTCTTCTGGAGGTAAACCACCGAGCATTGAACCTATAAAGCGTTTTCGACTAGGTGCCAATAACACCGGATATTCATAAGCTGTAATTTCGCCTAACCGTTGTAATACCTCAATGTTTTGTTCCTCGGTTTTGCCAAATCCAATACCTGGGTCGAGCCAAATATTTTGTGGTTGTACACCTTCTTTTAACGCTTTATCAACAGCCGAGAAAAAATAGGCTTTCATATCTTCAATGATGTCATCATAATTTGTATCATTGCTATTATGCATAATGATAACTGGCACTCGATATTTTGCTGCTACAGCTGCCATATCAGGATCATAATGCAATCCCCATATATCATTTAGAATATGCGCCCCTTTAGAGAATGCATAATCTGCAGTTTTTGCATGGTATGTATCAATGGAAATAGGAACAGAAGATGCTTCTAATACAGGATCCAGTAGTACGCTAAGGCGTTCAATTTCTTCATCCGCACTCAATGGAGTGCATCCAGGGCGTGTAGATTCAACACCTAAGTCGATGACATCAGCCCCATCTTGAATCATTTGTTTAGTCCATGTAACTGCTGCTTCTGGTGTATTATGCAATCCGCCATCAGAAAAAGAATCTGGTGTGCCATTTAAGATTCCCATAATTAATGTATGGTCAAATAAGCGTAATGATTTTCCATCACTCCAAGTATATTGTCTACGTTTATACATTTGTGCCTCCTAACATAGCCAATGCTTCATCTCGCAAAGAGCCAGCCTCCCTTAATAGGCCTCTACTTTCTATGGTAACCACTTGCGAGCCTTGTTGCAAAGTCCCCTTCATCAACATACATAATTGTGTCGCTTTAAGACGTACAAAAACACCTTCTGCTGATAAATCACGTTCTATAGCATCAGCGATTTCTCGAGTCAAGCGTTCTTGTAATTGTGGCTTTCTACTTAACACCGTAATTACATCATTAAACTTACTTAAGCCAGCTACACAACCACTATGTGGTTGATATATAACATCTACTGTACCAAAAAATGGCAATAGATGATGTTCACACATTGAATAAAATGGAATGTCTGTAACGGCTACTAAACCATTATAGTCCGTAGAAAACAGTTCGCCCCATAACTCCCTAGTATCTTTACCTACACCAGAAAATAGCTCTTCATATAATTCTGTTACACGAGTCGGCGTTTTTTCTAACTCTGGCGCCTTTGTATCAACGGATAGAGCACGTAAAAACTGTTCTATACCTTCTTTTGCAAGTTGATTCATAGGCCCTCCTAAACGATTTTTGTTGTCCAATCCTCTATATTCCAAATATCGGTGATCCAACTTTCATAAAATTCCGGTTCATGACTGACGAGAACAATGGTACCTTTAAAGTCACGCAATGCCCGTGCCAATTCTTCTTTAGCATAGATATCCAAATGATTTGTCGGTTCATCTAACACAAGGACATTATATTTCTTCTGCATTAATTTACAGAGTCTCACTTTTGCATTTTCACCACCGGACAAGACGCGCATTTGAGATGTAATATGTTCGTTTGTCAATCCGCATCGCGCTAGTGCTGCACGAACCTCAGCATTTGTCATAGCTGGGTATTCATTCCAAATATAATCTAACGCAGTTTCCGAGTTAGATGGTGCATCTTCTTGAGCAAAATAACCTACTTCAAGGAAATCACCCTTTACCAATTCGCCACTAACAGGTTTTAACAATCCTAAAATGGTCTTTAACAATGTAGTCTTACCTAAACCATTGACACCGCAAATAGCGATTTTTTTGTTTCGTTCAATTTGAAAGTCTACAGGTCTTGTAAGCGGTTCGTCATAACCAATTTCAAGGCCAAAGGCTTCAACAATAAAACGACTAGGTGTACGCCCTTCTTTAAAGCCAAAGGATGGTTTGATATATTCCTTTGGTTTTTCAAGGATTTCCATTTTTTCTAACCGTTTAGCACGGGAATTTGCCATACCGCGCGTAGCCACACGCGCCTTATTACGTTGAATAAAATCCTCCATACGCTCAATTTCTTGCTGCTGTCTCTCATAAGCCTTACGAGCCTGTGCTTTTTGAACTTCATAAGCAGCTTGGAATTGATGATAATCCCCAGTATATCGAGTAAGGACAGCTTGCTCAATGTAATAGATGACATTGACTACGGAATTTAAGAATTCCATATCATGAGAGATTAGAATGAATGCATTCTCGTAATTTTGCAAATAGTTTTGCAACCAATGAATATGTTCTACATCCAAATAGTTTGTCGGTTCATCTAGTAGCAATATGGTTGGTTTTTCAAGTAATAATTTTGTCAGTAAAACCTTCGTACGTTGACCACCGCTTAGTTCAGATACATCTCGTTCTAAACCGATATCCATAAGGCCCAAACCTTGTGCAGTTCTTTCAATAACCGCATCAATCTCATAGAACCCACGTTGCTCTAAAATTTCTTGCCATTCACCAACTTGTTCTAAGAGACGGTTCATTTCATCTTCTGACACATCACCCATTTTACTGTATGCATCATTGATTTTTGACTCCATAACATACAAATCATCAAAGGCACGTTGTAATACATCGCGAATTGTCATACCCTTTTCGAGTACTGCATGCTGATCCAAGTAACCTACTGTTACTTGATTAGACCACTCTATTTTACCTTCATCAGGTGGTAGTTTGCCGGTAATGATGTTTAAGAAAGTAGATTTACCTTCCCCATTAGCACCTATTAAACCTACATGTTCCCCCTTTAACAGTCGGAACGATGCATCATCTAATATTTGTCGTGCCCCAAAGCCATGAGTCACATGGGATACTGTTAATACACTCATTATCTATCTCCATCGGAATAAAAGCCGTCTAAATAAGACGGCTTAGTTCACACTAATTAATATATTTATTGTACCTTGATTACACTAGATATGTCAAAATTTACACTTCTAATGATTCCGCATAACGCAAGGCAACAACAGCCATAATCTTGGCACCTTTAATAGCTTGGTCCAATCCATAAGGAGAACCTGCAGCACAAGCAAACTCAGGTGTATGTGCTTCTAACTGATTTCCTATACTCAAAGTAGGCTGTGCCGTAGGCACTTCATAGGATACATTTCCTACATCAGTACTGCCATCTGCCTCATCTGGTGATAATTTTCGTGGGCTTTCACCAAACTCAGTCATCACCTCATCAAACAAGGATAATAAACGTTCATCTTGCCTCATATCCTTAAATAAAGGTTCATAATGATGCATATTAACAGTTGCACCATAGCTTGTAGCAATGCGATTAGCCTCTGCTTTAATAGCTGGCAAAATAATATCTTCTAAATCAGATACAGTAGCACCACGTACGGTCATTCGTAATGTAGCCTTATCGGTTACCACATTGGGTGCAGTACCAGCCTGAGTAAATATGGCACCTACGATAGCCCCTTTGGGAAAGATATCTTGTTTCATTATTTTAATAGATTGATATAAATCAACAGCACAATCCAACGCATTAATTCCAGAGTCAGTCAAAGAGGCAATATGACATGACCGTCCATGAAAGGTTACCTCTAGAGGATGGGTAGCCAGCGAGGTACCGCCCACCTCATTTTCTCCGCCTGGATGAATGATGAGAGCCCCATCATAGCCATTAAAAAGTCCTTCATTAGCCATAAACACCTTGCCACCAATGGTCTCCTCGGCTGGGCATCCAAAAAATGTCGTTCCCCATGTATCGCGAGCGGTTTGACTAAACGCTATAGCGGCACCCATGCTCATGATGGCGATCAAGTTATGTCCACACCCATGACCTAATTCAGGTAGCGCATCATATTCACCTAAAAAAGCCATTTTATGCAAACGATCTAAGCCTATATCACTTCGCATAGCGGTACGCAATTCAGGGCATTTCGCTAGCCCTACAGTCGTATCAAAGCCATGTTGCTCCATATAACTGCTAATTGTTTGTACAGCACGCACCTCCTGTTGACCTAATTCAGGGTTGTTATGTAAAAATAACGAAACCGATTTCAACTCATCTTGTATGCCATCGATTATAGTACAAGCTTGAGCTTCCCGTTCTTTTAAATTCATGGATGTATCCTCATATGCCTTATAACTTATAATATATGTTACTTTGTATAAGGCGATAATACGATTGTATTAGAAATATATCGAAAATGAACATGCCCACCTAATGGCAATGTCTGATGCGGTGTACCATGTCCCGTTGGCACATAGCATACAAAGGGATCGGATAGATGTACCGGTCTATCTTCTTCCATATATCGAAGAGCTTCATAACCTATGTCGTAATCAGATTCGTCCTCATCCCCTTCGCAATCGGTAAAGATGCCAATCATCAACCCCTTTATCCGACTTAACAATCCGGATAATCTCCATTGTTGTAACATACGATCTAGTTTATATGGTGCCTCACCAACATCCTCTATAAATAAAATCGTATCCTCTATGCTATCATCCTCTAAGAAATAAGGTGTACCACACAGCATGGAAAGCATAGTCATATTGCCACCGCGCAATATGCCGTCCCCTAGTTCTGTACCAATAGCCCCTCGAGGCGGCTCAGGTAAAGGCTCAATAATACGAAGTTTACCTTCTAATGCCTCAAATAAATGGTGTATATCCTCATTTCGTGATTTAGTAAAATCCACACCCATTGGTCCATGATACGTAACAAGACGACTATATCGATTGATAGCCATGTGTAACGCTGTACAATCACTATAACCAATAAATGGCTTTCCGTATTCACGTATAGCGGTGTAGTCAAGACGATCAATATAGCGCATCGTACCATACCCGCCACGCAACGCTAACACCGCATCACATGGGGCAGTAGTCATCATCCATTCAAACTCTTGTGCCTGCTCCTCAGGGCTGCCCCCATACAAGCCAGTGCGATAACAAGATTCACCAAATATAATCTGATAACCATGTTCCTCGCATATTTGTTGTATCGCGTCTAAAGACTCATCACTACTACTTGCAGGTGCTATACACCCAATAGTCATACCTTTTTTTAAACACCTTGGATACTTCCACTCCATAATTCCTCACATATATAGCATTGTTTACAAGGTCATGTACTAATAGTAACTATAAACGACCATACATAAACCATAAAATACAAAAAAGACGTACAATTTGTACGTCTTTAGTGTATCTTATTTATATGCTTTTTTAAAGTCTACTTGACCAAGTACCGTCCAGAAATAGTTTTGAATAGTTCCATTAGATACATATGGTTGTGTCGTAAAGTACAGCGGCATAACTAAAGATTCATCAAAAATCATGCGTTCTGCTTTATGCATCAATGCATCACGTTCTGCACTATCTGGGGTGCTACGAATACGAGCGATAAGGTCATTATATTCTTCACTATGATATTGGCTGTCATTATCTTCAGCAGAAAATACTTCTAAGAAGTTTTGTGGGTCCCCATAGTCAGCAACCCAGGATGCACGAGCCACTTGATATTTGCCAGCCTCGCGATTGGCAAGGAACACCTTAGTCTCTTGATTCTGCAATCGTACATCAGCGTCAAATGCTTTATGCCATATTGCTTGAATGGCTTCTGCTATCGCTTTATGCATTTCACTCGTATTATACAAAATCGTAATTGGTGGTAATGGATGATTTTCATCATAGCCAGCCTCTTTTATCCATTCCTTAGCTTGCTCTACATCTTCATATACAAGATAACCACCGGCTTCACGGAAATCATCAGTTCTATTGCTTTCAAGCATACCATATGGAACAAATGCATACGCTTCTTCCTTACCACCCTTTACGATATTCTTTACGATTTCCTTACGATTAATAACCATGGAAAAAGCTTTACGTACATCAGGATTGGTAAAAGGTTCTGCTTTCACATTAAATAAATAATAATAGTTACCAAGCATAGGGCCTATGTGCAATAAACCAGCTTCTTCTAACCGTTGTTGATCTGCTACAGGAGGTTCTACCATCATATCTGCTTCGCCACCTTCAACGAGAGTAAGGCGTGTACTTTGAGATTCACTAATCGGCCAATTCATCGTTTTTGTTACAACTTCATCAGCATCCCAATAGTTTTCATTTTTGACAAAGTTGAGCGCTCCATTATGTTGCCAACTCAACAATTTATAAGGCCCATTAGAAACAATTGTTTCCGCATTATTGCCCCAATTTTCATTATTTTCTACAGTTTTTTTATTCACCGGATAATAGCCATGAGAGGACAATAATTTTAAGAAATACGCGGTTGGATGTTCTAAGGTAACAACTAATGTATCATCATCAATCGCTTCTACACCAACATCATCGCGATCGGCTTTGCCATTATTGAAAGCTTCGCCATTCTTAATTACATATAACATATAAGCGTTATCAGCGCCTGTATCCGGATCCAAGGTTCTTTTCCAAGCATACTCAAAATCATGAGCGGTTAATGGTTCTCCATTAGACCACTTCAGATTAGGTCTCAAATGGAATGTATATGTTGTACCATCATCTGACATAGTCCAACTCTTTGCTATAGCAGCCTCTGGTTCGCCTTTATCATCTAAACGAACCAAGCCATCAAATAGCTGTAATTGAACGGTCGCCTCAGGTGATGTACTAGACTTAGCTGGATCTAATGTTGATGGTTCTTGTTCCAATACATATCGTATCGTATGCTCATCAACAATCTTAGGCCCGGTAGAATACCCAAAGACGAGTAGCAATATACTTACGCCAAAGGCTAGTACCACGAGCTTAAGCAATTTACGTTTATCCATCATGGTAATGCATCCTCTACAAATTCTTTCATAATGAGCCCCATCTGAGCTCCTAGTTGTTTTGCCTTATCATTACATAAATGACTCATTAATAAAACAAAACAAAAATCTCCATTCATCGTTTCTATAATGCCCGCATCATGTTCAACACAATCTAACGAACCCGTTTTATGATGGAATATTACATCCTCCCCCCAATGAAATGGCAATATATCTCTGAACTGTTGACGCCCCAGAATATTCCACATCTCATGGCCATATATGGTATGACGCAATTCATATATATGATGTAACAATACAACCATATCCATAGCAGTAATATAATTTTCTCGGTTTTCTTTTACCGCTGTAAAATCCATCATCATACGATTGATTTCAAAATGTTCAAGCCCTAGTTGTTCAGCTCTGGCATTAATATTTTCCATGCCTAAGGCTTGTATCAATAGATTAGTCGCCCAATTATCACTGAGTACCATCATCAATCGACATAGCTCTAAATAACTAAAACTATGATTACCCACCAATTCCATCAAGGCGCCAGCCCCTTCAACACGAGGACTCCGACTCAATGCAAGCGTATCGTTAAGATCGAGTTGTTCTTGTGCTGCTAGATGAAATACATATTCCAAAATCAACGTTTTTACCATACTAGCACCAGTATGGACAATCGTTTCCTTAGAAGAAGCTACTATGGTAGCCTCCTCCCCTTCATTCAGACGCGTTACCATATAGGATACAGTGGCATCGGAAGGCAACGTATCAAGCAAAGCTGCCAATTGCATTTCTAAGGATTTCCCTACGATTAACTGTTCCATTATTTCCCCCATTAAATATGCCAACATGCAATTCTTCTATCCGCCCATTCACGGAGAGGTGGTCGTTCTTCTAGACATCTACGTTCAACATCTGGACAACGATCACTAAACAAACACCCCTTAGGAGGATGCAACGGACTCGCCGGTTCTCCTTTCAATGGAGCGCCAATTGGAGCCCGCGGAACCACTTCGCCAACCATCTTCGTAAGGGCCTTTGAATATGGATGTTGAGGAAACTCATAAATATCAAGAGCAGGCCCCTCTTCCATAACAGCCCCTAAATACATGACCACCATGCGATGGCTAATGTAACGAACCATAGGCAAATCATGTGAAATAAAGAGATAGGAAATGCCATGTAAAGCTTGTAAGCGCTCTAACAACGTCATAATCTGAACCTGTATAGACACATCTAGTGCCGAAATAGGTTCATCAAGAATAATGCATTTAGGCTCCATAATAAGTGCCCGAGCAATGCCAATTCTTTGTCGTTGCCCACCAGATAATTCATGAGTATATCGCTCACCAAAAGACATATCTAAACCTACCTGTTCTAACACCTCTTTAACACGAATGATACAATCTCGAGGCGTATAATTAGGGTTTAACTCTAATGGCTCTTCTAATATTGTATTAATCTTTAATCTCGGATTAAGAGATGCATATGGATTTTGGAATACCATTTGCATCATATCCCTCGTTATATCTTTATGAATATATGGATTTACTTCAATTCTATTCATATAAATAGAACCTGATGTGGCTTGATGTACGCCCATCAAGGTATACCCAAACGTAGATTTACCACATCCTGACTCACCAACAATACCTAGTGTTTCGCCTTCCTCTTGGTAAAGACTAACACCTTGTAATGCATGTACTGTTTGTTTTGGTCTAAATAATCCGCCAGAAAGGGTAAAATTTTTAACGAGATTGTCTGTTTCCCAAATATATCCCATTAAAGTCCCTCCAACTTTGCGAACCAACATGTATACTCATGGTTATTCCCAACATTGGATACCATAGGTATACGTTTTCCACATATACGCATCGCCCATTTACAACGCGGATTAAATGCACATCCACGAGGTAATTCATACAAATCTGGCGGTTGTCCTTCAATGGCCTTTAATTCACCATGCCATTTTCCCTGCGGCAAGGACATTAACAGACCGATTGTATAAGGATGCCGAGGATCGTTAAACAAATCCTCTACCGTAGCAGACTCTACACATTTACCAGCATACATAACCATGACGCGATCACATAGTTGTGCGATAACACGCAAATTATGGGAAATAAATATAATGCCTATACCGGCTTCTACAGCTAAGGTCTGCATAAGACGTAAAATTTGTGCCTCTGTGGTTGTATCCAATGCAGTTGTCGGTTCATCACAGATTAAGATTTTAGGGCGGCCCGCTACAGCCATGGCAATACAAACCCGCTGACGCATACCGCCACTCAACTCATGGGGATATTGGTTTAATCGTTTTTCTGGAGTAGATAGTCCCATTTTTTTCAACAAATCAAGAGCTATCGCCTTTTCATCATAATCATCACCGTAGGCATTACTCCGATGAATCACTTCATAAATTTGTTCACCAATTGTCAGTATCGGATTCAATGCGGTCATGGGATCCTGAAATACCATGGCCACCGTTGTACCACGCAATTCATTCCAATCTTCTTCTACATACTCTTGACAATCTTCACCATTAATTTCAAATTTTTCTGATTTTATTTTAGTACGACCTTCCGGTAGTAGGCCCATCAAAGAATTAACCATGACCGATTTACCGCAGCCAGATTCACCAACAACGCCTAAAATTTCACCTTTTCTAAGCATGATGTCCTGATTGCGAATAATGCGTAAAGGGCCTCTAAATGTATCGATGATAATGGATAGATCTCGTACATCTACTAATATATCATTCATCATCTATCCCCTTCCTTTGGATCAAACACATTGCGCAATCCATCCCCTAAGAATACGAACCCAAGCATAGTAACACTAATTGCTAATGCAGGGAATATCAATTGGAATGGATAAGATCTCATACTACTAATCCCATCAGATGCTAAAACACCCCAACTTGCCATCGGTGCATTAACACCAAGACCAATAAAGCTCAAAAAGGCTTCTGTAAAGATGGCATCTGGAATCGCCAATGTCAATGTGATAATGATAGGACCTACACAGTTTGGCAGAATGTGACGCCATAAGATACGCCATTTAGGAATCCCCATTGTTTCTGCTGCAATAATATATTCCTCTTCACGAACCTTCACAATTTGACTGCGTACAATACGTGCCATATTGAGCCAATACGCAATCCCCAACGCGATAAAGATTGATGTAAGGCCTGGGCCAATAACAACCATTAATAAAATAACGTATAGCAATAATGGAATACCGTACAATACATCAACGATAGCCATCATAATTCTATCTATTTTACCACCAAAGTAACCTGCAATACCGCCATAAATAACGCCGATTACAAGATTTAATAAGGCTGCTACGATACCAATGGTTAAAGAAATACGCGCCCCATACATAACGCGAGTATAAATATCACGGCCTAATGTATCTGTACCAAACCAATGTGATAAACTAGGGCTTTGATTAGCATCTACCAAGGATTGATCTGCATAAGTATATGGCGAAATCATAGGGCCAATGATTGCCAACACAATCATAACGGCTATAATACCTGCACCAACTACAGCCAACCGATTTACCTTAAATCGTTGCCACCAGTTAGGACGTACTATAAAGGAGGATTCTCGAATATTCGTATCGCGTTCAATAGGTAAAAAATCGTTTCTATCCATTACGCACGCTCCTTCTCTGTTGTTACCCGAGGGTCGATAATCGGATAAATCATATCAACAATAATATTCAAGACTACAATCAAAGTACTATAAAACACAGTAACACCAAGAATAACCGTATAGTCACGATTATAAATAGATGTTACAAAATATTGACCTAAACCAGGAATGGCAAAAATTGTTTCCACAATAAAGCTACCTGTTAACAAACTAGCAGCTAATGGGCCAATGTAGGTAATAACAGGTAAAATAGCATTACCTAAAGCATGACGGATTAAGATATTCCATGCACCAAGTCCTTTGGCTCGAGCTGTGCGAATATATTCCTGTTGATATACATCAAGCAGTCCACTACGAGTCAAGCGTGCAATAAATGCCATAGGCTGTGCCGCCAATGTGAGTACCGGTAAAATCATATACGATGGGCCACGCCACATCGCTACTGGCAACCACCTCAGTTCAAATCCCACCACATATACTAGAACTGCACCAATAATAAAGGTAGGAACAGAAATGCCTAATGTGGAAATAAAGGTAATAACATAATCTATTATGCCATTAGGACGCATGGCACTAATAGCACCTGCTGCAATACCACCTACAATAGCAACGCAAAGAGCTAATAAGCCCAATTGTGCAGATACAGGAAATGATTCGCCTATAATATTATTAACAGAGCGTCCTTCATATTTATAGGATGGCCCTAAATCCCCTGTAACAACACCACCAATATAATCAGCATATTGCTTCCATAAAGGATCATCTAAATGATATTTCGCCTCTATGCTAGCTTTAACTTGAGGTGGTAATTTTTTCTCACTGGTAAAAGGTCCACCAGGTATAGCATGCATTAAAACAAAGGTAATACTAATAATTACCCACAGTATAACAAGTGCGCTACCTATGCGCCGTAAAACATACCTTGCCATTCTATTCTCCTCCATACAATAAAATTTCTATATTATTATACTATATTATGACTCTAAATTTAAAGGAATGGATTTAATATTGTAATAAATATTTTATTTTTTATTTATTTCTTTTAAACTACACCTATTAAAAACTCATCTATTCTTCATATTATATCATGCATTACAGGGGCTTTCTATTATTCCACTCGTTTTACAGGTTTTAACGAATACAGTACAATACAAGTATACTATATTGAGGAGGTCTCTATGACTACAGTACCAAGAATACTTACTATACAAGATATGAGTTCCATCGGACGTTGCTCTCTAACGGTTATGCTACCAATCATCAGCACTCTTGGGTGCCAAGCAGTACCATTAGCAACAGCCGTATTGAGTAACCATTTAGAGTATCCATATTTTGAAATCGTTGATTTATCTGATCATTTAACAGCATTTATGGATTGTTGGGAAAAGAATGAAATTGATTTTAATGCCATCGTCAGTGGATTCTTGGCCTCACCAGAGCAAATCCATCTCGTAGAGGAAGCAATTAATCGCTTCGGCAAGGATAAAATGGTCATTGTCGACCCTGCCATGGCCGATGATGGACGCCTCTATTCTATATATACACCAGATATGGTAAAAGCTATGCGCCATCTTATTTCTAGAGCTCATATTGTAAAACCCAATTACACAGAAGCTTGTTTTTTATTAGATAAACCATTCTCTACCGATTCCATTTCAAATGCTGAATTGCACGACATGTGTAAAAAACTACACCAATTGGGACCTGAACTCGTTATTATGACTAGCGTACCTTCCCACACAGATGCAACGATTGCTGTATACGAAGGTTTAACTGATACGGTAATAACATACTCTGTTCCTCTTATTCCTGTGAAAGCTACTGGAACTGGCGATATTTTTACATCTGTTTTATCCGGTGCCATCATGCGTGGTTTTACCGCCCATAAAGCTGCTCAACTGGCGATGAATTTTACTACCAAATCAATCCAAGCTACTGTAGATAACATAAAATCTATGAAACATGGGATCGCCTTTGAACTTGTATTACCAGAATTAACTAATCTATCCAAATAACCCGTTTAAATTGTCCAAATAGCCTGTTCATGATATACTTAAACACATAGAAAATATACGTTATGTTTATTTTTATAAAGGGGACTTCATGGATTTATTATATCCAGTTCTACGAACTGTACTAATCTGCTTAGTAGGTTTTGGTATAGCATATCAGGGACGACGTAAGGGCTATACCATATTCAACCTTTCAGGGCGCTTTAACAGACTACAATTTATCATACTTTTCATAGCTTTGATGATACTCTTCTATATCGTAGATATCATTGAGGAACGCTTAATCGACTACATTGTAACGTTGCCTGCATATTGGGCTTCACGTATTTTTGTAGGTGCATTACAAGCCATGTTATTTCCACTAGCCTGTGGATTATTTACTAGACGAATACATGATATTGGATTTAATGGTTGGGCTGGTATTTTATGGGCTACCATTATTATTTTCATCAATACCTATTCAGCGGTAACACCGTTAAATTATTTATTAGATTTATTCGTGTGGATTATCGGATTTCTATTTTGGGTATTACCTGGTCAACCAGAACAAAATAAGTATGGCTATCCTCCATTTATGAATCAAGAGCCAGCACAATCACAACCAATTACAGAACCACCCACACAAGAGGACCAAGAGGTTCGAAAAAAGGTACGAAAACGACGTAAAAAAAGATAATAAACCTAGTCTAACAGCAAAAGGCTGAGCCAGGAGGCTCAGCCTTTTTGTTATGCTATGTAGTTAATTCATCAACAACATTAATTCTATTAATGTACACCCAATATAAGCAATGATAAATTTAACCTTTTGTTTTCTAGCACGATCATCATCTGCTATTTTCAATCGATTAGCTAAGAACCGTTTGTCTCGAATCTGTAATAATAATTGTTTGATACGCTCTTGACTTTGAGATGCTACACACTCATCACAGTCCGTAGTCAACGAAGCTTGTTGCATGAAAATGCGTCGGTGTAACTTACGCAATTGGATTTTTATATTATTATGTACAAATGCACTTTGCCACTGTTTTCGAGAGTCTACATACATATATACATACCGTGGAATATTCATTACTAAGAAGGATATAATAAAAATCCCTAATGAGATTAAAAAGTATGTAGAAAAGGAAAACTCTAATGTCTCGGTTGGCAAATAGTGATGAAGAATTATAAATGTAATCCATACACCGATTGGTAATAATAATACGGCAGCAATATCAATGGATCTAACCCAACTCGTTCTCGTTGGCACATCGGGAACTGTAAATGTATCTACTGGATCATGAAAAGCATAATAGTCTAATTGCAATACAGACTGTCCAGTTTTAGGATTTCCCAATAAAACAGGACCTGTACTACCTACATGACGTTCTGGCAAGGGAATAAATTTTTTGATTCTAGAATTGGGTACTAAATCAAATTGAAGAATTCCCTTCTTTTCAAATCGCACGGTAGAGCCCAATCGGCCAATAGCAATAGGATTAAAAAATATGCCAAATAGGCTAAGGCACCAGTTGCCTAGAAGGTGGAGAATCGAGTTCAAAATAAACCCACCGGTATCTATATTAGCAGTATCTAACTTAATAGCAAAAGAAGATGAATAGTCATCGAACCACACATCTTCAATGGTAAATTCCACATTAATCACATTCCCCCATTTAGTAATAATAGAGAGAAATACTTGGTTATTCGGCTCAAATTCAAAGGTTACGGAATAGATTAACCAATGACTTCGAAACGCAGCACGGAGCATCCGATTGACCATATCCTCTTCAATATAGAGAATTCTATGATCAAATAGTTCTCGCTCCACAGGTGCAGCCATAAGTGTCGTATCCTGTTCAATAATAGGAGAACGTTCATTTAATGCGTCATCCACCAACGATCGTAACTTGGTGAAGATTTTTGTCATAGTCGCTCCAATATATGCACACTACACAAGATTTATATACCTCAAACATTAAAATTATACCATAATTTACCTGTTTTATCGAGGTATATACAGAGATTCACTAAGACCTTTGCACCAGCTACTACTTATACACTGGCCATCGTAAGTCGACAATATGCATAGAATCGCCCTTTCTTAGCAATTAACTCACTAAAGGTTCCATCTTCTACAATACGACCTTTTTCAATAAAGAGAATACGATCCATCAACTCTAAGCCTTCTAACTGATGTGTAATATATAAAACAGTTTTTTCTTTTGTGAAAGCTAGAATATCATTATGTAGTTTTCGTCTGGTTACTTGATCTAACCCCTCCAAAGGTTCATCGAGCAGTATCAGTTCGGGATTTCGCAAAAATAGTCGAGCTAAAGCAACACGTTGACGTTCACCGCCGCTAAGACCTACCCCTCCAGTGCCTACAATTGTTCGTAAACCTTTTGGCAACCGGGTAACTACATCAGATAAAACAGCTTGTTCTACAGCACGTTGTACCTCATCCGCACTTGCATGCGGCTTGGCAAGGCGAATATTGTCCTCCAGTGTGGCATGAAAAATATAAGTGTCTTGTGTAATAGATCCCATTAAATTTCGCCAAGAATCAATCGTAACCATTTTTAATTCATTGTGACCTATCGAAATATGACCAGAGTAATCATATAGCCTTTCTAACAAGGAAAACAATGTGGTTTTACCAGACCCACTAGCACCAACAATAGCAACAGCCTGTCCTTTTGGTATATCTAATGTTAAATCTTTATATATAAGTGATGAGTGATCATACCCAAAATTAACATGTTTAAATGATATCGTATCCATAGAATCTAAATCTACACAGCCTGTATCCTTAATTGGCAGAGGTGCATGCTTAATTTGTAACAATCGACGAACCGCTACTAAACTTTCATACCCATGATGAACGGATACAATCATAGGCTGCAGCGCTTCAAACCAAGCTTGAATACCAATGGCACATACTACGACCATAACACTTGCCCAAGGGCCAGTTAATACATTACTTGCTAATAGGGCCGCTAACACAACTACAATCTGTACAATAGCAATAAACATCGTATTTCCTAAATTCATACCTTTCGAAATACGCCACTTATGGTACTCTACATCATCTATAGATTGCATCATACGTTTCATAACTAAATTTTCATTATGGTAACTAATGATATCTTCTAAACTTTCTAATGTATCAGTCAATGTTGACTTGAAGTGACCTTGTACCTGACTGATCATATTTAAGGATGTACGATGATAACGATATATGCCATACGGTAGTACAACACCTGTCATCAGTGCAGCACACCACACAAGAGTTGATAAATGCGCATCTATAGTACCGACACCAAAGGATACCAATATAGTTAATACAATGGCTGCTACAGGAGGAATTAAGGTACGTAAATAAAAGAATTGCAGTACTTCAATATCCGCCATAATTCGGTTGAGCATATCCCCTGCACCCCATCGTTTAAATATGGCCGGTGCCAATGGTTCTAGATAGGTATAAAACCATACACGCAACCCATACAAACCTTGAAATGCCATTTTATGAGATGTGTACCGCTCAAAATAACGACATACAGCACGGCTAATACCAAAGAAGCGCACACCTACGATAGCGAGACTCAAGTAAGTGATACCAGGTTGTAATGCAGCCGATGCCAGTAACCAAGAGGATACGCTCAAAAGCCCTACATTCATAAATACGGTCAGAGAAGTGAAAACTAAAGCAAGTACTAAGGACCAACGAGCAGGTTTTAATACGTAAAATAGCAATTTCCAACCTTCAATATCACTACACTTAGTTTTATTGGCTTCATATGGGACTTTACTATTACTTAATTCCTCTAATTGTTGCCGTAATGGAACTTCACGCTTGGATACATATGACACATTTTCATCATCCATTACAAATGAACCCGTCCCAGCATCTACTAGCGCCTTAAAATAACCATTCTGTGCCAACAAGGATTCATAGGTTCCCTGCTCAATTATCTCACCTTGACGCAACACATATAACTGAGAAGCCCACTGCATCGTTTGAATACGGTGTCCCACAAGAATAACAATTTTATCCTTCATCAAGCGTTGTAATGCTCGACTGATTTGAGCCTCTGTATTCACATCCAAATGAGATGTAACTTCGTCTAAAATAAGAACTTGTCCACCATGTAAAAAAGCACGTGCCAAGGCAATACGTTGTAATTCGCCACCACTAAGTCCCATGCCTCCTTCGCCAACGACAAAATCCAAACCCTTTTCAAAAATTACATCATGTAGCTCCGCTAGTTTGGCTGCTTCTAAAATCTCGTCATCACTTACATCTTGTCCAAAAGCAATATTATCTCGTAACGTACCATGCATGACATGAGGTTTTTGAGACACATACGTAACCTGTGTGCGCCACCAATCCATAGAACAAGTTGATAGATCTATATCATTAACATACACACTATGCGGAGGGGCCTCTAAAAAAGCACCTAATATCCGTGCAATCGTCGATTTACCAGCCCCACTTTCACCAACAAGCATAATCGGTTTATTGCGACATACCTGCAATGTAATATGCTTTATACCATTGCTTGTTTCTGGATAGGTATAATTTAAATTATCTAGGCGTATGGATTCAATTGTCCCTTGAATACGACAATTGCCACCTCGAGGTAATGCAATAGGTGTATTCATAAAAGCATCAAATTTAGCAAGTGCAGTTTTACCAGACATACCGGTGTGAAAAGCAGCTCCTAATTGTCTAAAAGGTGTATAAAACTCTGGAGCCAACAATAATATAAAGAAGGCTGGAAGAAAATCCAAACCGCCATCTATTAGTGTAAGGCCTAAATAAACCGCAATGATAGCTGTACTTATTGTGCTAACTAATTCCAAGACGAGGGCAGATAGAAAAGCCACACGCAATACGCGTAAAGTAGAGTCTTTAAATTCATTAGACAGTCGACTGATGACTTGTATTTGTTCCTTTGCACGACCAAACACCTTTAATGTGGTAATACCGCGCAATACATCTAAAAAATGACCTGATAAGAGACTCATCCTATCCCATTGCTCTTGATTCATCTTTTCCGCTTGTTTACCAATCAAAATCATAAACAATGGAATTAATGGTACTGTACCTATTAAAATAGCCCCGATAATAGGCAATGTATCCATTATGGCAATCCCCATTACTAGTGGAATTATAATCGCATATATCATTTGAGGTATATAGCTCGAAACATAGGCCTCTACTTGTTCTAATCCATCAGTAATAAGATGTATCGTATCGCCTTGAGATTCACCTCGTTGTATACCTAATCTAAATAGATGCGCAAGAGCTTCTTTACGCAAAATAGATTTAACAGAATGGCCCAAACTAGACGATACATGTTCCTCTATATAAGAAAAAACTAAACGTAATATAATGAATACCGCAAGCCATGTAATCGTATTAGATTCATCCAACACAGTATGATCAAGAAAAACCAAATTATGTATTAATGTGGCAAAAAACCAAGCTTGCCCTACTATAGAAAGACTTTGTAAAATACTAGACATAATTAGTGCCAATAATACGAGCCTTTTACTTTTAATGACGCGAAGCGCCGTTTTCTGTATCATATCTAACCCCCTTTAAATCTAATTTTATCAATATTACATTCATCTTACCATAAAAATGAGGCGTGCCGCTACAGCACGCCTCACAAAAGGGCTCAAACTTTCACAATCAGTGAAAGTACCTATATTAATAATGTAAGTCTTTTTCTGTTACACGATGACGGAATGTCCAGTATACCCAAATTTGATATGCCAATACGATTGGTACAAATACCACTGCAACCGCAGTCATCAATGCCAAGGTATATTCAGAAGAAGATGCATTTGTAATGGTCAAGCTCCACGCCGGATTCAAAGAAGATACCATAATACGAGGGAATAAACCTGCAAAATATGTAGCCGTAATCAAAATAACGGAAAGGGAGCTAAATACAAAGCCCCATTTTGTATTGCGCGTACGTGTTGCAGCCCAAGAAATAAGGAAGCAAACAACAGCTAAGGCACAGAAAATAGTAGCTAAGATAGAGCTGTACAAATCAGTGCATACATAGGATGCAATAATCAACGCAATCACACCGATTGCAGTAGGTACACCTGTAACAAGAGATGCTGCACGTGCACGTTCAGAGATAGGACCTGCTGTTTTAATAGATGTAAACAAACCACCATGGTATGTAAACACTAAAACGAAAGCAACACCACATAATACAGTGTAAGGGCTAAGTAAATCCCAGAATGTACCAACATATGTCATCGTTTCATCAATAGGTGTACCTTGGATCAAGTTACCTACTGTTACGCCCCACAATAAGGCAGGAACGATAGAACCGATGAAAATACAATAGTCAAATACTTTACGCCATGTGCGATTTGCACTTTTAGAACGGAATTCAAAAGCAACGCCACGCATGATAAGTACAGCAAGCATTAAGAACAATGCCATGTAAAAACCACTAAACAATGTAGCATATACATGAGGGAAGGATGCGAATAACGCACCACCAGCAGTAATCATCCATACTTCATTACCATCCCAAATAGGACCTAACGCATTAATCATTTGACGACGTTCAACGTCAGTTTTACCAATGACTGGTAGAAGAATACCTGTGCCATAGTCGAAGCCTTCTAAGAAGAAGAAACCTGCAAACAATACACAAAGCAAGATGAACCAGATCACATTAAGGTTATTCATAATTAGTTCCATAATCTTGCCTCCTCTTTTTCTTCTACATGGTAAATTGTTTGCCCATCAGGACCTTTTTTAATGTGCTCTACAGCTAAATACAATGCAGCAATAGCAGCCAAGATGTAAATAACTGTAAAACCAATGATAGTAGTCATGATTTCAGGAGCTGTAACGGATTTAGAAGCACCATTAGCAGTCAATTGAAGGCCATATACAAGCCATGGTTGACGACCTGCTTCTGCAACAAACCAACCAGTGGATTGAGCGATGTAAGGTAATGGTAACATCCAGAAAATAATTTTCAAGAATGTTTTATTCTCTACGAGTTTACCTTTAGCATTTAATACCAATCCGATAAAAGCAACTAATAACATAATGGAGCCAGCAGCTACCATGATGCGGAATGTCCAGAAAATACCAGGAACATCTGGAATGTAATTACCAGGGCCATATTGAGCTTCAGATTTAGCTTGTAAATCTTTAATACCTTCTACTTTGCCAGACGTAAAGGAGTTTTGTGTTAAGAAGGATAAACCGCCTGGGATTTCAATAGCGCCTGTATTTTGTTGTGCTTTTGTATCGATATTAGCTACCAAAGAGAATGGAGCTGGATCTTGAGTTTCCCAAAGAGCTTCCATAGCTGCCATTTTCATAGGCTGTTCTTTAGTAATATATTGGCCTTGATGATGACCTGCAAAAGCACCTAATGTACCAGCAATTAAAGTAATTACCATACCCCATTTTACAGAGGTTTTATAGAAATCAACATTGCTCTTACGAATCAAGTGCCATGCGCTGATAGCCATAATGATGACACCTGCTGTCATAGAACCATTTAATACAATATGAGCAAATTGGCCAGGTACATAACCATTGGATACGATAGTCGCGAAGTTTTCCATTTCCGCACGACCATTGCGAATTACATATCCCACAGGATGTTGCATAAAAGAGTTTGCTACAAGAATCCAGAATGCGGATAAATTGGTACCTAATGCAACTAATGTTGCCACAGCAGCATGCGCTTTATTAGATAAGCGACCCCAACCAAAGATCCAAACGCCCATGAATGTAGATTCCAAGAAAAATGCCATTAATGCTTCAAGGGCAAGTGGGGCACCAAAAATATCACCCATAAAACGAGAATATTCAGCCCAGTTCATACCGAAATGGAACTCTTGAACGATACCTGTTACAACACCCATAGCAAAGTTAATCAAGAATAATTTACCCCAGAATTTTGCCATTTTTTGGTAAACTTCTTTACCGGTGCTTACAAAGGTCCATTCTAAAATGGCTACGATAACCGTCATCCCCAATGTGAACGGTACGAATAGCCAGTGATAGATAGATGTTAGCGCGAACTGTAATCGTGCTAAATCCAGTGCTTCGAACATGTCTTTTCCTCCTTAGAATTGACTCAAAAATACACACTTGATGAATGTCTTACATCGTTACGCATGAGATACACAAGGATTCATGGTCTCTAAAATCTCTTTTTCGCGCACAGCTAACTTATCAAAAGTCACACTTTCCATCTGTCTTACAAGTTCAGCTTGTACAACAGACATTGCTTCATTAACTGCACATTGGCCCATACATCCTTTTGAGCAAGAACCGACATCATACAAACAACGCTGTAAATACGTATCCCCCTCAACGGCTCTAATCACATCGAGCATGGAAATATCTTTGGGCTCACGATTTAATGCAAATCCACCATCCACCCCGCGGAAAGATTTCATGATTCCCGCTGCAATAAGGCTACGCATTATCTTAAGCAAAAAACGTTCTGGAATCATCTCTTGCTCAGCCAATACGCCGCCTGTCACCTTCTGACCAGATGGTAACATCGCCATGTGTAAAATCATGCGAAACGCATAGTCCGTGGCTTGATTTAATTTCATAAGCACTCCTTTTCCAATAACAACGTCTACGTATTACTACATTTAGTATAAACGATATAAAACAATACTGCAATGGTATTGTTTTATAAAACTGTAATTAATATCACAAAAAAGGACTATTAGTAAGATACTAATAGCCCTTCTCATTTATTATATGTAGTTCTAAAAGAATTAGCCAAATAGAAGATGCCCTACTTCATAAGCAATGGCAGCTACTATACCAGATAGTGGAATTGTTACAAACCACGCCATGACCATAGAGCGTGCTACGCCCCAGTTTACTGCTTTAATACGCTTAGATGCACCTACCCCCAACAAAGAACCACTCACAACATGTGTAGTACTTACAGGTAAATGCAAGAATGTAGCAGTAAAAATAGTAATAGCGGAGTTTAAATCAGCTGCAAAACCATTAATGGTTTCTAATTTAAAGATTTTTGTCCCCATGGTGGAAATAATTTTCCAACCACCAACAGCCGTACCAAAAGCCATCGCAGTCGCACAGCACAACTTGACCCACACTGGAACATCTAAAGTATCAATATAGCCACCACTAAGTAAGGTCAATGTAATAATCCCCATCGCCTTTTGCGCGTCATTAGAACCATGTGAAAAAGCCATCATAACAGCTGATACAATTTGCAGGGATCTAAATCTATCATTTAAAACAATAGGAGAAAATCTACCAAAGATGAGCAACAACAATTTCATGATGATATAGCCACCAATCATTGCTACTAGTGGTGATAAAATAAGGGAAAAGAAAATCTTTAAAATCCCTGATTCATTTAAAGCATCAAAACCTACCGACCAGCCTACGGCACCAATGATACCACCAATTAGCGCATGGGATGATGAACTAGGAATCCCCCAGTACCAAGTCAGTAAATTCCATACGATGGCCCCGATAAGGGCTGCAGAAATAATACCACTATTGATAAGAGATGGAGACATAACAATATCACCACCGATTGTCTTCGCAACACCGGTACTCACCATAGCACCCAAAAAATTAAGTGCTGCCGTCATCATGATTGCTTTTTTAGGTTCAATAGCACGAGTTGAAACAGATGTGGCAATCGCATTAGCCGTATCGTGGAAGCCATTGATGTAGTCGAATGCTAGAGCTAGAAACACGACTAGCCAAACTAAGTAATGTGACTCAAGCATACTTCAATACTACCCGGCGGAATGTACCAACCAAATCTTCGCAACCATCGATTACATCCTCCATGGAGCTTAAGATTTCCTTCCATTTGATAATTTCAATTGGATCTGTACATTCTGTAAACAATTTCGCCATTTCTTCATGGTAAATATTATCTGCTTCAGATTCTAGTTTCAACACTTGATGTACACGACCTTCTACCTTCACATGATCCTTTTTAAGACTACCCATGTAACCGATAGATTTATTGATATGTTTAACACATTTTACGACGATTTCACTCATGCGAATGGCACCATCACTAGGTTTACCTACATGATACATAACCATTTTATCCATGATTTCTTTGATATTATCAAGTGTAGTATCTAATTGATCGATCAACAATTGGATATCTTCACGGTCCATCGGAGTAATGAATGTTTTACGCAAGCGATCAACTGTTTCATTAACTAATTCATCCGCAGCTTTTTCCTTTGTATCAATTTCCAAGAATGCTTCTTCTTTAGAAACTTCACCTTTGAAAACGCGTTCCATCATTTCCGCACTTTCATAGGTAAGTTCAGCATGATTTTCCAAAATACTAAAAAACTTTTCTTCTTTTCCTTTTAATTTAAAAGCCATGGAGATCCTCCTGATACAGTACTGTTAGCTTCTATAATTACAATACAATTATAGCATAGTAAATCAGTGCGTGCCTATCTATTTGTTGATTTCTCGCACTAAATGAGGCATTTCTGGAATAATTAATTTACTCATGCCAAGAGTAACGGCTCCCACAGAACCAGGAATAGAAAAAATTAATGTATTCGAATTTACACCTGCCTCAGCGCGAGATGCAATAGCTTTGGTACCAATATCCTCAGTAAAAGAAAGATATCTAAAAATTTCACCGAATCCAGGTATAGCTTTTTCAATGATAGAGTCCACAGCTTCAATAGTTACATCACGCATGGCAATACCGGTGCCACCTGTAGAAATAACCACATCTATTGATTCATCATTACACCAAGGAATAATGGCATTACGGATTTCATCATAATCATCTATGACAATCTTTCGAGCTACTACATTATGATTAGTAGCTTCTAATAATTCTTGAACCTTGTTTCCACCCTTATCAGTTTCCATAGTCCGTGTGTCAGAAACTGTTAGAACAGCAACATTGAGTGGTCGATGCAAAACTTCTTGAGACATATATCCTCCTAAAACAATGGTATTAAACCAGCCAATTTTGTAAAACCATTATCCCGTAATGTATCTCGTAATTGCCATGTATAGGTAATAAACGGCGCGCAGTGTAAACGCATCCAGAATGATAAATACGGTGTATCACCTTGAAATATGGCCAATCTTGGCAACGCATATAAATTTTGACCTGGCTTAACCGTTCCCGGTGTGACTGTGAAAGCCATCTTATACCCGCTTTCACTAGTAATGCGCTGAATTTCAGCATTATTGAAACCACCAGGATAAGCTAAGTAATCGATGGGTTTACCCATGAAAGCCTGTAGTGTATCCTTACCACCTTTGATTTCATTATCAAGTTTAGAAGGATCAATAAGCGTTAAAATATTATGATGATTAGTATGCCCTTCTACAATAAACTTATGAGCGTTCATAGTCTTTAATTCATTGATAGACATAAAACGTTTTGTATTAACAGCATCGCTAATCATAAATATGGTTGCTTGCATATCATAGGATTCTAAGATAGGCAAAACCTGCTCGTAGTTGTCGATATAACCATCATCAAAGGTAAGAACAATCGGTTTATCTGGGAGTTCCTTACCTTCTGTCATATACGCATATAAATCATCGATGCTAATCGTATGATACCCTGCGTTATGTAAGTACTCCATCTGTTTCTTAAACTGTGCCACATCAAGGGTCAGTGCAGAATGATACTTATCGTTAACTTGATGATAATTTAAAACGGGAACACCATAGAGCTTATAATATGATGATAAACACCACATACTTCCTAACGCTGTGAATAGTAATGCAACACAAATAATAATCGCATATACTATACGTTTAACTATTGTTATTAACATGATTAAGAACCTTCTTACAATATAAATTTATAATTTTACACTATTTGAGGATAACATAACTGCTCTTTTGTTTCAATGAAAAACCCCTCATAGGTCATTCTAAATTCATATAAATAACCTATGAGGGGATGCATAAGCGACTGATAAAATTTCCTCTACTACACCTTTATATAGGAATAGTACTCGATCACACAAATACGTAACAGATGGTAAATCATGAGTAATAAAAACATAGGTAAAGCCATACATGGCTTTAATTTCCTTTAATAGGTCCATTACCCTAAATCTAGTATTAACACAGGAAATAGAAATAAAAAAGCCCTGTAAACTTGGTAATCAAGATTGTAGGACTTAAATTTTATTATAAATCATTACACAAAAAAAACACACCCTAAGGTGTGTCTTTTAGCTTAATCAGCGACTTCCTATCCTCCCAGGCCGTCTCCAGCCAAGTACTTTCGGCGTTTACGAGCTTAACTACTGTGTTCGAGATGGGAACAGGTGGACCCTCGTAGCTATCGCCACTGAATCTGTCAGAGTTTGTACCCTGAAAACCACATAGAAGATATATATATTTATTGCACATGTCTGCTTATTGTTTTAAGTAAAGCCCTCGATCTATTAGTACCAGTCAGCTCCAAACCTCACGGCTCTTCCACACCTGGCCTATCAACCATGTCGTCTACATGGGATCTTACTAGCTTATGCTATGAGAAACCTCATCTCAAGGCTGGTTTCACGCTTAGATGCTTTCAGCGTTTATCCGTCCCGAACGTAGCTACCCAACTGTACCCTTGGCAGGATAATTGGTACACCAGCGGTTCGTCCACTCCGGTCCTCTCGTACTAGGAGCAGCCCCCTTCAAGTTTCTTGCGCCCGCGATGGATAGGGACCGAACTGTCTCACGACGTTCTGAACCCAGCTCACGTACCACTTTAATCGGCGAACAGCCGAACCCTTGGGACCTACTTCAGCCCCAGGATGTGATGAGCCGACATCGAGGTGCCAAACCTCCCCGTCGAT
>ERZ773065.22-NODE-22-length-120039-cov-4.430991_pt1 | contig 120039 bp, 135 predicted proteins | sample MGYA00580623_ERZ773065 | MGnify/ENA primary metagenome ERZ773065 (study PRJEB29015, sample SAMEA2738017) | human oral metagenome | biome: human oral; feature: human-associated habitat; material: dental | place: China | collected 2047 ... | reverse complement strand
TCATCTAGCAACTCCAAGTTTCTAGAAATTAACCTAAACTGTGCTTTTCTAATAAAGCCTAAGAAGAAAGTGTCAGCTATTTTAGATAAGACCAGACTCTCTCTTATGTTTGTATTTTCATCCTCTTTGTGAGACTTTAGAAGTTCCTGAATCGCACTAAGGAGATTATCATAATAGTCGTTCATCCCATTAATATAAGAACTTCTCATGATTCCTTTGTTCATTAACCTTCTGGCCTCCTCTTGCAGGTCTGGGTTTTCATCAAGGCCAGCTCTATCCAAGAACTCCTTATAAAAACCGCGGAAGGAAGCTTCATTGGATATATTCCGAAGTGTGTCTTCCTTGTGCCGCTCTCTCAGCCTTTCAGCCTTGTATGACATCTTTTCTAAGTCTTTTAGAATCTTTACCTTTTCTTCCGGACTTAAATTCTTGTCCACTAACTTACTAGAGAGCTCTCCTAATGACTTCTCTACTTCGATAATGTCATTTTGTCTTTCAAGATTACTCTTAATCTCAAACTTTTTACTTTCTGTCGATGCCATTTATAAGATTTTATTATCATTATTTAGGGGACTAGGCACAAAATTTGGCAAAAAAGCAGGTAGAGCTACTTTCCCAAGCAATTCTACCTTTAACAATAAAAACAAAATGCAGATCAATCTTTTCTACAAAGTCTTTCAAAATTTCTTATGAACTCTTCTGTTTCTCCTCTGAAGGAAATTTTCATAATTAGGGTTAATAGAATAATCCCTACAATGAAGTTTATAACAGGAATAAGGGTGATAACGGCAATGATTACTGCCCACTTAAGAGATCCTGTTTTAACAATCTCAAAAGAATTTAGGGAAGTCTCTAGCCAATCTTTTATTCTCATAAGCCCTCCAATAATCATGAAGGCTGATATTATCGTTGTAATTACATAAATTCCACCTAATGTCATGATAATTCTAATCTTGGCATTCTGGATACCTATGCTTAAGGGCTTTGACCACCTCAATAATCAGATCATTGCCATCAACTACCTCTTCCCAATTAGCCTCTGCTATGGCATTAATCATATCTCCCAGGCATTGTAGATAACCGACCTGAAAAGAAGGAAAAGTAATTTCTTCTTTCGTTTTCTTACATTCGTCTGATTTCTTAAAATCTTCAAAACGTCTTTTTGCTAATGCTTTGTCTTTCATATTTTATTTTTATATCATTATTAAGTCTTCCGGTCGTGTTTTAGAATATCATTTACTAATTCCTTTTTATTAGTGTAAACATAGGATATAAAATTATTATAATTAACTCCTTTTCTTGCTAAATGAATTGGAACATAATAAAGTAATTTTATTCCATTTTCTTTACACCAGTTTCTTTTCTTTAAATCAGACTTCCTACATTCTATAAATCTCTTCGTGCTGTTTATTACAACAAAGTGCCTCGGGCCCTGTACTTCTATTGCTGTTTCGAACTTAGGAATATAGAAATCCAACTTAGAGAACTTAGAATAGGAATCAGCCTGCATTAAGTAGTCGATCTTCTTTTCGTTAAGTAAATCGGCTACTTCCTTTTCCCAAGAGCTTCCATATTCTGGTATAGAGAATAATCCCTCAAACCATCCTTTTGAGTAGGCCACAGAATAGGCTGTCACGTTTGCTCTATACAAATTAGCTGGGCCAGTGATACTCCTATCCTTACAAAAATCTTTAATGTAGGAAAAGGAATATTTCAGCTGGTTTTGTTCGGTTAGGTATACCTGGCCTACTAGATCTTCTTTATTTATGGAGGTGTTGTTATAATACCAGGAGACAAACCTAAATAGATTATACCTATTAAGACTGTTGTAAAGCCTTTTGTTTTTCGACTTAAGCTCAGTTGGGGACTTCACTCCTTCTTTATCTACGAAATCTTGAATCTCCTTCAGTTGGTTTTGTAAATACCTCTCTAAATCCATGACTTAAAAATAATGGGGAAGGCTGATACTATAACAAACCCTCCCCAAAATTGAATTATAGTTCTTTCTGCACGATATCATGCATTCTTCTGTTAGTTTCCTCTCTGAAGAATCTATCCAGCGTATGATAGGTTGTAACACTTTCCATAGTATTATCAAAACCGCCTCCATAAGACATAGATAAGTCTTCTAAGATAAACTCAGAATCACTCAATACCCTCAGCAATCTTTCATCGTTCAAATACTTATCTCCACGACCCGGAGCTACACTAGCTAAAGTCATGTGAGGTTTATACTTAAATTCACTGGAAGACTCACCAAAGGATTTAACCATAGCTGTATTAATATCAGTGAACCACCCTATCATAGGCAGGCTTGTAACAACTAATACAACGTGGTCTTGCTCCTCTCCTGGGAATATTTCCAACTTGAACTTCCCAGAAATAGGCAACTCCCTACCTTCTTTAAGCTTATTAAGAAATTCCTGTAAATCTTCCTGTCCTAGCTCAGCTTCTAAAACCGGCAAGATTTCAGACCTATCAATTCTATTCTCAGAAGCTTGATAGAATAGGGTAATATGGCTGTCAAACACAACCCCATTTCCTGATAAGTCGATGGGGTCGAATATACAGCCTAAGTCAACTGGAGTGATTAGTCCAGTATTTAACATTAGACAATTCTTGTAATTCTCCATAACTTAACATTAGAGGTTGTTTTTCTTACGGAACTTGGCTTTGAGACTATTAAGGTCACTCTTCAAGTTAGAACCTCCCTGGTTATAACCTCTATCATCAGATACCGTTAAGCCAAGGCCCAACAGGTTATTCAAAAAGACTTGGTTATCTTCCACAGCCGTCTCTCCACGAACATGTTCTATAAATTTCTTAGAATTTCGGGCAAGTAATACGGATAACTCCATTTCACCGATTTTTTGACCCAATTTTCTATAACGCCCAAATCCATGGACGGGCTCATCTCGTCTCAAATTCACGTCTTTACCGAACACACTGGACGTAACTCTCGCTGAGTATGACGGTATATGATAAAGCCGTTCAAGTGTCATATAGCCAGCCATAAGAGGTCTATCCACTTTTATGAAGTTATTAGACATCTTAGTTTCTACCTTCTTAAACTCCTCTTCAGAAAGATTTTCCTTCAATTCATCTAAGTCGGTTAGTTCTGTTTCTGGCATTAAAACATCGAACTGTGAATCTAGCCCCAGTTCTTTCATCCACTCGTTGATTTTATCTGGAGTATAAGATGAATAAGAACCAACATTAAAGTAATATACTTCTTGGATAGGTTGAGTATTATGGAGCTGAATTATATCCTCAACTTCCATATTATCAAACCTTCCAGGATAATACTTAGCTAATAGTGGCTTTATCTTCTTTTGTCCCGTCTTTGTTCTCTTATAGTCTTCCACCATATCTCTGATTTTATGAGCTATGAGTCCCAAAGAAGATTCCATGATAATGGCCGGGATTTTGCGGTTTACAGTAGAATACGGGTTCATTATAACAGAAACCGTTTCCTTCTTTCCTGTGGCCTTGTTTACAATCTTCGGCATTTTCTCATCATCAATGATTTTTGCCACAAGACCCTTACCACCATAACGCGAAGTAATTTTTTCCCCAACTACAGCCGGAGCGTATTTGATTAGCCTTACTCTAATTGTGTAAACGACCTTATAGTTCTTTTGGGATAAGTCTATAGGGTCCAGTGTATCTGCGGCTATGTATTCGGGATATTTGTCATATATCACCTGCCTGTTCTTAGTCTTCTCATATTCCTTAAACACGAGTTCAGAGGTATGGGAGTAAGTCAGGTCCGGTGATTTAACTGACTTTGGAATAACAGGATTTTTATTCTCCTGTATCAAAATATCTGAAACAACCGCAGATTCTATATTATTAGGTACTCTTAAGTGGTCCTGAATGATATATTCCGTTGGTATGATTGAAGAACCATCCTTTATAAGAGATCCTAGATTCTCAGACAAAGTTCTATTAATCTCATCAAGACGAATAGCTTTGTTTATAGTAATTAATGGGTCTTTGGTCTTCACTTCTGTACCAATGGGGGCTATCCAAGAGACTGCCCCGTTATTCTTTACATCAATCAAAAGGTCGATGATAGAATAAGAGGCAATTCGTTCAGCATAAGACTTTGAGATAACTAAGGCATCATTATTAACTAAACCATGATAAGCATGGAACAGTACAAGTGAATTAACACCATAATTATAGGTATCCGGTCTTTGCTCAACAGCACCAACAATAACGTCACCTTTCTTTATCTTTTGCCCAACCTTTACCTTAGGCTCAGTGTAAACAGTGACGTCGTTTGTACTTTGAATAGCTGTCCGCCTTGGGATAACTACAGACTTTTTGTCAGGGAGTTCTACGATTACTTCATCTTCCGTAATATCCTTAACTTTTCCTTCTTCGTGTGTGAAGAGCTCACTAAGAACGTTTGTTGATGGATCTTCTACATTTCCCGTATCCACCAAGGGACGTTCTGCATTTATTACAGGTATTGTCTGTTTTAGCATGGAAGTACCCATCGAAATACGAACAGAGTCTGTAAAGTTCACAAACGGGATTCTTCGTGTGGTAACAGACAGCCGGTTATCAGGATGCAAGTCAATTAAGTCAATTTCTTCAATAGGAGCTGTTATCCTTTTCATCCTGTACTTAACCTTCACCTTTCCCTCTTCATCAGGAATAAGTGTTTTTGTCTCATAGTCCACACTCTCAGATGCAACTACCTTACTATTAAGATAGTCCATATACTCAATTGTTACTTTCTTAAAATCCTTTGTGTAAACATCATAGAGGACTTTATCATCTTCAATATGACAAGCAACATTGAGGGAGTTCTGAAGGTTTACGTTCTGATTGATTGGTGTATCAGCCAGGTCTATCAAATCAGCAAAGGTGTGGTTATAGGCCTCCGTCTTTGAGATTTGAATCTTTTGTGTTAAAGAGTCTAGGTTGATGCTATTAATCCCTGGCGGAATTCGTATCTCCTTACTTTCTTCAACATCTTCACCTCCTTTCCAAAACCTAAAACAAAGTGTTGTTAAAACATTTAGTTGGTCCTGGAACTTACCATTCTTTGTCCAATAGGAAGTTATTCTTCGTCTTGCACCGTAGAAATTTCCTCTATTATTCCCGCGATATAAGTACTTGTTAAAACTAGCTGGAACAGATTCAATAGTTTTATCAATGATTAAGTCCATGGCTCGGTCATCTCCGAACCCCAGACATTCATTAATCAACTGTTTTGTTATGAATTCCGGCTTATAGTCCAAATCCAATTTAATTTGAAGCTTTCGGATTTGTTCTTTAGTTAATCTCAAGTACTCTCTAGTATTTGCATCATTGACAGCATTATCAATTTTGTCAAAGGGAATATCCAGAGGCTTCTCTTTATTACCAGTTTCAGGATTCGTTCTTTTTATGTTGAGTACTTTCTTATCAATGTTGTATACTCTATCATAATCAAATTGAATCGTGTGAGTACCGGTACCAGTCATTCTAAATCTACAATCAAAGTCCCTGCCTAAGACATTTGTTGAAGTTCGATAAGAGCCTTCAATAACGAAAACTCCTCCAACTTCTCTGGGAACTTCAAACTCGCTGACTAGAATATCCTTAGACGCGGTGGTTGTGTAGTAAACTTTAACCTTAAAAGTTGCAGTTAGTCCATTTTCTACATAATATGAGGCCGGATGTGGCTCTTCTATAACCTCAAAGTCCAGCGTAGCTAGCTTTGTGTTATGATATAAGTCCACGCCTCGTAGAAACTTATCAACCATTGTCTTTGCACCAGTGCTTTTGAAGAACTGATTGAAGTTACTCATAAGTTATTAAACTAATGGTTTTACTTTTATTTGTCTATAATCACAATCTATTGTTCCAAAGAACCTATCCATTTCCTTTTCAAAATCTTCTTTGACGGTTCGAGCATTTACATACTCTTCCATGGGTAGACCGTCCAGAGACTTAAGGAATAGTTCTAAGGTTATTAACCAGTCGGTGCTTCCGGGAAGTGCTATATTAGAGAGACGGATGTTCAATCTAATATATCTGTCCGGGATAATGCTGACTATACGACCATACAAAATATCCCTGGCAGACCTAACATCTTCCCTACTACTTTCCATCAGGTTAAAAGGAACTTCATAGGACAATACTATCTTGTAATAATTATCAGTCGCTGACATTCCTAGAAGTTTTAAATATTTATATCCATCATATTCCCTCCCATATTCTTCTTAGAACTGGGAGTTTTCTTAGGAGGTTCTGCTACACTAGAGGGCGGTGGTGGTGTAGGGGAGGGTTTTTCACCTCCCTTGTCTACTACCAACGTCTTACCTGTATTAGGATAGTGTAAAGCAGAGATTTCTCCGGATTTCTTGAATGTAACTACAACTGTGTAATCACTATTCAATTCTCCTAAATCAACATCTATCTTTATACTTGCCATAACTTATTGAAGTTTATTATCAAGCAAGAGTCCAAGAACTGTTTCAGTCATTACGTCGCCTGTTAAGTCTGATTTGCCCTCAATAGACTTTTCAACGGAACGACGGCTATAGCCATAACTAAGTGCTGTAAAGAAAGAGCTCTTATTCATAATGGCATTGTGAACTCCCTTATATTCCAACTCTTTGATGTCCGATGTATCACCCGTTTTCTTGGAGATAATAGATACAAAGAGAAGTTCAACAAGCTCTTCTTGGCTAGCACCTGAACTTACATATCCCTTGTTGAGATATCCTTTATCAACTAGGGTATAAAACTGCTTACGGAAGATAGTATAAATATCATTCAGTTTAGAAGGGCCGAGTTCCATGAATACCTTAGAAATATCAACAACTCCTGAGCAGAATCTTTGGAATTGTTTGATTTCAGTACCTTCCGGATAGTAGTACATGCAATTCGGATTATATCCATAATTATGTGGACCAATCCAAACTTCTATGTCTCCCTTCTTAGACTCTACATATCTAATCTTTCCCTCTTCATAAGCATAGCAGTTGGAGAATATGACATCATCTTTCTCATAATACTTAATACCGGCACTACCACGAGCTCCTAATAACTTAATAAGAGCATTTAGTTTGTAGATAGGGGATGTTGTATTATAAGCGGCACACATCAATTCTCCAGAGATAATCTCAGTCTTTCCTGCTGTAACTAAGTTAGAAGGTCTTGGCCATTTATAGGTTTTTCTTGGTCTCTTTAGATACATAAACCTTCCTTCTTCAGAAAAAGTTCCACTATCTGGAGCATAAAGATATCCTTCAGTAAGCATAACGCGTTCATGACCTCCGTGCTTCAATCCTAAAATAGATTGTGTGATATTCTCCGTTAGTGATGTTGAGAAAGATAGGCCAATAGCACCTCCTGCAGTAAGGTCATTGAATCTTTTGCTAATTAAGTCAGGAGTAACGACGCTCAAGTCTCCATCTACTTTTGATATAATAGATTTAACCGGAACTAAGTTAAACTCATCTTTCTTGGCTACTTCCGTATCTGGATAAACTTTTCCATCTGGGGAAGTTCTACCGAGAGCTCTATATCTCGGAATCATAATCCCCTTGTTTGTTTCGTCTTTTCCTAACTGATAAACAAAATTATTCATCGGGAAGGACATTTGACGGTTTAAATAACCCCCTTGAGGTCAGGGGCTGAGAGGAAGTTGATTAATCTTCCTCTCCCTGATTTCTTCAAACCAGGCTAGACTATATCATGATGGTTTTACCACCTTATAACGCATAGTCGTTGAGCTTAGAAATCCTCTTATTCGATTCCTTCTTGTGGTTCGCTTTTGTTTTCTTTCTCCTCACCAGTACTTACACTAATAAGAGGAGAATCACAATGGAATCGGACACTCGAGCCTTCAGAAATCTTTACATAATGACGGTAAAGTTCTGCTGCAAGAGCTGTCAAAGAGGCTACTGCGAACAACACCTTTGAAACTGTTTCTTTTTTCATAACTCAATCTCTACTTTTAAGTTTGGTTTCTTTCTAAGCTGCTGATTAAGAATATAATAATTCTCTTTCCAGCAATTCGTTACAATTTATTTAAGAGTGGGCTACCTCACATAATTGGGTTAATCTCCAACACCACTCTGCTTAATACCTTGTAGAGATCTATTTTCAACACTATGGATGATGAAGTCTTCTTCCGTATAACCATTCAGCAAAGTCCCTCGAGTAATTTGGGGTCTTTCCTCTACCCCAGATGTAATAAACTGAGGCATTGTCATAGCTACAATAGAAGATAGCTTTACACGACCTGAACGCTTAACCTCATCTACAATATCCTTACTAAACTCCTCTTCAACTTCTTTCTCATATTTATGAAACTCTTCTGTCATGAGAAGAAGCTTTTGTTTGTCAGTAAGTGCCGTAGAGTCTGCAATATCACAGATTTTCTTATAAGTCTCCGTATTTGTGTTAACATATAGGGTCTTATAATCAAAAGTAACAACTCCAGCCTTTGTAACAACTCGAAGGAAGAACTTTTGAAGTTCTTGAATCTTCTCTACATTATTAGGTCGGCTATTCAAATAAGCTGTTAATTTTGCAGCAGAATTAGCGTCAATTCGGTCATATTCTCCTTTAAATATACCAATCTTATCAATGTCTGCACCAATAATCTTGGAAATTCTTAGACGTCCATAGGTTGTGGTTTTATTCTTGAACTCCAATTCTCCTACCTTGCCGGTAAACGTAATAGGCTTTCCAAGATTCAATTTCTTTTCTACTTCAACATCCTTCAAGAGTTGAGTATAGTCAGTATAATACTCTCTCGGCTCTTTGAGTTCAGAAATATCATCAAACACATACTCAGAGGCAATAGCTGCACCATTCAACATCTCATGAGAGAATGTATAAATAGGCTCGTTATTTTTCTTATATGTAGTGATGTATCTTGGAGACATTCTATCATAAGTCTCCTCCGCCGCTTCTTCCGGAACTAACTGACAAGAGATAGTATCCCCGTCGAAGTCAGCGTTTAGTGGGTCACATGCAAGAATAGGATACTCTATACAATACTTATCATCGTCATCGTTGATTCTAAGTTTCATTGCCAGAGATGAATATTCATGCAGTGCCGGTTGTCTCGTTACTCTGTTATTCAAGATATTTCTATCTTGCATAGACTATATTTTCACTGATTTCTCAGGTTTTGCCTATAGTCGTTGAACTAATGTACTGATTAATATAAAGTTAGAGGTTTCTTAATCTCGTATTTTAGTTTTTTGTTCTTCTTAACACTTTGTTCTAGGAACTTATAAACATCTTTCTTAGTTTTCTTGTCTAAAAATTCCGTATATCTTGTTCCATCTTCTGAAAGCTGAGTGTATTCTTGAAATTTAACAAAAGTGTCAAACTCCAAGTCCGCTAAATCATCCGTTGGTCCTGAAATAATTGATATAACAGTCCCGCCTAAGATTTGCTTTGTTACTCGTCTCTCCCAATTTTTGGAAAACCCTACTTTTATACTGGCTGGGAAATCCAGGAAGTATAAATATCCGGACTCTCCTTGAAGAGTATTATGAAGCAGCGTCCTATTGGCCTGTCTCATGTGATACTCTGATCCGTAACCATGGGAGCTCTTATTCAAAGAGTTGTTATTACGGATTCTTTTCATACGCTGCCTCTTCTCATCACTTTGGTTCCACTGACCAATCTTTGATGTTCCCAGGTATCGTCCCTCTGCATGAAGTTTCTTCATATGCTCAGAACGGCTCCAAGGCTGATTGATGAGAGAGGAAAACAGCCTTCTACTTAGTGATATTTTCTTTCTCATCTATATAGCGTTTACTGTGTATTATGTTAAGAATCAATACATTAGATGCTGATTAAAGATAATCTCCTTCCAGCAATTTGCAAAATTTAGGCTTAATAACCTACAGGATTCTCACCTGACGTACCAATTGTAACGATGGTCTAGTACGATTTGTTTTTCAGCATATTCCTTGAACATCTTCTCCGTTTCGGGATTATTATATTCAAGTCGTGTGGCTTTTAATGCCTCTACCCTACTGAAATTAAGTTCCTTCATGAGATAGTCTATAAAACCACCTCTACAAAGCTCATAGGCTATTGATTTAGGGAAACCAATCTCATCTATGGCTAATGTCGTGCTGGGAACGATAGCACAACGAGCGGAGTTCTTCGTATTTACAACATACAAATCACGGGCTTTGTTCTTCTTGGAGGTATTGAGAAGTTCTGTTGCAATCTTTCTACCTGAATTAAGCATGGATCGAAGCAGAGCTGTATATCGAACTTTTTCTCCTGGAGTCTTGAACCTGGCCATGACTTTCTCATAGTTCGAATCTTTGGCCTCTAAGTTATCAACACAACAGAATCGAAGTATGATAGAATACCAATAATTCAACTTATGCATACCCATACGCTTATTACCTGAATTTCTTCTATCCAAGGTAAAAGGTCTCATGGCTGGTGGTTGAACGATATAATATCTATTAATCAATCTCTTAAACTCCGTAACTCTATTTGGGAAGTACTTTTCAATTATACTAAGCAACCCCTCATAAGAACATTTAGTCTCGTCCGTGATGAATTCAGTTACTGTAAGCTCCTTTTTATCATCATTATAGTCAAACTGGCAAGTATCAAATACTTTTATGCCAAAACTACGACTTGACCTTTGAGAATATCCAATTTCTTTTAGATTATCAGAACGGAAATTCTTAACAATCTTAACATCTTTGAATATATCATCAAATAAGTTCTTAAATACCTCAAACCTAAGTGAATTAAGGTAATAGAAGGGAAGCTCTATACGAGCAAATTTCCTTAAGGATTCTTGTGTTGTATAAACTCTTGCTCCACAATTAGGACAAGGTTCAGGAGAAGGTCGTCTAATCTTCCCACATAAACACCTGTCTTGAATAGGAGAGCCAAAACACCCAATATCAAAGATACCGCCGGGAATAGGCAAGACAAAATCACGCCTCAAGTCCAAATCCCTATGGTCATTTAATACCCTATCCTTTCCGCCCTCTCTTGTATAGTCTATAATAGCTTCATCCGTGAGGAGGTCTATTGAAACTTTAGGCTTGTTGGTTTCTTCCATTTTGTCTCTCTTTATTAAATTCTACTCCAAAGAACATCTTCGGCAATTTCTTGAGATGCCGGGTTTTCAGAAGACCACTCCTTGAATACCTGCTTAACGTCAGTAATAGCGTCACTTCTCGTTTTATCTTTCAAACGAACATAAACACCATCATCTTCCACTACCTCAATCATATCTGATACGACATCCTGAGTAATGGATCTACTAACGTTGTTGTAGCGGCCTCTGTATTCTTTGTAAATTCTAACATCATCCTGGTCTAAATTAAGGTCGGCGAATTCAGCAGATAGTCTAATTTCTGCAGGCTCCTTAATAAACCAGTGAGTGCCCAACCTTCTAACTCTTTCAGCAACTTTCGGCCTTCCCTCACTTTCATAGCGTTTTGCCAAGTCTTCTACAACCACTTCACGCTCTTTGGTAATCTTAGCCATGGCTGCATCTACCTGTTCTTTATAAACAGGAGGTAGGGTCTTACAATCTATGATTAGGTCATACATACCTGAAGAGATTAGGAATATCAAAAACGCAGGGATATGTCTTTGCTTACGTCTCTTGGAAACAATAGAGTCTTTTGATAAATCTCTATTAGCCAAGTACTCGATAAACTTAGAAACTTGATTTCTGGCCTCTTCTTCAAATCGGGCATTGAACCCCATATCATCCTCTCCCCTAAAGTCGATTTCAACATCCTCTCCGGAAATCAAACCAATAGGGCTATACTTCCTATTTACCATACGAGATTTTCCCTGTTTGTAAAAAATCTCTTTAATAATATGGCCGACTGTTGTTGAGGAGGAGTGTCTGGGGTTTGCTTCTATGACATACTGAACTGCCTCTTCCAGTGATTTTTCATCACCTTGAGATGTTGTTTTATATATGTCATCATAGAGGTCAGACATTCTAATCTCTCTTTTGGTCATGAATCCGGCTTCATCGTTTTTGAAGTTCCTTCGGGTTCTAACCTCCTCCTCCGGATCTTCTCCACTTCCACCATCATCTTCTTCTAATTCCGGAAAATACCCACCAGAGGCATCTTCATCTAAGTCGTCGGAATCATCATAATAGTCCAATTCTTCATCAATCATTTTCTAACTGATCTGATAAATTATAAGTTAAGTTTCTATCTTAAAATTTCTTTTATTTTATTTACAGGGCAAAAAATAATCAGCCCTCTCAAATTTGAGGGCTGAAAGGGCTATTTTAGCTGTTTTTCGCATTTCATTTGTAAAGTGGGTTACATTTACCGCTTTTGGATTTTTCATTTATTATAAAACAACCGAGTAATTAGATTAATACATCTAATTATAGGCATTTCTTGTTTCCAAAAACTATCCAATATGTTCCCATATGCTTTATTTTCAAAGTCTCTTAATACCTTCCTCTGGTAGTTTAGTGTGATTGATCTCTTCTTCATCTTTGGTTTATTCTCAATCTTTGTGATGGATTCAATCAACTTAATTAAATCAGTATTCTTCTTCACCTCAAATAAACTAGATGACACAAGAGAGTAGTAGAATGCTAATGCTCTGGTTCCGGTAGGTTGGCTTTTATCAAACACTTTTACTTGTAGTGCATCCATCGTATCTTCGATGTAGTCTAGGCCATTCAACAGATTATTCAAATTTTCATCCGCTTCGTTCAAATCTTCCCAATAAAACCTACATTCATTTATTCTTAATCCTTTGAAATATAGTTTTATGATATAATAATCCTCAGAGGAATATAGAGATTCTATATTTGCTCCAGCTCTTCTATATTGATCTAAAGTCTTATTAAAGAAATCCACGCTATTTCTTATTTTACCGGATAAGACAATAAAATCCCCCTTTTCATAATCAAATATACTAAGAATATCGGCAATAAACTTAGAAGGAACTGACCTAATTATCATATCTACTCCAGGATAGGCTTCTTCATTTCTGAACTCTTTTAAGGTTCCTTTAGGATAGTAGACTCCCCTTGGGTCGCCCTCATCTAGCAACTCGACGGGGAACATAGTCCTTGTTGGAACCAGCCCTAGTATATTACCTTTCCTCCCGTATAAGAAATCAACTCCCCCGTCTCTGCTTTTAATAGTTATAGAACCATCAGTTAGTGCTTCAATTACTGTGAAAATCTCTGCTAATCCAATCTTAGGACACTCTTCCCACATTGGGGATAACTCTTCGATACCGTCAATGGCATCAATTAAGTAGTTACAAATGTATAAAGTATTTAAGTTCTCGTTGTCTAATGAGAACTCATAATCGAAACCACCTGAAGTGTTTGTTTCAAGAATCCTGGACAAGGATTCTTCTTTCATTAAAGATAAGACAAACCCTGCCATGTTCTCCTTTCCCTCTATTGAATCCAAACTCTCTTGGTCAAGGCCTTTGAAACGATTAAAGAGGGGGTTTGTTGACATCCCTTCTAGTAGTTTAAGATTTTCTGGAGTATGATTTACACCCATTATAGACATACATATTCCTGGTTTATCTTCTGGAATATTTTGAAGTAGTAGGTTTGGAATATTTTCTGGGTGATTTTTATCATAATAAATACAACCATAGAGTTTTAGTTCACTTCTATCATTAAATCTTGACTCTATGAAGTCCATATCGCCTATATTAGCCAAGCTGTCATGGAAACAATGAAAATAAATAAGTTTTTTGTCAACAAATATCTCTCCAATGTAGTAAATCATATGTTTCATGTTTTATTCAAGATTAAGGATATAAAGAGAAAAGAGAGGAAATTAATCCTCTCTTTCTTCAACTCCAGAAGTGTTTAGCTGACTTATTGCCTCTTCTTCTGTCAATAATCTCCAAACAAAACCATCACTTGTTTTATATGATTTATTCTGCATATCAACTCTACCTTACTAAATTTTCTAAATCGTCCTTGTTTTCTTTATATGACTTTAATATATCCCCGCCCTCTTTACACAACTCCTTGTAGTCATCTACGCTTATCCAAGAAGAAAGTTCTGATCTATCGCTATCAGCTAAAGAAATGCATGCTACTGTTGGATCTACTTCTGGATAACCACTCATAAACCTCAGGTAGATTGGATAGTGGTTTTGTTGTTCGCTCACTAAGTCAATCTTTACCGTTGGTATGTGAGGCTTGGGGTCACCAAGGTTTTCTACTAGATCATCAACTTCTAACACCTTGACGTGGTCTATATACAAGTCATTTACTATAGTACTGTATTCTTCTGAGCAAGACAGTACATACCGTTCTTTTATACTCTTTCCGTAATCAACACATAGACTGAAAGATAGATCAACTGCACTTGTAAAATTCCAATAAGCAATTAGCTTTAGGAGAAACTCAATAAAGACGAAATCTCCAAACTTTCCTCCGCAATTACCTACTATAAGGCTCAAATTTCCATCAATGATTGGTATTTTAGTTTCTATAGTTACGGGCTCTCCAGACATGTATTTAATATAGTGGAGATTGACTATTAAACATAACCCTTCTTCGTCAACCCCTACCGGATCTAAGAGAATTGTTTCTGATGATTGGTTTGCTTCTCTTTCGAAATATAAATAGAAGGCTATAGCATGGGCATCTTCTTTGTTGCTCTCACCTATCTCCAGTTTCTTTATATTCTCTTCTACTCTCCAGTCTTCAGATTCATCAAGGCCACCTACACTGAGCATATAATCAACGGCACTTTTATCAACTAACCCGATTGAGAATCCCACCTGAGAAAAGAAGAATCTTATATAAGACTTAAAAATCTCCCTTACTGTTACATCTAAGAAGCCAACGAGCTTAGCTAATTGTTCTTGTCTATTCATGCTCCTAGCCTATCTTTTACAGCTTGGATTAAGCTATTAGTTAAGTGGTTGCTGTCTTCTACAACCCCGTCTGAACAAGAAGGATCTCCATCTAAATAGACTTTCAATTCATCTCTGTCTTCTTCAATACTTAACCTAAGCCTCTTTGTCTTAAACGTAGCCATATTCTCTCCGTAAACACCTTCTATCCAAAGATCAAGGTACTGTCTATATTTGCGGGTTCCTGTCTTCGTGTTAGTTCTATCCTGGTATATACTGATTATTTCAACTGATTCTTCGTTGAGGCCATTCAGTGAATACTTAAATCCTTCTCTTAGGCTGTCCTCTACCCCAACCGTGTCATAATTCTTCACCCAATATAAGTTAGGAACTATCTCAAAAACAGAGTTGAATAAGCAACCTTGAAGGAGATAATCACCAACAAACCCCACCTTTCTCCCGCTGAGGAAGTCTACCTCGTCATTATCAAAGCTAAACTCTTCTTTCTCTATGGAAATCCACGCATCAGATATCCCAAGGGCAAACTCCATGTGAACAATAGACTTAGCTATTTTATCAACCCTAGCTATAATAATATCGTTTTGGTCTTCGGAGTGTTTAATCTGGACACAAAGGATGTCAGTTAGGTCCTTATCCTCGTGCTTTTTAACAAAATCCAGAGGTATAATAGTAAGCCCTTTGGTCTCTTCTGGAAATTCCCAAATGTAGCTTGTTTCTACGATTACGTCATCTTCGCTAAATTTTTGAATTAAATTTTGAACTTTTTCTTTGAAAAACTTCTCTAACTGTTCTAATACTTGTTGTGTATTCATATCAAAATTAAGAGTTACAGAGTTTTACCTATTATGAAAACTACAAAGGTTAGATACAACCAAGACGTAAGAACCCAATCCTTCTTAGTAAATTTCAGTATTACTCCGCCTAATACATGAAGTTGAACAAAGACCAAACCAAAGAATGTCATAATCAATGATATTAGAATAAAAGCCTCCTTCATATTGGTTATAGTTATAGATTCTATTGGTTGAAAATAACCCACGGCCAACTTACCTATAATAGAATAGGAGAGAATTTGCATTATTGTACTAAAGAACTTCTCCACGGTCATTGCCATATCAAAATCTTAGACAGTAGTGATTCATCTGCATCAAAGACATTTCCTAAAATTTGGAACTTGCTTTCTCCAATCTCGTATAAGGAAACATATCTTTCTCTCAGCCCAGACCAAACACAGAACATTCCATTATAAAACTCTACAACACCTATAGCTTCTAGGGGAAGCCCAGAGTTATCAGAGTCTTCCCAGAGTATGATGTCCTGTATATATATATCTGCTCTTTTACTATCCACAACCCCAGAACTCATACAAACCGTATCTGGATCTATCTCCTCTGATATTTCTTCTACTCGAGTCTCTAAATCATATATACAAGAAGTCATTAGTAAAAACAGCGGTTTCTTTGTTTTAGTTAAGGTAGAGGATTCTGAAGTCTTTCCTTCATAAACACAATCACCAAAGTACCACCCTGTAGTTGATAGAGACTTTGCCCTTAGATAACAAAAACTTGATGGTCTCGTTTTCTTAATTAAATCTTCTCTTGATAATCTACTCACAGCTCAATTACTGACATTATATCTTAACTTTATCAATGAAACACTTGATTTCCTCTTCCAGTATCTCTGGTTCTTTTAATTTTCGACTTATGCTTCCTCCAAATTCATCATAATAAAAACAATCAGCCCAGACCTTATGACTTAATGACCTTGATATGTCTACTAATCCGGTGTCATCTAAGTCCATTATCTTCTCTCTGTTTTCTTTTAAGGTAGAGCCCCTCAATAGGAATATGGCCTTGTCTGCATCTATTAGTAGGTTATCATCTAGCTCATCTGTCATGTCTTCTAGGAGTCTACTGTCAATAATAGAGTAGTTTTCGTCTTCATAAACCAATGGGCATCCTTTATTATTGTGCCTGCTTAAGTAGATAGATTCTTCAACAGGTCCTCGAAGATAGGCTCGAAAATCATCAAAAACCTCAAACAATTTACCATCCCCAAATTTGGCATCAAGAAGGCATAGAAAATACAACCTCTTCATTGCCTTGGTCATTGTAATCTCCGAAAGCAATTGGTTGTAGTATTGCTTGTTGACAAAAGATTCTCTAAAATCTAAACCAACAAGTCTGAGTAAAATATACTTAAATAAACCAATCTTTATCTCTAAATTTGTTTTTCTCATATCAAAGTTAAGGGAAAAAGAGGAAGGGGAGGAATATTCCTCCCCCGTCTTCTATTTATTCAATGCCCTCTTTCTTTTTATCTCTTTTGCTCCACACTTAACTACGGCATTTTGAACATCCTTACATGACTTTACTTCATAGAGTTCTCCATCATACATATCCTCTAAGATATACTTTGGTTTTCCACCTTCGTCTAGTTCAATTCTAATGTAGCCTCCCATTCTCCAGTCTTTTTTATCACCTCCGGCCTCCTTGGTGGTCACTGCTATGTATGCCCAGGAGCCCTTATCTCCAGGAAACGGGGTAGAATAAGAGTCTTTATGTCTTGTTTGACTGAAGAAGTGAAATACTCCATATTCACTCTCTAGATTTGGGATATTTTCAAAGAGAGTGGAAGAGAGTGAAAAACAATCAAACGCATCTTGACTGTCATAATCTTCTCCATCTAGATAAAATGACACATCCCCAGAGTGAAGAGAAAGTGAGTTGTACATAATCTTCGACTCTAAGTAATTAAACAATGTGATTCCATCCCAATATAGCAAGTTGTCACCTTCTGATATGCCTTCTCCACAATATTCAATAATACATCCATCCCCCTTAAGAAAATTAATCTCTCCTTCAAAAACAGGGCAACGAAGAACAAAACTGCCGGACTCTTGACTATGAAAGCCTACGAGAAATACTATCTCATTTTCTAATATTTCTGTTATCTGGAATACAAAAGTCTCTATATTCGATCCTTCATATTCGTAGATACCATCTCCATTATATATGATGAGAGCCAGGTTGTCTCCAGCTTGATTCTTATATTGCTCAACTATCTCTCCTATAATGGTGCTATTAGACTCTTCGTCATCATAGATGTCATCATCCAGCTCGTCTAAATCTATCTTGTTTTCAGATGTTTTGAAAGTAAAAATCTTTGCGGCCTCTGTATCCCCGCTTTTATTAAAATTCATCAAGACATCTCCAACAACGTTGTTTAAAAAGCTCTCCAATTGTTTTAAAATTTGTTCTTTCGTCAACATTTTTTTTTATTTTATTTTTTTTTATTAATGAACTCTGGATTACCTACAATAACCATAACAGCTACTTGGTTCGTTTTCTCCTGCGTTTTGGCCTCCAATTAAGCTGTTCTTCGGTAAAGTAATCACTCAAGGTATTATTTTCCTTAAAACAAAGCTCTTCTTTGCTCATATGGATATCTATGAGCTGTCCGTCCTCACTCTTAAATCTAAAAACCTGGTGGAGATCAAACTTGAAACCAACTATTCTATCGTAGGGCTCTAAATCATCTTCATCTATATCTTCATCTACATCTTCTCTTAGGAATCTCCAATAGGGACGACTAAAGACAAAGAGGGTTGTTCCCTCCACAGGTTCTAAACCACACTTTGGAAGGAGAGGCCCAATATTATTTGTTGATATTATAGATACATTACTCTCATATGGATTATCCCTAAGACAGAAGTATCCATCCTTACTGCAGAAAATAGCATCCCTGATATGCTTGAGATCAGCATATCTAAAAAGCCATCCACTATCCGGTCCTGAAAAAACTACCTTAATTCTCTTAGGGAATGTTTTTAAAAACACATTTTCAATAAAATCTTCTTCTTCGTGGTCGTACATATTAAATTAGTAAATTTTCGTGTTTAACTTATTGAATCTCTAGTTGTTATTTAATATATCCCTCTCTCTTCACTTCCTTCTTTCCACACTTGGCTACAGCAGCTCGGACTTCTTCACAAGAGTTAACCTCGTAAATCTCTCCATCGTGCATATCCTCTAATATGTACTTGGGCTTACCTTGGTCATCCAGTTTGATTTGAAGATACCCTCCCATGTCCCAGTAGGTTTCTTTTTCATCATCCTCATCATCTGGTTCATATGTCGTAATATTTACGACACCAAATGACCCCTTATCAGGTGGGAATGGGCAGAATGGATCTTCACATTCAGTCTGTGGATAGAACTCAAATGTTCCAATAATACTACCATATTCTGTAACAACTCCAGGAACCCCCTCGAAGTACTCAACGAAGTCTAAATCATTGAAAGCATCTTCAGTATCATAGTCATTCCCTCTCCAGAAAAACTCAACATTACCGGGATGGACAGATAGAGAATTGTAGAATATCTTGGATTCCAAATAGTTATAGAAAGTTATACCTACACAATCTATTTCATCTGGCTGAGATGATAGATCTCCACCAACAACAAGCTTTCCATCACCGCTGAGGAAGTTTATCTTTCCATCTACTATAGGATTACTCAGTACGCATCTTCCCCTATTCTGACTGTCAAACTTCACAAGGAAGGACACCTGGTCTTCTGTAATGTCTGTAACTTTGAATATGAAATACTCTAGTACAGAACTGTGACAGTCATATACATCCATTCTGTTATTTATAAGAATGGCCAAGAACTCTCCAGAAGCATCCACTACATTTGGGAGCAGTTCGTCATTAATAAACTCCTCATACTCTGAACTCTCCTCAAAACTCTCATCATAAAAGTCTACGACTATATTCTCAAAAGTCTCATGAGAAGTTCTGAATACGTGGGAAGAGGTAAGTTCTTCATTGTCATCATAGTCATCGCACTCAATACCATTGCGATTAAATTTCACAACTACATCTCCGGCAACGTTCTTAAGAAAATCTTCTAGTTGTTCTAATACTTGTTCTCTTGACAGCATAATTCTTTTTTTTTCTTTTTTTTTTTATTTAACACTTGTAGTATAACGACCTTGATTTTCAAACTCGGCCCTCACCATCTGGAAAGCTCTCTCATTTATATTAAAATTGGGAACATTTCCAGAGATACCTTCTCGGAACAAAGCCTCCGAGAGATACATAGAGTCAATAATCCGGTTCTTATGAATATCCCAGATTCTGAATGTCTGTTCCAATGTTGTATTTGGATTTCTTAACAAACCAGAACAAATAACTACACTATCTTCATATTTTTCCAGGATTTCGTCTATAACCTTCGGACTTAAGTAAACATTTCCGGTAAGTAGAATCCATGTATCGCTGGCCATCTTACTAGTCTGCTGAAATACCTTATCTAGTGTGGAGAAATTAATTTTCTTATCTGATACAACGAAACTATTGAGAAGAACGTGGTCTAAGAACAGGTAATTATCCCCACCTTTTTTCATCTTCTTATATAACCTATTGATTTCTGATTTCATAACATCAGACGGGAAGTTTATATTTAAGGCAGCTCCAACTTTGTCTAACGGTGCGGACTTTGGATTATTATAAACTTCCAACAAAAACTCTGAGCTTATATTCGGATTTGATATGAAATACCCAAGCTTTTGTGGAAATTTGGAGTAATATTTCATCAAAATTTCCTCATTCACGTTTGGGTTTAGAGCAGCTGAGTCTATGAATGGGATCAGAGAGCTCTTACTTAAGTCTGCACTGATAATCTCCATTAAAAAATCTCCACTAAATGCCTTACTTGACAAGTAGCAAAAATCATTTTGGTTTTTCGTTTTAATGAAGAATCCCGGCCCGGCTTTTACAAAACCCTCGACTAAACTTTCAGGAAAACTGGGATTTGCTACTAAATTCAGCAGGTCAATATAACTCCCTTCCTCCTTCTTGTTAATCTTTCTAAGGAATCTTTTGAATTCCTTTTCTCTTAGTGCCGTGTTATGAACAATAGGAAGACTAAATCTATCATCACCCCAATAACCACCAACCTTAGCTAATGAATACTTCTCTAAAAGCTCAGGAGAGATATTATGGTGAAAATGGGCCAAGTCTCTTGTACTTCTCACTCTCGTAGCTAGAAAGTCTACAAATTTCCTAGGCAAGTACTTATTAACTAAGGCTAAGCTAGGGTCAATATACTTAGCATAAAGCATATTGCTCTTTTTACTATCTTCTAATCCTTTGAATAAGTGGTCAATTAATTCTTCACTTTTCATATTTTATAGAATTATTTATTATCTTCATCATTATTAAGGGCAAAAGGCGAAAAAAGAAAGAGAGCACTAATAAGCTCTCTTTCTCCGACTAGATAAAGTATTTACAGAGTCCATCCTCTACAGTATCTAATACTTTCTTAGCAATATCTTCGTTTATATCCCAGAATGTATTAGGGTTTCCTCCGACCATCCTCTTTTTCTTAGAAGATTCCCCTCTCCTAACCCCGAACATTATTCCTATCATATCCTGTTTCTGGATTACTAATTTTAAATATTGAAGGATAATAAACTCCCTACTATAATCTCCAGGGGATTCTGGAGACCTTTGGTGAAATGGGATACCTAAAGTAAAGGAAACACCTCCCATACTATCTGTGAATGGTATAATACTAATTCTTGCTTTTTCAGGCAGGCTAGAGGGAATTTTATTCACACTAAGGCCAGTTGATAAAATAACCTTGTGTATATTAAATAAAAGGTCAGTTCTATTTTTCCTAGTTTCCAACTCAATTAAGTTCCCTCTTTCTAATGCAATCCATCTCTCGAGTGTGTTTATAGTGAAAAGAATTCCTCTTAGGTCTGCTATAATGCAAGTTACGTTTTGGTCTATGGCTTCTATATCGGTTTCTCCTTTTATACTTCCATATTCCAGAGAAGATTCCAAAGACATATAAAGATCGTCCTCATCATCTTCTTCTACATGACTTGCCTTTGTAAAAATCTTAAATGTAGTTTCTACAGTTCCGATTTTTGCATGTACTATTATATCTAACTTAATTTGTTTAGCATAATAAGTTTCGGGGAGCTCTATAATAACAGCTATTCTGCCTAAGCCATCTCCGAATCTGAATGTAAATGGATTGTTTATAGCCCTCTTAGATAAATTATCCAGCTCTTCCCAAAGCTTGTCTTTGATAATTCTTAATAGCTTTACTTCGTTAACCATTTTAGTTGTTTTTAGTAGAAAAGAAAAGAGCCCTAAAGACTCTTTTCTCTGTGATTGTTTTATTAGTACAGTATGTTGGTTTTCACAAGCGGCTTCCAATTCAACTGCTCCTCTGTAAACAACGCCTTCAGTAAATTTCCCTGTCCTAGATTTCCCGCTAACTGGAAGGAGTCTATTTCAGCTATTCTTGCTTTTCGGGGAAATAGGAGAAAAGTAGTCGCATGTTCATTTTTTACAAGCTCGTGGTTCTTAAATCTGAATAACTGAACAGCTCTGAACTTCACGTTCTTTACTTCATTATCCTCTCTTTTATAGGGAGTAAGTGGTTCAATAATAGTAATCCCTTCAACAGGAATTGGGCAAAGCTCATCGGGAATATAAGCCGGACCTATAGAAGTAGTAACAAGCCTAGTTGTTCCTACCTCCCCCTTTGGAACGCTTACTGGTTCGAAGTTATCCTTAAACTCTCTTATCTTAGAAAGAAGGTTATCATAGTAAGAATCACCCTCCTTTATAAGAGAATCCCAGTCCTCTCCAAAATCAACGATCTTATTCCCCGGAACATTTTTGTATTCAAGGCCCATGATTTCGAACCTAAGTAATCCAGGAAGTTGCCACCGATCTGCAATTCTTTTCAAGCAGTCCTCTATCCTCTTTAGGGTGTTCCTTGGTACTGGCTCTATTACAATTACAGGTTTCTCTTCTTCAGGGAGATTTTCTATCTCAAGTTGCTCCTTTGTGAAGAACTTGGTTAAACTATCTCCCTCTTTGAAGAAGAGTGATTTTCTTGTCGTAATAATACCAAACTCTTCTCCCACCTCATTTCTTACTTTGAAGAATTGATATAGGTCAAACCAGAATCCAACTACCATATCACGGTCTTCTTGGTCGTCGTACTTTGCAGTTAGTATATCAAAGACTGTGATTCCCCGTACTGGAGTTATTCCAGGGCTGTTAATCAAGCATCCGATGTCAGAAGTCACAAGTAGAGACATTCTGTCTTGGCTGAATCTATCCCGGAACTTATTATTGTAAGTCTTGGAACCCAGCAACTTCTTTTCAACCTCATCCAAATTAGAGTCAAATATACTGAGGCTTACCGGATTTGAATAATAAACCCCAGGCTTGAATAGTTTAGAAAAATTATTTTCTATAAATATCTCAATTCCTTTTTCCATTTTGTTTTAGTTGTTAGATTCTTCATCCACATTCACTTCTATATAAACAAGAGGTTTTTGTTTCCAATTCTTTTGAACAAGTCTAGGATATCTTGACAAAGTAATCTCCTCAAAATGCTCAGAGCTTGTGCTTTTAGGATATGGGTTTACTTCTTTTGTTCTGATGGCTATATACTTCTTCTCAAAGAAAACTGACTCAGAATAATCTCCAATTGAAACAAACCCCTCAGGAACTCCTTCAAGTACTATAATAGGATATCCTGCAAAAACTTTACTAATAAGGTCAGGGCAGCTATTCAGAAATTTCTTCCCAACGGCCCATTTAAGCTCTAGGTTGTCCTCATTTATTGATTTCTTGGCTCGTTCAACCATCTCTTTCATAACCCGAAAGACTATCTCCTGTTCAGATTTTGTCTTCATGCTGAGGGTGGGCTGGTTTTCGTCGAATTTAGTTCCCCTTTTATTAATAAAGAACTCATATTCGAGCTTCAAGTCTATCTCGTCAGACATCTTAGATAAAATCTGTCCTTTGGATTCTCTTGAATAAGCCCCAAATGGGATACTGATTAACCTCCTGGTGTAGTCTAAGACCTCTTCATATATAATAGTTGATTCTCTTAGATCCGCATTTTTGAGTCTGAATGGATAACACCCACCTGTCAAGCCCACGTCATACCTTGGGTCGGTTACAATAAAATCCCCGAACAGCTGCCTAAGTTGGCTTTTGTAGTTACTTGGGTCCACAGAAACCTCAAAACTCGGTCCAGAAAGTCGAATTGATGTTTCTGAAGGGTTCTTCTGATAACGATCAATATAGTCCCCTTTCGAGTATACTTCTTCTTTAATTACAATGTTTGTCTTCATTGTTTTTATTGTTTTGTTTGTTAAATTTTATCATAGTTAAGGGAATCGGGGCCTTCAAAAAAAAAGTAGCAGAAGACCCCAGGCCCTCTACTACATTGATAAGTTTTATCAGGTTGTTTTAAATATCTCTATTATGTTATTTTCGTCTAAATCTTTCATTATTTTTATTCCATTAAATCCTTTTGATAATTCGTTTAAATATTCATATAATTTATTTACTTCTTCGTATTTTTCATTCCAATAATTAATATCACCCCATATTCCAATTTTAAGGAAGCCAGAAGGGTTTGAATGCTTTTTTACTATTTTAGAAGCTATTTTTGCTGATAAAACAATACTAAGCTTGTCTTTTCCTATAATTATAACATCAACATTGCACTTATCCATTTCTTTTTCCGGATTCTTGCTTTTAGATGTTACGGGGTCATAGGATTTCAACCCGACCTGTTTAATGGCTTCCTTAAGCGGCTTATACCAAGCATCTGTGTTTTTAATTCCCTTTAAACTTACCTTCTCCGGTTCTTCAACTCTATCAAACCTTGTATCAAAGTAAGAGGGAGATAATCTAACACAGACATACTCTTCTTGGGATTTTGGTATAATGGATTTATATAGATGAACTTCAATGTGCCTAACGTCGTCATATTCTTCAATTCCGCCTTCGTGCTTTAAGAATTGAACAATTTGGTCTTCTATTAGTTTACATTGATTACTTGTGTCTCGTTTTCCAATTCCAGTCTTGAATACAAATTGAATAGTCAGGTTTATCTTTTTTGTATTACTCAACCATTCTTTATGTTCTGATATATCAAGGGCACGTAGTTGCTCTCTAATTTCCCTACTTAGGTTCTTAGCTCTCTCGCTCTTGTATATAACCGGATATGGTCTTCCGCCTTTGTAGCCTATTCTAGCTTTGTACAAATCATTCACGGAAACTATCTTATTCCGGAGTGAAAGTACAAACATAAGTTCATTATTTTTATAATCCATCTATAAAATCCTTAAACATTTTCAGATTAAAGAGAATACTAACGGACTCCTTAGCATTTAATAAGAGTTTCTTTTGTTTCTTCCATCCCCCTCCATCTGTAATCCAAATAAAGTCAACCTTCCTACCGCTAAGGTTTGTAATAAACTTACTTACCTTAGAATAAGATCTAACAACCTCAGACTGCTTGGAGCCTGCGTCGTTAAAGAAGTTTGACTCAACTATGTAGACTCTTTGGTCAGGAAGCTTAATAACAAAATCAACAATCTTATCTTCTTCCGGACTTACTCCCCCTAGCTCTGGAAGTTTGGATAGCCTAACTTCACTTTCCCATGAGATTCCTTTAGTAACTTCCCCTTCTTTTAGAATTTTAACAACCTCAGCAGTCATCCAGTCTCCTCCTCTGTTTTTCCGAGAGTTTGTATCCAGACCTGCTTCTACTCCTAAAATAAAAGACTCTATGTCTATATTTTTGTGTTCGTGAAAGAAACTTAATAGACCAGACTTCTCAATAAGAGAGGCAAGTTTGTTTGAATCCTGACATATTGTATCCATTAATTCACAAATTCCGGACGTAGAAACAACCGTCCTGGGATTTCTAAGAGATAGTGCTTTAAGAATGGGAATCTTTAGATTTTCTGGTCCAACTTTCTCAATAAATTTTACCAGCTTATCCCCACTAAGACCAAGAATCCCTCTTAAAAAATGAAAATTACATTTTTCACTGTTTTCAAAAGCCTTAATACTAATGGAGTTAAAATCACAGATAGTAGAGGTATCTCTATTCGATTCTACTATACAACTAAGAAACTCCTCAACAAATTTTGAGTTTTTACCACCCTTAGTAGTCATTTCTTTCATTCGTTACTAAAATTTCGCTTATCTTTCCCCTACCAGAACCAACTGAGTTAATACTCCTGGCAGCAAAGATTTTCTCTATCTTAAATCCTTTGTAGAGATTTTCTAAAAAGTAATCCCCTACAGAAGAGCCATCTGAATTGCTAAGTAGTGCATAGTTACCTGATTCGTTTATTTTTCTAAACAAGTCGGATAATTCTCTTTGTTCTTTATCTCCAAAACCGCCCCTGACATACTCCTTAAAGCTTGAAGTCTCTGAGATGGGTCTATAGGGCGGGTCAAAATAACAAAATACTCTACAATCCTCCTGAGTGGGAACTTGAGAAAGCATGTGCTCAAACCCACCAGAAACTAGAGTAACTTTATCGCTTAAGAGACTACTAACCTGCCTTATGTTATCTTCATCTAATATTTTTGCAGTACTCTTTGGCTTTCCATAAGGAACATTAAACTCTCCTTTGGAGTTTTCTCTATAAACACCATTAAAACAGGTTTTGTTTAGAAATATAAAGAAAGATGCCTCATCAAGAGGATAGTCTCTCCACTCTTTTTTATTAAAATGGGTTCTTATCTCCTTAAAAAAGCTCTCCTTATTAAGCTCAGATAAGGAAGAAAACTCCTTAATTAGTGAATTTAGTTGAGAGATAATCCTGAGGGGGTTATCTCTTACTTGTTGATAGCAGTTGATTAGCTTTTCGTTTGCATCTCCCGCTATTACATATTTTAAATTTTTATAGTTTTGGAGCATATGGAGTAGCATGGAACCCCCTCCCAAAAACGGCTCTACATAAACAAACTGCTCTGAACCATCTTTAATAGGCTTCGGAAAATACTGCTCTATTTGAGGGATTAGCTTAGACTTTCCCCCAACCCACTTTAAAAAAGGCTTAGCCATGTTTTATAATATTAAAATGGTAAAACATCATCTTGGCTTGGAAATCTTCTTTCAACCTCCGCGCCACCTTCAGGTAAGAAATCACTTTGCATACTTAAAAGTGGGTCCTCTGCTGGAGAAGGTGTGTTATCTCTGGGTAATTCAGGGAGTGCTACAAACTTCTTATCTTCAAATGGAGTTCCCATAGTTGGATTTACTGGTGGTTGTTGGGGAACTTGAGGAACAAATTGAGCTGCATTGACTGCTTGCTCAATAGTCTGGTTTATTTTGTTAGTCTGATTACTCACGTTTCCCATAAGTGACTTAATATCCTGCTCGGTGTAATTCCTCTTCTCACTGTTTTCCTTTAGAAGATCATAAACATTCTTTGGAACGTTTACAAACCGTCCATTGCTAAGTCGAATAGAGTAAACTACCGCTCCGGTTTCGCCCCTTCGATTCTTTACAATCTTAAAGATTCCTAAGTGATTTGGATTCGTTGTTACACGACCTCTGGTGATAATTATATCTGCAGCATGTTGTTTTCGACTGGACTCACCAATATCTTGTAATTCAATAGATTCCTGTCCCCAAACTTGAACTTTCGGTTGAGCTAATACAAAGATTAGTTTTCCTTGTGCTGTAAGTCTAGTAAGCTTTTCATATACAGCTCCATATTCAGAGTACATATTCTCTCGGGCGTTAGACTTGAAGTTAGAGTCATAGTCCACAAAGAGAACATCGAATTGTTTCTCTTGACTTTCTATGAAGTCTATATACTCTTCAACGGTAACTTCCCCGGCCGGCATGAAAGTCATTGAAAGTCTGTCTCCAATAACTCTGCTCATCTCTTCATATATTGGGCCTAAGTTTTTTCTAACTTCTCCAAAACTAAGACCAGTATACATAGCTGCCATACGAATGATTTGGTCTTTAGGACACAAATCTCCCAATGCCAAGTAGTGGACCCTGTGCCCCATGATAGACATATGAAGAGCTTCAGACAGTGCAAATAGAGACTTACCACTACCAGGAGCCATTGACACAATAACTAGCTGACCTTTTTCATACTTTTTATATGGCTGAAAAGACTCATTAATCCACTCATACTTACTCGTTATACCTTCCGAATTCTCATCCGCTATAATGGAGTTAATATCAATCTGATTAAGAGCAATACTACTCATATATTCAGCCTCAGCAGTCCTAAAGTCCGTATTCCTAACATAATTCAAGAATCCGGAGGGGTCTGTTGAGTATAGGGTATTTGCTCTTTTAATAACGGACTGAGCACATATATCTCTGAGGAGCTTCTTAGTGGATTTTATTTGGTCTCTATTATAGCCTTTCCACTTTCGAATCTCACAAATAATCTTATTAGTCTCCTCCCTGCTTTTACCGGTTCTCTCAACTGCTGCTAACAGAACTGGCAAGTCTACTCCAGACAAAGAAGTATCTCTAATAACACCTAGAAATTCCTTAATTAGCCTATTTCCAGACGTTGTGGGATTAGTACTAAAGTAATAATCCAGGTGTTCTATGTTGTTTTTAGCCTCTTGGTAAACATATTGATTAAATAGTGAATAAATAAGCTCTATATTTTCCATATTTTATAGTTTTGATTCGTCTATACTTAGTCTTTTAACATCACAGTAGCGGTAAAAGCTCTTAACCATTTCATCTCTCTTAATTACTCCCTTTGTATAAACGGGAATCTTCGTGGACTTTTTAGGCGAGATATAAATGATATTAAACTTATTACTTCTTGCTACACGACCTATACTCTGAAGTACCACTCCGGCTATGGCTCCTTGAATCAAAAATATGTTCTTTAATCCGGGAAAATCCAAAGCTCTATAACCGGATGATGTACTTGGAATGATGTCTACTTTTCCATCCCTGATATATTCACAAGACTCCTCCAAGCTTAGCTTCTTTGAGGTTCCATTCAAGTCGTAATAAGTATAGCCGGCCGAACTGATTAAAAGAACTCTAAACTCCCCAATAAAATAGTTCTCAATCCAATGATTAATAACGGCATTGAGGTTATTAATTGGAATAAACAACATGGGGAATTTTTTAGCTATCTTAACAATAGTCTTACAAACCTCCGGATGTGTCCAAATCTTGTTCATAATCGTCGTGTATATATTCCCATCTTTATCTATGTCTTCGGAATCAAAGTCTATTTGATTCAAAGAGGTTGTTAGAACATCAATCAGAGTTATGTCCAAATTAAGAGGAGAACGATATACTAAAGCCGGCCCGAAGAATTTTACAAGGTCTTTATTCCTCATAACCACTTCGCTCAATCCATTTCCAAAGTTTATTATCTTTCCCTCATCCTTATCTGCGGTACCTGAAAATCCATAGAAATGGTCAGCCTTGGTTAACATAGAGTATAGCATCTCACCTGCCGGATTTATCGTATACTCTACTTCATCAACCAATACCCAGTCATACGTTTCTAATAGCTTCTTCTGCTTTTCTAACTGTGCTGGGTCCTTAAAAGACTTCCTATTCAACAACCCAGAAGTGATAATACTATCTACATTAGAGCCAGCTTTATTCACTTCTATTCCAAATACAGACTTACACCTCTTAACTACCTCATCTTGAGCTCTTTTACCGGGTGTTACAATTAGGACTTTCTTTCCTAACACCTGAGAGGCATAATGAGATAAAGTAGCAATAACCTGCGTCTTACCATAACTAGTATTTACAACACAGAGGCCTATCTTATACTTTAATAGATGTAAAACATCGCTATTTTGATAATCCCTTAGGTTTTCAAAGGGGACATCTCGAACTTCATCAGAGAGAATAGATTTTAGCAAATTATTAAAATCTTCTTCTGGCATGTAGTTCTTAAGGACGTTTGCTACATAAGCCGCCCAGCCCAGACCCAGGGTATAAGCATCACAGCCTTTGAATAGCTTTGTTTTTATCTTTCTTTTTGATTCATATATTTTTCTAACCACAGTAGACTCTGCCCATCTTTTAAGAAACGGATTATATCCTTTCTCCACACTAGCAGATTCTAAAAGTGGTTTTATAAGGTCAGAATTATCAGTCACTATGATAATCTTTCCTACTTCGTTATCAACGAATACTCGTAGTAACATTAACTTTTGTATTAACGTTGTTTTTGTTTGGCTTTATCCAAGCTAGTTTCTCCAATGAATATCCCCTTTTTAGGTTTTCTACCATATTCTCTTCCGGGTCTTTTCCATCATCGGATTTGATAACCCTAATCGGACAATAGTCAATCACACTCTTTATCTTGTTAGCTATTCCATACGATAGCTTAGTTTCATCCATATAAACAACAACTTCCTCTGGTACATAAGACCTCAGAAACTGTAACTGGTAGTCTGAAATACTACTACCTAATACGGCAAAAGGAGTAAATCCAGGAGCTTGAATCAACAAAGAAACAGCATCGAATACTCCCTCACATATAATAAATCTCTTGTTTTCTTTATCTCCGTTCTCTATGATATACGGAGGTTTTGCAGAGATTGGTGGGAAAAAGTACTTAATTTTACTCTTTCCTGTAAATCTTATTTGATAGTAGATGACCTCTCCCCTAAAAATAAAAGGCATAACTATATTATCTTGATAAAACTTAAATCCCAGCATCTTATATAGAGGATCTAGAAATCTATGTCTGTTCATCAGATAATCATAGCCTTTTTGAGAGAAATCATCAAATTCATAAAAGTACTTCTCTAAGCTCCATTGTGGATGGTTTAGTTTTACTACTTCGAATGGTTTACCTCCCCATCCAGGCAGTAGTTCAGGTACTCTTACTTGAAGGTCAATATCACTCGTTGCATTGACAAAAGCTCTTGTACAAACAAAGCAATGACCTTTTGTATAATCCGGTGTTATATAAAGCTTATGTTTCGTATGACCTTCTGCCTTACAAAAAGGACAGTGAATAATGTGGCTATTACCGGATAGTTTAGCCTCTACTTGCTCTTCAGATTCTACTCCATAAAACTCTTTGAGAAGCTCAAGCAGGTCCGTTATAACAATGACTTTTCCGTCTTTCTGTCTTACTACTTCTTTAAAATCCATAAGCTTTGGGAAATAATAGAGTCCCTCTATTACATTACATAATAAAGAGACTCTACTTAGTTTAGAAAATTGTTTATTTCTTTTTCTTACGACCGGGCTTTCCCTTAGGTTCCTCTTCCACTGTTTCTACAGGGACTGGTTCCGGTTCCGGCTCATCAACGACTTCTTCCTCCTGTTCGGATTCTTCCTCGTATTCAGGCTTAGCTTCCTCTTCCAAGAGAAGACCTGCTTTAATTCGAGCATCCTTGGACAAATCCATAGCTTCTTCCAATGAATTTACTACAAATCCATTAGCCCCGGATACAGAATTACAAGTATGATATTCAGAAGGTCCAGCTACAATCAAGTAAACATCGCCATAATCAAAGGCGGTTACAATAACTGAGAGGAAATCTGCACTGGGCATAAAGTTGCCGGAAGCCTCGAACGGGCCAACAGTCAGTCGTTGGTTGTGCGACAAGGGCACATCAATTGAAGCGTTTGTTGCGTTAAACAATCTCATCTTTTCTAAAATTATTATTAAAGTTATTAGGGCAATACATATCAAATTGCCTTATTAGTCTCAGAAATTAGGGCCATAAAGTATCTTAACTCCATTAATGGCATTTCATTCTGATATTTTCTTGATAAATATGTTTCCAACCGCGGGAATGGATACTATAAGACTAAACCTCTCTCCTTCAACAGGCTTTCTCAAGAATCCTGTGTGTTTTAAGGGACTTAGTATGTGAACGAGGAAAGCAGACTCTGTCAATCTTGAGAAGGAGAATTTATATCCGGCTTCTGAAGAATATATCTTGGAAAGTGCCTTAAATAACCTAAGCTTAGCGTAGGCTATGTATCCAAGCAAATCTTCTTTCTTAAACCCTAATCCATCCAGTTCATTAAAGTTGGCCTCTAGTTCTATCATATCTACTTCCTTGCATCTCTCATCTTGTGGGAGAATATTATTACCGGAGAATAGGCTGATGGAAAGAGAATCCGGACTAATTAAGAAAGAAGAGAAGTTATAATCCAACACAAACGAATCCCCACCTAATTTTATAGAGGTATAGACCAGTTTAGTTGCCGGAGGTGGTAATTTGAAGGTATTTTTATTCTCTTCAATCTCCGGAAGATTACAACTCATTCCTATTAATTGTTCCAAAAACTGTTTATTTTCCAAAGCCTGAAACAAAGAGCGGCTGGAAGTAACAACAGTAGAACAATACTTCGCTGAAAACAAGAGTAAATAAGGAACAGAGAATGTAGAAATCATACGAGCTGAATTCTGATAACCTCCCATAGCATTAAACCCAATTATAGGAATATTATTCTGTTCCGCCCACTTTATAACATCGTAATAGAAGTTTAGTGGGCTTAAATCCAACCCAATATAGTCCAGTCTTCGATAGTTCTCCTTAAATAATTCCAGCTGTTCTATGGATTTCGGATTCCTGGCCCCTAATGTAGTTACTATTTCTGAATAAAATAAGGGCATTTCCAAAGGATTCTCAAAACTACTTAAGTCAATCAGAACTCCCACCTCTTTCTTCCCGAACATATCTGCCTTAAACTCAACTAATTCCTCTATTCCAGCCCTTGGGTTTTGGATAGTAAATATAAGTTGAGAATTAGGGAAGCTGTTTTCTACCCAATCTGCTATAAGAAAGTCATTAGTAGCATATAGATCCATGAAAATGGAATCAAATGTTGACAACTTATCAGCAATTTCAGGTATATTAGATGGGTCGTGGAAGACGTTATCTAAATCTAACCCTATGTTTACTATTTCATTTAACTTCCCGCCAATCATAATATGGAGATGTTTATAGTTCTGCTTGGGTCTATTCCAAAATCATTCTCCTCAATTTCCTCAGGTTCCCAAGAGAAGTTCAAGAGTATTCCATCTTTCTTATCTTCTACTTCAATAGTATTCCTTAAAATCACAGAATCTTTGAAGTATTTGATAGGCTGCTTGGACTTCTTTAGTGTATGGAGAATAACACATAAAGCACAATCTAATAAATCCGTCCTAAATATGGCAGTTCTTAGGTTTGTTAGTGTTACCTCATGAAGTTCCTCAGATGGATTGGCTATATAACCGTCAGGGCCTATTACACGGAAGATGGAATTCCCTAAATATCCCCTCGGTGTTAACTTAAAACAAGCTGCCGGATTATAGGGAAGTCTGAACCTCTTAGTCTTTCTTGAGGAGTGGACTGAAAGTAAGTTAGAGCGAGAATGGTGCCTAAAGTCGTAATTAACCACTTCCGGCTGTTGTATTTTATAAGCTCCAACAGTTACTTCAGAACCATCTATAGAGAAGGTCTTTGGGCACTCCTTGATTTTTATGCTTTCCGGATAATTCGGATCAAATAATCCACCGTATCCCAACCTAGCTTCAGCAGTAAAGATATTATTATCACAAAAATCTTGAGTAACCGTAGATAATAGAGTATCTCTAAAGGAGTTATAGAACCCACCTTTGCAGTATTTTCTATAGTCCGTATCTGATAGGAAGGTTCTTAGAATCTCATCTTCCTGAACACGCTCATAAACGTGCTCTATTTCAGACAATACGGCAGCTTTTCCAGAGTTCCTCTTACTATTATTCTCCGGTATGAAGAAAACATCATCACTAAAGATTGTAGTAAGAGGAAACTCTTCTTTTCCTGTTCCAACCTCCCTTAGGGCTACTACAGTCTCCACATATAAGGGATAGTTAGTACAGTGGAAAAGCTTCAAGTGTTTCTTAAATTCTGAGGTATCTTCGAACTTCCTTCCGCAAAGTTCACATGTTATCATATTAGGATTAGTTCTTTTGAGTCTTTATACATCTCAATTATCTGCTGTCTTAGATCTAAGGCCAAAACACGAACATTTGGGTGTGCGTCTTTGTCGGCTCTAAGAGCTATTACTCCTACTTTTTCCGTATTTTCCGGGTCTTTGTTTGTTTCAATCCAGTCTTTCAACCAGCCCGTTAAATAGAGATTAGTTCGAAGCTCTAATGGCAAAACATCCCTTGCCTCTTGAGCATTAAGGCCGAATACTTTGATTTCTTTATGATACTCAGCCTCTGACTTTCTGAGGAACTCATTACGAGAAATTACTCTCTCAGAGCCCATCTCAATGCACTTATCCCAAATCTGCTGGGCTGCTATACATTCCTCCGGTGAAATACCCATAATGCTGGTATATTCCTTTACTACCCACTGAGGAAGAATAAACTCAATTCCCAGCTTCTTGGAATAATTAACATAGCGGGTAGATTCCATCGTAGGAGATAGTATCCTGTGTCTTAATACTTCTTGAGCTATAGCCCTATCACAAACCCAGAATGTAGTAACTCGGAGATAATGAGAGTCATGTTTTGGGTCTTTCCAGTATTTCCTCAACAAATCATCGCCTAGTTTGGCCTTCATCCAAACTCGATAATTGGTAGTTATATTCATATGAAGACCACGAATCTTATACTTACTCCACTGGCAGGCTGATACTTTCCTTATTTTTCTCATAATCTTGAATCCCAAGAAAAGAGGTACGGAAATATAAACAGTCCCACCTTCAAAAACAGACCAATGACCTAACTTCTTTATCTTATTCAAAAATGGCTGAGTCGTCTCAGGACCTGATTTATCTTCAGACCTATAGGCAATTCGACCAATCTTTTCCATATGCTTAAACAATCCTTCTACTCCACATTCTTGAATAATTATGTCAACAGATGATTTTACTATCCTCATAGCGTGTATTGTGTATTTCTTTTAATTAAACTTGATAGAGAAGCTTTAGTTGTTCTTCCGTAAGTGAAAGAATGTGGCCGGATGATATATCTCTGCAAATGAAGTCATCCTTAGAGAGTAGATTAAGTAAGGTAGTTACTCCATCTACTCCGTAAATTATCACCCCACCTTTAGAAGAATCTCGTGTAGCAATATTATAAACACCTTCTTCACTAATAGAGTTGATTCTTGTATTTTCGGTTAGCCAGTTTGGAAATTCCCCACTACTAAACTGAAAAGCCTCAATCTCCTCTGGGAACATTACATTATACCCCCTTTGGCTTACTCTTATTAGCATTATTAACTCCTCCTAAAACCAGAATATCCATATACCCCTCTTCTTTTAATCCGAACTCTGAGGGAAGGGTTCCTAAGAATACCTTTCCATCTGAAAAATCTTCGGAGTTGAATGTACTTGCAAAATACTTAATATCTTCGTCTTTGCTGGCCAGGAGTCTATTTGAAATCGTATCCCAGCAGAAGGTAATACTATGAGATAGGAGACTCTTTTTAGCAAGAGAGCCTATAATCTCTCTATTAACCGACTCTTCCCACTTAGAAGATCTACTCAGTAATTTTCCAAATAGCTTTTCACCCCATTTAGGAAGGGTATAAAAATTCTCCCACTTATTTTCTAAGAAAGTCTCCTCTACAATACTCTGTCTTTCTTCAACGTCTAGCTCTCTGGTAGTAGAAATAACTCTACTGGCTTCTATTAGAATGGTCAAATCCTTCTTAAAGGCTTTAACCAGAGATAGATCCAAGAATCCCATGTCAGCCTCTTGTAGATCAGTGATTATAGAAACAGCAGAGTATTTATAGAACCCAGACTTCCTCAGCTCATTCAAATAGTTAAAAATATTAACAATAGCCTCAGCTGTATTAACATTATGAGAATAATCAAGGAACCCTAAAGCTGAATATGTAGATGTAAACTTCAGCTTTGATGACATGTTACACCCATATCTAAACAGGAAGAACATATCAACATGCTTTTGGTCTTTTATCCATAACAGCTTTTTGTGAGTTTCCTCATCAATTTCCGTGCTATCTATTATTACAATAGAGAGAATAGTAGGTAAGGTTTGTTGATAATAGCTAACCTCTGAACGAGGCCGGCGAATCATCATTATCTCACCTCTCTTTAGTTTTGCTAGTTTCTCATTAAGTTTCATAATCTCATCTCTCGTTATCAATTTCTGCACAAAACTGTCCACTTACAGCCTTAGAAGCATACATAACATTTTCCTTTATGTAGTTCCACTTAGTTTCCTTGTAAGTTTGATAATCTAGATTAAGCCATACTTCCAAGTTCATATCCACATCTCTGCAATTCTGGTAAATCTCTTCATCAGAAATGCTCAGCTGTCCTTTTGGATCTAATAGCTTAATTCTATGTCTGAAAAATACCTCATACAAATCCAGAATAATAGAGCGAACATCATCAATGTCATCTAGGGAGACTCCACCAACTCTATTCATGGAAGATAAAAGTGCCTCAAAGGCATCTTCCATGGCTGGGTGGAGTGGTTGATTACTTGTAGAAGCAATCATTATACTAGTTACCGGTGCTCTTCCCATTTTTCTACTGTTTTATTATTAATCATAGTAGCAGTCATCTCCATTGTATAGATAATTAAACTTACCGTCAGACATTAGGAGATAGTAAATACCTTCAACAAATCCAACTATTCCGGGAATTAAAGTCCAGCAAAAGAGGACATATAACAACCCCTGCCAAAACTTTCCCAAATAAAATTTATGGATACCGAAATTACCTACAAAGATAGCTAATAATCCGGCACAAACCTTACACCTCATCATACTTTTTTACTCATTAATATTTCATCTACTTCCAGGCCTTTGTCCGTCCTTTTGTAGATAACTTGATTAGAACTACCTCTAAAAGCTAGATTTGGATTAGCCAGCTCTTCTACAAATCGACCATCAACGAAATAGTCGACTAGAGCAATAACATCTTTCTTCTTACTTTTAGATCTTTGTATCTCCTCAAGCGTATAACCACTCCATAGCCATATTTCTAGCTTTGGAGATTTTTCTTTTATTTCCTTCAAGAAGTTGATTAGAAGTTCCAGTCCAACATCCGGCTGACAAATAGGATCACCCCCTAGAAGAGAAAGGCGAGTTATATGACCCTTGCTTACTGCAGATAAAACTCTCTCCTTTACTTCTTCTAAGGGCAATCCATAGTCATAGTTCCAAGCCGTTGTATTAAAACAGCCCGGACACTTATGACGACAGCCAGAAATCCATACGGTAACTCCAATCCCCAGACCATTAACTGCATCCAGTTCATCGACTCTTATTACTCGCATGATTTCTGATATTTTATTAGAGGTGGTACTTTCTATCTTTCATCTCCATTCTCTTCCCTTTATTAACAGTATTGTTGAGAGAAGAGCGGCCGAGATAGCCACAAACACGTCTCAAAGCACTTACGTTCCTACTTCCACAATCTCCGCAATAAAACTCCCCGGTTTCTTTATCTTGTGATAGTTTCAACCTAGAACCACAGTCATTACAGAGGTCTAAAGTTGTATTAATCTCAAAATACCTGGCCAGATTATAACCATGCTTGATAACTTCCAAGATGGCCGGAATATTATGAGAGAGGTTAGGTACTTCAACATAACTAATAGCACCTCCCGTACAATATCGAGCCAAAGGGGCTTCCAGAGTCAGCTTCTCAAAAGCGTCTATATCCTCCCGTACGGAAATATGATAAGAGTTAGTTAAATATTCATGGTCTTTAATACAGTCCGGAGAGTTGGGGAATCTCTTATGAATCTTTCTCATTAGTGTGTAACAAGCTGATTCAGCGGGAGTTCCATACAAGCTCCATCCTATATTTTCTTCATTATTCCACTCTATGGTCTTATTCTTCAAATAAGCTAGGATTTCTTCTCCCAACTTTTGTCCCTCTGGAGTTCTTAGTGATTTCCCTATAAGAACCTTAACAGTCTCATCAAGACCAATAAAACCGAGAGAAATAGTCGAATAGCCCCCATAGAGCATATCTTTGAAGCTTTCTCCTTTCTTTAGTCTTGATATAGCACCACCTTTCCAGAGAATAGGTGCCCCATCTAGATTATGTGAATTACGAACGAGGGAGTCTTGTCTCATGTTCCCTACTTTTCGGATTAATTCCAAGCGCTCATCCAGAACCGTCCAAAACTCATCCAATTCCCCACCTACAGTCAAAGCTGCATCCGGGAGATTGATTGTTTGAACGCCTTTGTTAAAACGTCCATAGTACTTTGGCAGGCCTGTTTCCGGATCTACCCACTTGCTGAGGAAAGAGCGACAGTTATGAGAATAAATACCGGAGAACTCAAAGTGCTTAGTCTCTGTTTCTACATCATAGGAGTGTTTGTTATCCTCTCCCGTCAATACTATATCTTCAACCCAAATAACAGAAACTTTTCCTTCTCTATTAGACGCCAGAATCTCATCCCCTAACCTCAAATCTTTGGCTTGTATGGTTTCACCGCTCAACAGTGTAAACGGGTGATCCTCCGTTACAAATACTGACTTTACATTAGAAAACCCTACTTCCAACCAAACCTTTGTCTCATTCTTGATAACATTATGGCATTTTACAAATCCCTTTTCTTTGAGATCATAGACTTCGACATCCTGGAGTTTGATAATCTTATTTGGATTATCTTCCAAACCATACTGAGGTTCTTCACTAAACAAAGATTTCATATGGTCGTAGAAAGATCCAATTCTAATATTCCATTGCTCAATGTTATTCACTCTATAGGAAATAGTCTCATCTCCGTGGATAGCTCCCATACAAGGAAAGACTCCGGTATGAACCATATTGCCCCTATCATCATAGTGGGCATAGTCTTCACCCATAATTTTAGCAGAGATGAAGTCCGGAGCCATTGTTGAAGCAACACACTTGGCTGCTAATTCTGTGAGGTAGTAGTTAGGGGTACCTTCTTGAATATTATCCTCATCTAGGACATAGAGGAGCTTGGGGAATTCTTGAATCTCATTAACTCCATTAGCATTCGGGATTCCCTCGATTCGAAGCTTAAATAACTCCTCTATAAGTAAAGCCATTTCATCTTTATACTCAGGGTCTTCATTCTGGTACAAGAATAAGCTAACAAAAGGAGTTTGCCCGGAAGTAGACTGATAGGAGTTGATTTGATAGTTCAACGTCTTAATAGCATCTCTTACTTCTTTCTTAGTAAGCCTCTCAACTACGCTATTCAGCTCTTTTTCGTCTGTAATCTCATCTTTTAGTAGATTTCTATACCTCTCCCTTGTCTTCTTTATAGCTGGGGCCATATGAGAAGCAGAGATAGTTTGACCACCATACTGAGAACCGGACACATTAAGAACGATTTGTCCAACGATAATAGCCGTCTTGAGTATACTATTAACGTCGATTATCTTCTTATCTTTAATCACGAAGCCATTCTCTAACATATCCTTGAGATTAACCAAGTCACAGTTAAAGATGCCAGGATGTATTCCCTGTTCTGTTCCAGTTCCAGAGAAATAATCCAAATCGTGAATATGAATAATACCTTCCTGATGAGCCAAAGATAATTCAGGAGGCATAATCTGCTTAGCGACGGCCTTGCTTACCTCTCCGGCTACTAAATCACGCTGAGAACCAAAGGACCGACCATCCTTATTGGCATTTTCTGCCAAAACTTCGGACCCAGCATTAGTACCGTTTACCTCAGATACGCACTTCATAAAGTCAGAAGCACCGTCCATTTGATATCTACGAAGAGCCCTATACTCTCCATAGGCCGTTAGAGCGAGAACCTGACCATAATCACTGAGCGATGATTTGACTAAGTTCTCAAGCTCCGAAGAAGGAATATGAGTTTCTTTTCTCCGATTTAATTTGTTCGTTATTTCTTCTACAATCAACCCAGCTAACTTATGACGCTTTTGTCCACAGCTTGTCATGGCTGCTGTAACTGATTTCTTTATTTTGTCCGGATTATAAGCCTCAGCTACACCGGACCTTTTGATTACCGTTAATTCTTTTTGTTGGTCGGTTGACATAAAATAGTCATTAATTGGTTAAATTGTTTTGATTTAGGAAATTTTCTACGTCAAACACGTCTAAAACGTCCAATTCATTGTTGTAGACGATAGATAAATACTCAATATATTTATCCTGGTCTTCTACATACTGATCTACTCCACCGGGAAATATATCAGAACGACATTTATCAATAACCAAGTCATTGATATACTTAATGTCTAGCACTCTTACGGCCTTTCTGAGTATATTAACGGTATTGTATGCCCTTAATACCCACTCTTCTTCCTCCTTTAATTTCTTTCCTAATTCTAAGGCTTCCTCAAAGCTGATATTTCCTTCTCTGTAAGCAAAGAAAGGTGCATCAACAGAACCTCTTTCGGTTAGAATTACTGGAGTTAAAGGACTTATTGAGCTAAGCAAGTCCTCCAATCTAAGAAGGTGGATAATAGAATAATCCACATGCTCTACTCCAACTTTACTTCCCAGGTTGTGCTGGATACTTCTGGCCTTTCTTATTGCAGAGTACAGTACAACAGAAAGAGGAGACTTTATGGCATTAAGTGCCGCCAATTTGACATCTCCGGAAAGTCCATGAAATATTATAGCCTCCCTTCTTGGATAAACTTCCTCGTCTATGAGGTCGTTTTTCTTAAAGAAGTCCATTTTCTCCCGAACAAATACCATAGGAGGAGAAATAGAGCGTGCTTCATGTTGTGCTGAATAAACTACAGCAGGGATCCACTCTCTTGTAGTAGGGTCTTTCATTAATACCTCGACGTTATCTATCAAAGGTACATAAGTTCTTCCATTTTTCTTGTTTTTGAACTTAGATTTCTTACACATGATTGTTTTATTATGTATTCAATGTTTAGGGATATGAGAGCGAAATTCACCATTTTCATCATTTCAAAATCGGAGAAAAAGAGACTACCTGTATAAATCTCTCTAATACAGGTAGTTCTAATCTTATCTTTCTGTTGGCTCACTATTAAATCCAACTGTTTTTGGTTAGTCTTCGTAAATATTTACTTGTGAAGTCTACTTTTTTCATTTTATTGGCGTCTAATATAAAATTAGCCCAATCGCTGGTTTCATACTCTAGAACCAGCTTATCCAGTCCGCTAAATAGCGTAATGGGTTCTTTGATAAATCTCCAACGAAACTCCACTTTGCTTGGGTTCTTTTCGATTGGAATAGGCATGGGCGGTTCATCATTTGGACTGTCCTCACTTATATCTTTCACTGAATCCGGGGCACTTAATCCTTGACTAGTAAGGTCAAAGTTTACATTAGGAAGGGCCACGTTTTTGACTCCTTCCTCATAATCTTTCATGCTGCCAACAACAATAATTCGTTTCTGATTATCAACGGACTTCTTCAAATCCTCCTTAACTGTTTCCATCTTAAGTCCGGAGAGAGGAACCCACTCCGTAACATCAGCAAGGCCTTCGTTAAGTGAGTAGTTGATGTATTTATCCAAAAATTCCTCAATAACAGCTGCTCCTTTTTGAAGGAATTCTATTTCAATAATATTATTGGCTGAAATACTCTTCAAATCAAATCCAGCAACAATCCGAGGGGCATTACCTTTCATAATAGAGTTTTCCAGTTCTTCCATGGCTTTTTTCAGACCTTCCTCAGATTTAGAGATAATAAAATTTCTGAATGTATCTCCGGAACTCAGAAGCTCAATCTCGAACTTATCTGTGTTATCTACTCGGACTATTCTCATAACGCTCTTGTCATATTTGAGCTTTGATAGGATATCTCCTACTTTGTCTGAGAACCTAATAAAGGACTCGGATGTTACCTCTAGTGAATTCTTCGGAGCTCTTTCTTTCAGTCTCTTAAAATCGACCGTACTCTTTAGATAAATTTTCATTTTATTAGTTTTGTTGTTTCTAATCAATATTAAGTCTTTCGGGGCACTCTATTAGAGATTCATCAACCTCAAATGTTTCACTATCTCTGAGGCCTTCTTTATTTGGACTATGCAGGGAAGGCACAAACTCAAATTATTGCCGGTGTCACATCGAAAAGCTAGAAACTTCCGCTCTTCTCTCTCATTATTCTGTTTTGTGCTATTATTCAGCTTATTTTCCCAAGTTTCATATTGGAATAACTTCTTTTTACATAAAGCACAATTACATTCTTCAGTGCCTTGAACTGGAAAAATCTTAGTAACATCTGAAGTAGCTCTAAACAAAAGATAGATAAACCTACTGTATTGCTCCGTTCTTGAGGCTTCTACTATGGCTGCTACATCTGATATAACCGGAAAAATTTCTCCAAACCGACTAGTTCCTTTAGCTTCCCTCATTTTTCTCAGTCTAACTGGGAATTCTCCATCAGCCAAAGGATTAGGGAATAAATAAACCATAATGATGTTCTTATCCTCCGGCGTTAGTTCAGAAATGTCCGACAATAGAGTACCATAAGCCACGTCTTTTGGCTCATTTTTCAAGAAATTAACAAACTTAGCTATTAACTCCAAGTTATTCATCGTTGTTTTATTTTGATTTATAATCCTTCATAAAGTTATACGAGTCTAATCTGGCCACTATCTCCGGAACAAACAAATAGCTTCCGAAATATCCAAAAGAATGCATCTCAGCCTTAAAATTACCTCTATCAGACTGTATCCAGAGATTCCTAACATTAATCCAACCTTCGTCATTCAGACCTACTTTAGATATGAGATTAAATACGTTGTAAAACTCTTCTGAAAACTTACTAACTACAATATAGGCCTTGGATATACCAAAAGGAAGGAGTTTTCTTATTAAATCCTCTGATTGAATCTCTAGAATCATATCTCGATTATCAACTTCTATTCTCCTAAGGGATAGGGTCTGAATAAGATTCTCCATATAATTGCGCTCAAACTGTTGTTCAGCCATCTTTATCCTGAGTCCTCCGTTCTTTACCTTTAGGCTTATGGCAAATTCAGGTTGACTGGTTGTGGAAACATATGGCCTATAACAAGGACTTATTTGAATCCCCTGTTCCAGCATATTAGGCCCCCTTGGAACAAACCTAGATGAAGCAACCGAAGGATCTCCTCTATAAGTACCGGAAGTAAGAAACATTTGTTGAGGAGCATCCAACCTAGGGGGATGTTGGTTCAATACAGCAAACTGATTAGGATAATTGCTACAGATAAATTCATCTATTGCTCTGAGTTGTTCCAGGTTCTCCCAATTTCCCTTTCCACCGGAGGCAGGTTCTTTTCCATATCTCACTTGATAGTTCTGTGCAGTCTTACGGTATTTATCCATCGACTTAAAATTCTTCTTCAGAGTAGGGGTGTGGATAAAAGAGAAATACAAATACTCAGGAACATATCGCTCTGGAAGGCGAGTTAAGCCGATGGCGTTTTCCTCTATAAACTTCTCTGGAATACAAGGAGACCAGTCTTTTATGTCCCCAACGCTTCCTAAGCTAATTTCCTCCAACAAGTCCACTTTTATAAACCTTATTAAGGTTCTCTTCTATTTTTCTCTCAGTAATCAAGCTTCTCATATATTCTTTTGTCAAATATGATGGATTTTCAATCAAAAAACTATCTTTCAAGTCTCGGATAAACTTATTTATAATAGTGTCCTTTATCTTATATTTGGTTTTTGTCTTATTCCAGCCAAAATACTTCATATCCATACAAAGCTGATCCAATTCCCTAGAGTAATCTACACCGAGATAAATTAAATGTCCGAAGAACAAGACCTCTAATGCTATATCCCCAAGTTGACTTCCGGGAGTGAATACCTTACCTGAGTAAACAGGCAAGAAGCCTATAAAATTCATTACCGGAATTGCTTTAATAAACCAGTCGTCTATATTGTTGTCATCGAAGTATAGACTAATAGCCCCCTTAAACGTGAAGCTGATGGCAGAGTAGCCTGGAGGTACTACTGCCATCTCAAGTATCTTATCTTGAACTATTTTCGTTAATTCACTGCTACTTAGGTCATTATTAAATAACTTACCTAAATTGAAGAACTTTGTTGTTGGAGTATTATTCTTCGCTTTGAGGCCTAATTCCATAACCTCGAAAGTCCCAATAGCTCTTGTGTGACTATTTGATGGAAATTTCTCAGCAAGGAGTTTATAATCTTCTTCTTGAAACTCCTCAGATAGAAGGTATTTCAGGCTAGCTGAGAAGTTACTCTCTTTGGCATTTCTTAAGGCCCTCTTCTCAGGGAACACATCTTTGTTATTAATTAGGAGAGTTTTGGTTTTGCTATATTCGGCTCTAATAGGACAGAATGTGGGTTGAATTCTAGACTCAACCTCCGATCTAATAATAATATCCCTTTCCATACAGGGGAAGTATTCAACCGTTTTTGATGAAAAATAATCAACCAAATTTATCAAAAAGCCCATAAGAGCTCCTTGTTTATTTCTCCCCGGGCAGCTGTATCTATCTGGAACACTTCGATCTGAAAGTCCTAATCTCCATAGCTTATCAGATTCACTAGATTTGTCATTTTTGTAGGTTTCCCAAGGATATCCTTCCGATACTTCCTTACTCGTATCAATTCCAGAATCAACCAACCCCAGTAGAATGAATAGACCTCTCCTCCTGTTGTTTGTACTCTTTTTATCCCTCTCTGATTTATTTGGGATTAGGTGTGCAGGATAGTTTTTAAATTTAACATACTTATCAGTAAGTTTTTGTTCTGTATGATCTAGGTCATCTTTGTATTCTGGAATGGTGTTAAACCAATCTATTTGCTTATTAGCCCACTGAACAGAGCCGAAGTGTGATATGGGACTCACTCCGAGAGATTCTATATAAGATATACCCAGAGTAGGAACAACATTAAACTCATCCGGCTCCCACTTATTCTTATCTCTTATTGCCTCTATCCTTGGCCTGAATAAAATCGGCTTTGCTTTTGGACTTATCTGTTTATTGTCTAGCTCCCCTAAATACAAATAAACGCTATATCCATGGTCCGTAAGCAGTGGGATATTCTGAGACGTAACATCCCTGACTAAGTATGCATGGCCAGGAATCAAGTTATCTACTTCTCCTTCTGATAGAACATCTCCGACTAAGTCTTTGGCAAAATGAAGCGGAGATGGTGAATATCCCCAATATTTCTCCGGAAGGGGACATAGATAGCAAGAATACTCCAAAGATACAACCCTGGGGTCTTGTAATACATTAGATGAATTTGAGTCTGAATAACTAGTTGAATATAGAGAAGTTCCATGAGCAAGGCCATTCTTTCTAACCTCATCTAATCCAAAATTAGCTGGCTGAAGAAAGAACTTACACCCAAACCCAACACCCGGTGTGTATGATATTCCCTCAGATAACAAGCTAGAAACTAAGCTTACATAATAACCAAGATACCCTCGGTTGTGTAGTAATGGGATTAGACGACTGCCTTCCGGATAACAGTCCATTAGTCCATCTATGATAAACTTAAGAATGGGGTATTTAAGTGTTCCATAATCTCCTGGAAGATCTCTATCCCAATCAATGTCGACTGTTATCCCTTCATTCTTAAACTTAACAATCTGGTAAGTCTCATCAGCCTTTATCATATAAGCATTCGAGCTAGTTGTTCCAGGAGGTAGGTATTTCCTATCTACGTTTAGAAAGAACATATACTCTCCTACGTCCTTTAGCTCTTCTCTATAGCTATCTATTCCAGTTAAGAAGCCTTTAGCATCCTTTTCTGTTGTAAATGCTATAAAAGGTATATAATAATCGTCTTGGCTTCTTTTTCCCTCTTCTATGGCCTTTTTAGCCCGTTTTGTAGGAACCATGGCATAGAGATGTCTGAACCTGGATAATGAACAAGCCGCATTCTTGAGATAGTTGGGGGCTATAAAACCACCAAACTCTTTTTGTACATATTTACTACTTTGATAAGAATCAAAGCGAGTTGAATGTTCTATAATCTTAAACTTTTCTTTATCATTCATATCAAAATTAAGGGAAATAGTAGATTAAGGGAAACAAAAAAAAGAAGAGACTGCATCACTGCCGCCTCTTTCTCTTCTCTTATTATATACTTACTCTGATTCGGATCCATCAATAAAAGAACCATCGTCCGCATCAATACCAAAATGATTTCCTATTTTCTTAAATGCACTAAGTTGTTTAGGGTTCCTGATATTAATGCCAAAAACGGTCTCTTTCTCCTTCTTCTCACCAACTAACTAAGTCTGTAAGAATAACACGGCCTAGTTTGTTTGTCGTAATTAGGAATAAATCTTTAGGTCCTTCAGCTCTAACCAACAAATCTTCTGTGAAAACACGATTTGAGTTTACATCCGTACCGATAAGGTGACAAATAGTATCACTCCGTACAGATATCATTCGGCCTTCTTTCGATTTTTCTAACTTTATGAAGCAATCCCCACTCGGATCAACTACTAAAGAGCCTATGGCCCAAACTTTTAATTCTTTTGAATAACCTCTAAATAACTCAGGGTTCATGATTGTTTTTTTTTTGTTTTTAATATCAAAAAGTTAAGGATTTTAGGGGATAAAAGTAGTTAGTAGTTTTAGTTTATTTATTTCCCTATTCTTTGTTTATTTTGTTTAGCTCCTGTTAGGTTTTATTATTACAACCCATTTAATATTAAGTATTTTTTTTTTATTAATCACAATAATAAGGGGATAGAGCTTATTTTATATCCGAATTAGCTCTTTAAATTAATAAAGATACAAAAAAAAAGAAGAGAGATTAAAAAATCTCTCTTTTTCTTCTGTTCTTTTCGTCAATGGCGGCAGTAATAGTCATGCCCATTACCGCAACAACACCAACAACCATGCAGAAGATACTAAGGGAATCAAAGATGTTCCCAACAATTACTGAAATCACTGCAATAGCAGCGAAAATCAAGTAAACTTTTGTGTTCGTTTTCATAATTATTGTTTGTTAAATATTAAACTTATACTAGGCCCTTAGGGGCCATAAGAGGCTCATAAATCTGATACAACGCTTTATTAGCTTTATTAATATCAGACTCTTGTTCAAGCAATTCAGCCCTTTCGGGCCATCCATTGCAGAACACCGACCTCTGCTTGAAATAGACAGGCAGGCCTTTATACTTAATTTCAATAACCTGTTCTGTCCAGACCTTTCTTTCTATTAAGAAGGTCTTCTCAACCCAGTTGGTTTTATCGGCAAGGTATTTTTTATAATCCTCGCCATAAACCCGCATGAGACCCTTCTCGGTCGGGCCAGGGCTGTGGAAGTGCTGTCCATGCATACAGCAGATGTCGAAATCATCATCTTCGACGTACCCGCACTTCTTTGCAAAGTCAAATATGTCCATTTCGGGGACTACTCTTGTCTCCGTGATAGACTCTTCTCTAAGTGTTTTTTCACTTAGAGTATTCACTTCTCTGAATTTATTACAGAGCCAAGAAGGGATATACCTCTCTCTTAAGAAGACTGTATCAAAATCTTCTATATAAGTTTCATAGTTTTTCCCATCCTTAACCCACACCTTCTGGAGGAATGTATATTTGAACTCCTCCTCTGTGGTTATGTTACCTGCGTCTATTTTTGTTATCTTAGGCAGGTCAACATACATTTCGTTTTGGTCTGTATTCAAGTTTAGAAAGTAGTCAGCAATCGGCTTTGCGATTTTTTCAAAATTATAATCGCTTTCTTCCGGCGGAAGAAACAATGTTTCTTTCTTAATGCAAACTTCTTTCTCTATCGCATTTTCTCCTACCCGCTCTGTGTTAAAAACACAGTGTTGTATTATACACCGGCTAGGATATATAGGACAGAAATATTCACTGTCCTTTTTCAATACCTCCCTGTTCGTGTGAACAGTTTGGTCTTTTACATTCGTCAGGAATGCAATTGTCTCAAGGACAACTAGATCACCGACAATGTTATTAGTCACTAGGTGGCTGTGATCTTGCTTTTTATCTAAGATAACTAGTACACCTGAATCGCGACGGCCACTGTATATAAACATGCCGTCCTTGGTCAGCCTAAGTCGGCTGTATTTTCCCTCGGCTTCATGGAAGTCGTGGAATTTTATATTCTTGTAAATCATATTTTTTATTATTTTATTGTTTCTATCTCAAAAAGTTTTAAAATAAAATAGATAATTATATAATTAAAAATGCTATTTAAAATAAACATCTTTAGTGATATAATTATCTATTCATAATTAAGGGTTTTAGCCTTTTTCAGACGGTAAATAAAATAAAATAAAATAAAATAAAGGAGATTATCCATCACGGACCATCTCCTTAAACCATTCAATTTACATATGGCATAAAACCTCATATATTAGGATTTTAGGTGATTTTAAAAGGTGAAAAAAAAATAATGAGCCTATCCTCCCGGACAAGCTCATAAACAGTTTTAATCATTTCATTAGTATGAGAAACTCTTTATCATAATTAAGGGTTTTAGGTGATTACAGGCGGAATTGTTGTGTAGTCTAGTATTTTAAAGAAATCATTCATAATTTCACAGACTTCATCATGTTCCATTGATTTTGCCATCTCCCTTTCAGGTCCGACACCACTCATACAGTCAATAACCTCACCGCTTTCAGTTACAAAGTAGTAGGATAGGTCATTATTATCAATTTTAGGGTATCTCTTTAATAAGTCTTCTCTATCTTCTTCCGATAGTCTATCAAAATACTTACTAAACATAGACACAGTAAATAAATATTTACTGGCTAATAGTCCATCAGCGAGATCAAAAGAGCCGAGGTTATAGACCCAAACATCCTCTTGCTCTTCACCACCAATCATGCCTCTAAAACCCTCGATAAGCTTTCCACTGCCGTAATACTCCTCGAAATAGACGGGCATGCCTCTATATCCCGCGTGCTTTATAGTAGAAACACTATCAACTACAAAAAAGTTGAAGTAAACCCCTCTATATCGAATATTATACCCCGCATAAGTCATACATTGAATCCCAAAATATGGATCATTTATACGGCCCATTAGGAATTCCTCTACTTCCGCCAAGCTCCACTTATCGTAAGTATTTTCAATATAGCTCTGCTCTGCCTTATTGAAGTCCCAAATGGCTTTAGTAATTTCTAGCTGAAAATGGTCTAGTTCATCAACAAAAGATCTAGAAAGTATTGTATACTTTCTTAGTTCTATCTTAATAGGCTTCCTATTGCTTGAGCTATTAGGGATTAACTCAAGGGTTCTTATTTTCATACTATTTGTATTTTATCGTTGATCTGGAGTTATATAGTTTAGTATTTTATAGAAATCATCCATCATACTACCTAATAAATCATTCCACTCTTTTGATAAAGACATTCTTCTATGTTCTTCCTCTCCGCACATACAATCAACAACCTCTCCACCATTAGATAGAAAATAATAGGAAATATCTTCATTATCTACTTCAGGAAATCTATTTAGTAGATTGAGGTCATCGATTTTATCCCTAAGGCTGTTATGATTCATTTCACATAGCGAAAACAAGTAATTATTAACAAATAAACCATCCGCTGCACTAAGATCTTCAAAAACCACACAGTCTTTGAAATTCTTCAGATCACCATTAGAGAAGAAATTAATTATATGCTCTGATTTATCAAACCTTGGGAATTCTTTAATCCGATATTGTCCACAGGACTTTATCAATACGTTTACCACCTCTCCCTTCTCAACGACCAAGTCAAAGAACTCTCCATAAAACTTTAAACTAGCTTCCTTGAATCTTTTCGGCCAGGTTTGAGTAACTACTTCTTGAATCCAATCTTTGAAAACTTCTATGGCATAATCCTCTTTATGTTCCTGAAGTTCTTGGGTATAGTCCTCAAATTGATTAAGTGATCTGATGACCAAAGCTAGGTCTATCCTTGCGATTGAACATCTGCCGGAAATAAAAGTATAACGTCTCAGCTCTATTGAAACGTCCTTCATTTCTCTCACATTGGAAATTTCTAATATTCTCTTATTTTTCATATAAACATGCTTAAAATTGGCTTAAAAAAGTATCCCTGGAGGTTTTATCCAAAAGGTCATAAACAACGCCTTCTGTAGTCCCAAACAGGCCCAAATCATCTTTATATTTCTTAGGGTTATTGTCCACGATTTTTAACACCTCTAACCCGAAGGAGAGATCTTGACAGGAGTATATGGCCATTTTGTTAGATGAAGACCTAATAGCATCAAAAGGCTTCTCAAAAAATAACCTAGCGTTTTCACTCGGTTTTGATAACATAAAGTCCTTTTGAAGATTATCTGTTTTGATGAACCTTAGCTCCTTTGGATTTTTGAAGTCTCTAAATACATTCTGATAGGCGTGAAAATTTATATCTCCGATTGAGTCAAACAAAGGGCTCTTTTTATTACTAATCTGATTGATGTTAGCAGAGCCATTATTTTTCCAAGAAAGAGATATATCAGTAAACAACCCGGAATAATCAAGGGAAGAGTTAGAATGGATTTTTCCCAAGGGAGAAAGTTCCAGATTAGACCACCCAACACTAAAATATTTCTCAAATAAGAACTTCTCATCTTTGAAATTACTAATCTCCCAATAATATTCCCTTTCTAAGAATGTACGAACTAGACTGGCTAAGTTAGCTGTTGGATTATGGTTTCCTAATAAGAGATTAAACCTCTTGAATTCAACATCTAAGTTTAAATAATTGCCTATGTTCTTAATCTTGAATTTTATCATATTTTCTTCTTTTAACTATCTATAAATAAGGGGTTTAGGCGGCACCACTTCCAAAAACCGCACCACACCCCGCACCTTCGGCGCGGGAAATTTTTCTTTATATATTTTTTCAAATATAATTGTAGTATATATTTGTTTCATTTGAGGCCGAAGGACGAAATTCGCAAGGCGAGCGAAGCGTAAGCTCGTCGGAGATCTTTGCGTAAACTCCTGATTCTCCCTTATGGTCGAATCAGTCTTTACTTTTTATTAAAATTAGTATAAAATTTAATAAGGAACTTATAGATTCTATCTATTAAAACACTTATCTTAATAAATTCTATCTATCAATATTATAGAAATTTATAGTAAAATCGGTCAAAAATGAGCAAAATTTTCTATTCAAAAATTTTAGCACTAAATGTATCTCTAGCCCTTTCCAGTAAAGGGATTGGAGAGATTTTAGTATGGAACATTTTTCTGTCCATATATATAGAAGTACTTTGGAACATTTTTGTTCCAGTCTAATAAAGAAAAACTAATTAACCTCACCTACGAGCTAACGCAGGCACGGGGGCTGTAAATGTTCCAAGAAAAATGTTCCCCTCCATTTTCAGGAGGGGTTTTGATTTTATACTTTGTTTAATAAAGTTTGCTGATTGGTTTGTATCCTCTACATTTCTTTCCATTTATCCATACTAAAGTACTTCCGTCTTCTTTTTTACTATCTAACACAAAAAAGTTTTTCATATGAGATCCTAAAGCAGTGCTGCCTACTCCTAAACCGTTATAAATTTTTGTTAGAATCTTTTTTGCATTTGACGCTGAGATAAACTCACCTACTTTAATATATCTATATACTGTCTTGGCCAATTTAACAAACTCCGGCGATCCCTCTCCTAGAAGGTTTGAAACAATAATATCAGTATCCTTTCCTTGACCTAACTCACTAACAAGCCTTAGTCCTTGGTATCTAACCTTGACCTCCTCATAGTCAAAATTAACACTTTCTATAAAATCTATACCAACGGTTTGGAACATATTAATAGTATGACAGTCATCTATTTCTCTAAACAAGGCGTTTGTTTCGTTTGGGGTGAGGTTTCTATAGCAATAAGATAAAAAGCTTAGTTTATCATTGGGGTTTTGAATCTCTCTATACTTCATTATTATCTCCCTAATCTTATTACCGTCAACTCCGTCATGTTGGTAGTTTGTATTTTGGTAATCATAAATGGTATTAAATACGGAAAACCTATCAGCATAATCTATACATTGAACTTCTAATCCTCTTAGCTCTGCTGCATAAACAAATAAATTAGGTTCAGCTGTCAGACTTCCGGAGTTTGAATCTTTCTGAATGGTTATGTAATTAATTTCATAATTATCACCTCTACCTTTAGTAAGGGATTTTACTACTGACTCTCTTTCCTGCTCTTCTGTATATGGGCCGTTGAACATTTTCATGAGAGCTTTTGTGGCATTTACTTTTTCTTGGAGTTTCTTCTCTATCAGGTCTTTCTTCAACCTGGCATCTTGTGGGGAGGTCCCTGCTTGAAAATATAAAGTGACCTCGTTAGACCAGCGATAATTCCTTCTTTGTCTTCCTATGATTTGAGGAAGGTCGAGTGATATATCTACAATCAATGAGCTTATATTAACATCTGCTAGTACAATACTACGGGCATTATCTGAGTAAAAATCCGCACCGAGATATACTGTTGAAGTACAGAAAGTGAACATCTTTCTGGGCTCCCCTGCTAAAGGAATTCTGCCTATCTCCCAACCCCCGCCTATATCTTTTAGTCTCTTTTCATTACTTGGGGTTCTTGCACATAAGATACATGTATTTTCCGGAGTCAGACCCAAGTCTTTAGTTTTAATTAAACTCAATATTCTGTTTACTGCGTTTACATATATTATCAGTTCTCTAGAGACTTCTTCCTTCTTCTTTCCATTCTCCCACTCTATATGCCTAGTAAAATCTCCACGCAAATATGCTCTAATCTCCTGTTCAACGTTTCTAAGGGGTTTTGTTGAACCTTTTGCAATAATGGTTGGTCTGATTAATCTAGTTGGGTCTAGAGATGTCCAATCTAGGAAGGTGTATTCACAATCCTGAAAAATATCTATCATATCCAAATATTTATCCATCATCGGAGTAGCCGAAGCAAAGAAAATAGACCTTACTTTATAAGCCCTTAAGAAAGTGGATAGGTCATGCTCAGTATCGCCCTTGAATCTGGCATCGGTAAACATGGATTGAAATTCATCTACGACTATTGTATAGTTCTCAAGAGGAATTCCATAACCTCTTCTATTATAGTCATCTATGATTTCAAGAATTTTTCCCAAAGAGTCATAAGTAACAAGAATCTTTGGGGGATATCCCATACTATCCTTGAAGTTTAAGTAGTTTGTTAGATCTCTTTGAAGTTTATCAAATTCTCCTATGATAACCTCCCTTGGCTTTTCCTTGGTATTGATTTTCTTTAAGTCCCTTCTTTTTTCCTCCTTCTCCCCGTCAATCGCCGGTAGATTAAGAACAACATCTACTCCCAGCTCGGAACCCATCTCTACCAAGAAGACGTGGTTACCCAACTGATCAGCTTTATTCTCAAGAAGTATCTTTCTTGGGGAGCAAAGTATTACTGGATATTCATTAGTCAAACACCAATGAGTAAGTCCACACCCTGGCATTTTCTTATCTAGAATGAACTTCTCAGAGGATCCCTCCGGTCTGGTAAATATGTAGTTTAGTGGATTATTCGGCCAATCAGAGAGATATCTAATACCCTTTGGTACTTTTATTGGTTGCAACTTTTTCATATGGACTCTGTATTGAGTTAATAATTTTCATATTCATGGTTAAGGAATCTAGGGTAAATATAAAACCCAATTCCCTAATTTATGTATGAAAATAGAAAATAATAATATAAAAGAAACGTTAAAGTATATTGAAGAAAATTTAGAGAAATCCTTAGGATTTCCCGTAAGTTTTTTGTACAACTGGGCTGGTAGGGAGAACCATATATATAGATCACATAAAAATTTAAAAGATCTACACTCTATTCTAATTTCAGTAGATCTTTCAGAACTAAATTCTTCTTATCTGAGTAGTATTACTTTAGATTTTAGTGAGACGAGCTATTCAAATTATTGGAGGTTTATTATGAATTCTACTACTAAAAAACAGGCAAGTGGATTATTTCCATGGGGTCGTACTTATAGTAGTACATATTTAAGTTTATCAGATAGAAAAAAGGCTCTTGAGACATTTACAGATATTATTCTTTCTGGTGTTTTGAGTCTTTCTTTTGTTTGTTCTATATTGATAAGACCGGGGGATGAGTTCTATAAAACTGAAGTTGATGGTATTAACAATCTACTATACAAAGAGAAAATAGGGCTTGATTATAACCCTTCCCTTCTATTCAATATCAGTGATAGAGGAAATTCATCTGATCTCCCTACTACATCTCCGATATTTTTTCTTGAAATTGAGAAGCCCATTGTTAGTAGGGTTGTTGAAGTAATATCCTTTTCATTTAATGGGCGTTTTTATGATAATATAAAGACAATTTATTCCATAACGATGAATATTTCAGGAGGTAGAGATAGTGAACTTGATTCTGAGGAGTATTTTATTAAACCAGAAAACTTTAAGAATGTTCTCACAAGGATTTTTAATAGAGATTCGGAACTTCTGGGGTGCTGGGATCATTTTGCCAATTATTTAGTTCAGAGGTTTGTATGAACACTAATTACGATATTTCAGTATTTCTTAGTTTTAGAGATCTAGAAGAGAAACTAAAGAAACTTGTCGAATTTCCCACAACATTCCTCTATAACGGAGCTCCCAGAGAAGAGTTCAAAGGTGGAGATGTTCTTGAATCTTTCTCCATGAACATCGACTTCTCAGAGCTTGGATGTAGTTATATACACGAAGCTAGTCTGTTTTACACAAAAACTAAAGAGAGTTGGGTAGGGGTGAGATCTATTGGCGGCGCAGGGAAACTTATGAAATCGACAACATGGCAACTTAGTTTATCGGTTACATCTAAGGCGGGAAAGAGCCTACACCCATGGGAACCCAAGAGAAATATACAAAACATTATTAACCCAGACCTGAGTAGAGTTCTTGATTGTGTGTATCAGGGTGTTTTAAGTATGGCTTTTCTTTGCTTAATACTGCTCAATCCAGATTCCAGTCTTCTTAGGGACTTAAATCACAGAATAACCCAACCAATAAATGATTTGTTTATTACCAAAGAAGAGATATATTCTCCATCCCCAGGGCCGAACATCCTTAAAGTATCTAGCTTGGGAAAGTCAGGCGGTGAATTAATGTTCTCCATGTTTGACCTATTTTTACAAACAGCCTCTGATGATTTACATAGGCTTGTTGGGAGCTTTGGGGCGTATTTCAACAATAATACGCTGGTCTTTGTTACTACTGTTGGTGAGAAAGAGGATCATAAAACCTACCCTATTAAGTTCAGTTCGTTTAAGGAGATACTTACTAGAATCTTAAACAGAGATGAGGAACTAATGAGATGTTGGGATGACTTTGCTGGTTATTTAATTCAAAGATTTGTATGAACATTAACACTAAAGAAAGTTTGATAGTGGACTTAGAGATAATAGCTAATAGAATTTATACAACTCTAAGAAATGCAGGATTTCCATCTGACTCTTTGTTAAAAGGCATAGAAAACAGCGGTGGGAATAACTTGAGGTCTAGTAAATCCATGTCTGATAGATTTGTATTCTCCTCAGATCCAAGTGTCAGAATACTTATTAAGTTTGATGATTTTAATCAACCGGACTTAATCCACCAGGCTTCTCTGCACTATGAGAAACTTCCGGTTGATCTTGGCTCACCTCCTGAATTTAAGTGGACCTATTCTATTTACCTTATTACAAGATCTCAGAATCATATTATTCCTTGGTATGGAACTTGGTTAAATGACCCCGATAAACTTGCATCTGATGAAATCTTAATGTCTCCGTTTATGGCAGAAGAATTTCTTCAATCAACGCTGAGCACGGTCTTTTTGTATAAATATATTATGAAGCCGGATAATCCCTTCTTCTACCTTGCAAGAGGAGAAGGGAGTCCGTTAGAAAAGTGGCTTATGTTCGGCCGTGTTCCACTAAGAGGAGATAAGAACTTAACTCTGAATCACGATATCCATCATAGTAGTATGTTGACTCAGGGTGCTATTCTATATGAAATACAACACCTTGGAATTCCCATAGCTATATTAGAAGTTAGCTTTGGCAGTGAGAAGGCACCCGGAGATCTAAGCTGTGGTGTTGATTATATTCAATTCAGGGCTTTCTCCAACGGAAAAGATAGGACCTTTAATTCTTGGAAAGTAAGAGGACCGGATGGAAATATCACTAAGAAAATACCTCTCAAATATATGACCTATTATGAGTTCTTAGGAAGATTGTTTACCGGAGATGTTGAAACCCTGAGAGAATGGGATGAATTTTCAGAAAATTTAAAAAGAAAATTGATATAGTGAATAAAGAGCTTAAAGAGCTTGCTTATAAAATACAAGCTGATTTTGAGAAATTAGGTCTGATAATAAAGCCTATCGAAATATCGGATACTTCACTAAATTTAGAAGTAGATTTATCTGAGTTTAAGAATAGCTTATTTAAAAGGGCTATTGTTACACTCCTAAGAAGGTGGACTGATATTGAACCTACTACCACAGACCATAGTTGGAAAGTGGGTGTATTCTTTGAGTCAAGTTCCGGATCTTGTTATGGAAACTGGCCTTCAACTATATATACTAAAGATGTGAGGTTTATAGTAGAAGATGACTGTTACTATGAGTTATTGATTAGTTTCTACCTCCAGTCCATTCTCAGTATGGCGTTTATAGTTAATTATATTCCGGTTGGTTTAAAGGAATGGGGTGGAAAGATGGAGAATTTTTTCACAAAGGCCCTGTTTTTATCACCTAGATTTAAATTACTTAGGGGAGGGGGTGTATTCTCAAGCTTAAGTATTGAATCAGGAACCCTTCCTCTTAGGGTTGTAGAAATTGTTGATGGTAATATGAAGATGGGAGATCTAGGGGTTCTTACAGTTAATTTACTATACTTAAATAATGGAGTAAACCACATAAACCCAATATTTACTCCTACTCCATGTTTGAATTCGGGAGTAAAGTTATTATCTCCTCCCTTACCACTTGTTTTGATATATAATCTCCCACAAACTTATTCTTATAAGGAATTTCTTTCAATGTTATTAAACAAAGATAAGCAAATTAAGAGGATTTGGAATAACTTCACAAACTCATTAATACAAAAGTTGGTATGAGTGTATTTAAAAACCTGGATAAACTAGGGAAGTATATAAAAGAGGAGCTTAACCTTCGAGAGTTAGAGACTGACTACGTCGTAGATGTTGAAAGAGGTGTTTTATTTCTGACGATGGTTTTTTCCAAATTCAACTACTCTGATATAGAAAAAGCAGTAGTATCTCTTTATGATGCGAACTTTTTTAATAGTTCGGGGGAGTATTTTGGATTAACTGTGGCTCTACTTAATAAAGAACCAAGAAAGACAGAATTCAGGCCCTGGGATAGGACATATATATTCTTTTCTCCAAAACCAGATGAAAAAGAGGACAGTGTTTTTGGATGTGGAATCAAGCCTATAGCGGATATGATTATTAACATTGTCTTTCAAACTGTTTTATCTACAACCTTCTTTTATAAATATATTATGAAAAGATGCTGGATGTCTTTTAGTCAGCCAAAAACCGAGGATAAAAATAAACCAGATGAGTTTGAGTGGTTTGCCCTAAAAAATGACGGAAGCAATTATGTTAATATATTACAGATAAGACAACAGAATGGTACTTGGAGCACAGGAGATGTTGAAGGTTCTATATTGTATAGATTGATTTTGAGTAAAAACACCTATAATATTCTAGGGTTTGATTATTTTGGGGTTAGCTTTGATAGCAGGAATATAAAAGTAGGGTCAGGTTTATATAATAGAGTAATATTCCAAGTATCTGATTATTTGGGAGAATATTCGAATGGGGTCCCTAATTATCGAATTAAGTGCAAACTATTTTCTATAAAGCCCTGTACATTCGAAGAACTATTCACCCAACTTATAAATGAAGATACTAAATTCATAAGATTCTTTAGTGAATTCCAAGATGAATTACTTAGAAAGAATATATGAGAGATTTAAAAGAAGTCTTAAATCGTATTGGAAGTTCTGTATTTTATAAGTTTTCCGGCATTCCTGTTAGGTACTCTATTAACTTTTTTAATACAAAAACTATTTTAGGATGGAAAGTCATTTATTTGATAAGTTTATAGGTGAAGCTAATAAAGGATTGAGGGGTTTACTAAAGGGAAGTGGTATAAAGTATAGATTAGAAGAACATTCTTTTAATCAAACTGCAAAATTTACTATTCATCCTCCGCTTTGTTTTAGGGATGAATCTGACAAAGACGACCCTCTTTGTGTCGTGGTGTCTGTTTCTGAAAATCCATATTCTGAGGAGCCGAGCGTAGATGTAATAATCGAGGTTAATGACAAAGATGGTAATAGAATTATTTCCTCTACTCCTGTAGCTGTTTGTAAAATCTTACTATCTGTAGTAAATAATGAGATCATAGAAAGATCAACTAGAGAAACTTTACATTGTGTTCTAAATTACATAGTGTTTATGAGAGTTTTCTTCGAAATATTCGAGGATTTGAGTAAAAAGGATAGTTTTAGGCTGAGTGCTTTGGAACATGTTGGGAGAGATCATTTATCCTTATTCTTCACGACATACTCTCCTAAATGTCTCTACTCTATAACAAATCCACTTAGCTATCCGGAATTTGGATTCGAATGTACGTACCCGCCGCTTTCTAATAAAGTTCCCTCTCTTTGTTTCTGTGTGGGGGCCTTCAGGAATTATTCAGCAAAATTTTCTATGGTAGTAGAATCCCTTATCGCTGGCAGAGGGATTTTTAATACAGTCTTTCAAGCAGGGGCCTCTAACTTACGAAGCCTGTTGTCTGATATAAGAGAGAACACAGAAATAGATTGGAAAATAAGAAACGAAATATTGGAATTTATAAGAAAAGAAGTTGGCTAAATTCGGTCTAATTCACTAACTTATAGATATAAAACAAATTAGTTTTAAGAAAATGAAACAAACAAATGATGAAAATTCATTGATTAAAAGTAAAGTTGAAAAATTAGGTGAGATTATTCTTGAACAACTCTTCCCACTCGCTGAAGGAGCCGAGGATGTTATAGAAATCTCAGAAATATCTAACGGTTATCAAATCCGAGTTGATATAGACTTCTTAGGGACGACAAACTTAGGCCTTATCTGCTTGGATTTTGAAACACAAGAAAATGGTCCCAACTACTTCAAAAATGTCTACTATAGTAATAGAATTAAGGGGTTTCCGGGCATGTCTTTGACCGGAGGGAACACAGATAATATAGAATCAACCTTCTTGAAGAGTGGAAAGACGGTTAGAGATGCTCTTCTCGATGATTCTATTGTTGATGAAGTAATCTCTTGGTTAAAGGATGAGATTCTCCGAATGTATTTGTTGGATACCTTGTTCAATATTAAGTTCTTTGCTCAATACTCAGTTCTTTATTTTAGAGATGTTGATTTGATGCTAACTGATAAGTTTGAATTAATTCCAGCAATAGCCGCAGTCCCTGTTAAAGATGGGGGAGAAGAGAGAAATGAAAAACATCCGGAAATTTCATTCCAACCGAAACATGTTCTTACTAGTGAATCTGTTGCAAGAACTCCCTTCATATTGAGGAGACCTAATGATGATTCACTTGAGTTGTTCTTGGAAACTTTAGACTTCAATGACAACGTAATGGATACAAGGACAATTCCCATCCTTAGTAAGCCCAGACTAAAGGACTTAAGTATTGGCAAAACGCTTGTAGAGATTAAGAATAATATGAGCTCAATAGGAAATAATTGGACCCCGTTTGTTACAAAGATACAAACGTTACTTTCTTAATCAAATACAAATAAACCTCCCTGGGAAGATATTATTTCCAAGGAGGTATAAATTTTCAAAGAAATGAATTACGGTGAGCTTATTGATAAAGTACTAAAGGATTTTGAAATATCCTGCTCAGAAGCCAATGATATTATAAATCAAGGAAATAATCTTTATAAATTAGAGGTAGAAGAGCCTGACATAGTTTATCATGCCGGAGAAGATAAGGGACTTTCGATGGTTAGGGTACTATCAGATTTTCCTCTTGATTTGGGGTATGCTATGTCTATATTGTTTAGTTTTCGAGTAGGAGAAGGCTCAACACCGGACAACCCAGAAGTTGACCTAACAACTTCATTTCGTGTAGTTGATTCTAGGAGACCAGATAAGGTTCTCTATGATGTAGATACCTCTTATTATGAATATACACTAACTAGCGGGGACTATATCTCTTGGGATAGAAGCCCTATTAATTTTGTTAGGGTGTTATTATCTTATATATCTAGGATTAATATGATTGTAGAGCTATTCAATCCTATTATTGGGAGAAGAGGTTGTCTTTATGGAGCATCTTTAGTCCTCCCTTCTGTAATTCGACCTTTGTCTGTTAGTTTTAAGGTAATAGGAATTGAAACCAACTCTATCCTGTTTAATCTTAAGAACATGGGATTGGAAGTGGAGAATATTAAACTAATATATGAATTTTCCAGCTTATTTGTTTGTCATAGTAGCCTTGGAAAAGAAGCTTTTAAGATATACTCTTGGGAAAGTAATAGCATGGTCGAATCTTTTAACTTAGACCTGGAAAAGGAAGGATTTAATAGAGATGAAGCCAGAAAAGCTTTTTATAACTTTATTGAACAAAAGCTACTTTAATTAAATATTATGTCCGACTGTGGTTTAGCAGATTCAAATGCACTATCAATAGCTGTGGCAGAGGAGATAAAAATACTTTGTAAAAAGAAGAACTCCTCCTTTGAGTTTGTCAGTATCAATAATCCTGTTGAGGGATCTTTTAATAAAGTAGAGTGGATTGTTAAAAAGAAAGATGCAATCTCTGTTTCTGATTTTTTATTTTCAATATCTCGTACGGAAGATGGAAATATGGGAGTATGTAAGATTTTCTTCGATATTAAGAAGACCTTTGAACCACCTAATTGGGAGAAAGAAGAATTTTATATGAAAAACTACACTATTTATGTTTATAAATATAGAGTACCTTGGGGAAATATACACAAAGGTTTAGTAAATGAAATATCAATTTTCTTATTTATTATAAATCTATTAGAGAGTTGGCAGAAAAACAACCCAGGTTCAATGATAGTAACAAAGAATGTAGGACTCTATTGTACTTGTTTATTGAGTATACTTTCAAAAGAGTCCAGGAAATTAACACTTCCGGATGAGATATTTCAAAAACAAATTACAACATATTTAGCCAATGGTCAAGTGTCTTTTTGGATGGATCAGGGTGTTGAGTTTATACTTAGGTTTAATCAGGATACTTGGGGACTTGACTTTATAATAAGCAAGTGTTCAGACGAGAGTCCACTAAAGAAAATAATCTTAGAAGAAGATTTGAATATACACCCGGGACCTAATCTTCTCGATAATATAGACGAAACCATATCCAATAAACTCCTAAGAACATTAGAAGAAAAATTCCTTAAATATTATGTCTAAGATATTAGAAGATGTAAGACAAAAAGTAAATGAAATATTGAAGGATTCTTTAAGTAAGATAGGACTACATCCGATTGTTACCTTAAACCCTGAAATAGGAATCTTAGATGTTTATATAACTAGAGATGAAAGAGAAGTAGATTGTCCTTTTAGTGTGGACACTTTCTTTGGTAGAACTTCTTTTAGTCTTTCGTCGGATGTAGTGAAGCACTGTTTCTATTTTCTAACAACTTTTCAAATAAATAATATACCTGGGTGTAATATATTGGAGAGGCTATATGTGGACAGTGAGTATGAAGCAGTTTCAATAGAAACCATTGTTAGAGCAGTTAAATCACACATAACTCTATTGTCTATAATTCATACTGTCGGTATTCCAGCAAAGAGTTTTACGAATATTATTTGGGAAACAGATCATGGGGGATTGTACGACTTTGCTATAAAGTCTGAGTTATTAACGGAAAAGAGTATTCCATTAATCGTGGATTTGGAGAAAGTCAGTCTCATTTTGGGAGGATCTAGATTATGGATTTGTTTCAATGAGTTTGATGATGTTAATAGAAAATCTAATAAATTTGCTTCTATTAGATTAATCCCTTATTATGAGAGGGTTAGTTGGAAGGGTGGTTCCAGTCCTGACCTCTACGAACTAATGGCAGTTCGCCAAGACTTCAATGGAGAAGATACTACAGACAAATTAGTTTTCACATTCAAAACTTGGGAAGAGACTATATTAGCTTTATTCAAGGAAAGAGTTGGTGAGAATATAAGGAACCTAATAGAAGTATCTTATCAAAAAATGTATTAGTAATAAAAGAGGATTTAGTTCCTCTTTCTATTTTTTTTTATTCGGCCATTTCCCTAATTTATAGATTAATAAAATGTAAAACACAAGTATGGTTTCTAAATTAAAAGAAAAGTTTACTGTAATTTATTTTATAATATTAGTAAAATCAGCCCTTTGGTTACTAAAATTTAAAAGTAGAAAATCCGTTAAGTTTAAATCCAAATACTTAAGAGATTTTGGTGAGGATAAAAATACGGTAATAGACCCTTGGAATCCTTGTATTGTTATTAAATTTACAAATATGTCTTTTGCCGAAAATACAGATTCAGTTTATTTAATCATAAAGCCCAATGAATTATCTAAATTTGTGACTATTAAGTTGGAATTTGATAATGATAAAACTCCCATTAGTATTCCAGATTACTTTATTTGTAGTGTAATGTCTGGAATCACTTCGTATAAGAAATTCTTTTTTAACTTTAAAAATCTAAGAAATACACTTATATTAATTCAAATATTTTACTTTGCTAAATATAACTTATTTGGCTATTTCTTAGATAAAAAGAGGAAATCTTTTATTACAAAAGCAGGAAGAACTTCTCCCTTCCTGTCTCATGGAGTGTATGGAAATGCAGTAGAATTGGATATTATAATAATGAAATCCATACTATCTATTCGAACTACTTCGGTTGAATTTAATGACAAATATAAGCATTGGAGTTGGAATAGAATGTTTGATACCGGATCCTCTTATTCTTTCAAAATTAGATTATTTGAATGTAATAATGAAAGGGAATTTGGGGATTTATCTTTTAACTTTATTTCAACTAAATATTTGAAGATTAAGAAGTCTTTTTATAAACTAAAAGAAGATGGATTTACTGAGATACAGTTAGTGGATATTAGGAAAGCAATATTATTAAAGGAGCCTGTTGAAAATTGTTTATTAAGAATTAATAGTATCATAGAATTTTCAAATGAGATTTTAAGGTTTATTTAATTAATACCCTCAAACCCTAAATATTGATAACTAATAAAATAAAAGAATGAATAAAAAAGATTTTCAAAATTTTATTAAAAGCAGAGGAATTAGTTCAACCACTTTTGGAGACTATCAAAGGCTTCAATGTGGTTATATTTCCCCTACTATCATTGAGGAGAGACAATTGAACGTTGCTCAAATGGATGTATTCTCTCGCCTCATGATGGATCGGATCATATTCTTTGGCTCTGAAGTTGATGAAGTTACAGCAAATGTTGTAGTTTCTCAGCTTATTTACTTACAAAACCAGGATTCAGAAGCACCGATTAAGATGTATATTAACTCCCCCGGGGGCTCAGTATATGATGGATATAGTATTATAGATACAATGGATTTCATTACTTGCCCGGTGGAGACTACTTGTACTGGTCTAGCTGCCTCTTTTGGTGCTATGATGCTTATGTGTGGAGAAAAGGGCTCTCGATATGCCTTACCTCATGCCCGCATTATGGTTCATCAACCCTTGGGTTCTGCTAGAGGTCAGGCCAGTGATATTCAAATCGTGGCTGAAGAAATTCTGAAGATTAAGAATGAACTTCAGGAAATTGCCTCTGATCGTACCGGAAAGCCCGTTGAGGAGATTACTAAGGCATTTGACCGAGATTGTTGGATGACTGCTCAAGAAGCTAAGGACTTCGGAATCATCGATGAAGTTGTCACAAAAGACAAAAAGAAGAAATGATAAAAGAGACTTATGTAATCCTAGGTTGGCCGGAATACCAAGAGTTTATGGAATGTGAGGATTTCGATAATCTATGTCCTTACATAGATTTCTTCGATCATGATAATAAGTTGGGAGGGTATGCTATTCCCCTAAGTCTGTACAATCAAGTAAAGGGGAAGAACATCCTAACTCTAAGTTTCGAGAAGTCAACCTTAGATAGACTAATTGACTCACTTGAGAATCCGAATTCTAATAAAGATAATAATATTATGCTGGCAAGGGTTCTCAAAGAAGAGCTGGAGAAACATGGGTATTCAGGTAAGTAGGGGGGATGCTATAACTATGTTTATGGCCAAGGTAAGAAACGTGGTTTATTACTATAGGAAAGACCAAAGGCCATACAAACAGTACCTACACATTCTTCGGGATATTGGAAAATACGCTAAAACCATGTATTCTGATATTTTATTGAGACAGGGAAATGATGATAAATTGGAGGACTTCTTCAAATCTGTAGTATCCTTAGTCTCTCCGAAGATAAAACCCGTGGAAATCCCAGACTGCATAAATAACCTGGAGAGGTTACTGGAGGAGTATTATGAGTAGTAGCAAAGCCAAGAAAGAGAGAAGACTCCAACGTCACTTAAGAAATAAGAGAAAGGACGAAGAGCATAAGAGTAATGTTTGGGAATCTGGTGGACTTATAGAAGAAAACCACAATAACCAAGCCTATTCTCCGGAAAGGGCTTTAGGAATAGCTGATAGATTAGTAGAAAAACTTCGAGAATCTTCAGAAACCTGTGATACTAATGATAAGTTTGTTAGTAGATATCAGGGTCTTCGAGAGTGGGTAAGGAATGTAATAGTTCTTTGGCCAGCTGAAGTACTTGGAGAGGATATACCAAGCTATCTGTTGTTGAAGGCTACATTTGAGAACTATATCGACTCGAAAGAGACGTTATTAATTAATTTTAAACAAAGCATAAAGGAGTATTATGTTAGACTTCAAAGTAATCTCTGAATCGGTAGAGAATGAAGTTTCAAGATTTAAAGTTTTGGAATTTTCTTCCAGCTCTTTCCAACTAAAGGGAAGTTCAGAGGATAAAGTAGTAAAAGCGTCTTACAAGGAGATGCCATCTAAGAAGAGAGCTATCATCCTGACTATGGAAAGTGGCCGTAAAAAGAGTGTTTTCACCCTTGATTTGGAAGGAAGACACACCAACTCAACCATATCAACGTATATTGCAAACTTTATCCAGGACTGTGGATGGTAAACGATGATGTAATTATAAAATTCGTCAGAAATACTCTCGGATTAAAAACAGAATGGCCTGAGCCAGTTCGTTGCTTTAGACGGAGAATGAATGAAATGAAGAAGGGGTTTCCCGGAATCAGAAATGACCACTTGGACATTATCTCAAAATCCGACCTAAGAGTCGGTGATATCTTCATTTCGGATTATCAAATGTTCAACGAAGATGCTGTATACGATAGAGCACCAAAAATGTTTTATTGTTTACCGGATGGAGTCCTAGAGCTTATTGGAATTGGAAGGGGATTAGACCTAGAGGATAAAGAAAGGCTTGTTAGAGTGGGAGATTATGGCAAACCTGAGCAATTTCAAGAGGATTTGATTGGATATGCCTTTAGAGTTAACGTAAGACCGACGTCAAACGGTGGTCCCGGATACACTTATTTCTTTAAGAGTTACCGAGACCAAAGAATTTAACAAAGAAAATGAACGACAGAGAATTTGAAAAATTGTTTAAAGACCTGACAGAGAATAAGTCAGATGCGTTTTTTGTGATTTCCTCTAAGAAATTTTCAGAGGATGAACGATGGAAAACAAAAGCAAAAACAGACTACATCATCTTCTATTCATCAGAAGCTGACCCTCACATGATTCCTATTGTACAACGGGATACGGAGACACAGATGAATTGGATTGTTAAGACAGACCTATTTAAGCCACGAGAGGCTAAAGTGTCTGGAGTTCTGATTAAACAGAATGAGGGGCTGAAAAAGGCTATTTTCTTCAAAGGATCTCTCAATATGACGAGATATAATCTGGAAAATCCAGTTATTGAAAAGTTCGAAGAGCAAGAAGAAAGAGCCATTCAATTCAAGAGTGGCTTCGTTGGTTTGGATGTAGCACAGTTAGAGCTACAAATTCGAAGCTTGTAAATAATAAGAAAGGGCATTGCGCCCTTCTCTTTTTTTTTTGTATATTTGTAGTGAAAACGAAATGCCTAAAATGGAGATACTAGGACTCAATAACCTAATTGTTGAGTATAACACTTAAACAAATATTTATAAGAAATGAAAGTACTAGAATCAAAAGTCTTAGTTCGACTGGTAACTGGAGACGAAGCGAAAATTAAACTAGGAAACATTGAACTCCTAGAGAACACTGGCCAACAAAGGGCTGTTGTTGTTTCCGTAGGAGAAGATGCTGCTACTAAAGGAATCTCTCCCGGCGATGAACTTATAATCTACCCTGGTTGTGGGGCAGAGGTTATAGATCCATCAAGTGGAGAAAAGCTAAGAGTCATTGTGATTTCTGAGATTTTAACCATTCTTAATAAGTAATAAAGAAATAAATGACCACAAAGAAAATTACAAAAGACGCAAAATTAGAGATTATCAGCGGGGTTAATGAAATTGCTGAAACTATTTCAGTAACTCTCGGTCCTTCCGGTAAATGTGTAGCCATCAAGACTCCCTATGGAACTGATGTTACGCGAGATGGGGCAACTGTAGCTAAAGCCATTGACCTCCATGGATTGAAGGGTATTGGTTCTGAGTTGGTTCAGAAGGCGGCTTCAAAAACAGAAGAACAGGCTGGAGATGGAACCAGTACTACTTCTGTTCTATTAGCTAAGCTCTGTAAGGAAGGACTACGAGCTGATGGCTCCGGATTTAACATGAATGAAGTCCGCTCCGGCATGCACAAAGCTGAGAATCGTATTGTAGAGATGATTTCTACATATTCTCAGAAAATCGGAGATGATGACTTCGACAAGATGGAATCTATTGCCACTATTTCGGCTAATAATGACCCAGAAGTTGGCAAAATAGTAGCTGATTGTGTTAAGCAAGTAGGACGTGATGGGGTTATTACGGCAGATGTAGCTTATAGTCTCACAACGGAAGTAGAAATCACGGACGGTATGGAACTTGGCCGTGGTTGGTCCAGCCCCCTGTACGTAAACTCTCCAGCAGATGGAAAGTGTGTTATGGAGAATTGTTTGGTTGCCGTTATTGGGGAAAGAGTTAGCTCTGTAAACCAAATCGTTAATCTACTCCAGACGGTTTCAGAATCTGGCTCTCCTTTGCTCCTTGTTTGTGATGACATTGACAATATTGTAAATGCTACAATTATTGCAAACGTTCAGCGGGGAGCTCTTAGGTGTTGTGTTGTGAAAGGTTTGGATTTCGGAGATGGTCGTAAGAATGTTATGGAAGACTTGGCTATTATGACTGGGGCTACTCACATGGAACCTGAACTCGGAAAATCCGTGTCTAATATCACAAAATTAGATTTGGGCCACGTTAAGAAGGTAGTTATCAGCAAAGATAATACAGTAATCCTTGGCGGAGATGGAGACCCAACTCTTATTGCAGAACGTGTAGAAGTTCTTAGAAGTCGTTTGGAAGACCCACGTGCTTCAGACTTTGATAAGAATAAGTTCTCTAAGCGTCTGGCTAATATGACGGGGGGTATTGCTGTTATTCGTGCCGGTGGTGCATCTGAGACTGAAAAGATGAATCGTAGAGCAACTATTGAAGACTCTATCTTGGCTACTAAGTCTGCACTAATGGAGGGTTATGTACCGGGAGCCGGCTTTGTTTATATTAAAGCCATGTTGGAACTGGAAAAGGATAAGGATTTCTGGAAATCTCTTAGTGGAGATGAAATCCAGGGAGCTAAGATTGTTCAATCTTCTCTAACCACTATCCTACATACGATTTCAAGCAATTCTGGTAAGGCTGGTGACGTTGTTGTATCTGAAGTGATGCGTGGTATATCTCAAAGCAGAAAGGGCGGAAATTACGGCCTAAATGCCAAAACTGGGATATATTGTAATCTCCTTGAGGAAGGGATTATAGACTCAGCGAAGGTAGTTCGAGTAGCTCTTCAGAATGCCGTATCAGCAGCAAGTATGATTCTCATGATTGACTCTGCTGTAACGGAAGAAGAAACTAATGACGCCGGTGTAACCCCCGACCTTGGTTTGTAAGATAATAAAAGTACTCGTTTGAACACGAAAACTCTTAACTCTGATGAATAAGAATGAAATTGAACTATTAGTAAAAGCTGCAAAAGCTTATTACATTGATAACATTCCAACAGGAATGTTAGATAGTGAATTTGATTTGTTAGAAAGGAGGTGTCTTGAAGAGAATAATATCTCTGTTAGGGACTATGTGTTTAACGAGTACCTCCCAAAAGGGGAGAGGTTCAAGAATAGCTATATCGGAAAAATCAAGAAGTTGGAATCTTCTGGTGTTATGGCAAATGACTTAACCTCAAACCAGAACGCTAAATACGCTCTACTTAAGTATGATGGCTCTTCTTTGGCCATCTATTTAGATCCAACTACTGGAAAGCCTTTAAGAGTAGTAACAGTCGGTAATCTTAATGTTGAAAATTTCGGAATAGACCAATCCTGGAAACTTCTGAAGTTCTTACCTGATAGGTTTCCAAAAGGGATTGTTGCTATTCAGGCAGAAGGCTTGATCGAGTTAGGTTTACTTAGAAGTATTGGAGAAGATATAAACCTGGCCAGACAAAAGGCTAATGGGTTGGTAAATTCTACAAAAGAGGAGCATCAAGAGCGTGTTAATTCTCTACTTACCATAAGAGCTTATCGGTATTTTACAGAGAATAATGTCAGCATTGGAGACTATAAAGATGTTTTATCTAGTTTTCCTACAAAAGCAGATGAAACTGGTAGGATTCTCTTTGCTCCAGCTGATGTTTTGTCTGTAGGTTCCATAAGAGGAGTGGATCCCACATTATTTGAGACAAAAAGTACTCCTACTTCTACGGGGGAGTTTCTCAATGATGGTTGGGTAATCTATGATTCTATAGGGAATTGTATCAATGCCTTTAAGTTTACCGGTGCTGGAGAAGGGACAGAAACTCCCGTAACTACAGTACTTGGTATTCAGTGGAACCATCAATTAAAGAAAGGAAAGGATACTTGGTCAGCCAATGTGTTGATTGAGCCTGTTAATCTGAGGTCTTCTGTTATTAGAAAACCCTCAGCCGGTAGTGTAGGAAAGCTCATAAGAGATGGAATTTCCGTAGGAGCTAAAGTAGAGGTAATCATGTCTAAGACGACTATTCCTAAGATAAATCGTTGTATTTCTCCGGGGAATGGTGATTTTAACTGGCCAACTTGCGAATGTGGCTATAAAATGTCCGGACATGATATTTTTGGAAGTACATTGAGATGTCAAGAACCTATGTGTAGTTCTAGGATTTCTCGAATGAATTCCGTATACTTGCAGAAGAAAAAAGACCTGTGTTTGCCGGAAGACCTAAATGCTATGTTAGTAATAGATAGATTTGATTGGGCAACCACAGGAATAGATATGGGACTGTTAAAGGTCTTCATACTAAAGAAAGATAAAGAAGCAGTAATGGGATATTTATCCGGCTTCTTAACAACAGAGCTTCAAAAGTCCATTTTGAATAATGTATTTGAGAGTTTCTGGTACGTAATTAATAATAATTCAGACAAAAATGATTGAAGTAAATCTTTTTGCGATTCCTAAAGGAGATAATTCAGCTTCTATTGGGAAATGTGTAGCCCGTTCTCGCTTTGATAAGGACCGAATGGGTGTGAATATTATCAGTTTTGTTAAGGCTTTCCTTAAGAACAATATTGGAAAGTTTGAGAACAATATTGGTAATGCCGAGCTTGTAAATCTGATTAATTCAGATGGTGTTGTGTCTTATCGAGATTTGGCTAGTATTAACTACTTCTTGGAAGAAGCTGGTTTGAAAGTACTGGCCTTTAATGTAGCAGACGATGAAGAAAACCCTGATGGAGTTCCCACAGGTGAAATCATTGAATGGAATATTATTGATAAGAATAACACTCAGAATGATTTGCCATCAGCCGTGAAGTATGTTCCTGCTCCGGGAACCAAAATTTCCACGATCCTTAAGGAAGTTATCCGAATTTCCGGATTGTTTGATGAGAATAAGTTTAGTGGGATTAAGAGCCCATTCAAATCTCTTGTTGAAACTATGGAAAAGGCGGAGCAGGTTCGGGGAGAGACACCTTACAGTGTGAGTGGTCAGGTTTATGATATTCTTCGCCGCTGTGGTGTGAAAGTATTCTGTGCAACGAGCGAGGATTGAAATAAGGGATTATTATGACAGGACTACAAGATGATTTAAGGGAACTTTATAATCAACTGATAGTCTTCTCAAGCAGTATAGACGGAGATACTCCCATTAAGGTCAGCTTTATTGAGGAAGAATGTTCTCTTAGATTTGAACTGGATGGAAAATCCGTCTATACCCTAGCCCCCTTCTACTGTAGCTTAGATATGGATAAGGTGAAAGACACTTATTTATTGATGAGAGACTATAGAAAATTACTAGATTCTTTAAAATACCTATTAACAGAGGGAATACTTGTTAGAGAGAGGGTAATGATAGTCCCTGAGAAATACGGCTTTGATGTTGTAGAAACAAAAAACACAACAAAAGATGCTGTTGTAGAAGGACCAAAGATATTAGCCACGATACGATTCATATCCGGTAATTCTTGGTTCTTTAGATTTATGACTAAAAGAGCATTTTGATGGGTTCTATAAAGTTAAAAGTAACAACAAAATCACCATATGGTCTTCCTAAATATGAATATCCAGGAAGTGCTGGTATGGATTTACGAGCTAACATAGGAGACTCTATTGTTTTAGGTCCTCTTCAGCGCGTCTTAATTCCTACCGGACTCTTTATTGAGCTTCCTATAGGAATGGAAGCTCAAGTAAGGCCACGTTCTGGCTTATCTTTGAAACAAGGACTTACTGTGCTAAACTCTCCCGGCACTATAGATGCAGGATACTTAGGGGAAATTGGAGTAATTTTAATAAACCTAAGTGCCACAAACCAGACAATAAACCCGGGTGATAGAATAGCTCAATTAGTTTTTGCTAGCGTTATCGAGGCTGAATTAGAGCAGATAACTATGGAAGAGTTTGATAAATTAGAAACAGAAAGGAGTAGTAATGGCTTTGGTAGCTCTGGTGTCATCTAATAGTGAAGCTGACAGACTATTAAAACTCAGTGAAATTAGCTCATTTGATTTAGAGGTAACTAATACCTTTACTGATATGATTCTAGACTTTGAGAAAAAACTCTCAGAATCTGGAATTGGATTGAGATATTTTCAATCAGAGGTAGTAAAAGGTCAGGGTGGAACTTGGAAGGAGTATAAAATCCTATATGAAGTTAGTAAAGCTGCTGAATCTAACTTATTAATTGGTCATGCCTTTAGAGCTTTAGGAACTCACCTCGAATCCTGGTATGGGAATGTTGTAAAAGAGTTTATTGAAAGCACAGGTATCCAAGAGGTTAAGACAGATGATGCATCTTTCTATTACTTCTTAATTTATGTAATAGGAAATTAATGAACAAACCAATAACAATTAGTTTAGGAGTAGAGAAATTAGAAAGAATTAAAAAGAATATATTTGGAGAAAACAAAGAAGAGAAGCCGAAATTTGAGTATAAATCTGGAAATCTATTTATTAGCTTTGGACCGTGCTCTCAAGATGATAGAAATGTCTCTTTTAAGCTCTCCATTTATAAAGAAAACATGAGCGGAGTTTCTTCCCAAATAGAAACTCTCTTAGTTCTCTCAGTTCCAATGGGATTGCCGGCAAGGTGGTTCTTATCTTACTTAATTGATAACATTCTATTCAAATCTAAGGAGGCTTTAGAAACAGAGTTTGATAATTCTGACCTTAAGATGTTGGAAGAAGCTAGAGATAAACGAACCTATTACGTGCACCCATCTAAGGAAAAAGACTGGAATAAAGATAATAAGGACTGGACTATGAGCCTGTCAGTTATGGCTTTGGGAAGGTCTATTGTACTTGGAAGGGATAGGTCAGGTTATACTTCAGTTCGTTGCTTTGAGAATAGTTGGGAAGGAGCTGTAGTAGAACAGGAAGGAATGGAATTAGAGTATATTCCCTTCTTAGAGGACTTCATCGAATCTTTAAAGAAGAGATATAACAACTACGTATTTTATCCGAGAATCTATGAGATAATTGGAGAAAGACTTAGTGGATTTTATAGTACAGTAATAAGAAAAACAGATAACAACTAAAATATGGATTCTTTTAATAATTTTGCTTATAGGAGCAGTAAAGTAGATGTTACTATTAATAGATTTGAAAATTGCGATGGGGTAAATCAAGGATGCGATATATATGAGCCAAGTCACTCAAGAAGAGAAAGACAGTCTTTCTTACATATTTCAATAGAGAGCAATACAAATGGGATTCAAATGTCCTTTATAGTTCCTGAGTTTTCTATAGAAGCAGAGAAAGTAAAGTCTCTCCTTCTAGGAGTTCTTAGAGAACTTGGGATTCTCTCAGACGCAGACGACAGCAGTCTTAGTGTATATCACAAAGATATTAATTTTTCAAGTCTGGTGTCTTATTTGAGAAAGTCTGATGGGACATGTCGTCTCCACACTTCTGCAATTAGAAGGTCTGAACTAGCCTGTAGTGTTGGTCCAATTCAGCTCAATTCTGTTATCAAATTAAGAAAAGAGGGTAATAACTGTAGTGAAAGCTCCTTCGAGATTTATAATGTCTTTGGGAAGGAGTGGGAAATGAATCCTACTGAAGTAGTTGATTCTGAGTGTACTGCTTTTAGAAATATTACTGAGGCATTGAAGGGCGAGTCAATCTCTTATCATTTTTCTGATGATAAAAACCTCTCTAGAGAAGGAGACCAAATCTCAATTCAAGACCTTCTCCACAACCCCACAGAGGCTAATAAGGTTATGTGGGAGACTTACCGTAAGTTTAAGCTTGTATTGGGAAGTATTCGATCCTATCTCGACCCAAAAGACCCCTGGGTTCCTATCATTGATGAAATGGTTAATTATTTCTCCAAGGACTTTGTATTTGGGTTAGTTCGCTCTATTCAGAAGATGTCTAGTGTCTTAGTAGAAGAGGATATTACAGCTGAGCTAGATTACAGTGGGAAGACTTCTGGAATAGATAAGACTTGGCTAGATGAAGTAGAAAAATCTTATGAAATACTATCAAAACCCAACAAAGAATGACGAGTAGGCTGCTTTCGATAGATTTGGGTTATTCCAGTGTCAAAGTTGCCTACTATAATGAAGAAGGAGTACTTCAATTTGAGAAATTCATCTCATCAACAGCCAAGTTGAATAAACCAATGGAAGTTGATAATGATGTAATGTTTCAACTTGGGGATAGTTACTTCATATTGGGAACACCTGCTCTAAAAGTACCTAGAAGCTGTCTACTTAGTTTAGAGAGCTTCGAAGACTTGAAAGTTGCCTATCCTGTTTGGATTTCTTATTTGCTTAAGAAGTACCAACAGGAGGGTGGAAAGCCCTTTGATAAAGTAATCATTGGGCTTAGTATGGCATTTTCAGATAGGGCTGATGAACTACTGGAAAATCTTTATCAGACTTTGATGATACAAGATCCGAACTTCTTTATCTGTTTGCCTCAGGGTTTGTCCTGTAAGCTGGCATATTCAGAAAGAGGTTTGGACATTCGAGAGATATCAAAGAAGAATGATTATAAAATGAGAAACTACTTGATTTTGGATGGTGGTTTCCAAACTTGTGATATATGTAATGTGGCTAATGGAACAGCCTCTGCCGGAGCTGCCGTGGGTATTCCTCAAACTGGAATCATACGAATAGCTTATGATGTAAAGGATTATCTGTTTAAGAACTATGAAATGGAAGTTTCTGTCTTAGAAGCTAAAAATATTGTAGATAATAACGGAGTCTTTACACGAAGAGGTAGAGAGTATAACATTGGTCCGGCCGTAGATGAGTTTACAAAAAAGTACTTAGAGAATATACTAACCTTACTTGAAAGAGAGTTTGGAGAATCTATAGATGTTGTTGAGGGCATTCTTATTTGTGGCGGTCTAAGCTACTTCTTTAAGAAATACATCAACGATGATGATGTCATTAAGCGAATAGAAAAGCATTTTCCTATTAGTTTCTTGAAATTCCCAGTTGTAGACTCTGAGTATTTCAATGCATTCTCATACTTAAGAATTGTTGAGAAACGATTGGAAGAAAATAAATGAATTAATTCCTGCTATATATGGCAAAGAAAGTATTAAAAGGTCAGGCGTGGATCTTTGACAACAGAAGCTTAGTTCAGGACCAGGTTATCATAGATACAAACGGTACGACTACAGACAATGTGGAAGTACTTATTGATGATATCTGGGCAGATTTAACTTCTGATAATGGTACTTATAAAACCAATAATAAGGGATACTTTTATTGGGAATATAAATTTACCAGCCTAGACGACTCTACCATAGAAGAGACTATCTTCTTTGAGTGTCCTAAACCAAAACCCGGCTTGTATAAAGAACCCTATGACCCAGGTGATGCATCTGTTAAGGGCGAATATTCTAAGTACTGGGTAAGGAAGTTGAAGGAATTTAGTGAAAATGCTGAGAAGCAAACAAAGTTAATGTCAGATGAGATTACTTTGAAAGGAAATAGTTACTACAATCAAAAAGGAGAGCTCGTAACCCTCCCGGATGTAACAGTTACTAGAGAAGATGATAGCCTGACTACTGGATTCTTAACTCAGCTTTTCAACGATTAAAAAAAAAATAAACAGCTAGAAGCGATTTTACTCGCCTCTGGCTGTTTTCTTTCTCTTGTTTAGGAGAAAAAGATGTTATTATATGTCAACTTTTCTCCTCTTAGGGTTGTGTACATAATCTCCTGATTATATGCATTAGGTCGTATGAACACACCCTCTAGCATCTTAGCCTCTGTGTTATCAGAAGCCTGGAACTCTAATCTGTTGAGCAGAGCTTCCAAAATACTCACTCTTTCCTTAGGGTCAAAAACCCCCGGGAAGTGAATATTAAGATATAAATTGATGTCTAAAGGAGTAAACTCCTCTAAACTATCACAAGGACTGCCTGATACTGGATTAACAGTAAAGGAGATTTGGATTTCTCCTTTGTTAGAGTTATTAGACAGTTTGTATAGAAAATCGCGAACATAGTCTACAAGACCATCTCGATTCTCTTTCTTGAACGGAGCACACACCCCGGGGTCAATGCTGGCCTCTTGGGTATAGAACTCTTCTTTTAGGGTATCGTAGTACTCGACTACATAATTCCCTACTAACTCTGTTATGGTGTTTCCGTAGCCTTCTTCAGCTAAGAAAGACCTAACAGTCTTGATGAATTCACCAACAGAAACTATTCCGGAATCGGTTCGTTTTCTTGTGATGACTTCTTTAGGAATCTCCAAAGCCACATTAAAGCCCTCAATAGAAGGAACTACGTGGATTAGATAATCCTTGTTTTCGAAACTTCCCGGATTTTTGAATAACTCTTTGTCGATCTCCGGGTTTCTATCTAGACCTCTATGAAGAGGGATTATCCACTCTGCTGAACGGATTAACTCTTCTCTCCTCTCTTCTGATATGAGATTCTCATTGGAAATCTCAATCTCGTAAGAAGAAGAAGGGTGGTCTGATTTCTTCTTTGTTACAGGCTTTTCTTTTGGTAAAGCCGGAATATAATCCTCCTTAATTGGGGGATTTTTCTTTTCACCGGCTACCTCTTTTTTGCCCTTACTCTTGCTGCCCCAAAATAAGGCAACGGCAGTAGCAGCAGCTGTGATCAACGAGCTTGCTGCCAAGAGTCTTGTTGTTTTCATACTTTATGAATTTATCTTCCAAATCCCCTCCTCGGTTGGTTGGGGTTCTGAAAGGAATTATTACTTCTTATGTCACGGAGTTCTTTCTCCGTGGGGCCTAGAATAACCTCTTTGAGGCTACTAAAGGCCATAGACAAGGCTACACAAACCGTAAGGCCTGCAATAGCTACCTTGCTTGTTTTGGAGAAGTTAGTGTTACTCTTACTATCTCCTATAATCGAACGGCCCATCTGCTGAACCGTTCCAATACCAATATTTGTTTCTTTCATTGGCTTATTGTTGTTTTAAGTTTTTATTTCTTGCTTCTTTTATCTCACGAATAGTCGCAGTAAGCGTACCTGTGAAGAACACTACCACCGTCGAAACGACGAGCGGTTTTGTTGCTTTACAGCAAATTGTTTCAATTTTTTCTAAAAATTTCATTTTCTCTTGTTTATTTTATTAAACATTCTATTATTTTTGCTTCTAGAGAGGAACTAATCCCTCTCATTAGGTTTATTTTCTTTCATATCCATCCTTCGAAATAGAATGGATTTAGCAATCACTGCCAAGCCCAGGACTAGTATAGCCTCGGGCCATGTTATCGTGCTTTCTCGACGTTTCATGACAAATGATTGTTATTTCTATGAAAGTGACGGTTTCTTTTGAAAGAAGTGCCGTCCTGTTTTCCCAGGTGGTAGGAGGCTTTCTTAACCTCCTCCTGTAGGGAGTAGTTTACTTTAGCAAGCGCATTTCGCTGGTTTTTTGCCTCATCAAGCTCTCCTTTGAGTTTTTTGACCTCAGAGAGGGCCTTGATTGTTGTATAGGTGTTGGCAACCACAACGGCACCAATAACCACCTTCAGTTTGTTTTCCTTTAGGAAGGTCTTAGCCTTCTTAAAAAAACCAACTTTTTTCTTCTCTTCTTGGTTTTTCTCTTGTTGTTTCATTTTTTTTTTTTGTTTGTTTTTATATGTTAAACAATAGTAGTTATATTTTGCTTCTAAATAGGTTTTGTAAATAAAAAGAAGGGTGGGAGTTTAATAATACTCGCGGCACCCTTCTTAAAACAACAAGACATATTTTCGGGGCGTTTCCAACTCAGCCCCTAATGTCTCTAAATAGGTTTATTTTTAGAACGAAGACCCGAGCCCTCTAAGGGGTTTTTCTCCCTAATGAGATTATGGCTCGGGTCAAATTCGCGGTCTAGCTCACCTTCCGCCCTATGCAGTCTGCTTGGCGGGTGTGGCTTCTTCCGGCGATACGTCCTCTGTTTGATTTTTAGTTACTAGGTTTTTGGCGAATTTGGCCACTTTACCAAACCAGCCCTCTTTGGTTCCCCAAAAACCCAATGCAGTAACTCCAGCGCCTACTGCGGCACCGGTGAAAAACGTTTTTGTTTTCATAAATTCTTGTTGTTTTTTTTTTGTTTGTTAAATTTTGCTCCTGCCCTCTCTAATTGGCAGGTGCCTCTAAAAAGTTTTAAAATGGAACAAAAGAATAGGAGTATATAATCATATTTCTACAATCACACACTCCTATTCCCATGTTCATTGTTAAGGTTTTTAGGGGATTTTAGACGGAAGTTTTAAAAACTCCCTATTTTCCCAAGAAAACCTATTATTTTCTCACTTTTAGGTGATTTTATTCATAGTTTAGGGAATTAGGTCGTCCTAGATTCCTTAATTATGATATGAAAACAACTAATCAGAGAGAGTTATTTAAACTGAAGAAAGCCATTGATATGGTTGATTATCCCTACACTGCCTTAAGGGTAGTACAGCGTAATTCTGCGAAAGAGTTTGTAAATATTACAGACGCTATTTGCTCATTACCTGGAGATAGGGTATTCTTATCTCATGCTGGAGGAAAGATTACTAATTACGACTTCCAGGATGTTAAACTTTTAGTGGACTCTGCAACAGGACGTCCAGATGAGTTCTACTGTTATTTCTTAACAAACCCTTACTATGAAGACGACATTGAGGGGCTGAGTAGTTTTAAAGATAGACAACAAAGACCGGTAGACGTTAGTGGAGGTAAAAGAGGATTGGAGAGAAAAGCGTTGACGGCTCCCTTATCTCCTCGGGGAATCTATGATATTGATTTGGTTGAAGGTAGAAAGGATTTGAGAACTTTCTTGGAGATAAAAGAACTTGGACTTATTAATGACAATGACCAAAGAGCTGATTCTTTTTCCAAAAAACCGTTTGATTTTTATCTATTCGATGAATATTTAAGAAAAGCTAGGGGATATTCGTTTGTAGATGAGATGACCTTGATTTTCCAACATCCTGAAAAGTGGCTAGAAGAGTATGTAGGCAAGGTTTATATTATTGAAGCTAAAATAGAAGAAATTTCATCTCAATATAACCACTTTTTCTTATATATTTTAGGAAACTCAACCATAGACAGTGTAGTTAATTATAAAAAGGATGTATCACCGAATCTAGACATTAGCGTTGCCTCTATAGTCCTTAATCCAAGGACTTACTCTGCAAGATATTGGGGAGGAGGTAGTGATTATTCGAAATTTAGAGGGGCGTTTTACAGCAAAGAGGATGCAGTTCTGTACAGAACTTGTGAGGTTTTAGAGCATTTCGAAGGTATAAACAGTCTAATAGAACAAAACCGATGAGCAAAAATAAACAAAATGAATTTATTGAGCCAGTAAAAACCCCGTTTAGGAGTTGGTGGCAGGGCGTGTCAGGGGATTTTTCTTATTGGAATCTCCCTACTATCTCTGAGTCTAAGCAAAAGAAAGAAAAATTAGAGGGAATTCCAGCTATATTTTATAGAAGTTATAGAGAGTGTCCAGAAACAGGCAGACTTAGTCTTTCCGTTCTTTTCTTAAATCACTTGGTGAACTCAGGGACTTGGTGTTATAAGCTTGGATGTTCAATATATTCAGATACTAAGCTTTCGAAAGCCATTCAAGAAGGGACCGATTACTCTATAAAAGATCCTACTTTGTCTTTTAATAGATACAATAACTATAGAACCCTTGAGAAAAACTGTTCTGAAACTCGTATAGAAGCTTTAGCTAAGGCAGTTGAGTGTTCAAATAAGGCTGAGACAAGGGACAGTTATGCTTATTACTTCAAATCTAAAATGGCCAGATTTGAGGGAACTACTCTCGGAAAAATGAGAAGTCCGTATTACGCCTTATATTTAAGGAAGTTACTGAAGTCTGGTGTTTTCCAAGTTAAAAAGCCTGGAATAGAGAATGTTGTTAGATTTCTTAATTCTAATATTAAATCTAACAAGTATAAAGATGGGGTTAAAAAATTGGCTACTATGTTCTATGATATTATGGGGAAATCTTCCGAGTTTATTAATACACACGAAATAGAGCTACTTACAAGCACTCCAGGAACCCTAATAGCCTGTAAACCCCTAAGTCCCTTATAAATAGATAAATAATAAACCTAATTATTAATAATATCAATCAATAGAAGAAAATGAGTAAAGAAGAAAAAAGATTAATTCCACTTGCTTATTTTATTTGTAAATGGGCCAAGGAAGACATCTCTGAGTCTGACAAAAGATTTAAGAGAGTCTCTAAGTGGGAGCTGGCGTTTTTAGCCACGAAGCTCTACTTGGAGTATAAGGACCCAATGAAAGAGAACTATGCCGGAGAAACGAGACGTAAGCTGCTGGAGGACCTTATAACCACAGAATATACGTTCTTCCGGGGAAGACCGAGTATTATTAAAAAAGATTTCCTGAAAGCTGATGAGCTAGAAGAGGATAAATATCCACTCGACTTCAAAACAGCTGGAGAGAAGCTGCTTATACTGGAGGACGGCCAAGTTGATTTATTTGGTTATCATCTCTTTGGAGAAATCGGAGATTCAAATCTAGTTCGCTCCTTTGAATCTCTCCAGTCAGAGTCTGAGATGGAGCAGTTCGAAGAAGCCATACAGCTATTGTACAACATTCCATCGGAAGAGTTGGATTTGCAGTATCTTCTCCTGGACTTCTTTCCACACCTGGAGGAAGTTGAGTCCTATATCAAAGCAGCACAAGATGGAGAAGAGCCTGAGGACTGTACTTCTGAAGATGTTGAAGTATCAGTTGAGGTGTTTGATGATGGGGCTACGGAGGACTTATTAGAGACCTTTGGGCAAGCTCAAGAGTTAAATATTGGCCTAAATGAGGTCGATGAAGACTCTCGAACACCAACTCTGGATGCCCACTCCACGGACATCACGAAGAACGCTCTACTGGGATTATATGACCCCGTAAGAGGGCGTGACAAGGAAGTAGAATCTATTATAGAGATTCTATCAAACAGAAAGAAAAAGAACGTAATCCTCACTGGAGACCCTGGGGTAGGAAAGACGGCTATTGTTATGGAACTGGCACGGAGGATTGTAAACAAAGAAGTGCCCATCTTCCTAGAAAATAAGATTGTGAAATCCCTTGATCTAAACTCTCTTGTTTCCGGTACTATGTATCGTGGACAGTTTGAGGCTAGAATCAAGGCCGTTATTCAGGAAGTCCTTGAGAATCCAAATATCATAGTCTTTATTGACGAGATTCATAACCTCATGGGTAGTGGTGGAAATGAAGGCAGGGGCGATGCAGCCAACATTCTTAAACCACACCTTGCTGAAGGGAGGTTTCAGTGTATTGGAGCGACTACAATAGAAGAGTTCCGGAAGTATTTTGAGAAAGATTCGGCTCTTAATCGCCGCTTTATGAAAGTGGATATTGAAGAGCCCTCTGTGGAAGATACGGTTGAAATTCTTAAAACTTTGAAAAAATCGTATGAAGATTTCCACAAAGTAAGCTATCCCGATGAAATTCTGGAAGTTATTCCGAAACTATCTTCTATCTATATACCAGACCAATTCTTTCCAGATAAAGCCGTGGGAATCTTGGATATGGTTGGTTCTTTGGCAAAAATCCTTGGAACAAGACGAATTGAAGACGAGATTCGGGAATATAGGCGAAAGGTAGGGGAACATCAAACCAACAAAATCAACTTTGTTAAGGTATATGACCTCACAAAAGCCATGAATGAGCGTTTGTTAGAAGAAGATGCTGCTAGAAATGCCATCGAGAAGAGAGAAAACTTGGAGGAATATAACGAAATCCAGCAAGTAACCATGGAACACGTTGGTTTGGTTATTTCAAAGATTTCTGGTGTTCCTGTTGAAAAAATCCTCTCATCAGACCGAGGGAAGTTAAAAACATTAAATAAAATCTTGGCTGATAGAGTTATAGGTCAGGACAAGGCTGTTGATAGTGTTGTTCTATCTCTCCAGCGTAATATGCTAGGGTTGAGAGACGAATTCAAGCCTATGGCAAGTATGTTGATGGTTGGTCCGACTGGGGTTGGTAAGACGTTGATTTGTAAGGAGATGGCTAAGACCGTATTTGGTTCGGAAGCTAACCTAATTCGCTTTGACATGGGAGAGTTTGGGTTGCCACACGAAGTATCCAAGCTACTCGGAACAACGGCAGGTTATGTTGGTTATAACGAGTCCCCTTTGTTGGACCAGGTTCGAAGAAGGCCTTACTCAGTAGTCTTGTTTGACGAAATCGAGAAAGCCCACCCGGACATCTATAGTCTGTTCTTGAATATTCTTGATGAAGGTGTAGTAACTCTTGGAAATGGCACAAAAGTATCATTCCGAAATACTATCATCGTATTTACTGGTAATATTGGTACAAAAGAGTTAACCGTCAAAGGAAAGCCATTGGGATTCTCTGAACAGACAAAGGAACAGGCCAATAAGAGGAAGGATGATATTGTCATGAGAGCCGTAGAAGACCAATTCCGTCCAGAATTTATCAACCGTATATCTAAGATTGTGATATTCAACAACTTAGGAAAAGATGAGTTGATGAAGGTATTTGACCTTGAGTTGGATAAACTTAAAGAACGTATTAAAGCTTCTATAGGTTATTCTCTGGACGTCTCTGATGAAGTCAAAAAATTGGCCGTAGAAAATTCAGACCTCAAATATGGAGCTCGCGGTCTTCAAAAGGAGATTACGAGACTAGTCGAGGATAATATAGCCAGGTCTTTAATTGATATTGAAGAAGACCAGAAAGTTGATTCAATTAAAGTCACACTAAAAGACCAGGAGACGGAAGATATTTGTGTACAGTTTGAAGCTGCACATTAAACTAACGCTTCTTTTGATTGAATTGAGGGTAGGATAGCTGAGAAGCTGGTGCCTGCCCTCCCTTTTTAACATAAATGGAAAATAACAAACAATAAAATGACGAAAATAGAAGAAAAACTAAAAGAGTTTGGACTAATTGTAGAACTAAAAGAGAAGGGCTCACCACAGCTTCTTGTCTATAGGGAAAACAGGAATATAGATAACTACTACTTCATGGGTGTCTTGGTAGACGATAATAAAATTAAGTTTGATGGAGTGGTGTTTGATGAAACACAGATTCCCTGCTTAATATCTACTGTAGATAAACATAATGAGCAGCTACCTTACCCAATCAATACTTATTACCCAGGACTAAGCCCTTGGGCTATAACCGAGAAGAGAGTTCATTGGTATCTTACAGAGAAGTTAGGATTTAGGCAGGTAGGGGGAAAAACTAGTACTTATGAGCTTCAAGGTGATATTGCAGGAGGCCAGCTGATGACATTAGTAGTAGACTGGAGGAGGTACGATGAAGGGAAGTTTACTATATGTGCTGGACATCCACTGGTAAACCCTGCCGAAGAAAGCAGCGGGTGGTCTTTTGTCGTTTGCTATAGCACGGACGATTTTAAGGAAGCAGTTTGCTCCTTAGTTAGCTCTAGCATTCTGCCTAAAGCATTAAGTATGAACCACGTCTTAATGAAGATAGCCCCAGAGCTTTCAAAAGACGGAGTTAGTCTGAAAGAAATTTCAGAAATTATAAAAGAGGGGGATTTGGTAACTCATTATAAGGCAGGTAGTTATATGAGGAATGCCCTAATCCAAATGAGAGACTTAATTAACAACCTACTAAAAGAATAAAAATGAAAAGAAAAATTTTAAAAGAGCTTAAGAGATTTGGTGAGAACGTAGGTCTTATTCAATCAAGGGGTAAGATGACTCGGGACGTTGCCAGTCGTTTAGCACGATTTGGTAATAACTCAGAGAGTCTTGATGGAATTGTAAAGAGAGAAATCGCCCATATAGAGGAGATTATCAAGAGGAAAAGCCTGGAAATTCCATATAGAACCTTCCATTGTATTGAGGTTCAAAAATCAATGAGAGCTTTATATGCTCCTATTGAAGAGCATTTCAAAGAAAGGGGTTTTACGACCAGAATAATAACGAATGAACTTCTTCCAGAACTAGGGCCAGATAACAGAATGTTGTTTATCTCATGGGACCAGTGGGAAGAAGATGAAAAAATTTAAGAGAGAGGAAATTAATCCTCTCTCTCTCTTTTCTTTTACTTAATAATTCCTAAACTAGTCCAACGACTTTTTAGAATTTTTTCTCCTCTCTTGCCCCTATAGATCACAATATCGTGGTCTCGGAGGTCTTTTGATAGGAAGTTAGTATCCGACAAAGTCATAGTTCCTAGTGTTATCTTTTCACAGTCACACTTCAAGTCTGAATCTTCGACTATGATAATTTTGGCTTCTTTTATTTGCTCCATTCGTATTGTTTTGCATTATCTGAATCTGACCAGTCCAGTATTGTTTCTTCACCGACTTTAGTAGAATCAGTAGTTGATAAATCTTTCGGCTCTAATAAACCAATCTCCTCTAGTTCATACTTTCCAACGGCTTTCTCAGGAACTAGAGTCTTTATAACAAAAGCTAGGGAATATAGATTGCTGTTCTTCCCTCTGTGCTTAATATTTCCCCATAGTTTGTTCAAAATCTTACTAAATCTATCTAAATAGGAGGAATATTCTTCAAAAAGTCCTATTTCCTCTATACAATCTACAATCTTTCTTAGGATTAGAAGTATAGAATCTCCTTTTGATATTCTTCTATTTGTTAGCTTATTATAAGATTTCTTAATTATGGGTTTATATAAGTAGATGAGTTTATTTATGTAATTATCTACATCATAGCCTTTTAATTCTTCTTCTGGTATTTCCGGAATAGCTAAATCTAAATTACTAACGCATTCACTTAGGTCTATAATCCCGGTTTTTCCCAGGCCAACGTACCTCCCCTCCTCCTGATATGCCTTTTTCATTTCTATAATCAAGCTATTCAAGAGGCCAAGAAAGGATAATTCAAATAAGTCAAAGCCAATATCGAGCTCTTTGTCTACTCGTTTTTGGGCTATTTCTAAGTCTCTTTCTCCAATCATAACTTATTAGTTAGTTTATTACCTACTAGTAAGTCTTTAGGGGGAAATTTGAGACTTATTTGCCTTTTCCGCAAGTAGTGCACTCAGGAAGGGGTGATGTAGAAGAGCCTCCTGAAAAACTACCAGCAGCTGTTCGGTCTGTTATATAAGCACCATCGTAGGGATATGAGTATTTTCCTCCATAGGTCTTAGATGTCCAAGCATCAAGAGAAGCCAAAGTAGGACATTCACATGGACACTTATAATCAAGTTTATTGAGTAGATTCCCATATAGTAGCTTCAACAGGCTAATAAGAGAGTAAGCAACGGAACCCCAAGTTAGAAGGAAGTGGTCTTTATTATAGGGAATTTCCTCACCTTCTACGAAGTCAGTGCTTGTATCTATCTTCAATATTTTCAAAAGATCTAATAAACGACCTTCTATTATATCTCTGGTTCCTTTGTGGTAGATTTCAATAGCCCTCCTTACTTTATCCAGTAGTGGCTTATCTTCTATGTCTAGTAGCGTAAAAGACAGATATTTCAAAATATAGCTAGCATAAGGAACCATTTCAGCTTCTATATCTTTGAAAAAAGGAATAGGAACTCCCAAGAAGCGAGAAATAAGGTTGATATTAGCCTCGAGGAGTTTTTCATCCGTTTCTTTATTCCACTTCATATATCTTTATGTTTCCTAAATAAATGGCCTTCATCTTATTAGTATCCGGATCAAGAAGGAAATAGAGCTTTTTATCATCTTTTATTTCTCCCTCTTCTACAACTTTCTCAATCCCAGGTATGGTATCAGACACTTGAACTTTATTGGATACAGATACTGTAATCTCCCCAGAGGCATTTGACCCTAACTCAATTCCCTTACCCTCTACTAGTTCAGAAGGGCTTAAAGCAGAATTATGAATATCTACGAGTGCATTTTCAATTTTATTCATCTTTTCTGCACTAATTATGGTCTTTCCGTCCTCCCAGTCTGTTTTTATATATTTCTTCTTCATTTAGAACATCCCCCCATCAATTTCTGTTATAAAATCCCCCGTTGTATACCAATTATCTAAGTCATTCCAAGAGGAATTGTCGTATTTAGTAGATGAGTAAGTAAGCTCTCTCACTACTCCTTCTGTAACTAAAAATCTTAAAACCAAACCAAAAGCTCGTCTTGAGCGGGGGACTTTGCTAATGGCCTCACTGAAGGTAAACCCAGTACTAAAATCCCCAAGCTCTGCATTTAGGTTATAAACATTGTCCATAATTTGGTTGATAGCATCTACTGCACTGTTTGCTACGTCGTTTATGGAATTAACATCTTGGTGAGAAAGACTATCTCCCGCTGCCTTTGTTTTGACTGTAGTTTTTAATAGCTTGTCCATAATAATACCCTACTTAAGTTTCATTAAATCAAGCACATAGGTCTTTAAGTCACTCCCAGATGAGGTAATATTCTCTAGCTTTTTATTGGATTCCTTAATTAACCGCCTAGGAATAGTATCAACACCTGATGTATTGGCTATGAGTCTCCTTTTCTTTTTTATAAAGTTTGGGGAGATTCCTTTTGAATTTCCAGAAACTCTCATAATATAAATTCTTTGTTTACTATAGAACAGCCTACTATGGCACAACCGACTTTGTTTGGGAATAGCTTCGTTGGCTTAGAACCAATCTCCAATATTTCTAAATCTCTCCAAATAAAGGATCTGTCTGGAATTTCTTTGAGATAGATGTTTGTCATGGCTTTCCCATCCATAGAGACTCTTGTCATGACTTTATCTATTGTAAATATTCCAGTTATAGTCTGAGAGCCTAAGAGAAAATTTCCAACAGAAGATGAATTTATTCTTACTTTTGCCCCAACCATTCTATCAATGGGCCACAAACCACCGGGGGCTTGTGTTCGTTTCATATAACTTCTAATAAAATCAGCCATATCTCTCGTAATTATTTCATTATAAGGCCTTTAGCTAATAGGTCAGCTTGAGCATTCCAATAAGAGTCTACGTTCAGATCTATCTCTTGATGACCTTTTACCCAACCAAAGGCTATTCTGCCTTTAAGATTAAGCTTAGTTATCTTATTATCAATATCCTTCTTAATTTTTTGGATATATGGCTCTTTTATCCTCCAATCCCCGTTCATCCACTTAGAAACCCCTAAATAGTCTGCATAAACAATGAATTTATTAGATCTATTCTTTAGTATATTCTCGAAACTCCCTAAAGCTATAAGAAGGGCCAAGAGTTCGGCTGTTGGATTACTACAGTCTCTGGTTCCGTAAGATTTCTCTATCTGATTTCTGTCTAATGGATAAGAGAAAGAACTAACCAACTCACCTATTGGAACTTTCTTTGTTGAGTCTACTAACAGACCACCAACGCCTAGTCTCCCATCATGCTGTTTATCCATGTGGGAGCCATCAATGTAAATTTTATATAATTTCTCCATTTTATTATACTAATATGGCTAAATTTAGTTCTTTTTGTAGAACAACCCAGGGAGAGAGTGATATTCCCCCTTGGGTTATATTAGATATTAGGTTAGATACTCTATTTGTACTTCCGGAGCTTAAAACTTCCAAAACTCCTCTCTTATAAGCAGTTTCTAGAGACTTCTTTCCATTATTAGACTCTTCTGATATAAACTTTCTAAGTTCCATAAGTCGGAATATGTCCATCTCCTCTTCTATTCCACTGGGGGTTATTGACTTAATCCTCTCTCCAGAATGGGCATAGATTGTATCTCCTATAATAACCCAGGGGAGAGGTATTAGAACCCTATCCCCAGAATATAAATTCCTAAATTCCAGTAGATAGTCTTTTGGGTTTACTCTATATAATAAAGTTCCCTCAAATAAGATTATCTCTATGGGAGTTAGAGTGGGAATGATTCTATCAAAAGGAATACTTGATAAACTCAAACATTCCTTTATTAGTTTTAATATTTCATTATTTTCAAAGATTTTCATAAGACTCTACTATTTGTTTGATAGCTCTTTTTGTAGAGGTTTTAGTAGAGACGACGGTATGATGCTCTTCATCTATCTGGAAATCCAGCTTTGTTAGTGAATATTTATAGTCTATAATATCCAAGTATTTCTTAAAGCTGGTCTCATCATCCAAGGTTACTGATAGGATTTGGTAAGATTCTCCTAAAACCTTCGTATGAGTTATAGAAAACACACATATCCCAAGTTCTTCTAAGTAGGTTTTGAGGGCTTTCTCCCTCTCTACGGATCTTAAGACTTCTTCACCTCTCAATATATTAAGTTCCGTCCTCATATATTACCTCTTTGAGTGGACTCTCCATTAGTCCTGTTTCATTAAATATCTCAGACAATATGGTTCTGTGACAAGTAGGTGCTTCATCATAGCCGAATATAACAGCTCCATTGGCGTTATGGATTTCTACTAAGCTGGAAATTCTCTTGATTATGTCTAAAAGGTTCCTATTTGCCATTTCCAGTAAAAACAGTCTCCTAAACTGCTCAAAGTCTATTAAACCTAATCTCTTTTTAACTAAAAGCTCCCTACTTGGTGATAATTCTCTAAAGTGAATGGGAGAATCAGAAAACTCCCCGACTACTGGGGAATTACTAATGCTCCTAATGGCTATAATAGGGATATAGCCCTCTTCTGATAATTTTCTAAACAGTTTATAAGACAGTCTAGCTGTCATGATTTTTGTAGTTACTAATTCCATTTTTTTTTTGTTATTTCATTTTATTAAACCCGAACTTTCTCATGGATTTCTTAAAACTAGAGCCTTTTGAGAAGTCGGAGGTTTTCTTACTTTCTCTTCTTTGCCTTGAAGATGCTAATATATTGTTTGTTGAACCACCCCCAAACTTTTGACTAGACCTGGTAAAGCCAGAGGGTCCGGAGTTTAGTTTCTTCATTAAGTTTACATTAGACTCAATCATAGCCTTCATCGTAGCTGAATCTATATGATAGTTAATGTTATCAGATACTAATATATCACCATTACCTAATCCGGAAGTATCTAAAAAAGTAGACAGATTCACTAAAGCTTCTGTTAAATTGCTAGAAACTATTAATGTATCTGTCGTTGGTTCATATAATTTAAAACTTTCAGTATCCTTATGATACTCTATTACTATATCTATCATAGGACAAGTAATAATCCTAAGATGCCGGCTAGTGTAGTGCTCCCTAAGACTGTTGTAATAAGAGTTTTACTTTTCTTGCACTTTTTGAGGGCTAGTTCAGCATCTTTTATCTGTTTCTCTAGAATTTCTCTCTCAATACGACACTTTTCTTCTTGAAGTTCTGTAATTTTGAGAAGTTCTAGAGATTTCTCTTCTTGTTGCTTAATTAAGTCTTTATAGACTTTTGTTTGCTTAAGGAGCTGTTCATAGTCCGCCATAACTGAATTAATGGTAATCAGTTGTTTCGGAGTTATGACAATGACGGTATCTCCCTTGTAGGTAATTACTTCCTGGGCACTTGCTTCTTGTATATTGAACAAAAAGAAAGAAACCCAAAGCATTACCAAAAACTTAATTAAAAAGTTTTTCGAACGCATTGAGTTTATCTTTAAGGTATTGAGCTCCACTGTCAATAGGGAGTTTTCTTACTTTGTCTACTTCCTTAATTCTAATCTTCTCTATTACTACAACACTATCCTTGAGAGATAATATTATAGAATCTCTTCTTTGAATAGAGGTTTTTAAGGAAGTTATTTCTAGCTCTTTCTGCCAGACTAATTTCTCCAATTTTAATCTCTCTTCTAATATTTTGCTGGTATCTGGGGCAGGTTTTACTACCCACCCCAGAAATACACCAACAATTAATATGATTAAGAGAGATACTACAAAAACCCAAAGTTGATTCCCCTTTAGGAATTTAATAGCTTCAGTCTTTTCAGTCATCTTTTGGAACAGGTATAATAAATATCCCAATTCTATACTCAACATCACCTTCTTTTTTGTAGTTAATATGAGTATAAAACGATCTATAATAATTACCTTTTATAGGTTCATTGAGCTTTTGAATCTTCTTTACAGACCAATTGTTACTCTCACAGACCTTATTTCTAAGACTGATAAGCTGAGAAAGTATAGTCGTATGTCTAACTGATAGGGATCTCTCCCCATTCAAAATCTCATTCTTTAAGAATTCTATTTCTCCATCTACTTCTTCTAAAGATTGGAAGAGGTCTAAGTCTTCTTCACTGCTTATATACTGACTAATGTCCTCTATGTCAGATTTTGTGATTGTGTTCATAAAGACACCATCAACTTTTTTGGAAGCTATCTCTACAACAGAGGCTTCCAGAGATAAATCCGGAAGAACGATTTTATTGATTAGATCTGATAAGCTAGTAATTGTATTCAAAGACTTAGTCATATCCAAACTTACAAAAACCCCAAGAGGATTAGAGAATGTCTCACCATCTATAGAATTTATGTAGAAGAATTTAGCTGAGGAGTTGTGATAAGCTAAAATTAGCTTCTCGATTTTACTTTTGAATTCATTTATCTCCATATTTTAGTAGTTATCTTGATGGAAATTCCTAACCCGCATTCTTCCAACAGAGTCCTCGTTGAAGCCTCTAGAGCTACCATAGTTAAAACCCCAAAGTACTTGACCTGGTTTAGCCCTTTCAGAAGCCCTAGCCCATTCATCCAGGTTATCCTCAAAGTCTGAAATCAAAACCAAAGTACTTCCCTCTCCACAGTTATCTATGAAATATTGAATTCCAGCGGCCATACACGTACCTCCATTAATTTCAATCTCTTCGATTTCGTCGTCTGGGTTAAGGTCTTTTCTATGTTCTGCCAAGGCAGTGTTCCAGGTAATGAGATCGTATTTCATCTTTCGACCACCCGTAATTTCCATCATTTTTAGACGAATGGAGTTTACACAACGGTCTACGAGCCTACTATCCATAGAACCTGAAATATCAATAAGGAAAACTATCTTTTCTTCATATTTATAGTCATAGCGGGTAGAGTTACTTGGATAAAGCATCTTTTCCATTCTCTCACAGCTCTTGAAGGTTCCACGTCTTTTATGCTTAAGGATATCTCGTTTAGATACAAGAGTAATAAATCTCCTCTTGAAATCCTCGAATACATCACTTAAAGCCATTTCAACTGGGTCTTCTCGGCTGACATCTCGAATGAAGAATTCTGAACCATTACCTCTACCGGGAGCACGGTCTTTGACAGCATAGTCGTTTTCTTGTCGTCTATTGTCTGCCTGTTGTCTCTCTGGTGATTTGTGGTCATGGATGTTACGAATTCCTGAGTTAGAAGGATGATGTTTCTGAGATTCAGTGTTATTCTCTGAATCTTCTCCACTATCATTATCGTTATCCTCGTCTTCGTCCTCCCCTTCTCCCTGTTTTCCCTTGTTCTTCCCTCTCATTTGACTTTGCTTCTTAACCCTTTCGTCCTGTTCTTGGGACTTAGGATCGTCATATTCGAGAGATTTATTGGCGCTATGTTTGTCCTTTTTATCTCCATCTTCTGGATTAGAGTTGGACTTATCTTTTTCACCACTACTACCCTGACCGTTGCTCTTACCTTGCTTATCTTTGGATTTCTTAGAGCTTCCGCCACTGGATTGACCTTGTTGATTATTATCATCTTGGTCATCTCCATCTTCTGGGCTTGCTTCTCCACCCTCAGAGAATCTCGTAGAATCAAGAAAGTTTTGAATCTGGTCTGCTATAGAATCACCAAGCATTTCTCGTACTTGGTCCATAGAAATTGACCCGGAATCGCTGGCATTTCCACCCATATTGATGGAAATTTGCAACTTAACAAACTCGGCCAGGTTCTCTACAATTAGATTGAGGTAAGCTGGATAGGTTAGCTTATTAGGAAATGGCTTACCCGTTCTATAATCCATGAAGAAGGATGGGTGAACGAATTTAGACCTTGCTGCCCTTGTTACGGGTGTATTCTTATCTTCGAAGCTAAGGTCATAAGTCGAAGAGAATATGATCTCTTCTTCCTCTGTTTTGATTTCACCATTGGCCTTCTTCTCGTTTATAACGGCCTGCTTTCTTTCTGCATATTCTTCCGGTAAACAACCAACAACATGCTTAAAATAAGCACGTTCTAAGAGAAGAATATCATCTCTTGTTAATATGGTAGAGTTTACCTGTAAGTCCATAGCAAGATTGTGAAGAGAGTGGTTAAGGTCCTTATTACTAACTACTTGCTGTACTAAGGCTTTTCCAAATTCTACTCCACAATTCTCGTTTATTCTTTCTGCTATTTCGTCTCCTCTTGTCTCAAGCAGTTTCCGCAAATTAGCATCCAACCCTTCATAATAGTCATCTAAGTGACCAAAATAGATATGCCCAAACTCATGAGCCTCTATTCTCAAATCAGCATCTGGGTCATTAAGACTAGATAGCCACATTTGATAGAAGGTTGTCCCATCCCCGGAGCTTATCTTTGAGACAGCTCCGAGTGTTAATGGGTCATCATTAGGAGATTGCGATGACTGCTTATCCAAGTGAGTTGAGGTGTTTCCTTTTATCAGAATATTATTACCTACACTAAGTAAGGTCTCATTATTACTAATAAAATCCCTCAAAACATTGTTTGAAGTAAGTGGCATTTCTCCTATGTTAGTTTGATTTATTCTTGCTTGCGTTATATTTATCAGTCCGCTTTGTAATCTCGTCTTTGAGAACAATCGGTTCACCATTCGTCAGAGAGAAGAGATATTTTTGGGCTGACTCCCTCAAGGCAACTTCTCCTTGAGTATTTCCCTTTTTAATCTCCTTATAAACCTCGCTCATACAATAAGCGTGGATAAGGGTATCAAGATCTTTCTTAGTTCGTTCGAATATGACTACACCTTCTTGATGGACAGCGTTAACCGCTGATGAGGAATAACCTCGACTTGTGCTGGAAAGGATATCAAAAGCGGCTAAGAACATATTAGCCTGTTGATTCCATTTCTCAACTAAGTCAATGATTGTTTCGGATTCATAATCACCTTCTGCTTTGCTCTTCATAAGGCTGGTATAACCTCTAGCGCAAGATGAGATATTCTTAGCAGTGAAAAGACAGAAATCTTTCAATACATTCTCACTAATAGGAATCTCAGAAGCTGCATACTTAGGTGACTTATTCAAATCAACCAAGCTCTTGGTTATAGAAACTATAGACTCCTGAGAGATATGACTCAGATCTTCACCGGCCTTTATTTTAATAGTTCCAAGTGAAATCATGTCCTTCTTATAGCTCCGGAGTATGTTTTCTAGATTAAGAAGAGTCTTATCACTCTGCTTGTCCAATTCGAGAGCTCCCTTTCGGATAGCTTCAAAGAACAAGTTACCTACCTGCTGTTGAGTAGGATTATATCTCCGTCCTTTGTCTGAGTCTGGGTAGTTGAATGAAATACCAACCAAACCATTTACCATATTCTGGAATAAATCTGAAGAAATTCCTTCAGTTCCATAGAGTGAATACATGGCGTGGGATATTTCCACCAAATAGCACAAGGTTCTGGGAGTAACAAAGCCATAAACAGGCTCTTCTTTCGAATCTGAGAATTGGTTCCTCAAGTTCTGGATATTCAAATCAATGGAAATACTTCCAGATTTAGATACCCTGGCTCTCTTTCGGATAAGGGGGATGATTGTATCCTTGATTTTTGTTTCAAAGATGCTCTTGATGAAATTATCATCAACTCCCTCCTTTTTGTTAGAGGTGAGAGCATCTTCCTCTCGTCTAAGGAACTCAATAAGTCTCGGACTCCAACTCTTTTCTCCAAATGAGAATTTATTCTGATCCTCTTCTCCATCTCCGTTATCGAACATGCTTTGTTGATAGCGAGAGAGAAACGTTTCCAAGTCTGACTCATCAATAGCAAGATTGACAATACAGAAACGATTCAAGAGAGGAGAAATCATGGATGATGAGCTGGATAAGTTTTGGGCATAGTTACCAGCTGCAATCACGAGACAGCCCTCTGGGAGCTTATTCTCTTTGCTTCCTACTATCCTATCAAATATGATATTCAAGAAAGATGCCTGAACAAGCTCTGGAGATGTAGTGATTTCATCCAAAAACAAGACAGTGTCAATACCTTTTTTATGGCGGTCCATAATTCTGACATACCAGTCAGGCTTATAGAGCTCCGTTTTTTTTTCTTCATCCGATACTACACGGAATCCGGAAACCTCCTCATTACTTACTTGGTTACCGTGGATACTCTCAATAGCCATACCATTTCGGTAAGCGTAGAGCTCAATGGATGTTGTTTTACCAACCCCAGGATTACCAAGAAGCAAAATAGGAACTTTAGAAACGCGGGATACTCCAACCGCCCTAAAAATGTTTTCGTTAGTTGTCATTTTCAGTTTTTAAATTTTTAGTTGTTATTATTAAAAGGTTCTTCACATACTTAAGGCTTTTGGGGGAAATCTAAGCTCTTATCTGGGATAGAAAAAAAAACCGGAAGAGGATTTCTCCCCTCCCAGTTTTATAAAGTTTGGATTCTTTTACTTAATCGTGAGTAGCTCTGAGATAAAAATCTCTAGCTGAACTCCACAAGAAACCAAGATAATAGATCCGTCATCTTGAATACAAATACCCGGGGCTCGTTTAGACCTCTTTTTCTTTTCATTCTCATCCGGCTGTGCCAGAGTCATGTTATAAAAATCAGTTTGAAGCTTGATTACTCCATGAGAGTCAAAATGACGGCGGTGAGCAACATCCATGAAATAGTCATAGATTTCTTGATTGAAGCCCTTAGATGTAGTTTTTACAAGAGCTACATACATCTTTTCTTCCAAAATTTCCATAAGAAGTAAGTGTGATTAAAAATTAGAAATTATTTAGTAATGATAGAGTCAACCAGAGCTGGGATTTCGCTTTCGGCTACCTTCTTCACATCTGGATCTTCTCTATCTAAGTTGTAGAGGTCAACATCTCGGGAAATAGTGAAATCTTCTTCTTTCCTTATTTTGTCTTCTCCTACGGCTTTTATTATTCTATATTTGATTACTCTTAGTTTGCCTTGACTAATTGGCATGTCTCCTTCAATTCTTCGGCAAGCTATGTATTTAACTAACTGTTTATCTGTAATCATTGAATCCATACTTCTTTATCATAGTATCCTTTATCCAGGGCATTTAAGAAGAACTTAACATCTTCTTCCGTGTGTGGCTTGTAATTCCAAGAATCTACACCAACATCAACTCCAAAAGGCTTAATCTTCTGCCTTCCATGAATATGTCCGAATAAGGCATATTTACAATCAGGTTTCTTTTCTAATATTTCTTTTGCTAAGCAAGGTTCATGAGCTAATACTACTTTATGAGAATCTTTTATCTGAACCACTTTAGACATGGGAAGGTCGGAAATTCCATCCTTTCTTTCATAATTTCCGGAAATAAGTATGATCTCTCCGTTTAGATAGTGGAGTGGGTTCATTTCATCTCTCATTTTCTTAGGATCATACCACTCTCCGATGTCCCCCAGGTGATAGACTATTCCATTTGGACTTACTACACTATTCCAGAGTTCTACCATTCTCCAGTCCATGTCTTCGACACTGAGGAAGGGACGTCTTGAAAGCTGTAGTGTTCTTTCAGCCCCAAAATGTGTGTCAGATACGAAGAACTTAGGCCTATCTTCTTCGTCTGTTATATCAAACTTAGATAACTCATAAGCCAGTTTATTAACGGCACTTCGAAGGGAAGAAGCCGGCTCAAAGCCATAGTCTTTACATTTCTTTTTCAAGTACTTACTACCAGCGAATAAGTCATCTATTCCTACGACAACCTTCTTACCTCTTGCCAAACATTCAGTAAGTTCAGACCTAGTCGTTTTTCCAAAGTCCTTCTCAATAAAGACACTTGGTGGTTTAGGTATGTAGAAAAAGACAATATCACAAAACCTTAGTCCAATTGTTTCCCAGTTAACCTGCTCATTCCATGCTTCTTCTTGGTCATCTTCCGGCCAGTCAAACCTCTGGGGATTTAGTAGGACTATGTCTTGATTAGGGAGAGTTTCTCTAATCATTTCAATAGCCTCATTTCTCCATAGTGTTTCTTTAGCCGCAGGACCAGCAAGGAATACATAAGGAATTTGCTTTCCTAATTTCTTTAGTTCAAAACTTTTAGGAGCATTTATTACTTTTATCATTCCTTAATTATTTTTTTTATTCAATATTTAGGAAATTAGAGGAATAAAACCCCATTTTGTGGTTATTAGAGCAAAGAAAATCCAGGAAAGATGACTAAACCTCTCCTGGACTATACTTAATTGCTTACTCCAATCTCTCTCAGCCAGTTTGGAACATTAAAAGACGGACAAGCCTTAGCAGCAAGTTGATTATGACCTACTATTTTAACAGTTGGGTTTTTAGATCGAAAATCTCTAACAAACTTAGCTAAAGCTTCTTTTTGTTGAGGTGTTCTAGTATCTTTTGGTGTTTTTCCATCTTTAGACACACCACCAACGTAAACTATATGACGACAAATAGAATTCATGTTTGCTACTCCGTTGGTGATCTCCCAGGGGTCTACAAAGCCATCTTCATTATTAGGAACCAATCTTTCAATAGTTCCATCTAGGTGAATCATGTCTGTATAACCAACCTGTTTCCAACCTCTTCCAGTAGGCTTAGGAGATAAATGCCACCTTCTAATGTCATTACTAGATACCGGCCTTCCCTCTGGGGTTGCTGTACAATGAATTACTAAATATTTTAGAGGCTTTTTCATAATTCAGTTTTTATCTTGTTTCTTGGTGGTCTCCTTGGCCTCGGACATCTCACTTTTAATTACTGCAGCTCTACTATTGGAGAATGCAGTGCCTGGTATGTTTTTCCAATATTCCTCTGTGTAAGTGCCGAGGCCTGGCCTTCGGTGAGGACAAGTCTCATCAAAGCAAATGTAGTATTGTTCCTTAGCCCTCCAAGCTTTTTCAACTTCTATGGCCAAGTCTTTCTCCACCTTCTCCCTTTTTAAATCCATAATAATAGATTCAAGTTCTAGTATTTTGGATTTCATATCTAGCTGCTCTCTTACTAGATCTTCTATTTTATTTGCCTGGTTATCTAATATAGTAGCATAGCTTTCTATTGTAGTAGAAGCAGAGTTAATAGCATCTCCCGTCTCTTTAAGCTTTTTCTGACGTCTGAAGTATATTCCTTGTATAATCTGGAATAAAACTCCTGATGTCAGAATTGTTAAGAGAACATTAATGTACCAAGGTATTTCTATAAATTCCATAATAGGCTTTAAATTGTAGATAATTGAAATATCAACATATTATTTCTGCTCCCCTTTCGGCAAATACACAGAGACCTTGCCGGTATCCGATTCAAGGATGTGACCGGATTAGACCCCGACACGCTAATAGTTGCCTGTGCGTTGTTCTGCAGGTAGCACATAAACCCTTCGGGCAATGAAGTCGGGAAGTTCATTGTTGCAGTTCTACCCGTTCCATTAAATTCCACCCAATTCATTTTATCTGTTACCGTAAAGGTGTTTGTCGAATGCTTTGAAGTCGGGACTACCAGACCATTGTATTGAATTGTCCAGGGTGCTTTTCCTGCTACCTGTCGTGCTGTTCCCCATAAAAACCCGGCCTCGCTTGACGAGATGCGTGCGTCAAATGCTGAAACATCTAATAATAACCACCTATAACCACCTGAATAGGAAATGGACTGAAATGTTATCGAAAGAGATTGATTACAGTCTATTTCGGACAAAGCGCGGAACTTGTTGAGTCCCGTGACGTTCTGATTAATTCTATATCCCCTGCAGCCGGAGAATCCGGGAGCTTGTGAGTCATATACAAAGTTGTTAAACGGCATACTCCCACTCGCCAAAACCCCCACTGTGTTTGGGCTTTTTGTTGTGTGTATGTAGATGCAATCATGGAATAAAGCGCAATAGTTCAACGGCTCAGCTAATCGCGCAATGGTTATTTGCCTGTCCACGAATTTCTCCGGGCATGGCAGGATAGTCGGCATGTCGGAAGAAGTCAATCTTATAGTACTGCACACCTTGCCTCTTTTCGCCATCGCCTGTTGCTCTATCTCTCCCATCACTTGTATATATTGTTGTGTATTGGATATGAGAATAGAGGGCACTTCCACACCGAAGTTTTGTGTTAACTCCGTAATGGATTGTGTATGCTCGGCGATAGACTGTCCGTGCTGACCTATCTGATTCGTATGCTGGTTTATCTGGGTAGTGTGTGAAGAGATGCTTTGGTCATGGGCGTTTAAGGTGTTGCCATGTTGATTGATTTGAGTAGTGTGCTGACCGAGGGTGATATTATGTGCACTTACGCTGCCCTGAAGCTGACCTATAGAAGCATGATCTCCCTCCAACATAGCCAATTGCTCAGGGCTAAACTCGCCCGTGTCTCCCTTCAAATTAACGGGATCTAACTCATCTACCTTCAATGACGTACCTTGCCATTGCACCTTCGGTCTCAAGTTAGATTTAGAAGGCATAAAGATAAGAGGCGGATTGTCCAGCTTACCCTCATACAGACACACCCAATCTACAGACAGAGACCCAAAGTCGCCGCCATTTCCCGAGGCCGAGATAGCATATAGTCTAAGACTATCAATCGAAATACCCCAACGCAGATTCTGGTAAAAAACAGATACGTTCTCCCCCTCGTCTAAGGCTCCTGATGAAAACTGGCCGTCAAAGTATGTAAGTATCTTACAAGCAGGTGTTTTCTTCGTGAATTTATATTTTATCACCATGGTGAAGAACTGGTCTACACCGGCAGTCCCGACGAGCGTTTTGTCCAGATCCCACTTAGCGATCATGTAGGGTGTACTATTATTCCCCACAACTGAAACAGGAACACTCTCTTTTACGAGATTTATTTGAGATGAGGAGCCATCTTTTCCTCGGTCGGCTTCTGCTTCGATTCTCGTGTAAGAATCAAGAGCTTCTATATACTTCTTGTGAGGCTTTCCGTTGGTTGAAGCCTCCCCGATGAGATTTAGATATTGCTCATCGGTTTGATTGCTTCCCGATATAAAGCTATTACATGCATTCCTTAAAGCCTCTTCAGCGCCTTTATAGTTTGTAAATACATCGAGGAACTGAGCCGCAAGAGGTCTCGGACAGATAGGACTTATCTTTAAGTACCTGGCCTCTATTTCCTTTCTTTTCTTTGTGATATTATCAAGAAGTGATGAAGCTTTAGCCGAGTTTTTTGTAACAACTGAGGAGGATAGTATATTAAGGTTCACCTTTTCTTCTACATCCTCAGGAGCAGGAGACCATGCTGTAGCTACATTTCCGACTTCTATCTTTATATCCTCCCAAGTAGTTGTATAATCTTGGGTGTCTTGCCATCCATCTGAGGAATAGAAAAGCACCCCGGTTACCGGGTCTGAAAGTACTATTGTTTGTGACTGTTGTTTGTCGGATTTGTCGAAGAAAAATGACTCATGGTATCCATCCGGCTTTCTAAATAGCACACGCAACTTCCCATTAAAATCGGATGTTATCCTCCCAACTGAAACAGTTACTGTAGTCCCTGCCTTTATAGTCTCAGAGGGTTTAAGTTCCACGAATTTCCTTGGAACTACAACCCTCTTACTCTTCTTCAGGAGGTTTACTCCACCGACAGAAATATCACTAAGAGTTATAAAGTTAGGATTCTTCCAGTGGGCCCAATTAAAAGAATTAGAGTCTGTGGTTGCTGAAACTCTCGAACCTTCTTTCCAAACCTTTCCTTCAACAGAATAGTCTTTTTCAAGAGTCCAGAAATCACCCTTTTTATAGGAAGTAGGCTGTGATGTATAATTAGTTACTTTACTAATTGCTGTTGTCCATGCGTTGTTAGATAAGTAACTTTGCGCTTTTCCCACTGCATTTGTGTATAGCAGTAGTTTATTATCACAGTCTTTTACTTTTTGTCTGGTATCTGCAGCATACCAGCTGTTATTTTGTAGATGATTCCTTAGATCACTAAGTGCTCCTTTTATTCCAGCCTTTGCAGAGCTCATCTCTTGGGCAATTGTTGTACTTACAGGAGGTTGGTTATTTATTAGGGAGTTTTCTTGCTTTTCTAAGGATTCAATGCTGGTAATTAGTCTAGTAATATAATGTCCGTAGGTGGACGTTTCTTTGGAAATTTGAATCGGCTTTGCTCTACTAACTGTAATAACATCTACTCCATTACTCCAAGTCAACGTACACCCTATTACTGCCCCGGACTTTGAGGGGTTGAGGTAATTCCCTACATTTGTAATTTCAACTTTTGTTTTTCCATTCCACTCCGGAATTGGTGTTTTAGTTGTTAGATTACTTCCATCCGGAGCTATGATAAACTTAAAGTCATCCGGAAGTTCTGCTTTCCACCAAGAAATCGTGTAGGAAATACCAACAAACCCCTCTATCACAGCAAACAAAGCAAACTCAGAGGGATTCCAGATGCCTATTGGGTCTGAGCTGTCTGGGCTAAATTTTTCAGAAAATGCAATATAACCAGGCCCCTCTATTTTTAGAGTTTTAGGAAGCGGGGCCCTCCTCAGTGAAACTCTTGTGCTTAATGCTGCCATGATGTTTGTTTTCTACTGCTTTTAACCTATTATTAGTGTAACATCCGGGCCGTCAGGACTACCCTCAAAGAGACTATCGGTTGCCCAAGTTACAGATCGTTTATTTACACCGGATTGAGATAAGGCACCTATAGGAACAAGCTCTTGATTTGCCCCAGGATTCTTTAATACTCCCCAGCTCCATGTCTTTGTCGAAAATTTAGAAGAAATGTCTGTTCCGTTTTGCATAACTTTTACAGACAGAGTTAAATTAATTCCCGGACCTACATCTACACTACCCATTGGCATAGAGGAACTTAGTTGTAGGGAAATTGGGTCTTCTACGTCAATCAGCGGTTGATAAGAATAGCTGACATACTGCCCGCCTACTTTCGCACGGAGAGCCAATACAGCACCATTTCCTAAGATAGCCTCATCATATACAGTAATTTGATTGTTTGAGGGATCTATTTCAATCTCTCCGGGCTTTGCCACAATCTTCTGGAATGCATCTACAACATCAGATCCTTCAGTATCTTGAGGAGATCCGCTTGGAACAGCCCAGCCCCACTCAAAAGTAACTCCGGAATTAACAGCTACACCGCCATACCTAAGCTCGGGAGTAAATCGAAGTTTAGAGATGTTATTTGTAAACATAGATCCATCTAATGATATAATATTAGCATCATACACATTAGACGCAACTAAATATCTTGAAGTAGAAACAGTAGCTTGTAGGGTTATGTCAACTCCTCCTTTAGTAACAACTCCGACAAATTTTATTGTTCTGTCATCTTTAATAGTTCCAAAACACTCTCGCTTTAGCTTTAACATAACATTGCCTGAAAAACCCCCACCCGGGATCAGCTCAAACACTTGTCCTGCTGTTAAACCACCTCCAATAGTACCAGTAGTATTAATGGCAGTTCCTGCCGTATTTGTAATCTTATGAGAGTCAATCCACCACTCTATTTTCTTAAATGTTGTAATAGGAGCACTGTTCTCTGATACATAAGCTTCTGGCCACAGACGAGGAGCCGTGCTGGGGTTTGTCCAAAGAGATCCGTCTACAACATTTCCAGCTTCATTTACTCCTACGTTTAGATTAGTTCCACCGATAATACGACAGCGTGTAGTGTCTCCGGTTTCTCGTCTACGAAGACTCCAATTACCTTTAATTATTGCCATTATTGTAATTCTCCACTATTTATTAAATTAAGAGCATCTGTTTGGGCTATTTCAACTGCTTTTAATGCTGAGGTGTCATAGCCATCCATTTCGCTTTCTCGAATTAAGACCATCTTAGAGGAAACTCTATGATTATCTCCGTCTTTGTAGATACCTAGGCCTAAAGCAGCCTTCTTATCTACTAAAAAGTATTTCAAAATAGGCATAATAAATAGTATTATGGAGTATATTTTGATTGTATCGTTAAGTCAAAGTTAGTTGTCTTTACTACTGCTTTAGTAGAAGACGCTGGGTCTACAGTGCTACCTGCCGGCCAAGTAACATCAAACATCTTAGCCGTTTCTTCCGGAGTTAGCATATCTTTCCCTACTTTGCAAAATATAGATGATTTAAACTCAGTGCTGCTCTCTGAAATCCAATTAAACAACTTCAAGGCTTCTCCATCGTACGTAGGACTTCCACTCGTTACAATAGTTTCTTCTCCTTGACCGTCTACCTTAAGAACCAGTTCATAGGGAACTGTTTGAACAGCCAACGTAAAGTCCCGAGTATAGGTTCTTTCTGAGGGCCATACAGCAGGTATTTGAACTGGTCCTCCTGCTGCTTCTAAGGTTTCTTTGCGAATATCAAGAGCTTTACAGCGATATTTTTTTAACGTCTTTATAGATCCCGCCTGAATTGTGAGGGATTTATCTGTCTTTCCGTTGAGTTTTGTTTCATTTCCTGTTGCACCTAAAGAATACCACTGATAAGCTGCTGGGCATGTGCTCCCGTCTATAAACAGCTCCATTTCCATTATTGGATCGGCTGGAATTGCTTTGGATGGAAAAATTACACCCTGACCTCTTGGGTATCTTGTTACCACTTGAACACGGGCATCAGAAACTTTATTAACCTTAACGTCTACAGTACCAGAGTGAGTTACTGTTCTTGCTATACCAGTCCCCGTATCTGTATGAATAAATTTAAAGTCAAATCTTAGTTTAAATCCGGAATTGTAGTTTTTCTTTATCGTAAGTGCACCTCTTGAGTCTGTATTTGAGGTATCTACTACTATATTACCTCCAGTAGCTGTAGTGAGAATATTAATATCGTTTCCTTCAGGAGATCCCTTTTCTATTACCCAAGACATGTTGGAAGTAGCTACATCCTTATTGTGAACAGTTCCCGTAACAAGACCTTCCGGGTCAGTAATTGTTATAATGGGAATGATTTTTACAGGAGTTAATATCCAATTAGGGGCATGCTCTCCACTAACAGAATTTATCGACTGTGTAGGGTATCCTCCCTGAAAGGAAAAGGACAAAGAGGCAGAAAGCGGCTTGAGTCTTCTAGTTCCCTTCCCTGAAATTGTTATAGCCATGTTGTTGTATTAATTAGTAACATCTATTTCATAAACCCCACCGATAATTGTCTTATCAGGCATTTTAGCGGAACAGGTGAAAATACATTGCGAGGATTGTAGAGGAATATCAGTCCCAACTATCGCCTCAAGCTCTCTGTTATTAAAGTGCTTGTGCTCCTCATTCCAGAGACTGTCAGCAATTATATGATCCTGAGTTTCTCCGGTTTTTCTAGTCCAAGTCCACACAAGTACCTCACCGGTTTTATCGACCAATCCAGCAGGCCCCATCACTACGTAGGCTTTTAGTTTTGTTTTCCAGCCCACATCCCCAAACTCATCTCCATTTGTTGATTCAATAACACACCTAATATTTGCAGAACCAAATAGGGTTTTGAATAGCTGATTTAAGCCATAAACCTTACCACCAATGTAAATGTCCCCAAAATAGTGTGTAACATTTGTGGGATTACCTGGACTTCCTGTTACCGTTTCTGGTAGCCCAATCATAGAGCCGGACTGCCCAGCAATCATATTCTGAGACCAATTCCAGTCGTCCACTCCAATCATAACTCTATGATATGTTGGAGTTTCATATCTAAAAGACTGTCTGTTTAAGTAAATGTCGTTTCCCCTACCTGCAAAAACCAATCCTGGCTTGGGGTGTTCCGTTGTTCCCGGCCTTAGAGAATAGATTACAGTTTTTTCAGCTTCGTTTACTGAAACTACTCTAAAGTATATAGTAGTAAAGCCCTTAAAAGAAAAAACACCCATTCCATTATCTTCATCTGAGAGAGATCCTGTCGATCCGGTATAGTAAACTCCCATACAAAGATCTCCTTCTTTCACATGAATAGACTCTTCTTCTAAACACTTCAGAGTTAGGGTATTAGTTAACTCATTTACTTTATCTACAACTCCAGAACAGGTAGAGTAAAACTCCAACCCCGGCCAAACCCGAACTCTATTGTAACTTTCGTTTGTTGTAATGGATCCCTTAACCTCTAAATCTCCTGATATTTCTACGTTTTTGCTAATTTTTACTTTATTAGCTTCAAATTGTAGAGTACCTATGAGATTTGAAAGCATTGTTTGTTGTTCTGGAGTAAGCCCGGTTCCAGAGCTACCCCCAGATGAACCACCTGGAGTTCCAACAGCACCACTAGCTATCCATTCACCTTGAGAAGAGACAATATAAATGGGAGCAGGGAGAGAATCACCAACTAAAGCCCAGTCTCCAAGTTTTGGGTTGGGATGAGCTTCTTTAAGCTTTTCTTCCGTTGGATACATACCCTTAAAGGTATCTCCCCCAATAGCAGCCTTTAGTTCTTCTATTATTTGAGTTAGTTTCTCAAACTGCTCTTTATTTTCAAGATTTCTTGGCTTAAATTTTCCAGTCTCGGGGCTACTATAAGAACTGGAATACTCATACCAAGATTTATCACTAAGTAAGAATACTTCAAAACCTTCAGGAACTGGTATTGTCCAGCTTTTTAAGTCAGCCTTTGTTTTTGCTAAGCCCTGTCTCTCATCTAAGAACCTTTTAGCATGGTAAGAAAAGGCTGAGCCAATTGATATAGCCATCTTTATTTCTTAAATGAGTAGATTTGTTTAAAGTCCACAATACTTACTTCATCCTCTTTAACATAGGTTTTGTACATTACTCCATCTATGTTTGTTGCTGAGGAATTTTCTACATAACTGCCTATATAATTAAATCCATTATCGTCCAATACCTTACTGAGTTTTCCTAGTGAATTTGGAAACGATATGGCCAATCTTTGTAGAACAAGTGTATTAGTAAAGGAAATCTCTCCGGAGTGATAGACTTTCTTTTGGGATAGGAGTTTAATAGCTGAATCTGTTACAACCCAAGAGCTACTAACAGCACCACAATAAACGTACCTTCCAAAATTGGCTGTTATTGTGATCTGGGTTATAAACTTTCCGTTAATTTTAGCAGATAACCTCCATGAAGTCGTATCGGAGATAGAAGGAATTAAATATTCTCCAAGCGGATCTAAAGAAATAGGAACCCCATCCAGTTCAAAAGAGGCAGTCGAAGTTATATCAACAGCACCTTTTGTTAGTTTAGGTTTAATAGAGATATCTCTAGGGACTCCAACCACTAAACTGCTACTATCAATCGGACAAGATAGACTATATTGGTCTACTATAGGTCCCCCTCCTTGACTTAATGAGTTTATTTTCTCATTAAGTTCTTTAATCTTAAGATCTATGTCTGATATAGAATAGAAATCATCTTCTCTCCTTAGATTCCCGTCTTTTAAGTACCAAATGTAATTGTCTTCTATCGACAGGAATATATAATTCTCTCCAAATGGAATTGGTTCTATTTGCCTAACTCCATTTATTTCAAATACCTTGTTGACTTCTTTAGTATCCGGATCTTGATATATGTAAATCTCCCCATGAACCAAAGAAGATACATCTGCAAGAGAGAATACAACATTTCTTACTATGAAATACTCCCCCAGAGAAATAACTCTATAACAGTCTCTCCCTCGTCCATTCTTTATACCGAGAACAAAAACGGCATTTATTTTTGTATGAGCAGCATCTTCAAAATACCTAACTAAAACAGGCTGGCCTACGAAATGATCTACGTCACTGTCCAGTCTTATAATTGCTACAGGTCGGGAGTCCTCAATATAACTGCTCCGAAGTATTTGAAGTTTTGTATAGGTTTTTGCCATATGCTATTTGATTTTTTTTTTACCCTCAGGGAGAGCAAGTATGATTTTTACCTACTCTCCTCTGAAGATAAGGGAATTTGTTAGTTTTCCCTGGAATTTGTGGGATAGTCTTTTAGTAAGATCTTACAAAACGGAAGCTTTCAATCACAGAATCACTCCAGCGAATGTCAATTCGATGGTCTCCTGAAGCAAAAGAAAACTTCACGGGATTTGCCAAGATACCTAAGTCATAACTATTTCCGTCAATTTCTACAATAGCCTGAGGAAACTCAGTCTTTAGATTAGCATTTGGAGTAATAGTTACTGAAACCTCTCCCCAGTCCTTAAATTCATATCGGCCGTCTGAAACCAACTCTCCAGAAGCGGCAGGGGCTAAAACCACAGTACTCTTATCACTAGGGCGGGGATGAGCATAAATAAGCTTATCACTAATCCGACCGAAATAAGTGTTAATAGAGTTAATGGTTTGGTAATAGCCACCAGGAGCCGTACAACCAAGGACACTCATTAAGTCTTTCATCATTTGTAATAAAGTTTAGAATTAAATTTAACTCTTATTTACCTTCACCACTTCCCTTGGATGAATTCTTCAAGAAGTTGAAGGTATACTTAAAGTCTGTTATATATGAGTTTATTTCCGGATGAAGAACTTTCAAGCTTGCATCAACCTTAAAACCAACAGTAGTAGAAACAAATTCATTCTTAACATTATACTTATTTTCCAAAAACGGGAAGTAATTGCTAGGAATATGACTCTCCGATTGAACAATTACAGTGCTATTTTGTGAAAAAACATCCGATAAGTTAGTTCCAGGAGCGGCATTTACAAGAGTCCAGTTGGTCTTGTCGTTTTCTAGTAGAACATTAGTAGTTTTGTTAATCTGGATTGCGTTAGACTGTCCGTTTGGTCCGGTAAATTCATAGCAAAGAACACCAATGCTGAAAATATGTCTCCTATCTAAGTCAGTTCCACTATTTTCAGGTGGAGATACAACAGGGTCGTGTTCAGAACCAAGGCTTCCGTTGTTGTATATGAGCATGTTGGACTGTCTATGGATTAAATATAGACTAGTTACTCCCTGCTTTATCTGCCAAGTACAGTTCCTTATATAAACGAATTTGTTTGTATCTGCATTTTTATAGCCAATGCTTAAATACTTAGTCCCATTTATCACAGAAGCTCCTTTATTGGCTGGTATTCTTACTGTTACCTTATAGTTATCTAGACCTGGAGATGTTCCTGCACCAGTATTTGTAAACACTGACTCTACTTCAATGGGGTTATTGTCAGCTACTGAATTTCCCAATACAACTCTTAGTTTATCCTCTGGTATGTTTGTCTCTAAGTTCTCAGTTAATATTCCTATTTTACTAAGACCTTTTATGATACAAGAACCTGATGAGTGAAAAGGAATTCTTCCTCCGTGCGGTATATCCCCGGGATTAATCGTATAAACGACTCCCCCGTGATTAATAACCAAAATAAAACTACTATCTCCACTAGAAACTAAGAACTTTCGAATGATGGGCTCGGATCCGGTATTTCTTGGAAATCTTATTCTGACGTTAGTACTAGTTAGGTTAGAAGACTCTGATAGTACAATAACCTCTGAACCGGTAGTATTTCCAATTGGCGTAAAGTCTTCGACTCTAACAGACCTTCCTATTGATGCAGGATTTATATCAGGTAGATAATAATTTCCTATCATCAAGTCAACAAAGTCAGCTCCAGCATCTACATTTTTTGTTACTTTATTTTGAGTATAAATAGAAGAATCTCCAATAAACAAAACTGTAGTAGACAGATCGCTATACACAATACCATTTCTAAAACCAGACTGTGTAATAGGATAAGTACTTGTCCAAACGGAAGATCCAGAATTTGTCACTAAGACAGAAAACCCCTTAGAAGTATCTTCTGTTGCAAAATTCCTCCATAGATTCAAGTTAGTTTCGTTGAGCGGATCTCTATCTAAGAATCTTGGTTTCCAGGTTGAAGTGAAAGACCAAGCACTTTGATTTAGATAGTTAGTCGGCCCTTCAGTTGCATGTATGTTTATAACACTAAACTTATCCCCTGGAGATTTTCCATAGATTGAATAAGTCCTGTGCTCCCCTTGTCCAGAAATCTTGCTAAAAGATCCTAAGGTGTAGTAGCTATGATTTGTTCCTAATAAGTTTACATCAATGTTTATTTCAGAAACGCCTGCTATTTCGTCTATCTCGTCTTGTGAAAGTGCTTCTCCGTGATAATTCTGTCTACCGAAGAACCCATCCATTCCATTTATCCTTGACCAAATCTTAATTTTTCCTATCTTAAGTGTCTCAGCTGGGTAGATTTTCCCCTTATAGGTTATCGTAAGTGTATATCTATAAGGTCTTGGTTTGCTAAAAATACTTTGGGATGAGCTTATTCCTCCTAAGTTTGAGCCGTGGGAAAGTGCAGAAGTAGAAGAACTAAGACCACCAAGGCTACTAACGCCATTAGATCCCAAAGAGGAAAGACCTTTAGCTCTTGAGTTTGCTTGGAAACCCTGGCCCAAAGAAGAGAGGTCAGGCTTCTTCACTACCCGATATTCAAAAGGACTACCCGGATCTATAGAGGCTACATATTGCAAGTTATCATACATAGAGGAGAACTCCAATACATATTTCCCATTTCCCTTCTTAGTGAGAAATACCTGAGAGTCATTGGGATTGTCTAACAGCACTTCAACAGGAACCCCCAACTGATAGATCCAGTAGTGTAGCCTCTTATCCGTAGTTAGGTTGTTACCACTATCTAAGATAGGATTATCCACGCTAATATCACTCAGCATATCAGAGGTTAGTGAATTATTTGTAACATTAATTTCACCAACCAAAACGACTGGAAATCTACCAGTAGCAACTCCATTTACTCTATAAGTAGTCTCATGGTCTACATATCCAATGGAATTTCCCTCAGTAAGTGATAGATTTACTTTATTATCTACTACTTCTATGGGAAGGGTTTGTTTCCTTGTTTTTACCTTAGAAGACACCTTTCCTTCATATCTCAGGATATTCTTAAATCCAGTTGGGCTATCAAATGCCGGTTTAGTAAAGACATTTATTCGATTGGGATCTAGTTTTCTAAAATTAGGACTTACTGAAGTGTCTTGACCAACAAAGATTTCTAAATATTCTTGCTGTGCTGATAAGCTAAATGGAGAACTACTGCTGCTAATTGATGGATCAACAGAAACCAATTTAATCTTGCCCAAAGCCTGCAGCATAAAAAATTCAGAAGACTCGGCTAAATCAAAGTGGGTTAGTAGAGTTCTTACATAAATAGTCACTGTCTGCTGGGATTCTGTAATATTAGGAAAGATTATTTCTTCTAGCGTCTCTTTCGTGCTTGGTTTATACAGGGCAAATCTTTTCTCTACTCCGTCATTGACAACGATTGCTTTAAAGGAGGCATTTGTTGTAATATGAACGGGATAGATACCGTACTCTTGCAGGATTAATAAATTATCCGGAAGATTAGTTCCTATATTTACTGGATGTGGTTTAAGAAATGTCTCTAATACTACAATCGGGTGGTTAATGACATCTCTCCAATTAGTAGGATTAATAAGACTTGTATTTTCTTCACTAAGTCTAACAAATACAGTACTGCTTAAGGGAACTTCTTGACCAAGTGGGTTTATCTCTGCAGTACTTATTTTAACAGATGCAGGACCGGTAGACCAAGTAGAGCTATCCATTCCTAATAAATCTCCTACTGCCGGAACTATGTTTACAGTACTTTTGGGGTTTCCAGCCTTCCACTTGTTCAAGTTTTCTAGTTCATCTCCAGAGGCTACATATAAGTCCGTTGATTCTGTTAGGCTGTTTGGTAAGAGAATCTTAGAAACATTAACAATCTCTGAGTTGCTATTCTTTGTCTTAACTGAAAACTTCTTCTTTATTAGCTTTGATTGAACACAGTAAAAATCCTCATAAACTCTACCAACAGCTATAGAAAATTTCAGTAATTTAGATACTCCATTTACAATCGGATTCCATTGAGTTAGTGATCTGTTTTCTTGTTTGGTAGTAATCTTTACCTCAATAAGTTTTTTCTCTTTTAGTTTATCCGTATCAACTTTGATTGAAAAGTAATCAAGTCCGTTCTCCTCTGCAGAAATTGAAATTCGTCCTAAAATGTTTTCATCTGTATAGGATATTAGGAAAGTTTTTTCTTCGTCCTTTCTATGAGAAAATAAGTAAACTGGTAGATTAGTTGGGCCTCCAATATCTTCAGAAAAGGGAGTCATTGTGTGAAGTGTCCACAACAAATCCCCAACTCCCTGCCTCAAAATTACTTTATTAGACTTCAAATCAATAACCTTATCTTCAAAAAGGTCATATGTTTTGAGTTTTACCTGAAGCTTTGCCCAGCTTATTCTGTTTGGTATATTGTTTTTAGAATATTTTATCCTTCTTCCTGTTTCCTTTATTGTAATTCCCATTTCTCCAAAACCAGGCTCAACAATAGTTTGGATTTCTGGAAAATCAAATAAACTAGTAGTGCCTGAGTTTAGTGGAATTATGGAGTTTTCAAGAACTCTATAATCTGTGTAATTAATATCCCCCCAATACTGAAGAACACCCCCATCAGTCTCCAAAGTGTCATCTATCCACTTATCTCCCTCTAATCTAGACCCAGCAGTCCGAAGAGTAATAGAATTTACTCTTCTATACACGAATTCTGTATCAACCTGTCCACCTAAAGAAGATAAGTGTGGTTTATTAAAAGATCTACTATGCTCAGAAAGACTGTTGAGATAGAAATCTAAAAAAGATTTCTTTGAAACTAAACTACTCTCTTCTCCTGCTAAATAGAAATTAATCCCAGAAGTAATACCACTTCCCTCTAAAAACTCAGTGTCTTCAAAAAGAGGGCCAAAGATGGGTGTTTTCTGATTGGGTATCTCGATTAGATATAGTGTTCTCTCTGTGTGTATCCCAATAGATCCAAGTACATAATCGTTCCCCGGTGTGTGTGAAGAAACTTCTGGGTTTATTATCATAAAACCTAGTTTTTCTTCCTCACCTGGACATCTATAGTAACAGTAAAGTATAGAGTAGTTAACAGCAGCAATGTTTATCTTCTTTTCTTCACTATTACAGAAAATGCTAAGTCTGATTTGGCCGTCATTATCAGAAATAATCTGAAATGGAAGGCCGGTCAGTAAATCTAAATCTCCGCCAACGTAAGAATCTTGGAATAGAAGATTTAAGTCGTTTACGGGGGTGTGGTAAGTACCTAAAGACTGCTTTGTTATCTCTATAGATTTTCCCAAAGAAGAAACATCTTTCTTAAAGGAACTGCTAAAAACTACTCTCACCTTAAATCACTTTTATTGTTTTTGTGTCTTTGTCAAATAATATCAAAATCCCATCAACAGAGCTTACTATTTCTTCAGACCTAAGCAAACCACTATCTAATAGAGATTTTCTCCTAAACTCAGAGAAGTAGGTCTTGTAAATGGGGGTAGAAAAATCAACTTTCTTTATGTGTCCTTGCCGAAATCCGGATAAATACTTATCCCAGTCTTTAGGACAGTGGAAAATTCCCACCTCTTCATTATACTCTAAAGGAACTTTGTAAATCTCCATTCTCGCTTTCTCGGTAATCCACTCACCAGGCCCTTTGTATATCGTAAAATAATCTTCCCGGTCTTTTACTCCCTTTACTGCAAGCACTTTGGAGTTTATTGGAATAATCTCCTCATCAGATCTAACAACAACGGTCATCCCCACTGAAGAATAAACTGTTATGTTTTCTATGTCAGACCTTAGCTTTGGAATTACAAACCAACTCCCATACCTTTTTGATGGAGTTATTGAGTTTGTAGTGGAGTATGTAGATAAGTTTAGGTGAATAGAAGACATTTCTGGAAGAACATCCGGCATGTTGTCATAACTAACAAAGGTTGGTATGGGTATTAGACTATTTACAGACCAAAAATCCAACAAACCGCTCTTGTTTGTTCCAAAATCAACTACCTTTTTCGTTTCTATGTTTATTATCTTCTTTTCTCCAGTCTCCGTATTTTCAACTGTGGAATACTTCCCCACAACGTTAGTAAGAATTTCCTTTTCCCTAAGAGGAATTGTATCAAATCCAAGTCCTGTCTTTAGATAGCTCAGGGGTTTACTAAATCTATTCTTCTTTGTCAGAGAGTAGATACTATACTTTCCGGATTTTTCATTCCAAGAAAATATAGCCAAATCCCTTTCAAAATACCCAGCCCTAAACCTATCTAAGCCTACAGAAAGAACATCAAAATCAATGGAAGTGTTTAATCTTATGTTAGAAAGGGTTGATAGTGAGCTTGTTATGTAACCATGTCTTGTTACAATACCCTTTTTATTCTCTCCATACAAAACAGCACCTATGTTTGTAGTGTATTGAGGACCTATTGATATTAATTTACTAACCTCTCTCCCTATTTTAGAAGCTGTAGGATAGTTATAGGGTTTATCACCTTCCCAGCGGTTGATAGAAGTAGAGTTATTTTTAAGAATAGATAGGGAGTTCGAGATTATAACTTTAAGATTATCACTAACCTCTATACTAAACACTAGCTTTATCTCAATACTCTCCCCAGGGCCTCCATGAAGCGTTAAAAACTTTGTATAGCCTACTGGAGTATAGTCTGTATTACTTAAGTAAACTATTAAATCAAAGTCTGTTAGTTCATAAGCAGTGGGTGTCTCAGTAAAAGTAAATAGGAAGCTGTCTGTAGTAGGGTTTCTATCTACTTCTATTGTTTTTCCCTCGTTTTTTAGCTTCTTATATATGGACTCAAGGCTATTTAAGGTAATGTCCTTTATCTCAGGAGAAACAGAAGAACTACAAAGGGCTATCCTCTTGCAGTTATAGATGTTCCCTACAACACCTAAGAAATTGGTACTATAACCTAAAAAATTAGCCAAGGTCGCCATAAGTAACTGTACAACAATAGATTATACACTCATCTATGTCATTTCCAGGGTGCAATCTTACTACCCCATTAACATATTCAAGTGTTAAGTTTGAATCAATTTCCTCTACAAAATCACTAAAGGAGATTTTTAAGTTTTCAGAAGAACCTATACAGCGAAATCCCTCAAACGATGTGTGTTTGTTAAAAACCTCACCACCCTTGGAATATTTCATAGATATGTCTATTTTTCCAGAGGAACCTTCTTTTAGGTTGCTGAAGAAAACAGGATTTATATCTACTATACTTGTGTAGCTATCCTCTCCATTAATCAGACTAACTACGGACGTCTGTGTTAAAAATTCTATAGAGCTCTCCGTTGAACTATATAGATATATCTCTGAGCTACTCATAGTGGATAAAACCTCTTTATAATTTTCTTGAAATTCTTTTATTTTCTTTTTGGGTATTTCTGAGGTACTAACACATGCCATTTTTGTCCCGGTAGGTGTGTTGGTATGAATAGGCATGTTATTCGCTTTTACTTCTCCCAACCAAGTAAAATATGTATCAACTAAGTTTTGTCCTCTCTCATCTTGTTGGCCTTCTCCGTTTCTCAGGGGATATGCAGCTACAAACTTTCTCTCCGGGTTATTCCAAACTCTTTCTTTTAGTCTGGCAGCTAACTCAGAGCAAGTAATTCTACGAAAATTAGACTCAGAGCAGGTAATTCCAACTTCTCCCTCTTTCCCAAATGAATATTCCTCTAATTGAGCTAAGATAGATTCCTCTCCGTTGTCTATAATACCAACCTTTCTTCCACTGCCTCTCAGCGGTGTGCTATTTGGAATAGTTAAGGAATTCATAAGCATCAACTCTTAAAGAATTTTCTATAATATATATTAACAATCCTTGCTCCGGAAACACCCTGAACAGAGAGAGTAGCCCCCCTTAGTGAAGCATTGTTAATAAACAAACTCCCAGAAGAACTATCAGAGAATTTATAGTTATTTATAACACCAACTGTAGAAGTTGGATTGGGGATAGAATCAAAGAGGTCTATAGTAAGGGTATGATTCTTGAAAATACCCGAACCGACAGGCTCCTGAACAATCACAGTAATTAAAAACTGAGAGTATCTATTTCCTAGATTAGAGGCACCTACTAAATCAATATATCCATCTGAATTTGGATAACTTGATTGTAAAGTAACTGAAGCGGTTCCTTTTGGGAATTTAACATTCCTAAATCCAAAGTCCTTATCCAACCCGAGTTTATACTTTTCAAGGTCAGTTAGTTTTCCCAAATAGTAGTTCTTAACATAATCGACTTGGTTTTTGAAGTCTATATCTAAAAAACTGCTCTTCCAGGTTGATATAATCTCAAAACTCAATCCATAGGCATGTCTAAACAAGACTACGCCATTTATGTGGTCTATGAGTTCCTGGATTCTTACTTTCCTACTACCATTAGTCCTATCTGTATAAGTATACTGCCTTAGTACAATCGAAGACCTATCAACTTCATTATAGGCTGGTGAGGGGGGTATTTTAGAAATAAATCTATCTATCTCTGGAAGATTTCTATCAACAAGAATACAGGCATTATTTATTTCAGATTTAATTAGGCCTGTTAAAATGTTAGTAGAATTATACTCATTTACTAAAGACTCTAACTCTCCAGTGGCCGAAACACCACTCTCATTGTCTCCATTAAGTACTATAAATTCCTTGATTATTCCCTTATCTGATAGGCCATATAGATAATTAGACAGGACTTTTGACAATACCTGAGAGGTTATGTATTTATCCTTAGCAGAACTATCGTTGTTAGAAACATACTCTAGATATTCTTCCAAAGATGCTATTTTATCTCCTAAATATGGCTTAAAGAACTCAGGGTTGTTTTCTGGGTCTTTTCCGGAAACTCTGCTCTTTGCTATGTAAATACCGCTTCCGAAAATAACAAAATCCCCCTTCTCGTACTCAGCAGTATCTAAATAAGACCAAATTCCTTGTATATTTTTTCCGTTTACTATCATTTTATGCTAACTACTAAAGAGTTTCTATGGTTAGTGTAGAATCTACAAGAATTTTACTAACCCTTACTTTATAGATTCCAGAAACATTATCCTTTGTTACTTTAATTTCTCTTCCACTAGAAAGAGATGCACTTAAAACAGCTGGGGATAGTATTGTTTCACCTAATCCTTTTTCAGCCCAAGATACGGATTTCCAGTTAAATCCATCTTTTATATAAAACTCAACCTCATAGGGAGATGTTTTCTTTATATACTTAATCAGGTCAGAAATCTCAATATTTTCATTTCCTACTGCTGTAATGCATCTCTTAATAAAGTCTAATTCTAGTTTGTACTTCACTGATGTCCAATCTGAAGTATCCATAAACCAGTAACTTCCATCAGCCTCTTTTGTAGCTGTTAGTGTATCTGTATAAGTCTTATTTTTAAGAACAAACTCAGACTCTACTTTCTTTATTTCGTAGTTTTCTAGTTTTCCTATCTTAAATATGATTTCTTTTTCTGCAGGAACTTCTAGAATATTATGACTATCTATAGAAAATGGGGTTTGTATTCCCTCTATAGATAGACCAGCTAGGCAAAAATCTGGTTCGTTAAACTCATCTACCCAATAAGCATGAGGAATATCCAAACTTCCTTTTGGTTCTTTAGCAAATAATTGAACAAAACTATTCTTCTGTTCCATATTAACAAAAACACGTCCCCCGGAAGAGAAAATCTTACTCCAGTCTATTATAGTAATCTCTTTTTTGACACTATCGTTTACAGGATTGCTTGTTGTGGTTACTATATAATCTATGCCTTCTTTTAGAGACGTGATTGTTGGATCAGAGACTATTGAACAGGCATTAGATCTAAGCAATTGATAGCCTGTATTTTCTATTACTTCAAAGGTTACTGGGGTAAAGTCTCTGATTGTTAAAATCCCGGATGGAATCGTATATCCGGCATTGGTGGGAGAGGTTATGATAATTGCTACATTAGACTTACACTTATCAACAGACTCTGCTAAAATCCAAGCATTTGTAGTAGAAGGTTTGTTCCCCATATTATTAGATTGTATAGACTCCCAAACTTCTCCTCTAAAAATGGCCCTAGACCCAGAGGCATAAGAAACATGGGGGGACCATATATTCTTCTTACTCAGCTCTTTAGCTTTTATTCTTTGTAATATAGGACACTCTATAATATCCTTATCAATCGTTCCAAGAATAGTTTCTGAAATAGTATCTCTCCAAAACCCGGTTACTGGGTCTTTTTCAGCAATAGGGGGGTTTGACATGATGGACCTCATTTCATCCTCTCTTATTACCCACTTATGCATGTTTCTTTGTGGGTCCTTACTAGAAGTCCATGCTTTATAGGATAGATTTATCTCTATAGACTCTTTATTAAGAGAGGAGATTACAACATAGAGTAGTTTCTTAGCTGTAATCTCTTCCTGCAGCTGTTTGTATCCTAATAATCCAACATCTTCCTTTATGATGGTGTTGAAATCATTAGGATCCATGTACATATCCTGAGTGTTTCCCAGTATGTTGTTTCCAGGGCCTAAGTCTATAGTAAGTACCGGTATGTTGTCTGGTTGTTTACCTAGTTTTAAGAGAACGTCGTATGAAACAAAGCCTCTAGAGAAATTTCCAAAAACCCCCTCCTCATAGAACTCTATTCTCCCAATATCAGTTCTTTGAATATCTATTGTAAGAAAGGAGTTGTTTTTTGAGGTCGATGAAGTAAAGAATTTTCTACTTGTCTTTGGGTTCTCTGATTGAGTAGGGAAGATTAGGTTCTCCACCTTCTCCAATTCAGATGTCATACTTCCAATGACTGAAATTGTGTTCTTCTCCAGCTCTTCCAGTATGATCTTAGAGTCGTAGGGCTCTTCTTTCGGTTTTGCCAAAAAATCATACTTGATAAACTCGGCATTAGAAAGTTTAGACCTGGAAGATTTGGTATAAATTTCTACTGAAGTTGATTCTGAGATAAGTGTAGCCTCCTGTGAAGGATCTACTGGCCCGATAGGTAAGAACTTTTTCTTGGGATATAAAACAGCTACCCCAATACTGGAAAAATTCTTGTTTATTAGAGTAGCTATCATATATCTAAATTCGTTACTTCGTTGTGTTCGTATTTAACTAATCCCGGAGATATCTTACTAACTAGATTTCCTTCTATGTTGTAAATAATCTTATCTATCTTTAGCTTTAGCTCCCCAAAGTATAATAGAGCATCAAAGAAATCCTTTAGAGCACTTTTGAAAGAAGTTCCGTTTGTTATAACAACTTCCTCTATGTGAATACTTAGATACCTAACATTGTAGACAATATCTCCCTTTATTTTAAGACCTAGTTTTTCTCTAAATAGTTGAATAACCTTAACAGTCCCCTTTACACTGTAGAATAGCTTAGCAAGGTATCTAATAACATCCCGATAAGATTCTCCAGGGTCTATGTCTTCAGGCTTAATACATAAAACCAGAAACTTCTTCACAGGGTCTATAGACAAAGAATCTTGATAAGAGTCAAAAGGCTGCTCTTCTTGAACATACTGGCTCTGATATTCCTCTATCACCTTTGCCATTTGGTCAATAACCTCTAATTTTCTGAGGTGTTCTGGTATGTATATTTTCATTTTATATCTTTCTTACGTTTGCTGCAGGAACTACAGAATTAATGGAAGAGCTTATAGAGAAATAAGATTTCTTGAGTGTACTTTCCATGAAGAAATCCGGACTTACTTCACTACCGTCTTCTGTCGTATATTGAACTGATATTTTAATGACCTTCTTAACATTAGAAATCTTTGATATAAGAGTGTGTATCTCATCAATTTCCTCTGACAGCTTTACTCCAAACTTATTGGCATATTTGCTGAGAATTTGGTCTACTTGGTCATCTATATTGTCATTTTGAAACAATTCCAAGTCAATACTAAAGAAGGCATTATAGAGATATCCCTTTTGAACATCTATTTTGTCTGTTACATAGTAAGCAGAGCGGGTCTTTATAAAATCTTGAATTTCCTCTGTTGTTAAGAGACTTGATTTTGTCTTAGGAACATAGTAGAGATTTACTATACTCCTACCTGAAGAGTTAATAAATTCACAATAAGTTCCACCAATTCTCACTTTTTCCGGATACTTTTCCTCTAAAACTACTCCGACATCAGAATTACTTCTTACTATAGAGCTTACAAACTTATCTCGATTAGCCTTATAGTGTATCTCATTTAGGCTGTCTCTTTCCGCTCCTGGAAGAATATAAACCCCAGTAGCATATTTAACAAACCCCCTGGGAACCTGGAATATCTTTAGGTTTCTCAGCTCTCCTCCTTTTATAGTAATATTTTCCAAATCAGACTTGTTGTACTTCTCTAATGGCTCTGATTTAAAATACCCAGCCTCTATTTTAGTATTTGCTGGGAGTCCCGTAGCCGATCCATTAAGAGAGTTAGAAAGATAAAGTCTTGAGCCATAACTAGGCAAAGTAAGGTCAAAGACACTTTTGGTTAGTATATGAGAGGTAAAAGACCTGTCTACATTTACTAAAAACTCATCATTTACTTTAACCCAGAGATCGTTAGTTAGATCTTCTTTTGTGCAGTCTACGTAAAATCTCTTTTCCGGATTTATATTCCAAGTCTCTACTATCTGCTCAGAGGCTATTAAGCCAATTATGGTAGCAGAACTCTCATCACTAATAGCTGGAGCAAAAGAGGACGGTGAGTAAATAAACTTGGGAACTGTTGCTATGCTTTGAGTACCAATAGAGGAGGAAATTGATATGTCAGCCCCCTCTACTAATTCCGTATCTGATAAGTATCCTAAGTAATAAACCTTAAACTTATTCATTACTATAATCTCATCAAATAAGTTGAATGTATGATACTTAGTTGGCTTAAACTTTAGAATAATCCTAGGACAAGTTCCTCTATAAACAGAATACATTTCATTTACGCAGTGCTGAATCTTAGAAGATGGTAATACAGCCCTCTCCAAAGAGGCTTCCTGAGTAAATGCCAGATTCTCAACCTCACTTACATATGATGCATTGGCAAGAAGATGAACTATTAGATCTACACTGTCTCCACTTAGACCCGTGCGTTTTGCTATATCGGAGTATAGCTTAACATAATCTTTTAAGTTTTTCATTATTTTACGTATTTGGTAATGTAAATGAGGTAGAAATCTCTCGATCTGCTACACTAATGGAAACTGTTACAAGAGTCTCATCTATTACCTCCAGATTACTTAGTTCTACCTTCTGTAGCTTTAATCTCTCTGCTGTCTTTGATAAAAATGTGGATATTTCAGATTTTATTGTTGGAATTATATCCGACTTCCTGAATCCGGAGATATTCATTCGTACTCCTATCCACCCAGCACCTGGAATATCTTTGGGGTGAATACTGAAATGAAGTCTAAACAAGTCCTCTAAATATTCCACCTTATCGTCTGTGGTTTTTCCTGTGGATAGGAGATACTTAATCATAGTTGTTATGTTATAATTATCTTAGTTATAGTAGCTACACCAACACTTGCGCCTGTCGTAGCCGGAAAAGTCACCACCCCCGGATTTGAATTTATCCATGTAAAAATCCCTTGAGATATAAAACCCCAAACTGCTACTTGTGGGTCTTGTAGATTATTCTCGTGAGTAGATTTTATACCCTCTTGGGGAAGAACTAGTCCCTTTATTAGTCCGAAGGTTGGAGAAACCGGAGAGATTATTGATGGGGCTATTAGTAGAGATGTCGTTATATTAGTCTCTAATTCATTCACCCAAGAGTTCCAATCTCTTCCAGATATGGGAGGAATAGCCCCAGTAAGTCTATTTATTCCTGAAACAATTGGGTCTGGAGAGCCGTTAGGTAAAACACCCACATAGGTTAATAAAATCGAGGTGTTAGCTGTAATATATTCAGTAAGAGACTTGGCTATTGATATATTAGCTGTAACCGGTGTCGTGCTATTGTAATTTTGTCCGTCTCTTCCTATTGAGCTCTCCAGCCCACTAATGATTTGATTTGTTAATACTCTAACTGGCATATCTTAAGTTCCAGTAACTAATTTACCCGAATGTGGAGCACCTGAGAATGGACAAGTAGGTAAACAATTAAAAGGCCCTTGCATATCAGCAGAGGATTGCCCAGACATTTCCAGATTTCCACCAGTAACTTTTATATTTGGGGATTTTAACTCTGTTTTACCAGATACCTCTATTTTTGCATCTCCTTTTATAACTATTTTAGCCGTAGATCGGACATTTATCTCTAAATTTCCTTCCTTATCCATCTTAATCCAGTCTGTTGGTTCTGGCCTGTGTTTCTTAGAGTTAGAGGCATCTGAATAACCTTCTTTCTCATCGTATATACCAACGGTTATGTAATCTTTGGTTACATCAATGAGCTTTCCATTAGAGCGAAAACCAATAAAGTCATTTTCCTTTAGTTTTTCGTAAGTAAAGTAGCTGTTATAAGAGGGATCCATATTAGTTACTAACACTACATCACCTACTCTTGGTTCATCTATTTCACTTCTCTTGGGAAAAGCGTCTATAGATTTAGAAAAACCAGGAATATCTACTTTAATTTCATAAAGAACTGTATCCAAGACTTCAGATACTACACCAATATAGTTTATTTCTTTCGGTTTTTGATACCCACTCATAATTACTTTTGTTTGTTTGTAACTTTATTCCTCTTCTGGAAGTAGTTTTCCGTTTTCTTCCAGTCCTATTAGTTTTGTTGTCCAGGATAGGTTAGAAAGGCCGTGAGAGTCTACGGCCTTGGAACTTTCCGGTGTGCTTATAAAAAACTCATTAGAACTAACTAAGAACGTCTTGTATGGAAAATTTTCTAACCCATACATTTTCTCAATACCAACATAAGATATTGTGTCTCCTAATCTATATACCGGTATTACTTTTCCTTTTCCAATAATAGAAGTGAACAGATTTGTTTCCATTAATCTTCTATTATAGAGGTAGTTGTTTACTAGTGGCCTGTGCTTCTTGCCAATAATTCTAAAATCACCTCTATCAACGACTACTTGAAAATTTTTAGGCTGTAGTTCTGTAAATTCAGTTTCTTCTTCCCAGGGGTTTTTGGGCTGTTTGAATAGCTGATGATTATAATTCTTTCTAATATAGTCAGATAGGATAAGGTCTGATCCGGTTACTAATACAGAGTCTGGTTCGGATCGGCCTAAAGAATCTATCCCTATAATATCTTTGAGAATCAGCTTATCCCACCCATACCCAAATACTATATTTTTCTTATAAGATAAACAAAGCCTGTTCAGAAAAGAATGATCTGTTTCCCAGGACTGTATCAAACTAATTCCAGAAGTAGTATCACTCTTACAACGTATATCAACCTCTCCTGGATATAAAGACCTAATAGCATCTTCTATATCATCCCATACTTTTGAGTGCCTGTCATAGAGAAATTCTTTTTCTTTTATACAAACAAAAGTAAGTTCTACATTATTTTTTAGAAAGTTCTTAGAAGTGATAAAGACTTTTGATACTATAAGAATACCGGACTTTGTTTCTATTGATATTTCACCTTCAGTAATCTCAGAGAGTCCTTTTAATGAAATATCCCCACCAGTATGCTC
>ERZ773065.18-NODE-18-length-127923-cov-9.828151_pt1 | contig 127923 bp, 116 predicted proteins | sample MGYA00580623_ERZ773065 | MGnify/ENA primary metagenome ERZ773065 (study PRJEB29015, sample SAMEA2738017) | human oral metagenome | biome: human oral; feature: human-associated habitat; material: dental | place: China | collected 2047 ... | reverse complement strand
ACACGTACAATACGCGCCTGGGCGCCTATCTCATCAAGAATGAGCTTGCGTCTCCCACCTTGCCGAAGACCCTCGAGATGACCATCGATGAGGGCAACGCGGCCATCGTCCGCGGCGTCACCATCCCCTAGGATCCTCGTATGCGCTGACGTACGAAGTGGCGGACGACGGCCAAGGCAAGCTTCGGGCGAAGCGGTCCATGACGAAGACCGTCGACGGCACGACCACGGTCGTCGACCTGGGTGCCCAGGGCGATGCCATCGGGGCGGTGTTCACCAACGTCTATTCCACGCCCGACATCCCGACGCCTACCCCGAACAACCCGACGTCCCCCGACCGGCCCAAGGCAACGAAGGTCCGAAAGACCGTCGGGACGCAGGCCCTCCCGCAGACCGGTGATGGCACGTCCTCGTTTGTTGGACTGCTTGCCCTATCTGCGCTCGTGCTTGCGTCGGGTTCTGTCGTACGCTGGCATAAAGGTCAGTAGGGCATAATTGGGAGTACGTCTCGATATAGCCCCTACGATGAAGCACGTTCGCGATACCTGAATTGCGTTATGGGGTTCGTGATCCGGCTTTTATCCTATGCCGGCAGGCGCATCCACGCGGTCAGCCTCTCGCAGAACTCCTCCGGGTGCAGCGTGAGAGCCATGCGGCCACCTCGTCGGCGACCTGTTCCACGCTCGTGAAGTTCGCCTCCGGCGCGTCCGGGTCGAAGCCGGGGATTGCCGGGATAACGAGGTGATAGTCTTCCCTCAATATCGGTATCACAAAATTGAAGACGTCCCAGCGCACGCCAAGGGGGTGGAACAAGACGATGGTCCCCTCGTTCTCCTCGCCGAACTCATGGATGGTCATTCTTCTTCACACTCCCCACAAGGGCCCTGCCCACGTGCCCATTCTCCCCCATTCCTCGTCATCAGCGCTATCGTCTCCACGTGCTTGGTGTGAGGGAACATGTCCACCAGCTCGACGGTGCTGACGGCGTAGCCCAGCTGCTGGAACTCTTTTAGGTCGCGGGCCTGCGTCGTGGGGTTGCAGCTTATGTAGACCACCCGGTGCGGCGCCAACCCCGCAACGCCGTGTATGAACGCCGGGGTCGACCCCGCACGCGGCGGGTCCATGAACACCACGTCAAAGCGCCCCTCCCCACACCCGGCGGCCTCGCGCATAAAGGCCGTGGCGTCTTCCCTCACGAAGGAGCAGCTCCCTCCCAGGCCGTTTGCCGTGGCGTTGCGACGGGCACAGGCCACCGCGTCGCCCACCTGCTCAACGCCGATGACACGGACGTCCTGCACCTCGGCGCCCCTGCGTCGCGTCGCCGCTGCGGCACAGATGCCGATGGTGCCGGTGCCGCAGTAGGCGTCAAGCACGCGCTCGCCACCCCGCAGGCCGGCTGCCTCTACGGCGAGCGCGTAGAGGACCTCTGTCTGCCTGGGGTTGGTCTGATAGAAGCTCGTGGGCCCAATCTCGAAGGTGCAGCCCAGCAACTTGTCATGCATGACGCCGGGCCCAAAGAGCGTGCGACACTCCCGTCCCAGGATGGCGTTGGTGCGCCGCTGGTTCACGTTCTGCACGATGGAGGTGACCTCGGGGTGGGAGCGCACGATCCCCTCCACCAGTTCGTTGGAGCGGGGGAGTTGCTGACCGTTGGTCACCAAGGTTAACAGGACGTCGTCCGTGGCGTAGCCACAGCGCACCACCGCGTGTCGCAGGATCCCCCGCCCACGGTCCTCCTGGTAGGCATGGATGCCTACCTGTGCGCAGATGCACGCGACGTCATTCAGGATGGGCCGAGCGCGTGGGTCTTCGACAAGGCAGGCGTCACAATCCACGATACGGTGCGTGCCGGCGGCATAGAAGCCCGAGCGGATGGCCCCTCCCCTCGTGGGCGAGAAGGGCGTTGCGGCCTTGTGGCGAAAGGAGACGGGCTCTTCCATGCCGCGGATTCGTCCCAGCCTTGCACCGTCGCGCCCCGCCACGGGACCCAGGAGCTCCTCCATCATGGACTGCTTGCGCCTCAGTTGGATGGGGTAGGGAACAGCGAGCCACTCGCAGCCTCCGCAATGGCGGGATATGGGACAGGTGTACGTGCGAAAGCTCATGGGTTCCCCTGCAGACGTGGAGTAAGGTTGAGGCACGCCGTCGATGGCGTGTGCCAATCCGGGCATGGCGCACGTTTCGAGAGAGGCGGGATGGGTGCGCCAGCGAGACTGACGTGCGACATTGTAGTTGAGCCCGGGGCAACGTTGATCCTGGGGTCGCGGTCGGCGTCCCCACGGCGGTGGGCCTCAGGGCTCGCGGAGGGAGCGAACATGGGCATGGTCACCAAGATCGGCATCATCGGCATGGGCCACGTTGGCGCGCACGTCGCCAACGCCATCCTCTACCAGGGACTCGCGTCCGAGATCTACTGCGTGGACTCCATCGAGAGCAAGGTCGCCTGCGAGGTCAACGATCTTCAGGACGCCATGCCGTTCTACCCGCGCCAGGCGCGCGTCTACAACTGCCACGAGAACTACGACGAGCTCCTCGCCTGCGATATCGTGGTCAATGCCGCCGGTCACGTGGCCCAGAGCGCTGGCAACCGCGATGGCGAGCTGTTCTGCACAGCTGAGGAGACCAAGAAGTGGGCACCCCATTTCCAAGGCTACGAGGGCGTCGTCGTCACAGTCTCGAACCCCTGCGACGTCATCGCTACCATGATCTGGAAGCTAGCCGGGCTAGACCCACGTCGCGTCATCGGGTCGGGCACCGCTCTTGATTCCGCGCGCTTGCGCCACGCCCTCTGGGCCGAGACGGGGTGCAACCCCAACTCCATCACCTCCTGGATGATGGGGGAGCATGGCGCCAGCCAGTTCGCCGCCTGGTCTCACGTCTCGTTTGGCGCCACGCCCCTCGCAGAGCTCGAAAAGAGCGACCCCGAGCGCTTCTCCCTTGACAAGGACGCGGTGGAGGAGGCCGCCCGTCGCGGGGGCTATGTGACCTACGCCGGCAAGGGCTGCACCGAATACTCCATTGCCAACGCCGCCACCGAGCTGGTGAAGGCCGTGGTCCAGGACTCCAAGCTCATCACCCCCTGTGGCACGCTCCTGGAGGATGTCTACGGGGAAAGCGGCCACTTCACCTCCATCCCCTGCGTCGTGGGGAAGGACGGTGTCGAGAGGACCTTCCCCCTCGCCCTGAGCGAGGTCGAGCAGGCAAGCTTCCACGCCAGCTGTGCCCACATCCAGGAGAACGTCGAGAAGATACGCTGTTGGTAGAAGGCCTATGGCTCTCGTCCCACCGCTCTTCCAGAGGCACCCCTGCGTCCACGCAGGGGTGCCTTCCTCATGTAGCCCCCTTCGTTAAGCACGTTTTAAAAAGAGGTCAAAAAGACGACCTGACGTTCTGCCAAAGGGGTACAGTAGGCTTAGTTTTGAAACGGGGTCAAAACATGGCTTCATGAGAAGGGGTGTGTCGCTATGCAGTCCAAGATCGCGCACGCGGCCGAACGCAAGGCGTTCGGGATGGTCCTCGACCAGATCATCAAGAGCGCCTCGGGCGATGACCGTGAGAAGAACATCGGCCACCTGGTCGATATGGCAGGCAAGTTGCTGAAGGACACCTCCCCCGGGGCCACGCGTGGCATCAAGAAGGGGCTCTACCCTGGGTCCAAGTGGGAGAAGTACCTGTTCAGGATCATCGACGAGACCAATCCGCACGTGCTCAAGACCGCCATACTGAACGGGGGCTACGAGGCCGCGTTCCGTGGACTGCGCACCACCACGGCCAACGCCGAGAGGGAGCAGTGCAACGTTCCCTGGATCATCCTCTTCGATCCCACGAGCGCCTGCAACAAGCACTGCGTGGGCTGCTGGGCCGCAGACTACGGGAACCGCCTGAACCTGACCTTCGACGAAATGGACCGTCTGGTGAGCCAGGCCAAGGACCTCGGTACGCACCTGTTCATGCTCACGGGAGGGGAGCCGTTGGTCCGCAAGGGTGACGTGCTGAAGCTGGCCGAGAAGCACCACGACTGCCTCTTCAACATCTTCACCAACGCAAGCCTCGTGGACGACGTCTTCTGCCGGGACGTCCAGCGCCTGGGCAACATCGTGTTCTCCGTGAGCCTCGAGTCCTATGAACCTAGCGTGAACGACGGTCGCCGCGGCGATGGCTCGTTCGAGGAGGTCATGAACGCGTTCGACCTCATGCACAAGTATGGACTGCTGTACGGCACCTCGACCGCCTATACGCGAGACAACACCGAGCGTGTCTCCAGCGACGAGTTCTTTGACCTCATCATCAGCAAGGGCTGTCGCTTCGCCTGGTATTTCCACTACATGCCCGTGGGAGAGGGCGCCAACGCCGACCTCATGCCGACGGTCGAGCAGCGTGAGTACATGTTCCGCCGCATCCGCGAGATCAGGGGGATCGAGGGCGGCAAGCCCATCTTTGCGATGGACTTCCAGAACGACGGCGAGTTCGTGGGCGGCTGCATCGCCGGCGGCCGCGTGTACTGCCACGTCAACGCGCGTGGCGACGTGGAGCCCTGCGTCTTCATCCACTACTCCAACGTCAACATCAAGACGGCGGACAGCTGGCTCGATTGCCTGAAGCAGCCCCTATTCCAGGCCTATCGCGCGCACTATCCCTGGAACAAGAACATGCTCCAGCCTTGTCCCATGCTGGAGAACCCCGCCATCCTGCCTCGCCTGGTCAACGAGTCGGGTGCGACGACGTCCGAGTACGTCGCCCCGGAGAGTGCCGAGGACCTGTGCGGGCGCACCAGCCCCTACGCCCGCAAGTGGGCTCCCAAGGCCAAGGAACTCTGGAACGAGATGTATCCCACGGGAGAAAAGGTGTATGCCGACGAGATGTCCAGCAAGGACGTCAGCTACAAGGCCAAGGTCATTGCCGCTGAGGATGCAGCCGAGGAGGCCGTGGTCGACTAGCCTCGCCGAGGCCTATGTGACGTCTGCGGTGTGGTCCCGTGCGTTGCCCGATGTGCGCCATCGCAAGACCGTCCGACTGGCTACGCTGGGTCCAGCGCACTCGTGCGTCGTTTGGTGATGGATGGTGGCCTCGCCGCTGCGCTCCCTCGGCGGGGCCGCCTCACAATGCGGCTCGAGGAGGACCCATGGCTACATGCACCGAGAAGGTAAAGAACCTAGCGCTCGTGGGCCAAGGCGGCGTGGGCAAGACCATGCTGGCCGAGGCCATGCTCCATCTGACGGGCAGGACGTCCCGCCTTGGTGGGCACGCCGGCACCAAGCCCACGCTTGACTACGATAGCGAGGAAGGCGCGCGCGGCTTCTCCATCTCCACCACGATCGCCCCGGTAACGTGGGGTGGCTGCCGCATCAACGTGCTCGACGCGCCGTGCTATCCAGACTTCGTGGGCGATGCCTACGGGGCCCTGGCTGCGGCCGAGACCGCACTCTTTGTGGTGGACGCCGCCTCGGGGCCCGGCACCATCACCACGCGCCTGTGGTATGCGGCCGAGGATCTCGACATAGCCCGTGCCCTCTTCATTAACCGCCTCGACCGCCCGGATGCGGATTGGGACACCGCTCTCCTGACGGCCCAGGAGCGCTATGGCAGCCGTCTGGTCCCCGTGACCATGCCCATGGGGTCTGGCGCTGAGTTCGGCGGGATCATCGACGTGGTGCACATGACAGCGCGTCACCTTGAGGACGGCAAGCCCGTCGAGGAGGAGATCCCCCCGGCGTTCCGCGACGTCGCAGAGACGGTGCGCGCCCAGCTCATCGAACTCGTCGTCGAGGCCGATGACGACGCGATGATGGAGTACCTCGACGGAGGCACCATCGGACAGGAGCAACTCGAGGACCTTCTCGGCAAAGCGCTGGTCGGGCGCATCTTCGTCCCGGTCTTCGCGGGTTCGTGCGTGCACGAGGAGGGCGTCATCTCGCTTTTGAGCGCGGTGGCAGGGTGGTTTCCGACCATGGCTGATTACGGGCGCGTGCCCCTGGTCAACGGAGAGGAGCTTGACATCTCGCCCGACGACGACCGACCTGTCGCCTTCGTGTTCAAGTCGTTGCAGGACGCCCAGAACGGGAAGCTGTCCTTCGTCAAGGTGCTGGCGGGGACCGTCGCCCCGGGTGCCGAGCTCATCAACGCACGTACCCGCAAGACCGAACGCCTGGGCCATCTCTATCTAATGACCGGCCACGACATGGTTGACGTCAAGTCGGTGGCCTCGGGTGACGTCTGCGTCGTCCCCAAGCTTGACGCCATGACCGGAGACACGCTCTCCGTCACGGGGAAGGTGGAGGCGGCAGAGTTCCGCTTTCCCAACTCGCTCTACCGTGTGGCCATCGAGCCCGACCAGCGCGGCAGCGAGGGGAAGGTCTTCGCCTTCCTGGAAAAGGCTGCCGATGCCGATCCTACGCTCTCCGTCGGCCGCGACGAGGACACCGGTCAGACCATCGTCAGCGCCATCGGCGAGGCGCAGGTGTCCGTTCTGCTCGACCGTCTCGAGGATCGGGCTGGCGTGACGGCACATACCGTCAAGCTCCGCATCCCGTATCGCGAGACCATCCGTCGTGTGGCCAGTGCCCAGGGTCGCCACAAGAAGCAGACCGGAGGTGCCGGGCAGTACGGTGACTGCTGGCTGCGCGTCGAGCCCAACCCCGGGGCCGGCTACGAGTTCGTGGACGAGGTCGTGGGCGGCCACGTGCCACGCAACTTCATTCCCGCCATCGACAAGGGCGTCCAGGAGACCATGCGCGAGGGCGTCCTTGCCGGCTATCCCCTGATCGACGTCCGCTGCGCCGTCTACGACGGGTCCTACCATCCCGTCGACTCCAACGAGATGGCGTTCAAGACCGCCGCGCGGATTGGCTTCCAGAAGGCCGTGGCCCAGGCCGAGCCCGTCTTGCTGGAACCCATGGCGCACCTCAGGATCACGGTTCCCGATAGCTATGCGGGTTCCATCATGGGTGACGTGTCCGCCTCTCGCGGGCGTGTCGAGGGGATGGCCGCCGCGTCCGGCGCGGTGGAGGCCGGCCTCACCACCATCGAGGCCACCGTCCCGTACGCGGAGGTCACGGACTATGCCACGCGCCTGCGCTCGCTCTCGCGCGGCACCGGCGAGTTCGAGATGGAGCTCTCTGGCTACGAGCAGGTCCCGCATGACGTCCAGCAGCGTCTGGCCGAGGAGTACGCGGAGCGTCGGGCCGCTGGCGACAAGTAGGGTTGCAGGCAGGCGGGGCACACCGGCGGTCGGTGCGGAGCTGCTCAGGGCGTGGGCCCGCCCATCGTCGCCCTGCCTGCATTGGTGTGCATCGACGTGGGCATGCGGGTTGGCGTGGACGTGTGGTGAACCTTTGTGAGTCGTGCGCTGGAGAGACTCACACTACCTCGCCACACGTCCATTTTTTGGGGCCTTGGGGATGGCTGGCGAACTACTGTGAGTGGCCTGAGAGGCGAGACTCACAAAGGTTTCTGTCACGTCCGCAAAAGCGCAAAAGAGCGGACGGGAGAGGAACTTCTGTGAATTGCCCGTTGCAATTGCTCACAATACTTCCCCTCTCGTCCAGATACTGCCCGAAAGCGGATGCGTGGCGAGGTAGTGTGAATTTCTCTCGGCTCGTACTCACAAAAGATGTCCTCCCATCCAGCGTATCCCGAATTGCAGTGCCGGATGTCAAGAAAGCTGATGCCTACGGTCAGCCTGCGGCTTGATCTCGATTTGCCCCTTGTGGCAGTCGCCCGAGGCTCTCAGCCACGCCGCCCGCCCGAAGCCCCCGTCCGCGTCCCCGCTTCCGTGCAATCCGTTGCGTAGGCCCGTCCGTCAGCGGAACGCCACTGGCACATGGTAAAATCTCACCCCAAACGGCGGGCCTGCCCAAAGGAGGCTCGCCGCCGCGCAGTCCAAACGCAATCCTAGGAGGTCGCGCGCTCGCGCATGGACGTAGTCATCTCTGTCACCGTCACGATTCTGCTCACCATCGTCAACGGGTACTTCTCGATGTCCGAGATGGCCCTCTCCACCGCCAAGCGCGTCATGCTCGAGCACGACAGGGACGAGGGCGACGCCAAGGCATCCCAGGCCGTCTCCGTCATGGAGAACGACACCACCTTCCTTGCGGCCATCCAGGTTGCCATCACGTTGGTGGGTTTCTTCAGCTCGGCATTTGCCGCCACGAGCCTGTCAGAGCCGCTGGGAGGCGTCCTCGCGTCCCTCGGCCTGGACGCTGCCGTGGCAGGGGGCATGGCCACCGTCCTCATCACGCTGGTGGTCTCGTACTTCTCCATCGTGGTGGGCGAGCTCGTCCCCAAGCGCATCGCCATGGCGGACGCGGAGCGCGTGGCCAAGCAGGTGGCTGGTCCCATCAGTGGCTTCTCCGCCCTCGCTCGGCCTCTCGTCTGGCTGACGTCGGCCAGCGCCGACGGCCTTTCGCGCCTTTTGGGCATCAAGTCCACCGATGACCGCCAGGATGTGTCCGAGGACGAGATACGCTACATGGTCACCGACTCTGACGACCTCTCCGACGAGGAGAAGTCCATGATCCACGAGATCTTTGACCTAGGCGATGCCATCGCCCGCGAGGTCATGGTTCCGCGCGTTGACATGACCGCCTTGGAGGACAGCTCCACGCTGACCGAGGTCCTGGATGTCATGCGCCGCACCGGTTACTCGCGCATCCCCATCTACCACGATGACGTGGACCGCATCGTGGGCATCGCCCACATCAAGGACCTCATCGGGCCTGTCGTGGATGACCATGCGGGGCCCTCGCGCATAAGTGCCCACCTGCGAAGCGCCGACTTCGTGCCCGACACCAAGGACATCATCCCCCTGCTCTCCGAGATGCAGACCAGCCACGACCAGATGGTCATCGTCGTGGATGAGTACGGCGGCACGGCCGGCGTCATCACGATCGAGGACATCGTCGAGGAGGTCGTGGGCGAGATAGAGGACGAGTTTGACCCCGACAACAAGTACCTCACGCAGCTCTCGGATCGCGAGTGGCTCGTGGACGGGCGCTTCCCCATCGACGATGCCATCGAGTTGGGTTGGCCCATCGAGGACAACGAGGAGTACGAGACCTGTGCGGGCTTCGTGCTCGACCTCGCCGACGGGCTGCCCCGCCCCGGTGACGTCTTTGCGGTCGACGGCTACACCTTCCGCGTCCAATCCATGCGCGGACGCCGGGTCGCCATGCTGCGCGTGAGCGCGCCCGACCCCGCGACCAACGGCGAGGATGCGGCTGATGAGAAGGGCGTGGGATCCGACTAGCGTTCCCTCGTCCGGACCGATGTCCCCACAGCGGGGCGTTTCCGCCCCGACGGCGCGTCCCACTCGGATGTTTACTACAATGTCGGGTGTGCGGCGTCACCGTGATCCAGGCGGCTGTCCCCTTGCCGCACGCTCAGTGGGACGCACGTGCGACAGACGCGAGAGGCTCGGACGGAAGGTCACCCCATGGCACAGCTCATTGACATCCAAAGGGTCGAGGTCGGCCTGGAGAACCTCACCGCGCGCGTCCGCCTGTCAGACGATGCGCCGCTCATGACGAGCGAGGACCTGCATGGGACCACGCGCGTCTACAACCTGATGCCGCACATCATCGAACATGCCTGTCTGGGCGATGCCGGTAAGACGTTCAAGGCCGCCATGGGTAACACCGAGCTAGCGCACCTGCTGGAGCACGTGACCGTCGAGCTGCTTGCCCAGACCAACCTCGCCGGTGACGTGACCTCGGGGCGGACGTATCCCATCGACGGTGACGAGCGCCTGTACGACGTGCAGATCTCCTGTGCGGACGACGTCCTGACCGCAGGTGCCCTCTCGAGCGCATGCTGGATCATGGGCTGGGCCTTCTCGGGTGGTGGAGACCCTGCGCCCGACGTGGAGGCCATCGTCCGGGGGCTGTGCGGTCTGGTGGACTCGCTGGGTGACGAGCCAGGCAAGCGCTACGAGCACGAGGTCGAGGGCAGGGTGGCCGCCGAGGTCGAGGATGAGCGCCGTCGGCTTCTGGCCGGGCGCGAGGCGGAGATCGCTTCAGCCCGCGAGGTGGCCTACGCTGCGGCCGAGAGGGCCGCGCGGGAGCGTGCGGCAGCACATGCCGCCGAGAGGGCTGCACGTGTCGCTGCCGAGGAGGAGCGCCGCCAGGAAGCGGACCGTCGCGCGGCGGCGCGCCTGGAGGCCGAGCGCGTGCTGGCACAACGTGAGGAGGAGCTGAGGCGCCTGGAGGCCGAGCGCCAGCGCCTGGAGGCCGAGCGCCTGGAGGCCGAGCGCCTGCTGGCAGAGGTCTATGCGGCGGCCGAATGCGACGAGGGGCGCACGACGGACGGGATGGCTGCCACGGACGTTGCGCCCGGCGCAGCCGGCGCGAGTGCCGAGGACCCGCACCAGGCCCCGCGAGCCCAGGAGGATGAGCCGATCCCCGACTTCCTCGTGGACGCCACTGCGGGCACCGTCGATCCGGAATCGCCCTCCGAGCCGGAGCTGCCCGCCGATCCAGCGCCGCAGGCCGAGCCCGATGCCTACGCCGCCCCGTGGGAGGACGTTTCCTCAACCGACGATCGGCGTCATGATGATATGCCTCCTACCCAGGGGGTACGATAGGGGGAACCGCGCGGGTGATTCCCGTGTGAGATAGCGAGCGACATCTGGCTTTGGCCAGGGCGAAGGAGGAAGTCATGAACGCAAGGGGTGCGATCGGTTTTGTGCTTGGCAGCATCATGGGTGCCGTTGCGGGGGTCACGGCCGGCGTCCTTTTGGCACCCCGCCCTGGTGCAGAGTCACGCGCCATGGCCGCAGACGCCATGAACGACGCATGGGACACTGCGGTCGACTCCTACGAACGCGGCGCCCGTGTCGTGAACGAGAAAATCAACTCCGTCCGTCCGGGCGTGGACGCCACCACCGACGAGCTTCGCGCCAAGGTCGACCTTGCCCGCGAGCGCATGGACCAGCTGCGCGACTCGCTGTCCGATGCCGTGACTGCCACCTCCACCCAGGTGCAGGATGCCGTGACGGCCGTGGCCGACAAGGTCAACGCAGCGGCGGATGATGCCACGGCCGCAGGCGAGACCGCAGCGGAGTCCGTCCGCATCGAAGTCGTCGACGGCGACACAGAGTAGCCGTATGCCCAAAGTCAGCGACCTCGTGGGGCGCAAGGTTTTCAGGCCCAAGCCAAGCCGTAGGGCGCAGGATGCGTGCGCGCGACTTGGAAAGGTGCATATGGCCGTCTTCTCGCCCGGGGGGTCGCGTCTCGTCGGCTTCACGGTGAAGCAGCCGGACGTCGCAGGCATGGTCAGACGGCCCGACCTCTTTGTGGCACTTGATTCCTGGAGGCCCACGGAGAGGGGGCTTCTCGTCACAAACGGCAAGGACTCCTACGACGAGCGCGCCCGCAGCCGCCTGGGCATCGACTGGGACCGCTGCATCATGTGGACGGGCATGGACGCCAGGACGGTCTCCGGCAGGGCGCTGGGGTATGTGAGCGATGTCGAGTTCGATTCCCAGACTGGTTCCGTCTCGTCGTTCCTCGTGGGGGACGGCTCCGTGGCGCAGTCGCTCGTCGGGTCCATCGCCGTGCCCGCGGCCATGGTCCGCGGGCACGAGGACGGCTTCATGGTCATCGATAATGCCGCAGCACAGCTCAGGCCCACGGGTGGTGCCGCGGCGGCCGCAGGCGAGGCCTCAGCGAAAGCGAGGGTCCAGGGCGCGAAGGCTGCCAGGGGAGCCGGCAAGGCCGCATCCTCTGCAGTGGACAGGGGGTCGCACGCCTTGGGCCGTGCCCTCGGAAAGGCCAAGCGCGCGCTTGAGGACGCATCTGCGGACGAGGGCGAGGTCCAGGGACAGCTGCCCGCGACCGCCGCGCAGAACGTCAACGTCGGCGGGCCCCAGGCATCTGGGCGTCTGCACAGGTCGCCGGAGGAGAGGGCGGGCGAGAGCCCCAGGACCTACCGGCCGGCAGGGAGCGCTGCCAGGGGGGGATCCGCCCCAGCCGAGAAGCCCGCCACCAAGGCCAAGAAGGCCCCCGCAAGGAAGGTCGCGCCACAGAGCGGGGGCCAGGGCCTCGATGCGGCCAGGGTGGTAGGGAGACAGCTAGGCAGGACCAAGGGGATGTTCGGCTCGTTCATGGACGAGTACAAGAAGGCCAGCAAGTAGGTCAGGCCATACGCGAGCGCATCACCGTGCGGGTGGCGACTCGTCCCCATCCAGCCAAGAGCACCGCCTTGGCCCTAGTACCCCAATGCCTGCAGGACAAACATCACGACAGTCAGAATCGTCACGGTAACGATGGTGAACCACATCAGCGCGTTCCACATGCGCCCGTTGGCATGACGCCCCATGACATGGCGGTCACCGGCGATGCTTACCATGCAGAACAACAGGATGGGCAGCAGCACGCCGTTGATGACCTGGGCGACCATCATGATCGCAAACAGGTCGACGTTGGGGATGAGCACGACGAGCGCGGACGTTACGGTGATGGCAGTTATCATGCCTCGGTACACCGGGGCCTCGCGCCAGCTGCGGTCGGCGCCGCGCTCCCAGCCAAAGGCCTCGCACACTGCGTTCGCCGTGATGCCGGGCAGCACGCAGGCGGCCAGAAACGAGGCCCCCACCAATCCCACGGCGAACAGCGCCGAAGCATACCCCCCGGCCAGTGGCACCAGCGCCTTGGCCGCGTCTGCGGCATCGTTCACGCTGATGCCGGCAGGGAAGAGCACGGTCCCGGTCGTCAGGATGATGAACCAGGTCACGATCTCGGCGGCGATTGCGCCCGAGACGTTGTCGGCACGCTGTCCTGCGATGTCCCTCTCGCCCAGGTTCTTCTCGACCACGTTGCTCGAGACCATGAACATCATGTAGGGCGAGATGGTTGTGCCGATGTTCGCCACCAGCAGCGACACATAGCCAGGATCGCTCGACCACTGGGGCACGATGGTGCTGTGCAGCGCCGTGCCCCAGTCGGGCTGTGCGATGACGCCCGAGACTATGTAGGTCAGGAAGACGGCACTGAGCGCAAGCAGGATCTTCTCGATGCGCCGATAGGACCCGCTCAGCGTCAGAAGCCAGGTGGCGACGGCGGCGACGGGGACGCTGACCTGTATGGGGACGTTGAACAGCAGCATGCCCGAGGCGATACCCGCGAACTCGGACAGCGTGACGGCGAAGTTGGACACGATGAGCGACAGCATCGCGACGGCCGAGATGCGCACGCCAAACTGCTCGCGGATGAGCGATGCGAAGCCCTTGCCGGTCGCGCAGCCCATGCGTGCGGCAGTCTCCTGCACCACGACGAGCAGCAGACACATGAGTGGGACCGTCCACAGCATCCCGAGACCGTACTGGGCGCCGGTCGTGGAGTACGTCGCGATCCCTCCGGCGTCGTTTCCGGCAAACGCCGTCAGGATGCCCGGCCCCATCGTCGCGAGGATGGCGAGCATCCCCGCCTTCTTGGTGTCACGTGTCATGCTAGATGCCCCATCCGCCCAGGACGGACGACGCCACGACGACGAACACCGCCACCGCCGCGACCATCTGGCACAGTGCGAGGGTGGTGCCCGAGGTCTCGAGGTTGCGCTCGTCCCGCCATCGCAGCGTCCTCAGGGTGGCAGGGGCCATGGCAAACGAGAAGAACGCGCCCGCCGCCGCGGCGCCAACACCTCCCAGCGCGAGGCGTCCCAGGTCGGAGTCCATGCCGAACAGGCTCCCGACGACGCCTCCGGCGACAAGGGCGACCAGCCCCGCGAACAGGAGCCCCAGCCCCAATCCCTTGAACGCGAACCCCACCATGGAGGGCGCGTCCTCGTCATCGGGGTCGTACGCTATGAACGAGTTGATGGAGTAGCTCGCCGCGTCGTTGCCTGCGATGACCGCGACGGGCAGCGAAAGGGCGAGCAGTGCCACGCCGATCAGGCCTATGCGGGTCCCGAGCAGAAGGGCCACCGCGACGGTCCCGGCCATCCAGACGAAGAACCAGGCCTCGTTGCGTATGAGCCAGGCCACGTCGTGAGAGCGGCCGCCCTCGCCGCCGTCGCCGTGGCCTGCACCTGCTATCTGCAGGTCCTCCTCGTGCTCCTCCTCGAGGACGTCCAGCGCGTCGTCGACCGTGACGATGCCCAGCAGCCTCCTGTTGTCATCCACGACGGGCATGGCCAGCAGGTTATACTTCGCGATGTCCTTGGCCACGTCCTCCTGGTCGTCATCGGGGCCTGCGGTGATGATCTCCTCGTCGATCGCGATGCTGGCCAGCCGCGCCGTCGGCTCGGCCAGGAGCAGGCTGTTCAGGGTGACGATGCCCGACAACCTCCCCTCCTCGTCCTTGAGGTAGACGTAGTGGACGGTCTCGAAGTCCTCGTCCAGGTTGCGCAGCGCATCGACGGCGTCTGCGGCCGTGCCGCCCTCGGGCAGGGAGAGCGCCTCCGAGGTCATGATGCGCCCCGCGGTGTCCTCCCGATAGCCAAGCAGCTGCCGAATGGCCTTGCGCTCCTGGACGCCCATCAGGCGCAGGAGCTTCTCGGCCTTGTCGTAGTCCAGCTCCGAGACGAGCTCCGCCGCGTCATCCGGGTCCATCTCGGACAGCATGCGCGATGCGTCGCCCTCGGCCATGTCCCCCACGATCCTCGCCGCCATCGCGTCGTCGTCGAACTCGGCCATGGCCTCGGCGGCCTGCTCGTCGTCCAGCTGGGCGAAGACCTGTCCACGCAGGCGCGGATCCAGGCGTTCCAGGATGTCGGCGATGTCTGCGGGATGAAGCTCGTCGAGCGTCTTGTGCGAGACCGAGAGCTTCACGTCGGAGAGGTCGCGGTCCAAGAGGTCCATGTAGTTCCAGGCGATGATCTTCTCGGGCAGGGGCTTCCCCAGCGCCTTCGCCGCCCTCAGCACCGCGCGCTCGAACGCGGGGGAGAGCGTGCGGAGTATGCCGCGCACGCCCACCTCGGCGCCCAGAAGGCGCAGCTGGGAGGAGCTGGTGTCAGAGAGCTTGAGGTCGTTCACGCGGACGACGCGCATGCCGCGCGTGTCGACGATCTGCTTGTTGAGCAGGTCGCGTGCGATCAAGACCTCGGTTGGCTGCAGGTACGAGAAGCGTATGTCCGTCTTCACGACCTTGAGGCGCAGCTCGTCCTCGTCGAACGAGTCGACGTACTTGCGCCAGGAAATCATGAACGGGGTCTTGCCGGGCCCCTCGACGGCGAGTGCCGTGACGCGGGGGAAGACCTCACCCGTGGCGATGCCCAGGTCGTTGACGCGACCGATCCTCTCGCCATCCAGGTCGAAGACGGGGTTTCCCAGTATCTGGGACAGGTAGATCATGAGGGCTCCTTAGTTGGTGGTGCCGCCGTGACGTCGCGTGGCGCAACGGCTCGTTCTCCGGCGTCCCTGCGGCGCGGCCAACTAGGGCAGACGCCGAGGGCTCATCGACTGTGAGGTCGGGGTTTCATCAATGACCTTTCTCCTGGACTACGGGATGGCTGGCGTGGCGCGACGCCAGGACCGTGTGTATTGTACACGGGCTGGCGAGACGTGGACCGTCTGGGAATTTAATGTGACGCGAGACGCTGCCCGCGATTTGCGGCCAAGGAGGGCAGTCTAGAATGGCACTGGCAAGACGGGTCGTCTGCAGGGCTAGGGACGGGGCCATCCCCCAGAGAGAAGGCAGAGCATGGACAAGTTCGAACTCATCCTCGACACCGCCGACGTGGAGGGCATCAAGCAGTGCCTTGACATCCTCGACGTCCAGGGCGTTACCACAAACCCCACGATCATCACCAAGTCCGGCAAGCAGCCCGAGCGGGCGATCCAGGACATCATCGATGTCCTGGACGAGGACCAGAAGCTCTTCGTGCAGGTCGTCGCCACCGGCTATGACGACATCATGGAGGAGGCCCGCCACATCGCGTCTCTGCGCGGCGGCAAGAACGTCTACGCCAAGGTCCCCGTCACCCACGCGGGCCTCAAGGCCATCAAGCGGTGCCACGTCGAGGGCATCAAGACCCTGGCAACCGCCATCTACAGTGCCGACGCCGCCTTCATGGCCGCCCACAACGGAGCTGACTACCTGGCGCCCTATGTCAACCGCATGTGCAACTACGGTGACGGTGTCGAGCAGGTCTGCGATCTCATCGACATGCTTGCTGTCCAGGGCTCGACCACCAAGGTCCTCGCCGCCTCCTTCAAGAACGTCGACCAGGTCCACAGACTCGTCCTGAATGGCATCCAAGCCGTCACCATTCCCGTGGACGTGGCCCTCGGCATGGTCGGCCATCCCGGCACCGCCATCGCGGTCGACGAGTTCTCTGCCAACTGGAAGGCCGCCTACGGCCGCGATACCCTGCTGGCCTAGGAGGCAAACGTCAGCCGGCCGGTAGACCTACAGGGACCTGAGCGTCGGGACCCCGATGCGCTGCAGCTGAAGCAGCGTGTCGGGGTCATTCGTGTCTGTGATGATGGCCGAGAAGTCCGTCAGCGACGCAAAGCGGAAACTACCTACGTGACCGAACTTGCCCTCGTCGGCCAGGAGGAACTTGTAGGAGGCGTTGTGGATGACACGCTCCTTGACCGAGCCGGAATCTATGTCGTTGGAGGTCACGGCCCAGCTCGTCAGGTCTATGCCACTGGCGCCTATGAATGCCTTCGAGAAGAGCAGGGGTTCCAGCAGGCTGACCGTCGCCGACCCCACGAAGCCATTGAGCTGCACGTTGAGGTAGCCGCCTGTGCCCAGGGCCGTGACGTTGCGTACGCCCGTGAGCTTGCGGAGCACTTCGATCATGTTGGTGGTCACGATGAGGCGCTTCTCGCCCGTGGCAATGAGGTCGGCCAGCATCGAGTTGGTCCGCGACACGTCGAGGAACACGCTGTCCCCATCGTTGATCTCGAGGTAGGCCCGACGTGCGACGGCCCTTCGTCCGCCGTCGCCTTCGTCATCATCCCCCGTGACGGAGGTCCCCCCGAGTGCGTCGCGGGGGGGACTGGGCTTGGGGGCGCTTCCGATGAGCTCCCCTGTGCCAGGTCTCCCCTGGCCGCCAAGGGATGCGGCGCTCGGCGCACCACCGAGCCCCGCGGAACCGATCAGCCCCTCAAGCTCGAGGCGACCCGTGAGGGAGGGAATGAGCTCGCGACCGCGCACCTCTCGGTGCAAGGGGCCTTCGAGACGCGTGGCACCGCCATAGACGCGGGTGCACTTGCCCTCCTTGGCGAGCGCCTGCAGGTCCTTGCGGATGCTGTCAACGCTCACCCCAAAGCGCGTGGCAAGGTCGTCGGTGTCGACACGGCCCTCGAGTTCCAACATTCCCAGGATCTTGTCGCGTCGCTCGCGTCTGAACACCGCCTTCCCCTCTCGGATCTCGCGATGGCATGGATGGCATGGTGACCGTGTGGCCCTCCTTGTAAGGAATGTGTACTAAAAGCGTGCTCATCCCTCCTTTTGTCCACAAGCGATGAACAAATTTCACATTCTTCTTGCAAAACAGGAAAAAACAGGAATAGTATGTGAACATCCTGAGGATGACGAGATGTATGCCATGCAGGATTCGCATGTTTTGTGAAGTGCAGAGGTTCCCATCGTCTCCGGTCCATGGGCCGAGATTACGGTGGGCCTCTAGGAGGGAGGGCGACACGTGGCTACGATGGCAGACATGCTCAAGCGTGAGAACGTCCAGGTTGTCGAAACCTGCGGCGGCTGGGAGGATGCGATCGCCGTTGCCGTGCAGCCGCTGGTTGACGGGGGCTACGTCACGCCCGCCTACGTCGAGGGCATCATCGAGAACACCTACAAGTTTGGCCCCTACTTCGTCCTCGCTCCCGATCTCGCGCTTCTCCATGCCCGTCCTGAGCAGGGTGTCATCAGCCAGCAACTCGCCGTCACCGTCTTGCGCGAGGGCGTCGAGTTCAAGGAGGGCGAGCCCGTTCGCGTGCTTGTGACCCTCGCTGCGGAGAGCCCCGACTCGCACATCGACGTCATGCGCGTCCTCGCCACCATGTTCTCCGATCCGAAGAACATCGAGAAGGTCGCCACCGCCTCGACGGCAGACGACATCTTTGGCTTCTTCGTCAGTGGCGGCGCCGAGTAACGACGGCTCGGCGGCGACGATGGAAGCCACTGGCACGCGTCCATTCAGGCAAGCACGAAGCAGGTTCGTTTCGATTTGAAGGGGGAAACATGGCAGTACTCGACTTCATAGTCAACATTCTGTCGACGCCGGATATCCTGGTCGGGCTCCTCGCCCTCATCGGCCTCGCCCTCCAGGGCAAGCCCGTCGAGGACGTCACCAAGGGCACCATCAAGACCATCGTGGGATTCCTGGTCCTGTCGGCCGGCGCTGCGTTCTTGCAGTCCGGCTCCCTGCTCGCGTTTGGCGAGCTGTTCAACTACGCCTTCAACATGCAAGGCGTCGTTCCCAACAACGAGGCCGTCGTCGCCGACGCACTCCAGAACTTCGGCACCAGCTCGGCCATCATCATGGCCCTCGGCATGGCGTTCAACATCGTCCTGGCCCGCTTCTCCCGCATGCCCTACATCTTCCTGACCGGCCACCACACCCTCTACATGGCCTGCATGCTCGCTGTCATCCTCGGCGGTGCCGGCCACCTCGAGGGTGGTGCCCTCTATCTGGCGGGTGGATGCCTCCTCGGCCTGATCATGGTCCTCTCGCCCGCCTACTGTCAGGTCACCTTCCGTAAGGTCACCGGCTCCGACGGCGTTGCCCTGGGCCACTTCGGCGGCATCGGCTACTGGTTTGCCGGCGTCGTGGGCAGGCTCTTCGCCAACGACCCCAAGCGCAAGAGCACGGAGGAGATCTCCTTCCCCAAGCGTCTCGTCTTCCTGCGTGACACCACCGTCTCCATCTCCATCACGATGATGGTCTTCTTCCTCGTCGTCGTAGGAGTCGCCGTTGCCAAGGGCGTCCTGGGCATCGTCCCCGCGGGCACCGATTCCGCCTCCGCCTCCGCTCTTCTCGAGCCCTACGGCCTGACCGTCGCCAACGTGGGCGCACTGCTCAACATCGGCACCGAGACCACGACCAACTGGATCGTCTGGTCCCTCACCGCAGGCATGAGCTTCGCCGGTGGCGTCTACATCATCCTATCCGGCGTCCGCCTGATCATCGGCGAGATCGTCCCCGCCTTCAAGGGCATCGCCGACAAGCTCGTCCCTGGCGCCAAGCCCGCCTTGGACTGCCCCGTCGCCTTCACCTACGCCCCCAACGCCGTCATCATCGGCTTCCTGAGCTCCTTCGTGGGCGGCATCATGGGCCTTCTCGTCCTCAACGGCATCAACGCCGCCATCCCCGTCGCCCTGATCCTTCCGGGCGTCGTCCCCCACTTCTTCTGCGGCGCCACCGCAGGCGTCTTCGGAAACGCCGAGGGCGGCCTCAAGGGCTGCATCGCCGGTGCCTTCGCGCACGGCCTGCTCATCACCTTCCTGCCCATGATCTGCATGCCTGTCTTCAACGCCCTGGGCTATGTGGGCACGACCTTCTCGGACGCAGACTTCTCCTGGATGGGCATCGTCTTTGGCAACGTCGTCAACTTCGCGCAGGGCGCCCTGCTCGTCGCCATCTGCGTCATCGTCTACATCCTTCCCATCGCCTATAACTTCGTGGCCCCCAAGAAGGAGCAGGCTACGGAGTAGCCATCAGCGTCCGCCTGGCGGCGGAACCGGGGTCGGGGAGTGCGGAATTCGCTCCCCGGCCCGCCTCTTAGGCAGACATTTGTCGTCTAAACGGACTTTTTTGCACAAGCTATGTTGAACTACCTTCAATACTCGGCGGAGTCAGGTGACCGATGCGCCGTTCGCCTCGGCAAGCTCCTGTAGGCAATAGGTCTGCAACTCCTTGCGGGACGGGACGCATGACATGGCTCCGTCTCGCACGCAGCTGGTCACGCCATCATGTCGTCCTTCCTGGCACCGCTTGGGGATGCGTTGCCCGCTGCGCGTGTCAGCGCTTTTTCAGTGCGTCTGCCCTGTGCTATCCCGGTCATCTTCCTGCCGGAAGGCAAAGCGAGTAGACTGGGGGCCGGTCGTTCTCACGCACCGCTCCCCACGGTGGTGTAACCCATAAAAAAGGAGAGCAAGATGGCAATTCGCAAAATCATGTGCGCCTGCGGTTCCGGTCTGGGTTCCTCCCTCATCGTCCACATGAACACGGAGGAGGTCGTGAAGAAGCTCGGGCATCCGGAGATCGAGGTCGACCACACCACCATCTCCGACATCAACCCCACTGCGGCGGACCTCTTCGTCGTCGGGGCGGACCTGGGTGACTTCATCTCCAACATCCCCGACGAGCAGAAGGTCGTCCTGACCAACATCCTCGACAAGAACGAGCTCGAGCAGAAGATCGCCGCGCATCTGAGCTAGGGTCGCCTCGCCTCGGGGGCCTATCCGCGTCCGAGCCTCTTTCCGTCGAGAAGGGCGCGTCTGCGTGCTCCCTGCCAACTAAGGAGTGAAGCTAGTGGAAGAGAAGGAACTCAGGGGCGTCAAGCTCCTTGCGGCCAAGGTCCGTCGCGACGTGCTTGCGATGCTCCAGCATCGTGGGTATGGCCATGTGGGCGGCTCGCTCTCCCTGGTCGAGGCCTACGCCGTCCTCTATGGCAAGCAGCTGCGCTATGACGCGGCCAACCCCCACTGGGAGGGGCGTGACCGCGTCGTGCTCTCCAAGGGCCATGCCGGGCCCGTCATGTATTCGACGCTCGCCGAGTGCGGCTTCTTTCCCACGGAGTGGCTCATGACGTTGAACGATGGGGGTACCAGGCTGCCGTCCCACACCGACCGCCTGAAGACCCCCGGGGTCGATGCGACCACGGGCTCCCTGGGCCAGGGGACCTCAGAGGCCGCAGGCATCGCGCAGGCCCTTGCCATGAGGGGGTCGACGTCCTACACCTACCTCTTCGTCGGTGATGGCGAGCTCAACGAGGGGCAGTGCTGGGAGGCATTCCAGTTCATCGCCGCCAAGCGCCTGAGCCGCTGCATCGTCCTCATCGACGACAACAAGAAGCAGCTGGACGGCACCACCGACGAGGTCATGTACAACTTCGACCTCGCAAAGAAGATGGAGGCCTTCGGATTTAGCACGCAGGTGGTCGACGGGCAGGACATCCGCGTCATCGACGCCGCCATCGACGCCGCCAAGCGGAACACGGAGACTGCCAACTGCGTCGTGCTCGACACCACCAAGGGCGCGGGCGTCCCCTACTTCGAGCAAGCCGTCTCGAACCACTCCATGAAGTGGAACAACGATGAGATCAACCAGGCGACCGCCGAGGCGATCGCCCGACTCAACGACGAGATCGAGAGGGGTGAGGCGTAATGTTCAAGCTCGCCGAGGACTGGGGCGCCGCCGGTAGGCCCTATCGTGATGCCGTTGTCGACACCCTGATCGACATGATGACAGGCGACGCGTCCATCGTCATGCTCGAGGCCGACCTAGGCGGCGCCTCGGGCACCCTCAAGATCCAGAAGGCGCTGCCCTCGCAGTTCATCGAGTGCGGCATCTCCGAGGCCAACATGATGGGCGTCGCAGCAGGCATGAGCTCCGAGGGCTTCATCCCCTTCGTCCACACCTTCGGGCCGTTCGCCACCCGTCGTGCCTTCGACCAGGTCTACCTGTCCGGTGCCTACGCTCACAACACCCTGAACATCTGGGGCTCCGACCCTGGCTTTACGGTGGGGGCCAACGGGGGCACCCACACCACCTGGGAGGACGTCGCGCTCATGCGGACCATCCCCGACGCCGTCGTCGTGGACGGGGCGGACCCCGTCCAGACCGAGTGGGTCGTCCGCGAGTTCTCCAAGTCCAGGGGCATCCACTACCTGCGCTGCGGTCGCAAGGCGTCCTACAAGGTCTACGAGGAGGGCTCGACCTTCGAGCTGGGCAAGGGCAACGTCATCCGTCGCGGCACGGACGTGCTGATCGTGACCGCAGGCCAGCTTGTCAAGGATGCGCTCGATAGTGCCGACGGCCTCGAGGGGCAGGGCATCTCCGCCGAGGTCATTGACATGTTCTGCATCAAGCCACTCGACGTCGATCTGCTCGTGTCGGAGTCTGCCGGCAAGCGTGCCGTCGTCACCTTCGAGAACCACGGCGTCATTGGTGGTCTGGGAGACGCCTGCGCGTCCGCTCTCATGGAGGCCGGCGTCGCCGTGCCCTTCAAACGCCATGGCGTCGTGGAGTCCTTCGGCCAGGTCGGTACCGCCGATTGGCTGCAAGCCGCCTTCAAGCTCACCGCAGCGGATCTCGAGGAGACCGTGAAGTCCCTTCTCGACTAGAGTTACTCCCACATGGGGCCGCTCCCACACACCACACCGAGGGGCTTGTCGCCCGGAAGGACGGGGTCATGAGGCTCAACCAGTACATGGACCACACGCTGCTCAAGCAGGACGCAACCAAGTCGCAGCTCGACAGGCTGTGTGACGAGGCCGCCGAGCACGGCTTCAAGACCGTCTCCATCAACTCATGCTGGACCAGGCACTGCGCCGAGCGGCTGGCTGGCACGGGCGTGGGCATCACGAGCTGCATCTCGTTCCCCTTGGGCGCCTGCTCCACGGCTGCCAAGGCCGCCGAGGCCAGGCAGGCGGTGGCAGACGGCACCACCGAGATCGACATGGTCCTCAACGTGGGGCGTCTTGTCTCTGGCGATGACGACTACTGCACGGAGGACATCCGTGGGGTGGTCGAGGCGGCGGACGGCCGTCCCGTCAAAGTGATCCTCGAGGTGTGTCTGCTTGATGACGAGCAGATCGTCCGCGCCTGCGAGTGCGCCGTGGCGGCAGGCGCCGCGTTCGTGAAGACCTCCACGGGCTTCTCGACCGGCGGGGCCACCGTCCATGCGGTCAAGCTCATGCGCCAGACCGTGGGCGACGCCTGCCAGATCAAGGCTGCGGGCGGCATTCACACCAAGGAAGAGGCGCTTGCGATGATCGAGGCGGGTGCCGACCGCATCGGAGCCTCCGCCTCCATCGCCATCTGCGAGGGGTAGCATGTGGCCACAGGACCCGTCCGTGCCACTGGATCCGGGCCCTCCTGGCCTAGAATGACCCCGGACGATAGGGAGGCGGCTGTGATTGCGCATGCCGCTGCGCGCCTGTGGGGAGGGCTGTCCTTTGCACGTGGGAGTCGACAAGAGACGGGTCCTGAAGGTCGCAGGGTGGGCTGCGGGATCGGTCCTGCTGGTGGCCGTGGTCGCGGCCAACGTCACGGCCGTGATGTTCGGCGAGACGCTCGAGTCGTTTTTGAGCACCGACAAGATCGACGTCACGGATACAGAGCGCCAAGCCCAGCTTGCGCGTGACGCAGCGCTGGCAGGTGAGGTCGAAGGCGAGGGGCTCGTTCTTCTCCAGAACCGCAATGCGACCCTGCCCCTGGCGAAGGACGTGACGAAGGTCAACGTCTTCGGATGGGGCTCGACACAATGGGTGACGAGCGGCTCGGGTTCGGGAGGCGTCGCGGGTGAGAGCGCAGGCATCCTGGACGCGCTGACCAGTCGTGGCATCCAGTACAACGAGGGACTTGCCCAGATGTACCGCGACTTTCAGGCCGACAGGCCATGGAGGGACGCGGGTACGTTGAACTCGCGCGCGACGGAGTTCTGCCGTCTGTACGATCCGGACATCTCCGACGAGGGCTACTACTCCCAGCAGCTGCTTGACAGTGCCAGGGACTACTCCGACACGGCGATCGTGGTGCTGTCGCGCATGGCGGGCGAGAGCATCGACTGCCCCCGCGAACAGCTGCGCGTCCGTACGAAGGGGGCTTCGCCGGAGCGCGCGATGGGCCGCAGCTACCTGGAGCCCTCTCCCGAGGAGGAACGTCTCGTCAGGTACGTTGCCGCGAACTACCAAAACGTGATCGTGCTGGTGAACTCGACCAACGCCATGGAGCTGGGCATCGTCGAGGACGTCGAGGGGGTCGACGCCTGCCTGATCTGTGGTGCCACGGGCAGCGACTCCGCCGGGGCGGTGGTGGATGCGCTCTGGGGTGACGTGAACCCATCGGGGCGCACGACCGACACCTATGCCTACGATTTCAGCACCAATGCGAGCTATGCCAACGCTGGCGCGGAGGGGGAGGGCTGCTACGTTGGCTCGCGCGGGCTCTACCCGGCAGACGGTACTCCCGACACGAACGAGGGCGTCGCCGCAACGTACGACACGGTCCGCTTCGTCGACTATGTCGAGGGAGTCTATCTGGGATATCGCTGGTATGAGACGGCTGATGCCGAGGGATACTGGGACGACGTCTCCAACCGCCATGGCATGGGGTATGCCGCCGTGGTGCAGTACCCGTTTGGCTATGGCCTCAGCTACACGGCATTCGATTGGAAGATCGTCTCGCGCAGGCCACGCCGTGGCAGTAACCTGGCAGACGATGACACCGTCACGACGACGGTGCGCGTGACCAACGTCGGGCCTGTTGCGGGCAAGGACGTGGTGGAGCTCTATGCGACGCCTCCCTACATCGCAGGTGGCATCGAAAAGCCCTCTACCGAGCTTGTGGCCTTCGCGAAGACCGATTTGCTGCAGCCGGGAGAGTCACAGGACGTGGTGCTCAGCTTCACGACGCGCGACCTGGCAAGCTACGACTGCTACGACGCCAACCACAACGGCTTTGCGGGCTACGAGGTCGAGCGTGGCGACTACCAGGTCGAGCTCAAGCGCGATGCCCACACCCTGGATGACTGCGCCCATGCGAGCGCCACCTATCATGTGGACCATGACATCCGCTACGAGACTGACGCCACAACCGGGGCTGCGGTCACCAACCGCTTTACGGGAGACGTCGCGGAGGCCGGCATCTCGATCGACGGGGTGACGACGGGCGCGGGCATCCGCTACCTCACACGCGCCGACTTCAAGGGAAGCTTCCCCCAGACGCGCGACGTGGACCGTCCCATGTCCAACGCCGTTCAGATCTTCAACCGCTATGACGCGGGCCTCGCCACCGCCCAGGATGCCGCCGCGAGTCGCGGGGCGTCCGTGGGTTCGGAAGCATCGGGGCCCGATGACGTGACTCGCGAGGGTGATGCGTCGCCCACGGCCGACGCCGACGAGGCCGCTCCCGCCGCGTCAGGCCTCGCATCGGCATATGCCCTCACGTCGAACGGGGCACTCACGCCCCTGGGTCGCGAACTGGGAGAAGACTACAACGACCCGCGCTGGTCCCCCCTCCTCGATCGCCTGGGCCAAAGCGAGATGGAAAGGTTCGTGCTGCATGGGTACTCCAACTCAGGAGCACTCGAGGGGGTGTCAAAGCCGCGTACCAAGGACCTGGACGGGTCGTCTCAGGCGGCATCGTTCAATCAGCTGAGATACGGGACGGGCTTCCCCAGCCCCACGGTCCTGGCCCAGACATGGGACACCCAGCTTGCCCGTCGCTATGGGAGGGCCGTGGGCATGGAGTGCGCCATGCTCGGCATCGACGGTTGGTACGCGCCGGCATGCAACCTACATCGCTCGCCGGTGGGCGGGCGCAACTACGAGTACTATTCGGAGGACCCGCTCGTCTCGGGTGAGATGGCCGCACAGACCATCCTGGGATCGAAGGAGACGGGCACCTTCTGCTACCTCAAGCACATGGTGCTCAACGAGCAGGACTCCTACCGGGACTCGCTCTACACCTGGCTGACCGAGCAGTCCCTGCGGGAGCTGTACCTCGAGCCGTTCCGCATTGCCGTAGAGGAGGGGGGCGCCACGGGAATGATGAGCTCATACAACCGCATCGGCGCCATCTGGACCGGTGGCAGCAGGGCGCTGCTCACGGAGGTGCTGCGCGGCGAGTGGGGCTTCCGGGGTTCGGTCATCACAGACTACAGCGACCATCACAGCTACATGAACGCAGACGAGATGCTGCGTGCGGGAGGCAGCCTCTACATGGATGGCGTGTTCCGCGACGGCTCGTTCCGCTTCGGGACCGATTCGCCCAACTTCCGCGCCTGCCTGCGCCGCGCTACCAAGGATGTCATCTACGCCTGGCTCAATGCCCGTGCGGCAAACCTTGCCTACAACGATGCGGCCCTGCAGGCGGGCACGGCCACGATCGACCGACCCCTCAAGCACCGGGGCGTCTCGCCGGTGCTTGTGGGCATATCCGTGGTAGATGCGGTTGCGGCGCTGTGCGTTGCCGTCAAGGCCCACAGGGTGCTCAGGAGACGCGCACGGAAGAAGTGGCACGCAGGAGAGTGACCCGCGTGCCCCAGGGATGCCCGAAGCGATCAGCCGTCGCGCGATGGGAACGGCTAGAACTTGACCTGAGGAGCCTGTCGTGCGGCGGCATCCTCGATCTCGAAGCCCCTACGCACGGTGAACTTTGATCCCGCGACGATGTTGCCGGGGAAGGTCTCGATCGCGTTGTTGTACCCCAGCACGCAGTCGTTGAAGCTCTGGCGAGCGTAGCTGATCTTGTCCTCGGTGTCCGTGAGGTCTCCCTGGAGCTGCTGAAAGCCAGCGTTTGCCTTGAGGTCGGGATAGGCCTCGGCAACGGCAAACAGGTGGCCCAGGGTCTGGCTCAGCTGGTTGGAGGCCGCCATCTTGGCCTCGGGCGTGGTTGCGGCGTTGACTGCGGCGCGGGCGCTGGTGACGGCCTCGAGGGTCTGGGACTCGTGGGCGGCGTAGCCCTTCACGGTCTCCACCAGGTTGGGGATGAGGTCGTTTCGACGCTGCAGCTGCGCGTCTATGGTCTGCCAGGCGTTGTCGCAGCGGTTGTCCTTGGCGACGATGCCGTTGTAGATCGAGACGAACCACACGCCAAGTACGACGACGAGGGCAATGACGAGGATGACGAGAGCCATGTCCGGTCCCTTCTTTGCGGGGCGGGTCCTATGCCAGCCCGGAACGTTCGCGTTGCAAAGCTTGGGAGAAGTATACCCGTACGCGCCAGGCGGATACTCGCTCGTCGCATGGCGTGATGGGCGGACGGGAGCCCGAGCGGGCGGAGGAGGAGGGATTCGAACCCTCGGTGCGGGATTGCCGCACGACGGTTTTCAAGACCGCTGCATTCAACCACTCTGCCACTCCTCCGTGGCCGGGCGGATATATCCTACCTCATACAAGCAGGCATGCGACACGGAAAGGCCTTGCATGGACGAGCGAGACGACACCCCCACGGTCGAGGATGAGCGCTTCATGGGACTTGCCCTGGAGGAGGCACGCATTGCTGCCACGGAGGACGAGGTTCCCATTGGGGCAGTCGTCGCGTGTGGCGGTGAGGTGATCGCGCGCGCACACAACCGCCGCGAGACGGACGGGGACCCCTCCGCCCATGCCGAGTTCTCCGCCATGGTCCAGGCCGCGCGCGCCCTGGGGCGCTGGCGTCTGACGGGTTGTACCGTCTATGTGACGTTGGAGCCCTGCCTCATGTGCGCGGGCCTCATGGTGAACGCCCGCGTGGACCGCTGCGTCTATGGGGCCGCAGACCCAAAGGGCGGTGCCGTGGGCACGCTCTACGACGTGAGTGATGACGCTCGCCTCAACCACTCCTTCCCCGTGACCGCAGGTGTGTTGGAGGATGAGTGCGCCCAGATCCTGCGTGACTTCTTCCGCGTACGGCGCAAGGCGAGGGAAGCGAGGTAACCAACCCCCTGCCGCCCCGGGGCCCAAAGCGACCGTTTACCGTCGAGGGGGCGTAGTGGCCGACAAGTTCTTCCAAGGAGGGTTGTGTGAGAGGCAGAGACTGCCTATAGTACATAAATGTACGGACATTAGGACATACGGACATTTATCGCTTTTGGTGCCGCTAGCCTCAGCGTGCTTGAACACAGGAAGGAAGTTAGATGTATACGACGCTTCAGAACGTTCTTGCGGAGGCTGATCAGCTCAACATGGCTGTCGGCGCGTTCAACACGCACAACCTCGAGATGGTCCAGGCCATCGTCAAGGCGGCAGGCAACCAGAAGACGCCAGTCATCATCCAGACATCCGAGGGCACGGCGAAGTACGTCGGCATGAGGACTCTCGTTGCCGTGGTCAAGTCACTCGCCGAAGCGCTCGGCGTTGATATGGTCCTCCACCTTGACCATGCGAAGAGTTGGGACAACATCCGCGAGGCCGTGGACGCGGGCTACACCTCAGTCATGTTCGACGGCTCCGCACTCCCATTCAAAGACAACATCCTCGGGACAAGGCGCGTTGTCGAGTATGCGCATGCCGCCGGCGCGTCTGTCGAGGCAGAGCTTGGAACTGTTGGCGGCACTGAGGACGGCCTTGTCGTCAATCCAGATGCAGCCAAACTGACCGATCCGGATGATGCGGTCGAATTTATCGAGAGGACCGGCATTGATGCGCTGGCTGTGGCAATCGGCACCAACCATGGCCAGTACAAGTCGAAGACAAGCGTCAACCTCGACGTCCTTGAGTCGATCCATCAGGTTGCAACCAAGCCGCTCGTCATTCACGGAGGTACCGGCGTGTCTGACGCCGACGTCCACAAGGTCATCGACCGCGGCATCAGAAAGTTCAATGTCGGCACCGAGCTTCTTGTCCAGTGGAATCGCAAATCCAAGGAGCTCTATGAGGCCCACAAGGAAAATGTCTCTAACCGCGACAATGTCGTACCGGCACTCGAAGTGGTGCAGAGCATTGTCGAACGGAAGATCAGCCTCTTCAAGAACATCAGGTAGCGGCTGCGTCCCGTCGGGGGGATTTGGAAGGGGGGAAGGTGAGCATCTGCTGCATCGGGCAGTCTGCCTACGACATTACGGGACGCGTGGACGGGGACCTTCGTCCTGATACAAAGTATCGCATGGAACACCATACAGAGTCTCCCGGCGGTCCGGCCTTGAATGGTGCGTGCGTCTGCGGCCTTTGGGGTGCCGACGTCTCCCTCGTGTCCCGCATCGGCAAAGACGCGTGTGGCGCGCGGATAACGGAGTCCCTTGGACGCTACGGCGTTAAGACCGAGCTCATGATCGTGGACCCAGAGGCGAGAACGTCACTCAGCCTCATCGTGGCGAATGGAGCGACGGGTGGAAGGACCATATTCAACTTCCCCTCGCCCCATGGGCCTGTTGCTCGGATGGCGCTACCAGACGACGCCCCGTCAGTCATGCTGCACGACGGGCATGAGCCAGAGGCTAGCCTCGAATACATGCACGCCTTCCCAGGCGCACTGAACGTCATCGATGCCGGAACCTGTCGCGAAAACACGCTATTGGTCGCGCGCCTGGCCGACTACCTCATTGCGTCGCAATCCTTCGCGACCCAGTATCTTGGGCATGGCCTGACATTGGAAAACGATGCCCGGCTTGCAGCCGAGCTCGTGGAATTGCGCGAGATAAATGGAAGGCGGGTGGCTGTAACCCTTGGAGAGTTAGGGTCCGTTTACCTCGGGGAAGATGGCCTGGTGCGCATGCCTGCATTCAAGACGCGAGTCTGCGACAGTACGGCTGCGGGCGATATCTTTCATGGGGCGTTCACCTTTGGCGTCCATGCGGGTCTTTCCATGCGTGACAGCATGGTTTTGGCAACGATGGCGTCATCCGTTTCCGTTTCACGGTCTGGGAGCCAGACGTCAATCCCATCTTTGCCAGAAGTGCTCGAGCAGCTCCTGTCCAAGGGGATCGCCATTGGCTTGGGGAGAGGTGGTGAGTCATGACGCGCCACGTGAGCAACGGGACAGAAGACACGCCCTTGCCTAACAACCTCTCTCGTGAACAGCTGTATTACCAGCTGTATAACATCGTCTTCCAAGACATCACCAATGGGGTCTATGAGGTCGGCGACCTGATCCCCTCGGAGACCGAGTACATGCAGAAGTTCTCGGTCAGCAGGGCGACCGTCCGTAAGGCAATGGAGATGCTCGTCAATAACGGCCTTATCGTCCGCCGCCGCGGCTGTGGCTCGGAGGTCGTCTCTGCAAAGCCTGCGACTGCGCTCCGTAGCGTGGAGTCGTGCATTAAACGGCTTACATCCGACCACGTGATTCCCATCAAGCGCGTTGTCTCTGCGGAAATGACCGCGGCTGGGAAGGATGTCGCGGATGCGCTGAACGTTCGGACGGGCTCTTCGGTATACCGTCTCGAAAGGGTGCGTTGCGCAGGGGAGACCGCCTATTATCGCGAGACGATCTGCCTTGCCGACGACTATGCGCCCGCCATCCTCGAGCACGACTTCTCCAGGGAGTCCCTCCGTGCCTATTACTCCAATGTCTTGCACGTTAGCTGGGCTCGCGCAAACCAGCAGGTTTTTGCGGTCCCCGCCGATGGGGACACGGCGCGGCTTCTGGGCATTGAGCCAGGCGTTCCGGTGCTTCTGCTAAGACGAACCTCATTCGATGAGTCGGGCATTCCCCGTGAGTACCTGGTCGCCTCGTACAGGACCGATCATTACTACCTTGATATGACCTTAGAGGCATAGCGCGAGCGGGCTCTGGGGCCCTCAGGTCTCCGGTTCAACATTTTCTCAGGGGGGAATATGGCAGAGGAAGCAAGTGTCACCGACCTTCTTAGGCCCGAGAACATACAGGTTGTCGATAGCGTTGCAAACTGGGAAGACGCCATTCGCATCTCGTTGAAGCCCCTAATCGAAGGGGGATATGCAGAACCGAGATATGCAGACAACATAATCGCAGACACCAGGGAACTCGGCCCCTATTACGTCCTTACCGAGGATGTGGCGCTCATACACGCCCGCCCCGAGGAGGGTGCCATCAAGAAGCAGATGGCCGTCACCTTAGTGCATCGGCCCGTCACTTTCCCAGAGGGCTCCTTCCCCGTCAGGCTGCTGTTCGCCCTGTCGGCAGAAGACTCCCACTCGCATATAGAAGTCATCAAGATGCTTGCCAGCATCTGCATGGAGGAGTCTCGGGTGGAAGACCTAGCAACATGCGAGACCCCAGAAGAGATTTATCGCCTGCTTACCGCTGTGGCCGGCGGGTAGCGAGGCGGACTTCGAGCGACGTCTGATGGCAATGTAGACATGTGAGAGGAGGTATAGAGGATGATAAAGATAACTGCGGTCTGTGGAGCTGGCCTCGGGAGCAGCCTTGCGTGCCAGATGGCAATCGATGCCGCCTGCAAGGCCATGGGTGTGGAAGCGAAGGTGAACCATACCGATACCACCTCGATCGGCGCCCTTGCAAGCACGACGGATGTCGTCTGCGCCGGGGCGAACTTCAAAAAGCTGATTGAGAAGAAGAGCCTTCCGTGCCCCGTCATCTACCTCGACCGCTTGGTCGACAAGAAGGAGATAACGGCGAAGCTCACACCGGTTCTCCAGGAAATGGGAGTCCTTGAATAGGGTCCTATAGCCAACTCAAAACATGCCCAGCCTCACATGCCTTTAGGGGGAAACATGGTCGTTCTCCAATGGATCATCGACAACATTCTGACGCAGGCCGCCATCATCATCGCGCTCATCGCGTTCCTTGGCCTGGCACTCCAAAAGAAGCCGGCCGGGGAGGTGTTCTCCGGTACCTTGAAGACAATGTTCGGCTTCATGATCCTCTCTGCTGGTTCGTCCATCCTGCAGGGGTCCTTGAAGTACTTTGGGGCCTTGTTTAACTCAGCGTTTAACCTCGGCTCGTCAGGCGGTGCCGTCGTCGCGTCGATCGAGGGCATCAACGGTCAGGCCATGACCGATTTGGGACTTGGTTCCGAGATCGCCATAGTCCTCGCTGGCATCTTTGTCGTCAACATCCTGCTTGCGCGCCTCACTAAATTCAAGTACATCTTCTTGACGGGACAGGCCCTGCTCTGGGAGTCAACGCTCGCGGTCGTGTTCTCCTGGTTCCTCGGCCTCAGGGGCCTCCCCCTGATTCTTCTCGCCTCGGTCGTGGGAGGCTGCTTCGCGACCCTCATGCCGGCTATCGCTCAGCCCGTCGTGCGCAAGATCACCGGCTCCGATGACATTGCCTTGGGTCACTTCTGCACCATCGGATACATGGTTGCGGCCGGTGTCTCCAAGCTGGTCGGCAAGGAGGAGGATTCGGCTGAGGACCTCGAGATTCCCGAGAGCCTCGACTTCTTGAACGACACGTACGTCTCTGTCTTCCTGGTAATGATCGTCTTCTACCTTGTCACGGCCATTGTCGCTGGGCCTGACAAGTCGGCTGCAGTTTGTGAGGCGCTCGACATGAGCGCCGATGTCAACTATCTCGTCCAGGCGTTCCTGCAGTGCAGCACCTTCGTCATCGGCCTCTATGTCCTGATGATGGGCGTTCGGCAGCTGCTCGATAACATCGTCCCCGCCTTCCAGGGCATCTCTCAGAGGCTCGTTCCTGGCGCCAAGCCCGCTCTCGATTGCCCCGTTCTCTTCCCGTATGCCCCCAACTCCGTCATCATGGGCTTCATCTTCACTACCATCGGTTCGCTCATCGGCATGCTCATCACTCCCGTTACGGGCTATCTCGTCATCCCCGGAGTCATGTCCAACTTCTTTGCCGGAGGTACCTCGGGCATCTTTGCCAACGCTGTCGGCGGCCGTCGCGGCTTGATCATCGGTTGCATCGTTCACGGCATCTTCATCATGATCGTCCCTGCCCTGCTTACCCCCATGCTCGCCCAGATCGGCTTTGTCAATCTGACCTGCACCGACGTCGATACCGTCTTCACCGGCTTCCTGCTTTACGGCGTAAAGCTGCTCTTTGGTGGCTTGATCGGTTAGGGCGCACTGCCCTCTATGGCTGGCGCCCGCCTGGGGTTGGTGCCAGCCATCTCTTTTCCGATCTCCTCGTCCTATTGCCATGGTGAATATAAAACCTCTCCATATTGGAGGATGCCGCAATGTTCAGCCCATTTAAGAGGAAGGCAAGGAAAACGGCCCCAGATAAGTCCGAGCAGGAGACGCGGATGAGCAACGAGGGTCTCATTGCCCAGGCCGAAGCCTTGCAGGAAGAGATTGATTCCGCTGACGGCGTGGAGCGATCCGATCTGCTCGACCAGCAGGGCGGCCTTTACCAGAGGGCGGGAGAGACCGACAGGGCGATCGCCTCCTTCGAGGCGAGCATCGAAACCACCAGGCGCATGGGAATGGCATACCGGGGCCTGACAACCCTATACAGCCGCAAGCGTTCGGAAGCGGCTGCCGCGGGCGACGACGCCACAATGCGGGAGTCGTTCGACAAGCTTCAGGCGCTGATGCAGAGCTCGAAGGACATGCTTCGCGGAAAATAGGGCAAAGGCAGGGAGGTGAAGGTCGTAAACATGGGGAAGACGCTCGTTCTTCTCGCCGGCTATCCCGCGACAGGCAAGTCCACTTTCTGTGCCCACCTGCTCAAGCGTCATCCGGGGATTCCGGTCGTCGCCCCGGACGATGTCAAGGAAGAGCTGTGGGACGAGGTGGGTTTTGACACCGCAGCGGAGAAGGACCGCCTCGAACTTCGTGTATGGGAAATCTATTACGCACGCATGGAGCAGCATATGAGACTGGGCGGGCCAATCGTGACGGACTATCCGTTCAGCGGCAAGCAAAGGCCCACACTCTCCTCATTGGTTGAGAGGTACGGCTATCATGCCATCACCGTGCGCTTTGTGGGGGATATCGATAGGATCTACGAGAGGTCCCTCAAGCGCGACCTATCCCAGGCGAGACACCTGGGGCATTTGATGAGTCACTATCACAAAGGCGACTACCTGGCCGATCGCACAAAAGCTGACGCGCTGGTAACGCCTCGGACTCTGCGCGATCGCTGCATTGGCAAGGGGTACGGGCTCTTTCAAATGGGGGATCTCATCGAGGTGGATGCGACGGACACCTCCGCAATCGACGACCAGAAGGTCATAGACGAAATAGAAAGGCTTGCGGATGCGGACGCCTGCCGCAAAGCCTGAAAAATGCTTGCACGAGTGTGGCACAAACCTCTCCTGACGAGTATCGTTGTCCTATCAAAATTTGTCAGAGAGGAGCTCGTTGCATGGGCAGATGGTTCACCGCCGCCGACATCCAGGAGGCGCGCGAGAGGATACGTGGCCATGTGCGCGTGACACCCCTCGAGGAGTCCATCTACCTCAATGACGACGAACACCACTACTACTTCAAGCTCGAGAGCCAACAACGTGGCAAGAGCTTCAAGATACGTGGCGCGCTGAACACCATGGCCCAGCTGACGCCAGCGGATTGCGAGTTTGGCGTGGGAACCATCTCCACCGGCAATCACGGCGTGGCCGTCTCGATGGCAGCGCATGAACTGGGCATTGACGAGTGCATCGTAGTGGTGCCCTTGGGCACGCCGCGCGCCAAGACCGATCGTATACGCTACTTCGGCGCACGCACCATGAGCTTGGGCAAGGACTACGATGAGGCCCTCACCCTGGGAATCAACTACATCGACCGCACGGGCATGTTCTACGTCGATCCCTTCGAGCACGATGCACGCGTGTACTGCGGCCAGGGAACCATCGGTCTGGAGATCCTGGAGCAGAACCCCGACATCGACACCATCGTGGCGCCCATAGGAGGGGGCGGGCTTGTCTCGGGCATCGCCGTCGCGGCCAAGTCGATCAAGCCCGACGTCCGCATCGTTGGCGTTCAGACTGCGGCGTGCCCCGCGATGGTCGATTCCCTGCATGACGGCATCTGCTACAACCGCTATCCCACCGAGGGAGATACGGTATGCGAGGCCATTGTGGGCGGCATAGGACAGATTGCCTTTGAGACCCTCCCTGGGCTGATCGACGACATCGTGGTGGTGAGCGAGAAGAGCATCCGCGCGGCGTTCAAGTTCATGATCGAACGCGAGCAGTGCTCCGTCGAGGCAGGCTCCGCCATGGTCGTCGCTGCCGCGCGCGAGTTCCCCGAGCGCGTTGGTGGCCAGGACGTCGCCCTCGTCATCAGTGGCGGCAACCTGGACGTCGGCATCCTGTCCTCGGTCCTCGAGGAGGACTTCGAGGCATAGGGCCTACGCCGCCGGTCCTACACCACCTGGAAGATGAAGAAGTCCAGGTAGTGCGTCTCGGGTACACCCCAGAGGATGGGATGGTCGGGGGCTTGCTGCAGCTCCTGCACCTGCTTGAGCTGGACGTTTGCGCTGTGGGCGGCCTCTGCGACGGCCCTGGCCAGAAGGTCGCGTGTCATGAAGTGACTGCAGCTGCAGGTTGCCAGGTAGCCACCACGGGGAAGCAGGCGCATGGCGGCTTGGTTGATCTCAAGGTAGCCCTTGGCGGCATGGCGCACCGTGCTGCGGCTCTTTGTGAACGCCGGAGGATCAAGGACGATGAGGTCGAAGGGTCCGCCCTCGGCGGAGAGCAGGCGCTTGTCCCTTATGAGCCGCGGCAGGTACCCAAGGACGTCCGCGCAGGTGAAGCTCATGCGCTCGCCTAGTCCGTTGAGGCGGGAGTTCGTCGCGGCCAGGTCCAGCGCGGCCTCGCTCACGTCCACGCAGCGGACGCCCGCGGCCCCGCCCGCCGCGGCGTTGAGCCCGAAGGCCCCCACATGGCAGAAGCAGTCCAGCACCCGTCGTCTAGCTGCGATGTCGCGCACGGCCCGACGGTTGTATTTCTGATCCAGGAAGAAGCCCGTCTTCTGGCTGTTCTCTATGTCCAGGTCGAAGGCCATGCCGTTTTCGTGCGCCCTGATGCGGGTCGAGTCTGGCGTGGGAAGTGCGACCATGCTGCCAGAGAGGTCGTACCAGCCCTTCTCCAGACCCAGGCCATCCTTCGCCCGTGCGGGCGAATCGTTGCGCTCATAGATGCCGCGCACCTCTTGTCCGTCCGCGAGAAGCGTCTGGACGAGAAGCGGATAGATGGTCGGCTTCAGGCGCTCCATGCCGACGGTGCCCACCTGGGCCACGAGCACGTCCTCGTAACGGTCGACGATCAGGCCAGGGAAGCCGTCCGCCTCCGAGAAGATCATGCGGCAGCAGTTGGTGTCCGGCTCGCATCCTGGCAGGGAGCGCCCGCCCATGGTCGTCTTGCGCAGTCCCCATGCCCACTGTGCCCTGCGTGCCCAGAATGCCTGGTCCAGACGGTCGTTGGCATTATGGCTGACGATGCGTGCGCGGATCTTGGACCCAAGGGAGAGGAGTCCCGCCCCCTGCCAGGTTCCGTTCTCCTCGAAGACGTCCACCACGTCGCCGTTGGCCGCCGTCCTGCCGTCGGTGCCGGACGGCTCCATGCGGATGACCTCGCCCGCAAACACCCAGGGATGCCCCGTCCTGAGCGAGCGAGCAGCCTTCTTCGTGACGATCATCCGGGGGTATGGGCGGGTCTGCCTCATGGCTTTGCTCCTTGTCGCGGGCGACGTGCGTTTCTCCTGTGCGTGCTTCTCTTCCCAACAGTCTAGTTGCGCCGAGATGGATGTCGAATCGCGGCCCTTCGGATAGCGAGCGTGTTCAGTCGACGTTAAGCGCTTGTTTCCCCTGGTGCGATCTGATTGCGGGCCCCATGGCAAGGCCGTAGTATGTCCGAACTCCGCGCCGGGGCAGGAGAGGCCTGCCGGCGCCCTGATTGCAAGGGAGGTATGACACATGAATGGTCTGGCTGTTATCGTCGTCGCTGCGGTGGTCCTGGTGATTGGCTACATTGGGTACGGCCGTTGGCTAGCGAAGTCCTGGGGAGTCGACTCCGGCGCACTCACTCCTGCCACGCGCATGGAGGACGGCCAGAGCTTCGTGCCCGCCTCGCGCTTCACGGTTTTCGCCCACCAGTTCTCGTCGATCTGTGGGGCGGGTCCTGTCACCGGAACCATCGTCGCGATGATGTTTGGCTGGCTGCCCGTGCTCCTGTGGGTCCTCGTCGGCGGTATCTTCTTCGGGGCCGTCCATGACTTCGGGGCCCTGTATGCCTCGGTCAAGAACAACGGCAAGTCGCTCGCCCAGCTGATCGAGAAGTACATCGGTAGGACAGGCCGTCGCCTGTTCCTCCTGTTCAGCTGGCTCTTTTGCGCCATCGTCATCGCCGCGTTCACATCTATGGTTGCGGGTACCTTCAAGATGACCGTCACGGACGCCGGTGTCGATTTCGCCAAGTCCTATGCGGCCGGCGCGGCGGGGACCATCTCGGTGTTGTTCACCTTTGTCGCAATTGCGTTTGGCTATGCGTGCCGTCGCTTCCGGCTCGATGGTCGAAGGGAGTTCGTCCTGGCTGTCCTCCTGATCGCTGCGATGTTCCTTGTCGGCATGCGCTTTCCCATCTACCTCGACACCAACGGCTGGGTTGCCGTGGTCATGGTCTACCTGGTCTTTGCGTCTGCCATGCCCATCCAGACCCTCAAGCAGCCGCGTGACTACCTGACCACCATCATGATGGTCGCCATGATCGCCTGCGCCGTCGCAGGCGTTTTCGTCCTCGCCATCCACGGCCAGGCGACGATGGCCGCCCCCATGGTCGCCTCCGCCGACGCCATGGGCGCCCTGGCTGCCAAGGGCAGCTACCTGTTCCCGGTGCTGTTCGTCTCCGTCGCCTGCGGTGCGCTCTCGGGCTTCCATAGCCTGGTCTCCTCCGGCACCTCCTCCAAGCAGGTCTCCAACGAGAGCGACATGCTCCCCGTCGGCTACGGGGCCATGGTCCTCGAGTGTCTCGTCGCCGTCATCGCGATCGTCACGGCAGCCATCATGTATGGGGATATGAACACTGCTGGCACCGGTGCTCTCAACAACGGCGTCGCCAGCACCCCGTTCCAGATCTTTGCGGCCGGTCTAGCCAAGGGCATGACCACCATCGGCCTGGATTCAACGTTTGCGACCGTCTTCATGACCATGAACGTCTCCGCCCTCGCCCTGACCTCCCTCGACGCCGTCGCCCGCATCGGTCGCTCGTCGTTCCAGGAGTTCTTCTTCAAGACGAACGATGCCCGCCAGCTGGGGGAGCAGCGCGGTGCCCTGAGGGTCGTCACCAACGTGTGGTTTGCGACCATCGTCACCCTTGCGCTGGGCCTGTCGCTCACCTTTGGCGGCTACCTCAACATCTGGCCGCTCTTTGGCGCGTCCAACCAGCTTCTGGGCGGCATGACCATGATCACGCTCGCGGTCTTCTGCAAGGTGACCGGCCGCAAGGGCTGGATGCTCTACGCCCCCGTCGCCTTCCTGCTGGCCTGCACGTTCACCTCGCTTGCGATGAGCGCCTACGGCTGCGCCTGCGCGCTGGCCGCAGGCATGACCCCCGACGTCGTGGCCACCAAGGGGCTCCAGCTGATCCTTGCGGTCCTGCTGATGGTCCTGGGCGTGATCGTTGCCTACAACTGCCTGCGGGAGCTCTTCTCCACCAAGGTCGGGTCCAAGCCCGACGAGGAGCCCGAGTGGACCGAGCTGGGTCGCCAGCGCGTCGCCGAGGCCGCGTCCGCTGTGGTTCTGAAGACCCCAGCCGGTGAGGGGGCTTCCGCCCGCGCGTAGCGCTGTGCGGCCGACGATATTGCGCCCCGCTCTTGCCAGCATGTCCGCCGGACCACGTGAGGGGTGCCGTTCGAACGGTCGTGCTGCAAGAGCGTGGGATTAGGCTCTGGCAGGTCACAAGGTCGGTGACCTGCCTTTTCCTATGACGGAGCCGTCTGTGGGGCTACTGGAAAGGGACTCTGGGGAGACAGGGTCTGGCTCCCCGATCCGAGCGGCAGTCTGCGCAGGCGAAAAGTAGCAAAAGTCCCTCAGGGACCTTTGCTACTTTCGTACGTTTATGCTGGCAGATATGCCCAAATAGTCGAAAGTAACAAAGGTGCCAGAAGGGCTTTTGTTACTTTCGGCCTCTGTGACAGCGGCTGCCGTGCGCCTTGCCCCGACCGACCACTGGACCTGCGCACATGCCACGCTCGAAGGCCCGCCGCGACGGCAAGCGTATTGCAATGGCGGGCGCGGCGTACCCGCCAACCTGCCAGCTCGCCCACCCTCGCTCTCGCCGCTAGTAGCTAGTAGTGCCTTCCGTAGCGACCGCCACCCATGCTGCGCCCGCGCCCACGCGACCCGCTGAAGAGGCTGCGCGTGGGCTTTGACGCCGAACGGGTGGGGTTAGGAACGATACGTGCGTCGTCGTAGGTAAACCCCGCAAGGTCCCAGACGGGGACGAGCTTCTTGGTGAAGTACTCGATCTCGCGCAGGGGGCTTATCTCGTCTGGGGCGACGAAGGTGTAGGCGTGGCCCGTGGCGCCCGCGCGCCCGGTGCGTCCGATGCGGTGGACGTAGTCTTCCGGGTCCATGGGGACGTCGTAGTTGACGACGGCGTCTATGCCGCTGACGTCTATGCCACGGCTCATGACGTCGGTTGCCACCAGGACCTGGCACGTGCCCGCACGGAACTTCTCCAATGCTCGCTCGCGGGCCCTCTGCGGACGGTCTGCGTGCATGACGTCAGCGGAGATGCCCGCCGATTTGAGGCGCTTGTCCAGATCGTCCGCGCGATGCTTGGTGCGGCAGAAGACCAGCACGCGCTCGGGCTGCACGCCCGCGGCACCTCCCGCAGACAACAGGGCCTCGAGCAGCTGGGTCTTCTGCCCCTGGGTGACGGGGCAGAGGTGCTCCTCCACGGTGTCGGCCGTCTCGCCCACATGCGCGACCTCGATCACGACGGGATCCTTGAGCATGGCGTCGACCGTTCCCTTGATCGAGGGGGGTATCGTGGCCGAGAAGAGCAGCGTCTGGCGCTCGTCGGGACACTCCTTCACGATGCGGCGGACGCTGGGCCAGAAGCCCATGTCGAGCATGCGATCGGCCTCGTCCAGCACGAGGACATGCACGTCCTTAAGCGAGACGTGGCCGTGCTCCATGAGGTCGATCAGGCGCCCAGGGGTGGCGACAAGCAGGTCGCAGCCACTTTCGAGCCCGCGTATCTGTCGTTCGAACTTCGCCCCGCCCATGACCACGACGGCCCTCTGGCCAGTCTGCTCGCACACGGTGGTGACGACGCCCTCGATCTGTGCCGCGAGCTCTCGTGTGGGGGTGACGATCAGGGCGAACGGTCCGAAGGGGTGCGCGTTGGCCTTGGGCTTGCGCATGCCGCCCTGCCTGCTCGGGTGGGTCTCACAACCCCTGCCGCTCTTGCTGCCTGCAGTCGCCTTCCCATGATGGCGCTTGCGCTTGGTCGGGGCGCTCTCGTCGGGGCTGCCGCACATGTCGGCAGCCTGGCGTGCAATCTCGGCAGACGCCACCTTCCTGTGGTGCCGACGCCTCCGCCTTGGCTTCGAAGGCGTCGCTCCCGTGAGGATGTTGCCGTCCGCGTCGACCGCAGCCGAGAGGGACGGATCCCCCTCGCTGCGATCGGCCAGCACGTCGGGACTGCCGGGAACCGCGCCCCCCTCGACGGCGTTCTCCTCGCTCTCGTCCCCTTCGTCCCCATCTTTCCCGGGGGCCGCATCCCTCTCGCGAGCCGCACGAGACAGGGGCTCGATGAGCTGCAGCACGGGCAGGGCAAAGGCGGCGGTCTTGCCCGTTCCGGTCTGCGCGGAGGCAAGCACGTCCCGACCGGCGAGAATCTCGGGGATCGCTTGTGCCTGGACGGGAGTCGGACGCGTGAAGCCGAGGGCGTCGACCCCGGCGAGGATGTGCTCGTTTAGCCCGAGCTCGGCAAATTTCTTAGTCATAGGGATAGTATCTACCAACTGCTCCCTTTTTGCAGTACACAAGGTGGTTGGACACGCGTTTCCACATGTCGGGCTAGTCTCGCCCACGCATGCGCTGGCCTCCTTTCCGCATGTCTCTGCCCGCTCACCTTCGGCAGGCTAGTGACACGCACCTGGTTGCCTTCAGCTACCACTTGGATTATCGTCGCAGCCCTCGCGTACGCTCCCGCTGCATCCGATCTGTATGGCAACGCAACTTGGATAAAAGCTGCTACTCTGTACACCACGGAGGTGCTCTATGAGGTGGTTGGTGGCGTGCCGTCCTAACGTGTCTAGACGTAACGGCTGCCTGTCATATCTGCTTTGGTCGAGAGGGACATCTTTCTTCCATGAGCTGGAACGAAAACGCGGATTTACTGTTGCCACGAATGCGCTAGCGCCATGCTGCTCCTTGGCAGCTTGGCGCAGTACGGGCCCGATGTCGTTCGCTGCGGCCGGAGTTCTCGGCGCGTTTCTTTCGCTGACAGGCTCTGCCAGATAGCCTGATAGGAGAAGCAATGCCCATCAACATACCCGATGGCCTGCCTGCCAAGAGGATCCTGAGAGAGGAGCGCATCTTCGCCCTCGAGGAAGAGGTCGCCTCCCGTCAGGAGATCCGCCCGCTCAAAGTGGTCATCCTCAACCTGATGCCCACCAAGGTGGAGACGGAGACGCAGATACTGCGCCTGATCTCCAAGTCGCCCCTGCAGGTGGACTGTGACTTCATGCGCGTCTCCTCGCACGAGAGCACCCATGTCTCGGCGGATCACCTGGTCAAGTTCTACGACACGTTTGAGAGCTTTCGCGACAAGGACTATGACGGCATGATCATCACGGGTGCCCCGGTGGAGCACCTGGCGTTTGGTGACGTGGACTACTGGGACGAGCTCTGTCAGATCATGGACTGGAGCCAGGAGCACGTGTTCTCGACCATGTACTTGTGCTGGGGCGCGATGGCTGCGCTCTGGCACCTCTACCAAATCCCCAAGCGCCAGATGGGCTCCAAGCTCTTTGGCGTGTTCAGGCAGCGTCTCTGCGACGAGTACAGCTTTCTCACCAACGGCTTCGACGAGGTGCACAACATGCCGCACTCGCGACATGCGGCGATCGAGAGCTCGGAGCTGGCCCACCATCCCGAGCTGCGCGTGCTGAGCGAGGGGCTCGATTCCGGCCCTGCGCTCATCGCGACGCGCGACTTCCACGAGGTGTACGTCACGGGACACTTCGAGTACGGACGAGACACGCTGGCCAGCGAGTTCTGGCGCGACTTTCACAAGGGACTGCCCATCCGTGTACCGGAGAACTACTTCCCTGACGACGATCCGGAGAGGCAGCCCCCCTTCACCTGGCGCGCGCACGCCAACCTGCTCTACCGCAACTGGCTCAACTGGATCTACCAGATGACGCCATATGACTTGGACGAGATTCCGCGGGCGATCGCATCCCTGCGCGCCGACTCCGATGGCATGGTGGACAAGTTCGACGCATAGGGGCTGCAGGAGACGGGGGCTGCGGGAGGCTACGCTGCAGGCGCAGGATGCTCGCGCCTCGCCCGAAACCTACGCCCCAAGCGCGACGTGTCGCAGCTCACCGTCCTCCCAGACGCCAAAGCCGTGCGTCCCGTCCTTGGGGATGCCCACGCTCCCAGGGTTGAAGACGGTGATGTCGGGATGGCTCTCGCTCTGCTCGTGCACCTTCTTGTGCGTGTGTCCATACACAAGCACAGAGCCTGCAGGCAGCTGGGGCCACCTGTCGATGCTGCTGTGGATGCCTGGTCCGTACACATGCCCGTGCGTCAGGAAGAGCTCGCGACCGTGTCCGCCCGTCACGGGGTTGGTGGCGTCCGGGTCCCACAGCACGTTGTAGTCCGCCATGCAGGGAAAGCTCAGCACCATCTGATCGACCTCGGCCTCGCAGTTGCCGCGCACGGCGATGATACGCTCGCCGATGCCGTTCAGCATCTCGGCGACGTCCTTGGGGGCGTAGTCATCGGGCAGGTCGTTGCGCGGCCCGTGGTAGAGCAGGTCGCCGAGAAGAACGACCCTGTCAGGCCGGATCTCGTCCATGGCGTCCATAAGCCTCTTGCACCAAGACGCGGCGCCGTGGATGTCGGATGCGATAAGTAGTCTCATGTTTGTCTCCTTCGGTCGGGTCTCGCTTGGCTGGTGGGTCGGTTTCGTTAGGCCGACAGGTCAGCGACAGCCTAGCGCGGCAATTAATTGCCCGATGTCTTGTCGGGCGTCGCCTTCTTGTCGGTGTCCTATCGGCGCCTCTGCCGCAGCGTCCCCACTGCAGCCTCGTCCTCACTGTATTCAGGTTGATCGACTTGAGCCGACCGACGTAGCCGTCTTGGCAAGAAATACGTTTTAACCTAGGTGTGGACCATGCTTCCATCGAGGCTATGCCCTTGGTTTGGGTTTGGCTCGTGCCATGCACGCACGGCAGGCATGCATGGCAGACACGCCGTGGTGCCGTGGTCACGGGATGCACGGCAAGTGCGCACACGTAGCGAGTTGTTGCGAAGCTCTCTTCAGTCGCGCCCACAGAAGTTGTCCAGCCGTCCGTGCGCCTTCGAAAAGTGGATGGCTTGAGAGGTATTGTGAATTTGCTTCCCCCATCCCTCTGACCGGAAGGCCCGCCCATGAGTCGGTCTTCACCCCGCTTCACGCCAGGCCGTGCAGGGGATCTGGTCGTGCATGATCGGACGCGATGCCTCCGAGGCGGTCCGTAAGGGGAGCGGCATTCCCGAGAATCAAACCGCGGGCTCCAGGCAAAAGTGCCAAAAGTCCCTGAGGGACTTTTGGCACTTTTGGTAATTTACATATATCTATCTGCACGAATGTACGGAAGTAGCAAAAGTCGCTCAGGAGCTTTTGTTACTTTCCCGCTTGTTTTCCCGCTCGTGCGGGCCGTCTTGCCGCCGGTGCCCCGCACGCCCTTGCCTACTCGTCGGCCTCACTGCGCACGCAATCCCGCGATCCCTGCCAGCCGTGCTCGCCGTCCCACTTCCCGTCTACTGCGCAGCTGCACGCACACCTGGGCCATGAATCTTGTGCACACCTGGGCCATGAATCTATCCCAATCATGAAATCTCATGTGAAGAGACTTAGATTATGTATAGAATCAAAACGCATGGGAACAAACAGAACCGTACAACCAGGAACCACTGCTCCCAAGGCGCACCGGGCGTCTGGCGGGCACTAGGAAAGGAACCATACCATGGGCAAGATTCTCGGCATCGACCTTGGTACCACTAACTCCGCGATGGCGGTCCTCGAGGGCGGCGAGCCCACGATCATCGTCAACGCCGAGGGCGAGCGCACTACCCCGTCCGTCATCGGATTCCGCGCCGATGGCGACCGCATCGTCGGCAAGGCGGCCAAGAACCAGGCCGTCACCAACCCCAAGAACACGGTCTTCTCCATCAAGCGCTTCATGGGGCGTCGCTACAACGAGGTCTCCTCCGAGCTCAAGACTGTCCCCTACACCGTCAAAGCCGGCACGGGCGACCGTGCCGTGGTCGAGATCGAGGGCGAGGACTTCACGCCCGAGCAGATCTCTGCCATGACCCTGGCAAAGATGAAGGCGGACGCCGAGAAGTACCTGGGCGAATCCGTCACTGACGCGGTCATCACCGTTCCGGCCTACTTCAACGACGCGCAGCGTCAGGCCACCAAGGACGCCGGCAAGATCGCGGGCCTCAACGTCCAGCGCATCGTCAACGAGCCCACTGCGGCCGCCCTTGCCTACGGCCTGGACAAGAAGGACATCGACCAGAAGGTCCTGGTCTTCGACCTGGGCGGCGGCACCTTCGACGTCTCCCTCCTCGACCTTGCCGACGGCGTGGTCGAGGTCCTGGCCACCAATGGTGACAACCACCTGGGTGGGGATGACTGGGACCAGAAGGTCATCGACTGGATGGCCGACAAGTTCCAGTCCGAGAACGGCATCGACCTGCGCCGCGACCCCATGACCCTGCAGCGTCTCAAGGAGGCCGCGGAGAACGCCAAGAAGGAGCTCTCCTCCGCCCAGCAGACCGAGATCAACCTCCCCTTCATCGCCATGGACGCCAACGGCCCCAAGAACCTGATGTACACCCTGACCCGCGCCGAGTTCGAGCGCATCACGCGCGACCTCCTCGACCGCTGCAAGGGTCCCGTCACCAAGGCCCTGCGTGACGCCGGCCTGCAGATCTCCGACGTCAACGAGGTCATCCTCGTCGGCGGCTCCTCGCGTATGCCCGCCGTGCAGGACCTCGTCAAGACCATGACCGGCAAGCAGCCCAACATGTCCGTCAACCCGGACGAGGTCGTCGCCGATGGCGCCGCCATCCAGGGCGGTGTCCTCACGGGCGACGTCTCGGGCATCCTACTGCTCGACGTCACGCCGCTCTCCCTGGGCGTCGAGACCATGGGTGGCGTCATGACCAAGATGATCGACCGCAACACCACCATCCCGACCTCCAAGACCGAGATCTACTCCACGGCAGCCGACAACCAGACCTCCGTCGAGATCAATGTCCTGCAGGGCGAGCGCGAGATGGCGGCCGACAACAAGAGCCTCGGCAAGTTCAACCTGACGGGCATCCCCTCCGCGCGTCGTGGCGTCCCCCAGATCGAGGTGACCTTCGACATCGACGCTAACGGCATCGTGAAGGTTACCGCCAAGGACAAGGGCACCGGCAAGCAGCAGCAGATCACCATCTCCGGCTCCACGGCGCTCTCGGACGACGAGGTCGATCGCATGGTCAAGGACGCCGAGTCCCACGCCGAGGAGGACAAGAAGCACAAGGACGAGATCGAGGTCCGCAACCAGACCGACTCTCTGTGCTACTCCACCGAGCAGACGCTCAAGGACCTCGGCGACAAGGTCCCCGCCGACATGAAGAAGCAGGTCGAGGATGCCGTGGCCGACGCCAAGAAGGCGCTCGACGGCACCGACATCGACGCCATCAAGTCGGCAGGCGAGAAGCTCCAGGAGGTCGGTCACAAGCTGGCCGAGATCGTCTACTCCGACACGGCCGCCCAGGCCTCTGGCGACCAGGCGACCGGAGGGGCGGATGACGTGGTCGATGCCGACTACGAGGTCGTGGATGACAAGGACGAGCGGTAAAGGGTGACAGGCATGTCTGTTGCTGACGAGAAGCGAGAGGGGACGGCCCCGTCGGCCGTCCCCCAGGGGAGTCCCGAGGAGGGTGACGTGAGGGTGCCGATTGACGCCGGAGGCGATACCAAGGCTGCGACCGCAGATGACGGGGCAGGGGTCGTGGAGGCCGAGCCCGCGGACGTCGATGACGAGCGCGCCCGCGTCGAGGCCGCCATCAGGGCCGGCGAGCAGGCGGCCGAGGATGACTTCAAGGCCGACGCCGACAAGGTGCGCGCCGAGCGCGACGAGCTGCAGCGCCAGCTTGACTCCGTGGCAGATGACATCGCGGCTGCCAAGAAGCAGGCTGCGGACTCCGCCGAGCGCCTTGTCCGCCTGCAGGCGGATTGGGACAACTATCGTCGTCGCACCGCCGCCGAGCGTCTGGCCGAGCGGGAGCGCGCGGCCGAGAAGCTCGTGCTCAACCTGCTCCCCATCCTTGATGACATGGAGCGCGCCTCCGAGCATGCCGTCCAGAACAACGCGGACGACGCCAACCTCATGCAGTTCGTCGAAGGCGTCAATGCGGTGCACGACAAGATGCTGGGCGTCTTGGGCAAGGAGGGCGTCGAGGTCATCGACCCTGCTGGCGAGGCCTTCGATCCCCTGGTCCATCAGGCGGTAGGCCGCGTCGAGGACGGCGAGGCCTACGACGAGTCGATCGCCCAGGTGTACCAGAAGGGCTACGCCATGGGTGGCAAGGTCATCCGCAACGCCATGGTCACGGTGACCTATGGTGGTCCCAAGCGGCCTGCCCCGGAACCTGCGGAGGAGTCCCCAGAGGGATCCGTAGCGTCTGGGACGGACGAAGCCAGCGACCCCGGAATTACCGGGGACGAAGAGTAAGTGCCTACGCGCCCGGGCCCCGCAAAGGTTCGGGCGCGAACGTCTGAGAGGAGGCGTGCGCCTCACATGGCTGGAAAGAACTACTACGACGTCCTGGGCGTGAAGCGTGACGCCACAGCTGACGACATCAAGAAATCGTTTCGCAAGCTCGCTGCCAAGTACCATCCTGACGCAGGTGGGGACGAGAAGAGGTTCAAGGAGGTCAGCGAGGCCTACACCACGCTCTCCGATCCCCAGAAGCGCAAGGAGTACGACCAGATGCTGATGTTCGGCGGCATCCCGGGCGCTGACTTTGGCGGGTCGGGCGGTCGCAACCGTGGTGGCTACACCTACACCACGAACGTGGGCGGCGCCGACTGGTCCGAGATCTTCGACAACATCCGCGCGGGGGACGGGGCGTTCGGCGGCTTCGACTTCAGCAGCATCTTTGGCGGACAGGGTGCCACGCGTCAGGCCTCGGGCCGACCCGTCAAGGGCGGCGACCTGACAATGACCATAGAGATCAGTGCCGACGAGGCGTTTGCGGGCGCCCAGCGCAAGGTCAGCTACACCGTACCCTCCACGGGCGAGCAGCAGTCCCTCAACGTGAAGGTCCCCGCCGGCGCGGTCGATGGCGGCAAGCTGCGCTATCGTGGACGCGGCGAGTACGGTATGAACGGCGGCGCCCGTGGCGACCTGGTCGTGACGACCAGGGTGGCCGAGCATCCCGTCTTCAAGCGCGATGGCGCCGACGTCCGCATGGAGCTGCCGATCAGCGTGTTCGAGGCGGCGCTCGGCGCAAATGTCGATGTCCCCACGCCCGGTGGCACCGAGGTCCGCCTGAAGGTTCCCGCAGGTACGCAGGACGGCAAGACCTTCCGCTTCCGTGACCTCGGGGCGCCGGACGTCAAACGCAAGGGAAGTCGCGGCGCGCTCTACGTGACGGTCAAAGTTCAGGTGCCCACGCGCCTCTCGGCCAAGGAGCGCGAGGCGCTGGAGACGCTGCGCGACGGTGACGGGCGCGAGTACCGAAGGGACGTGGAGCGCTATGGCGCGTAGCGAGGCGGACGGCAAGGACAAGCCCTTGTATATGATTAGCGTGGCGGCGGAGCTCACAGGTATGCACCCGCAGACGCTGCGCGTATACGAGCAGAAGGGCCTGGTCAATCCAGGCCGCTCGCGCGGCAACACGCGTCTGTACTCGGCACGTGACATCGAACGCCTCAACCTCATCAGCAAGCTCACGGACGAGGGCATCAACCTCGCCGGCGTGGTGAGGATACTGGACATGCGCGAGCGCGCCCAGGAGCGCGACAAAGAGATCGACCACCTGCGCGACCGCGTGCGCGAGCTTGAGGACGAGGTCCACGAGTTCCGCATGAGGGAGAAGATCACGGCCCTCGCCCGCTACGACGGCGCGGGACCGGAGCAGGTCATGCGCGGCCTCCTCTCCAATGGGAGGGACGACGCCTGAGGGCGCCCCCGCCGGCGCGCGGTGGTCTCTTCTCATCCGTCTGGGCCTTTGTTGTCCGCTACAAAAATCGAGTTTTGTCTGGGCGCCTCTTCCCCGTACCTTTGTGTGGGGAAGGGGCGCCTTCGTGTGTGGTGGCCGCGGGGCAGGGCCTTGCGCGGGGGGCGCGAATACCCAAGGGAGGAGTTTGCATGAGCGAGTTTCTTGCAAGTCGCTTTGCCAACGCGTGTCCGTACCGCCCCGGCGAGCAGCCGAGGGACCGTGTGTATGTGAAGCTGAACGCAAACGAGACCAGCGTTGCGCCGAGCCCGCACGTGCGCGAGGCATTGCGCGACGAGGCGCTCTTCAGGGGGCTGGGGCGCTATGCGGACCCGTACTGCATGCCGTTGCGCCGCGCCGTCGCGCGCGCGTATGGCGTGGACGCGGAAGAGGTGTTTGTGGGCAACGGCTCGGACGAGGTGCTGGGCTTTGTGATGCAGACGTTCATGGGGCCCGGCGCGCGCGTGTGCTTTCCGGACGTGACGTACGGTTTCTACCGCGACTTTGCGGTTACCTTTGGGCTCGACTGGGAGTACGTGCCCGTACGCGACGACTTTGGCATCGACGTTGCGGCACTGTGCGATACCGACAGGCACGTGCTGCTGGCGAACCCCAACTCCCCAACGGGCCTTGCGTTGGGAAGGGACGAGGTCGAGAAGATCGTGGCCTCGCGACCCGAGAGGCTCGTGGTGCTGGACGAGGCGTACGTTGACTACTGCGGCGAGAGCTGCGTCCCTCTGGTGCGGAACCATCGCAACCTGGTCGTGGTACACACCATGAGCAAGTCGCGAAACCTTGCCGGTGCGCACATTGGCTACGCCATTGCGCAGGCGGACCTTGTTAAGGACCTGGAAGACATCAAGTTTGCATTCAACCCATTCAACCTGAGCGCGCCGACCATGGCCGTGGGCATTGCGGCGCTTTCCGACCCGGAGTACTACCGCAAAACGGTTGCCAATACGATACGCACTCGTGAGGCGTCCCGCGCCGAGCTCGAGGCCATGGGCTTTGCCGTGCTGCCCTCGAGCACGAACTTCCTGCTGGCATCACACCCGGATCTGGACGCGCGCGCATGGTGTGGCGAGCTGCGGTCCGCTGGTGTGCTGACTCGCCACTATGACACGGAGAGGCTACGCCAGTGGCTGCGCGTGACGGTGGGCACGCCGGAAGAGATGCGCGTGTTTCTGGACCGGACGCGGCAGATACTGGAGCGTGCGCGCGCGTAGGGAAACCGCTGGTCCCGAGCGGACGGGGGCGGGGGATCGCGCTCTTCTCGCCCGTCGTCGCCTTGACACGCCGTTGCTTGCGGGGGCGCTATTGTGCGAGGAGCTCCTGGCAGAGCGCGATCTTGCGCGCAACGGACAGCTGTTCCATCTGCGTGCGGGACCTGTAGTCGAGCCCGCAGACAGAGGCGACCTTGCCCAGTCGGTAGCGCACGGTGTTGGGATGCTGGCCGAGTGCCTGAGCGGCGGCGTCGACCGACTCTCCGGCGTCGCAGTACGCCTCGAGCGTGAGCAGCAGGCTGGAGCCGGTCTCCGCGTCAAAGCTGCGCAGCGGCTCGAGCACGGAGTCTGCCCACGCGGCAACCCGCGCGTCGCCCGCGCAGGGCAGCAGCGCCTGCAGCACGCCCAGGTCGCCGTAGTGCACGGTGCCGCCGCCGCGCCTGCGCGCAATGAGAGCCGCGCGGCGTGCCTCAAGCACGGCATCGCCCATCTGGCCCAGGTCGAAGTGTACGCGGCTTACGCCCACCGGTGCCGAGACCTCGTGCTCCAAGACGTCTGCACGCAGGATGCCCACCAGTTCGTCCAGCTTGGCGCGTCCGTCGACCACGTCGGACTCGGCGCTTGCCACGTACAGCAGACCGTCGTCGTACGGCGCGAGCAGGCAGCGCAGGCCGCTCAGCCGACTTTGGTGGTAGCGCGAGAGCGCCTGGGCGAGGCCGGCCTGTGACGGCGGCTCTGCGACAAACGCGATAACGTGCTCCTCGCCAAAGCTGGGGTTCAGTCGCAGCGCGTGGGCACGTACCTCCTCGTTGCTCGCGGTCTCGCGGGTCATCAGGTCGAGCTCGTTCTGTGCGAACGATGCGTCCGCGAGCTCGGCCGCGCGGCGGTCCACCTGGGCTATGACCGTGTCGAAGAAGAAGTCGTCGCGGGTGGCCAAAAACAGCGGGAAGTCGCGTGCGTTTGCATAGCGTAGGGCGGAATCCGGTATGTCCAGGTGCAGCACGTTCTTGATTACGAGGCCGCTGACACCCCGGCCCACCAGGTACTTTACGGCCTCGCCAATGAGCCATGGGTCGTCGCGCGCATACAGAAACGTCGAAAGGACCAGTTGTCCCGGCTCAAAGTTGACGCGCTGGTAGCGGCTCTTGAGGCCGGGCATGAGCTCGTAGTCCAGGATGCCCACCTGCCCGATGGCGCGCGAGAGTCCGCCGGCACCCGCAAGAAGGCGCACACTCTGGGCATAGGAGTTCATGAAGTCCGAGGCGGTATAGATCATCGAGCTCTCCAATAGGTCCAAAAATACAAGGCTATAACTGTAGAGAAGAACAAACATCATGGCAGAATGCCCTGAAATAACGATGTGTCAGTTCTTCTCGCCACAAACGATTGTAGCCAAGAACAAAGATTGACCCTCGCCACGGACGACAGGGTCGCGTAGAGTCGCTGTCAACAGCGGCGCGGGCATGGGGCCCGCGCTACGGGCAGGCCGGATCCAGGAGCCCGTGTCAGACAGGACGAGGCATGACGCAGATCAGGGTACTTTCCGCCGACGAGATTTCGAGGGTCTTCACCGTGACCGATGCACTCGAGGCGGTCGAGGATGCCTACCGCCAGAAGGCGAAGGGGGAGGCTACGGCGTGGCCCATGGTGTACGAGCAGTTCGAACCCGGCGTTGCGGACATGGACATCCGCTCTGGAGAGCTTGCGGGCAGCGGCTTGTTTGGCCTCAAGCTCACGGCGTGGTTCTCTGGCAATCCCAGGCGCGGGATGCCAGAAGTCTTTGGCACCACGCTCCTGTGCGACGACGCCACGGGCGCCCCGCTGGCGCTCCTGAACGCCGGCGCGATCACCGGCCTGCGCACCGGTGCTGCCGCGGCACTCGGCGTGAAGTGGCTGGCGCGCAAGGACGCGTCGCGCCTGCTCGTGGTGGGTGCGGGCCACATGAGCACGTTCATGGTGGCCGCGACGCTCGCGGCGTGCCCCACCATCGGCCACGTGGAGGTGTGGGACCCGCGCAAGGAGGAGGCGCCTGCCGCGCGCGTCGAGCTCATGCGCGGCGAGGTCCAGGCCATCCTGGAGGCAGTGGGCGCGATGCGCGAGTTCGAGCTCGTCGCCGTGGCGGACGGCAAGGCTGCCGCGGGCGCGGCGGACGCCATAATCACCATCACCCCGGCGACCGACCCCGTAATCCAGCTCGACTGGGTGCGCCCCGGCACGCACATCAGCGCGGTCGGCGCGGACATGGAGGGCAAGCAGGAGCTTGCGTCCGATCTTGTGGCCGCGGCCCGCGTGTTCGTGGACGACCGCGTGCAGAGCGTCGCGTCCGGTGAGCTCGAGGTGCCCGTCAAGCAGGGTGCCGTCACGCCGGAGCACATCGCCGCGGAGCTGGGAGAGGTCATCGCCGGCAAGGCGCAGGGCCGCACGTCCCAGGACCAGGTGACCGTGTTCGACACCTCGGGCATCGCCGCGCAGGACCTCGCGGCGTCGCGCATGGCCTACGACCGCGCCGTCGAGCGCGCCATGGGCACCGTGGTCGAGCTGTAGCGGGCGAGAAGAGCAACCCACATACGTGAAGGCACGCGGGCGGAGGCGCCCGCATACGGGGCGGGGCCCCACATGCGGAGGTTGAGATGAAGATCAAGGACTTCAAGGTCGAGCAATGGATGAACGCGTGGGAGACGAAGTGCCGTTACAACGTGGCCGAGACCTGTACGTACTCCATGTCCCTCGATGAGGTGTTCGAGCTGTGCGAAGGCTCGGCAGAGGCTGGTGCCAAGGCGCGCGACGAGTTCCTGAGCGCGTTTTGCAAGCGCCGCCTGACGTACGGTGACATCGAGGGCAATCCCAAGTTCCTGGAGGGCATCTGTGGCCTGTACCAGACGGTCGAGCCGGGGCATGTCATCCCCACGCACGGTGCGGCGGGCGCCAACCACCTGGTGCTCACGACCCTGTGCGAGCCAGGCGACCACGTCGTTTCCGTCATGCCCACCTACCAGCAGCTCTACTCCATCCCCCAGATGTGCGGTGCCAACGTGAGCATCCTGCACCTGGACAAGGAGCAGCGCTACCACGTGGACGCCAAGCGGCTCGATGCCCTCTGCGGGGACGACGTCAAGGTCATCTGCATCAACAACCCGGACAACCCCACTGGCGCGCTGCTTTCGGAGGAGGAGATCCGCGGCATCGTCGACATCGCGCGCAGGCACGATGCCTGGCTCGTGTTCGACGAGGTCTATCGCCTGCTCGTGCAGGACAGCGACGCCTTTACCACGTCGCCGGTCGACCTGTACGACAAGGCCGTGGTCGTGAGCTCCATGTCCAAGGTTTGGTCCATGGCGGGCATCCGCCTGGGCTGGTGCATCACAAAGGACGCGCAGCTGCGCCATGACCTGTTGAGCCACCGCGACTACGACCTCATCAGCTGTGGGCTCTTTGACGAGGAGGTGGCCGCGTACGCCCTCGCGCACCGCGACGCGATCCTGGGCCGCAGCCATCGCATCGTTCGCCAAAACCTGCAGGTCCTGCGTGAGTGGGTCGACTCCGAGCCGCACCTCTCGTTCGTCGAGCCCGAGGCAGGCACCACCGCTTTGGTCTACTACGACTACGACATCGACTCCTACGACTTCTGCGTAAACATGGTCAAGACCACGGGTGCCCTCGTCACGCCGGGTGACGCCTTCGAGGAGCCGCACAGCATGCGCATCGGCTATGCCTACTCCGACAACCCCGACGACCTGCGCCAGGGCCTCGCGGCGATTTCCGCGTTCATGCGCACGCTCGAATCTTAAGTCTTGTATCGCGGGGTTGCCGGATGGCGACCCCGCGGTTGTTCGGAGGCAAATATGCTCGATTTTCTTGCCGAGGCAGAAGCGCTTGCAGGCCAAATGAAAGAAGATCGTCGCTGGCTCCACCAGCATCCTGAGTGTGGCTACGATCTCCACGAAACCAGCTCGTATGTATTTGAGAGACTCAAGTCGATGGGGCTATCACCACAGATGCTCATTCCCCATTCGGGGGTGGTCGCAACCGTGGGGGACGTTAATGGTCCGTGCTACCTTTTGCGAGCGGACATGGATGCGCTGCCGGAAGTCGAGCAGACGGGCTTGCCTTTCGCTTCGAAAAATGGAAGGATGCACGCCTGCGGTCACGATTTGCATGCAGCAATGCTTCTGGGTGCCGCCCAGCTGCTCAAGGACCATGAGGGAGAGTACCCTGGCTGCGTAAAGCTTATGTTCCAGCCTGACGAGGAGGCGACTGCCGAGGGACCACTTGGGTGCCGCAGCATGATTGACGCCGGCGTCCTTCAGAATCCACGAGTCCTTGCCGCCTCGGGATGCCACGTCTCTCCCGACATTCCGTGCGGCGAGGTCGGTGCCTATCCTGGGACAGTTGCTTATTCGGTTGACGACGTGGACATCACGGTAACCGGAAAGGCGTGTCACGGTGCACAGACTTTCGCGGGGATTGACCCCATCAACGTGTGCTGCCACATTCATCTTGCTTTGCAGGAGCTGCTTGCTCGTGAAGTTGATCCTTCGGAAACGGTGGTCCTTTCGATTGGGATGATAGACGGAGGCACATCGGCGAACACCATACCCAGCACTTGTCACATGTTGGGTACGCTTCGCACGTTTGATGAGGAATCCCACCGCAAGCTCTCGGGACGTATTCGCACAGTCTGCGAGTGTACCGCTAAGGCTTTCGGGGCAACCGCCACTGTTCAGTTCCTGCGACCCGCACCAACTGTATATAACGATCCCAAGCTCGTTGCAGAGCTTTCTGAGGCCTATGCGGCTGGCACGGGAAGGCAAGTGCGTCGAATGTCAGCTCCCTTTTCCGGGTCGGACGATTTTGGAGAGCTCTCTCACGAAGTTCCCTCCGCGTACTTCATGTTAGGGGCACTGCCGGACGACGCCCCCGCAACCTCGCTGCATGACCCTCACATTGTTTTTGACGAGAACGTCATGCCCCTCGGTGCCGCCATGCACACAAGCATGGCCTGGGGTTGGCTTGAGCGTCATGCAGAGGGTGGATAGGCCAGGCGGTACGTCGCCGATCAGGTGAACGAGACGGGCGTGTTTTCAGAGAGAGGAAGAAGTATGGCAGATGCAGAAGCGAAAAAAGGAGCGTTTAGAAAGGGCGGGAAGAAGAAGGGAGGGGCCAACTCGTACTTAATCCTTGCGTGGTTCCTTGTGGGCACCGCCATTCTGAGCTGGATATGTGCGGCTACGGGACAGCCTGGCGTTTCCGCCGCGTCCGTTGCGCAAATTCTTAACTCACCGGTCAACGGCTTTACGAGCGCTCTTCCCGTCTGCCTGTTCGTGGTCGTGCTGGGCGGCTTCTTGGAGGTTGTCGGAAAGACGGGCGCACTCAACGCGGGCATTGCCGCACTGGTCAAGAAGCTGAAGGGGAAGGAGCTCGTCCTCATTCCCATCCTCATGGTCCTCCTCGGCATCTGTGGGTCGACATACGGCATGTGCGAGGAGACCGTCCCGTTCTATCTCCTGCTGGGTGTCGCCCTATACGCTGCGGGGTTTGACACCATGACCTCTGCCCTGACGGTGCTGCTGGGAGCTGGCTGTGGTTGCATAGGGTCGACCGTCAACCCCTTCTCTGTTGGCGTTGCCGAGGCGGCGCTTGCCGACATGGGCTACGACGTCAACAAGGGCCTCGTTCTTTTGCTTGGATTCATCGTGTTTGTCATCGCAGAGGGCTCGGCAATCGTGTTCGTCATGCGCTATGCGCGTCGCGTGAAGGCAAGTCGCTCCAACTCTGCCATGAGCGAGGCCGAGCTCGCTGCCATGGACGAGGAATTTGGGGGCGAGAAGGGCGCTGCGTCCGAGACGGGAGAGCTTACCCTGCGTCAGCGCTGGGTCCTTGTTGCCTTTGCCATCTCCTTCGTAGTGATGATCGTCTCGTTTGTCCCGTGGGGCAGCTTTGGTGTCACGATCTTTGATGCGGGTCAGAAGAGCGAGGAGGTGGTGACCAAGGTAACGGGGGATGACTTGACCTCGGCATATGCGGACAACAATCTTGGTACGCTCAAGCTTGACAACGATACGTCCGGCACCGTGACCACCACCAAGGAGGTCGCCCCCGCCTGGAGCGCGCTGCTCACTGGCACCTCGCTTGGCAACTGGTACTTCAACGAATGCACGACATGGTTCCTGTTCATGGCATTCGTGATCACGGCAATAGGGGGGCTCTCCGCGGACGATGCCGTGAAAACGTTTCTTAAGGGCGCTGCGGGCATCCTCGACATCGCTCTGGTAATTGCGTTGGCCCGCGCAATCTCCGTCCTCATGAACGAGACTGGGCTGGATACCTGGATCCTCAACTCCGCGGCCGCCGGGCTGTCCAACGTCAGCGCACCGGTCTTCTCGGTCGGCGCCTCGATCGTCTACCTACTCTTGTCATTTGCCATTCCCTCGAGTTCAGGCATGGCAACCGTCTCTATGCCGATCATGGGGCCGCTTGCCATTAGGCTGGGCTTCCCCGTTGAGGTTATGATCATGATTTATGTGGTATCGCACGGTATCATCTTGCTGTTCACGCCCACTTTCGGCGTGCTCCTTGCGGGTCTTGCCTTTTCGAAGGTGGAGTACTCCACCTTCCTCAAGACCACGCTGCGCTATATAGTCGGGCTTGCAGTTGTCCTGGTTGTCTTCCTTACCGTAATGATGGTCGTCCTCTGACGGATTGCACCGAACGCTCGGTGGGCGTTCGACTTTGGATTCGCTTTTGCCTGTGCCCCGTGAGATTTTGCGAGGAATCAGTTCGTGCTTGCGCGGAGGGTTCCACGACGGTATCCTTCCCATCAACAGAATAGGGAATGTCCTCGGAGACCCCGGTACTCCGAGCGGAGGGCATCGAAGCCAATCACCTTGTTAGGGCAGTCCAGGCGGACTGAGAGGTGTGGCTTCGGTGCCCTCTTTCTTTACCGGGAGAGAAGAGGGGTGACATGTTCGACTTCAGGGTGTTGAGTGCGGATGACGTTCGCGAGCTCCTGGACATGAGAAGCGTGGTCGAGTCCAACGAGGGGGTCTATCGTCAGCGCGCGGAGGGCAAGACCGACACCTGGCCTACCGTGTTCAAGGTGTTTGAGGAGGGCGTCAGCGACCTCGACATCAAGAGCGGGTACCTTGCCGGTGCGGGCGTGTTTGGACACAAGACCGTGGGCTGGTACGGCGCCAATCCGTCCAAGGGTCTTCCCGCCCTGGTGGGTCTCATTTGCGTGTACGACGTGGTGACCGGTGCGCCCCTGGGCGTGCTGGATGGTACCTACATCACCGGCATCCGGACCGGCGCGGTTGGTGGCTTGGGCGCCAAACTGCTCGCTCGCCCGGACTCCCGCACTTTGCTCGTGGTGGGGGCAGGAGGCCAGTGTGCCTACCAGGTGGCTGCAACACTCGAGCTGATGGAGGGCGTCAATCACGTAATCGTTGCCAACCCGCATCATCCCGAGTCGGCGGTGGCAAAGGCGAAGGCGCTGCCTGGCCAGGTTGCCGCCCTGGGCGTGCGAACGGAGGGCGTCGATTTTGAGTCGGCGGACAGCCTGGAGTCCGCATGCGCTCAGGCAGACATCATCATCACCTGCACCATGTCGCGCAAGCCGATGATTGACCGCTTGTGGGTTCGCCCCGGCACGCACCTCTCGTGCATCGGGGCCGACATGGCAGGAAAGATCGAGGTTGACCCCCAGATTGTGGCCGACTCGCTCCTATTCGTGGACGACACGAGCCACTGCATCGAGGCTGGGGAGATTGAGCTGGGCATCAAACAAGGAGTCTTCGGCACCGACCACATTGCGGGGGAGATTGGCGAGCTTCTGACGGGGGCCAAACAGGGACGCACCTCTGATGACCAGATCACCCTGTTCGACGCAACGGGCATGGCGCTCCTGGATATCGCCTGCGCCAAAAAGGCGCTCGACCTTGCCGAAGAGCGCGACCTGGGCATCGTTGCGGGCATCTAACAGGCGAACTAGACGAGCACAAGGAGCAAGGAAATGGACAGGCAGATCGTGGAAGTGCCGGACTTCAGCTATCGCGACGTCGAGGAGGCGTGGGACCGCTTGCGCGACAAGCTCGCGCCCATCCCCGTGGTGCAGAGCTACTACCTGGGCGGGCCCCTCTCGGGCGTTGACGATGGACGCGAGTACTTCTTCAAGCTCGAGAGCATGCAACGCGCCAAGAGCTTCAAGATTCGTGGCGCGCTCAACAAGATGCTGTCGCTCACGCCCGAGGAGCTGGGTCGTGGCGTCGGGACCATCAGTAGCGGAAACCATGGAAGCTCCGTTGCCTATGCGGGGCAGATGCTGGGCGTGAGCCCCATCGTGATAGTTCCGAGAACCTGCCCCCAGTCCAAGCAGGACAAGATTCGCTACTTTGGTGGCACCTGCCTTGCCATGGGGGAGAACTACGACGAGGCGCACGCGCAAGGCATGGACTATCTCAATGAGCGCGGCCTCACCTACATTGACGCGTACTACGACGATCCAAAGATCTATGGCGGGCAGGGTACCATTGCGGTCGAGCTGCTGCAGCAGATCCCCGACCTCGACTGCATCGTGATGCCCATCGGCGGAGGTGGGCTCTCCACGGGAATCGCCACCTACGTCAAGCACGCCAATCCCAACATCCGCATCGTGGGGGTCCAGACCGAGGCCTGCCCCGCCATGCTGGCAAGCTGGCGCGACGGGGTCTTCTACAAGGAGTATCCCATTGGCCCCACTCGCTGCGATGCCACCGTGGGAGGCGTTGGTGCCCTCTCGTACATGCGCTTGTGCGACGTGATGGACGAGCTCATCGTCGTGACGGAGGACGAGGCCGCAAGCGCCTGCGCGTTTCTGGCGCGAGAGGAGAAGCTCATCGGCGAGGTCGCCAGCTGCATGACCGTTGCCGCGGTGCGTGACCACAGAGAGCAGGTTGGCGGCAGTCGCGTGGCACTTGTAATCTCGGGCGGTAACATCGATGGAAAGGTGTTGGACGAGGTGCTGCGCGAGTATTAGCGCGCGGGCGAGCGGAGGACCTCGCTTCTCTTGGACAGGCCGCGGCTTCTCTCGTTGGACACTTTTGCCAGAATCTGTCGGCGAACGGTCTTGAACAGAGATCGATGTGATATCAAAATCATTTCAGGAGAACGCGTCACCAACCGGGAGGCGCACTTCTCGCGAGCGAAAGGAATGCCGATGACCACCGAGAAGAAGGCTCACGCCGCGAGTGGCTGGTTCATGCTGGGCGTGACGGTGCTGGCGTACATCTGGTCCATCTACGGGTTTGTGACAACCGCAATGAGGCTTGACGCATACGACGAGGCGGGCCTGGGCGCGCCCGTTGCCCTCGTCGCACTGATGGTCGCGAGTGTCATCGTCTTCGTCGTCGCGATCTTCCTGAGCAATGGCTTCTTCAGCCTGCAGCCCGGTCAGGCGCGCGTGTGCGTGCTCTTCGGCAAGTACGTGGGAACCGTGCGTGACGAGGGGCTGCGTTGGGCCAACCCCTTCTATTCCAAGAACTTGGGCATGTCCTCCGATGAGGATCCTACGGCCAGCATCCTGACGGGCGGCGCCAAGCTTGGTGGGCACAAGCACGTCTCGACCATCTCCACGCGTGCCCGCACGCTCAACGGTGACCGCCTGAAGGTCAACGACAAGATGGGCAACCCCATCGAAATCGCGACCGTGGTGGTGTGGCGCGTCTCGGACACCGCCAAGGCCGTCTTCGACGTGGACGACTACGAGAGCTTCGTCTCCATGCAGACCGAGACGGCCCTGCGCCACGTGGCGAGCGTCTACGCCTACGACCACATGGAGGACGACGACAGCACCAACTCGTCCATCACGTTGCGCTCCAACATCGAGGAGGTCTCGGACTCCCTCAAGGAGGAACTCGACCGTCGTCTTGCCTCCGCCGGCGTGTCCGTGGAGGACGCTCGTCTCACGCACCTTGCCTACGCGCCCGAGATTGCCCAGGCGATGCTGCGCCGCCAGCAGGCAGAGGCCATCATCGCCGCCCGCAAGAAGATCGTGGAGGGTGCGGTGAGCATGGTCGACATGGCGCTCAAGCAGCTCTCCCGCGAGGGCGTGGTGGATTTCGACGAGGACCGCAAGGCCGTGATGGCGTCCAACCTCATGGTGGTGCTCTGCGGCGAATCCGAGGCCCAGCCTGTGCTCAACACCGGTTCGCTTTACCAGTAGGCGGTGACCCATGGCAGCGCGGAAGCAATATCCCCTGCGCATCGACCCTGTCGTATGGGAGGCCGTGGAGCGTTGGGCAAAAGACGAGATGCGCAGTGCCAACGGGCAGGTTGAGTGGATGTTGCGCGACGCTCTGCGTCGCGCAGGACGCCTTCCTGGTGCTTCTGGTACCCATGCGGGCACGGAGGGCAGACGCCAAGGCTGACAGATGACAAGGACGGCAGGGCCGAACGGGCCGGCAGGCTCGGTGGAGCAGTCGGGGGCGTTCGAGGGGGCGGGGCTCAGCCGTGGGTCCCATCCCTTTGGCATGAGCGTCAGATGACGGCGCGTGTTTTCCTCGCTTAGTTGATTCGCTTAGAAAATCTTATATATAGACGCTTAGATATTGGTATAGCTGGCGTTGTGCCGGGAACAATATCCCTCGATACGCAACAAGGCCGCAGGCGCGGCTGGCAGGAGGGTGATTCCATGAGGTTCGACAAGTGGGCGGTGACCGCCCAGGAGGCGCTGCAGTCCTCCCTCACAATCGCGGCTGACGCCGAGGCGGGCCAGGTGAAGCCCATCCATCTGTTGAAGGCCCTGCTCTCTTCGGACGAGCGCAACCTGCGTGCCATCATCGAGCGCGTGGGGGCTGACCCTGCACAGGTGGAGACCCAGGTCGATCAGGCCATCGCAGATCAGCCGCGCGTTACGGGCGACATGAGCCAGATGGGCATCTCGGCCGAGCTCACGCGCGTGGGCGATGCGGCGGAGAAGCTCGCTGGCAAGATGGGGGATTCCTATGTCACGAGCGAGCATCTCCTCTGCGCATTGGCAGACGAGCGCGGCGAGGCGGGCAACGCCCTCAGGGCGTCGGGCGTCACGAGCAAGCGCGTGCAGGAGGCTTACGACGACCTGCGCGGCGACGAGCGCGTGACCTCGCAGGATCAGAAGGCGCAGTTCGAGGCGCTCGAACAGTATGGCAGGAACGTCACCGACCTGGCACGCCAGGGCAAGCTCGACCCGGTCATCGGCCGCGTCGAGGAGATTCGCCGCACCATCCAGGTGCTCTCCCGCCGTACCAAGAACAACCCCGTGCTCATCGGCGAGCCCGGCGTGGGCAAGACCGCCATCGTCGAGGGCCTGGCCGAGCGCATCGTTGCCGGAGACGTCCCCTCCACGATCAGGGATAAGGACATCGTCGAGTTGGACATGAGCGCGCTGGTGGCCGGCGCCAAGTACAGGGGCGAGTTCGAGGATCGCCTGAAGAGCGTGCTCAAGGAGGTCGAGAAGTCCGCCGGTCGCATCATCCTGTTCATCGACGAGCTGCACACCATCGTGGGGGCGGGTGCGACCGAAGGCTCCATGGATGCAGGGAACATCCTGAAGCCGGCCCTGGCCCGTGGCGAACTCCATGCCATCGGCGCCACCACGTTGGACGAGTACCGCAAGTACATCGAGAAAGACCAGGCCCTGGCCCGCCGCTTCCAGACCGTCCTGGTCTCGGAGCCCACGGTCGAGGACACGATCAGCATCCTGCGTGGCCTGAAGGAGAAGTACGAGCAGCACCATCGCGTCCGCATCACCGACGCGGCGCTCGTCTCGGCCGCAGACCTCTCGAACCGCTACATCAGCGAGCGCTTCCTGCCCGACAAGGCGATCGACCTGGTAGACGAGGCCGCCTCGCGCCTGCGTATGGAGCTTGACTCCATGCCGTCCGAGATCGATGCCGTCGACCGCCAGCTGACCCAGATGCAGATCGAGGAGCAGGCCCTCATGAAGGAGGAGGACGCTGCCAGCCGCGAGCGCCTGGAGGTGCTGCGCGGCGAGATCGCCACCACGCGCGAGAAGCTCGATAGCATGAAGGCCGACTGGCAGAACGAGAAGGGTGCCGTCGACCGGGTGCAGGACCTCAAGTCCAAGATCGAGGAGGCAAGGTCTGAGGTCGACCGTGCCATCCGCGACGGGAACCTGGCCCACGCCTCCGAGCTGCGCTATGGGACCATCCCCCAACTGCAGCGCGAGTACGACGAGGCCGAGGCGGTGCTCTCGGCCAAGCAGGAGGCCGGCGGCATCCTCAAGGAGGAGGTCACGACCGAGGAGATCGCCGAGGTGGTCTCCTCGTGGACGGGCGTGCCGGTCTCCAAGATGATGCAGGGGGAGATGGACAAGCTCAAGAACCTCGAAGCCGAGCTGCACAAGCGCGTCATCGGTCAGAACGAGGCCGTCGAGGCCGTGGCGGCGGCGGTGCGTCGCAGCCGCGCGGGACTCTCTGACCCCAATCGCCCGCTGGGCAGCTTCTTCTTCCTGGGGCCGACCGGCGTGGGCAAGACCGAGCTGGCAAAGGCGCTCGCGGCCTGTCTCTTCGACGACGAGAAGGCGCTGGTCCGCATCGACATGTCCGAGTACATGGAGAAGTTCAGCGTCCAGAGGCTCATCGGCGCGCCTCCCGGATACGTGGGATACGACGAGGGTGGCCAGCTGACCGAGGCCGTGCGTCGGCACCCGTACTGCGTCATCCTGCTGGACGAGATGGAGAAGGCGCATCCCGACGTCTTCAACATCCTGCTGCAGGTGCTGGATGACGGTCGCCTGACCGACGGCCAGGGCCGCGTGGTGAGCTTCAAGAACACGATCATCATCATGACCAGCAACGTGGGCAGCCAGTTCATCGCGGGGGCCAATGCGTCGAGCGATCCGGCCACGGTCCAGAAGCAGGTCAACGACGCACTGCGCGCAACGTTCAAGCCGGAGTTCCTCAACCGCATCGACGACGTGGTGGTCTTTCATGCCCTGGGGCTGGATGACATCGAGAAGATCGTGGACATCCAGCTGGCAGACGTCCGCAAGCGCCTGGCCAAGGAGCGCATCAGGCTCGAGCTCTCCGACGCTGCCATCCAGGCGCTTTCGCTCGACGGCCTCGACCCGGTCTTTGGCGCGCGTCCGCTCAAGCGCCTGATCCAGCGCCAGGTCGTGGACAACGTCGCAGGCCTGATCATTGACGGTCAGCTCCACGAGGGCGATACCGTGCGCGTGGACGTGGGTGCGGGCGACCGCCTGGTCGCCGTGCGTGCGGTCGGACCCGTGCCCGCCACCCAGCCGGCTGACGACGCCCCCGTCGAGCCCGACGCCCTGGAGTAACCCCGCCCATCGGGCGGACCGGCCAGCGAACGGCCTCGCCTGCCAGACGGCCTTGCCCATCGCCATGCCGCGGCGTCCTTTCAACTTGCCGCCTGCGTGCTTTATAGTGTGAGCACGCAGGCGGTGGCGCCTGCAAGGTGAGTTGGCTGTCAGGTGGAGCCGAGGACCGGACAAGCGCGAGCCGAGCGCAGACGGGCGCCGGATGGAAGTTGATGCCGGGTGAGGAGGGACGATGGCGAGCGAGAAGAACGTGCGCGGCGGAACCGCCGCGCGTCCCATCGCAGCCGCAGTCCTTCTCGCCGTGATGCTGCTCGCGACGGCGGCCTTCGCAACCTATGGGGCGGAGCTCTGGGGCGGCAAGAGCGTTCCCAAGGTCGTCGGCACCTCTCAGGTGGCGGCGACGCAAGAGCTGGAGTCCAAGGGCTTCTCCGTCGTGGTCGCGAACGATGCCGTAGACGATGGGATCGGAAAGGCGCTCTCGACCGAGCCGGGGGCCGGCGAAAGGGCGCCCGAGGGCAGCACCGTTACGCTGCATGTGGGTGTGCAGCGGATCATTCCCCAGGTCGTGGGTCTGAGCGAAGCCGATGCCACCACTGCGCTCCGAGATGTCGGGGCCCAGCGCATCTCCATCGAGCACCAGGCCTCCACGGCACAGGAGGGCAGCGTCGTGGCCGTTGACCCAGGAGAGGGAAGCGCGTTCGTCTCGCGCGACACCATCACCCTGACCGTGGCACAGTCCTACACCGTGCCCTATGTTATCGGCAGGACCGAAGACGAGGCGACGAAGGACATCGAGGCCGCAGGCCTTGTCGCCAGCGTGAGCTACGTCAAGTCGGATCAGAAGGCCGGGACGGTCGTCTCATGCGACCCAGGCCAGGGCACGCGCATCGGCGCAGGCGGCACCGTTGCCCTTCAGGTGGTGGAGGTCAACCCGAGCGACTACCATCACCTGGGCGAGTACTTTAGGTATTCCCCTCGACGCATCGACGAGTGGCTGACCGAGCAGGGCTTTTCCCTCCAGGCCTCTCACGAGGACGCCAACGGCATGGCCCAGGCGCTCTTTGTCTCGGCTGATAAGGGTACGGTCAGGCTCGACTCCAACCCGTTCGCGCATAACTTCGACGCGTCCCAGGGAGCGGGCGATGACGTGCTGGCGCGTGGCGCACGCTTTGAAGGCGTGCGGCTCGAGCTGGCGTCGTCCGACGTTCCCGCGACGGCAGCGAACCTTTCCGACGAGGCGCTGCGGCAGATAGTGGAGCTCTGCGGCTTCTCGGGTCAGACGGCGAAGGTGACCCAGGACAACATCCGCCTGCCCCAAGGCGCCAGCAAGGGGACGGCGAGCTTTGCCTGCGCGTATGGCGTGCAGAATGGCTACAGCTGGTCCGTCGTCATCGTGAGCGACGCGGGACAACTGCGCGTCGCCGCGAGCTGTGCCCCGACGTCGCTCTATGACCGGTATGACCTTACGGGCTTTGGCGGCGGCGTTGCGGACATGATCGCCTATATCGACGCGTACACCGGGTAGGGAAAACGGAGGGCGTGACGGGCCGGATGGACTCAGTCAGAGGCATAGGTGCGAGCGGAAGTATGGACGTAGGTGCGGGCACGGGCGTAGGGGTCACCAACACCCCTGATGCCACCATCGGCGCATCTGACGGCGCTTGTGCATCCGTCGCCGCCGGCCCCGTCGACAGTGATGGGCGGACGGCGTTCCTGCGTGCCGAGAACGAGGACGATGACGGCTACGATCCCTACTCGGATCGTCGTCCTGATCCAGAGCCTCTGTTTGAAAGGGACCCCTGGAGATAGCGGCTCCCTGCCCTGGTGCCGGACCTGACGAGTGTCCCGCCATCCCAGCGCCGACGTTCCAGCGCTAATGGTTCAACAGGTGCCAGATGAAGGCGGCGACAAGGGCCAGGACGAGCACGATAACGATGAGCGAGAGCACCGAGCGGCGCTTGCGGATGCTCTCTTGCGACCGGAAGATCGAGCGTCGCCCCTTGGGAATCTCAAGGTACTGGCCGTAACGACTGCCCTTGAGCCCCGAGACGTTGCGTCTCGCCCGCCTATACTGTCCGCTCCCGCCCGAGAACGCATGGCCGATGGTGACGTTCGAGTCGTGCTGGTAGCCAGCCGCTGGGCTGTCGTCATCGGTGCCGACGTCGTTGATGGCCTCCTGCGTGCGATGTGGCGCGTGCTGCCTGACGTAAGGCGCGTGTCCCCGAGCGGGCACATGGACATAGCGTTGTCCCTGCGAGGTGTGCACGCCACCCTCCAGGTCAACGTCTTGTGCGCCGGCGCCCCGCACATGAGCCTCGTGCACGTCGGCGCCCTCTCCGCCAGAGACGCTCGGGGCGGCGTCGCCCGCCTTGGCGTCAAGGTCCGAAAGATCCTCGATCATCCAGTCAGGGACATGTGCGTTGTCGCTCATGTGAGGCCCTCCGCGCTGCCTTTCGCCGAATACGGCTCCATCATACGGCAGCACTCGCCTTGTGACCATCAGACGATAAATGCTCACGGAGCTTAATCTAAGTTAATGGACTTAGATTTACTAAGCGATATCAACTAAGAAAATCTTGTACGAAAGGTATAAAACCCCACCAGGAGGGAACATACCTTACCGAAACGGGAGGCGCACATACCGGGGCGCCTAGACGCAAAGGAGTTGAGGGACTATGGCAAGCATGATTCCGTATGGCAGCAACTACGACAGGGCACTGCGCAGGGCTTTCGATCCATTCGGCTCGTTCTTCTCGGACCCGTTCGGCACTCTGGCCTCCGTCGCCAACGATGGCGCGTTCAAGATGAACGTCGAGGACGCGGGTGACGCGTACGTCGTCACCGCAGAGCTCTCGGGTGTCAAGCGTGACGAGATCGACGTGGAGCTCAACGAGGGTCGCCTGTCCATCTCGGTGGACAAGAAGGAGTCCGAGGAGGAGAAGGGCAAGAACTACCTGCACAAGGAGACCAGCGAGTGGAGCGCCACCCGCGGCGTCTACCTCAAGGACGCCGCCACCTCTGGACTGACCGCGCGCTTGGACGGTGGGGTCCTGACCGTCAACGTCCCCAAGCAGGACGAGAAGGCCAACGTCACCAAGGTCTCGATCGACTAGCTGCAGTAGCGGCTTGTGTACTCGGACATCGCTCGGGACGGGTCGCCCACAGCGGGCGCATGAGGTCGCGTACGAGGCATGCACGTGATCCTCGTGTACGGGCGTACGTGGAACACGAGACAGGCGGACTGGGGGGCGGTGCTTCGGCACCGCCCCCATCGTTGTGCGTCGCCGGCCCCTCTCGCAGCCTGCCGAGCAGGTCACCAAACGCTCAGCGGGGTGGTCTGGCTCGCCGCGCGGACGGTAAGCGTCCCGTCGGGCGAGCGTGCCTCGGCGTCATTGTCGGCGAGCACCTCGGCCCCCACGGCGGCGGCAAGCGTGCGGACGCATACGCCCGGTCGGTTGTTCTTCTCGGAGAGATGGAGCGCGACGACGGTCTCCGTGTCAGGTCCCACCAAGAGCGGTAGGGCCTCGGCGCATTGCGCGTTGGAAAGATGACCGGTGTCGCTACCCACTCGTGCGCGGAGGAACGCGGGATAGGGGCCATGGGCAAGTAGGTCCACGTCATGGTTGGACTCGATGCCCAAGATGCGCACGTCGCGCAGGAGTCCCAGGGCCTCGGCCGTGAGGAGGCCGGAGTCGGTGCACCAGCCAAGGGCGTCTTCGGCCTGATCGTCATCACCCGTGACCGAGAAGCGAAAGCCCATGGGGTCGCCCACGTCGTGCGAGGTGGGGAAGCACTGGACGTGCATGCCCGCGACGTCGAACGAGTCGCTGTGACCCACGAGGTCAAACGAGAGGCCGGCCAAGCGCGGGCTCCCGCTGACGGTGCCTGCCGTTGCGACCAGCGTACCGCCGAAGTGCTTGGCAAAGACAGGGATTCCCGCCACGTGGTCGGAGTGCTCGTGCGTCAGGAGCAGCGCCGAGACGCGACCCATGTCCACGCCCAGGTCGCCCGCACGTCTCAGGAGTTCGCGGCGTGAGATGCCACAGTCGATCAGGATGCTGCCTTTGGGCCCCTCCACTACGGCAGCGTTTCCCTTGGAACCGCTGGCTAGGACGTGCAGGTGTATATGGGGATACATGGCCTCGGGACCCCTCTCGTTCGCATCCCTCGCGCGGCGTGCCGCGCGAGGGATGTGTTGCGTGCGCCATCGAGCGCCCGTCCGAAGCCTTGCTTTTGGACAAGTCCGCTTGGCTCCGTAGACCTTAGCGCATGGCGGAGACACCAATCGGCTGGCTCGGCATTTCCGGGTGATGACAAGGGACTGCCAGACGTCTCGTTTCCCCGTTCTACCTACCATTTGCGTAAAAGGTCTGAAAATGAGGCTGCGTATCCCTACCATTGCGCTTCGGTTACCTACGCATTTCTGTAATGTTGCATACGACTGAAAGGAGGGACTCGCACGTCGCGATTCCGCGTCGCACGGCGTGTGTTCGCCGCCAGAGCCCCCTGCATGCTGGAAGGGAGAGCGTATGGGAGCGATTGACAGGCTTCTGAGGTACGTGGCGGTTAGGACCCCGAGCGACGAGGGCAACGATGCCCAATGCCCCAGCAGTCCGGATGAGTTCAAGCTTGCCAGTCTCCTGGCGGACGAGCTGCGTGGCCTGGGGGTAGGGGACGTCCGTGTGAGCGATGATTGCTTCGTCTATGCCAAGGTGCCGGCGACCTCATGAGCGTCGCGCTGGTCTTAGGCGTAGCACGTGCGGTCAACATCCTGCTCGAGAACGGCTACATTTCCGACACCATCCTGAACTACTTCTCTGGCGTGGTCACGGGCATGAGCCCCATGCCCTTCATCCTCGTGATGCTGGTCGTCTACATCATCCTGGGCTTTTTCATCAACAGCTCTTCGGGCTTGGCCGTGCTCTCGATTCTCATCATGGCTCCGCTGGGTGACGCGGTCGGCATCTCGAAAGCGGCCATCATCGCGGCATACAACTACGGCCAGGGCCTCATCAGCTACATCACCCCGACTGGCCTGATCTTGGCGTCGCTCGCCATGGTCGGCGTGCCGTTCAGCCGCTGGCTCAAGTTCATCAACCCCCTGCTCGTCGCAACGATCGTGCTGAACGGTCTGCTGCTCGTCGCACAGGTGGTGATTGGGTAGACCGAAAAGACGTGGGCCTGCAAGAGTCGTGATGCGGGCGCGGCAGCCGAGTGCCCGGCATGGGCGCCAGGTTGCCGTACCATGTGGGTGAGGCCTTGGCCAAGCGGGACGTCGGTGCGAGCCATTCGTGCGGTGCATGGCCACGGCTCAGCCTTCGACTCGGACCCTGTCAGGGAGGACCATCAGCGTGCCCAGCGTCAACCGTAGATATGCCAGCGCGACACCTCTCTTCGAACGTCCGTCGTCCGTGCATGGCGAGGAGACGCGCGCACCCGTGGTGCTCATGGTCTCGGGTGGTGCCGACTCGTCTGCGCTGCTCCTGCTTGCGGCGACCTCGACACTGGATATAGATGACGGGCGTGGCGTCGCCCGCATCGCTCGTGAGCGTCTGCACGTCCTGCATGTGAACCATCAGCTCAGGGGCATTGATGCCGAGGAGGACGAGGAGTTCGTCCGCGAGCTGTCGTCGCGCTACGGGATACCCTGCGCCGTGCGGCGCGTCGACGTCGCCGCACTTGCGCGGGAGGGCTCTGGCTCAGGCGCCAACGTGGAGAACGCTGGCCGCGAGGCGCGCTACGCCGCCGCCGCCGAGCTCGCGGGTCAGCTCTCGCGGGAGTTCGGCACGCCGCGTGCGGCGGCGCGCATCCTGACGGCGCACACCGCCGACGACCGGGCGGAGACCTTCTTCATGAACGCCATCCGGGGGACGGGACCCCAGGGCCTCTCGTCCATACCCCGTCGCCGCAACCTCATCGTACGCCCCCTGCTGGGACGTACCCACGAGGAGCTCTGCGGCCTGCTGCGCATGAGCGGCATCGTCTGGCGTGAGGACAAGACCAATGCCGATACGCGCTACCTGCGGTCCTACGTGCGGCACGAGGTCATGCCCGTTGTCCGGGCGCGCAACCCGCGTGTGACGGCGAACCTGGCCACCACCTGCGACCTACTTTCCGACGAGGACTCCTATCTGGGCCAGGTGGCATGGCGCAGCTATCGTGACCTTTTGAGGCGCCAGTCGGATGGCATGGTCGCCCTCGACGCCGGACGACTGGGTGCCGCTGAGGTTGCCATCGCGCGGCGCGTGGTGCGCCAGGCGATCCTGGCCGTGCGTCCCGATGCGCGCCTGGAGGCCCGACACGTCGACCGCGTTCTCGGTCTGGTCGCCGCCGGTGGCGGCTCTGCCAGCATCCCGTTGGGCTGCGACGCCCGTGTGGAGTACGGGCTGCTCTTCGTCCGGGACCACGACAGCGGGAGGGGCACGGTCGCCCTCTGGCTCGACGTTCCCGGCCAGGCGAGGCTTCCCGACGGTCGCGGTGTCCGGGCGCGCCTGACCGAGGTGCCCACGGGCTCGCGTGCCGACGAGCTGGCCCGCGCGCATGCCGTGGAGTGGGCGGGGGAGTCGGTGCTCCTGGATGCCGCCTCCTGCGGGCTCGACCGTGCGTCGGGAGGCAGGCTCTGGGTCGATGTGGCCGTCCCAGGCGATGTGATGTGCCCCCTGGGCATGCACGGACAGTCCAAGAAGCTCTCCGACCTTCTCAACGAGGCGCGCATCCCAGCGGCCGACCGTCGGCGCGTGCCCGTCGTGCGCACCTCGCCCACGGGGAACATCCTGTGGGTGGCGGGCGTCCGCCCGGACGAGCGCGTTCGTTGTGTGCCCGCAACGAAGCTGCTGCTGGAATTGAGTATCCTTAGCTTGTAGAGGAAGTCCCCGCAGGGCGGCCCGCGCTGGCGTCGGCGGCGACACGAGGAGGGCTGGCGGCATGGCAGACGTGCATGAGGACATCGAGAGCGTCATCCTGAGCGAGGAGGACATCGAGGCCATCGTGAAGCGCATGGGAGGGGAGATCTCTCGTGACTACGACGGCAAGAACCCGCTGATCATCGCCGTTCTGCGCGGGGCCTTCGTGTTCACGGCCGACCTCATGCGCGCCATCACCGTGCCCTGCGCCGTCGACTTCATGGCGGTCTCGAGCTACGGTGACGGCATCAAGAGCTCGGGGGTCGTACGCATCGTGAAGGACCTGGACACCAAGATCGAGGGCCGTCACGTCATCATCGCCGAGGACATCCTGGACTCGGGCCTGACCCTGAGCTACCTGATCGATCTCCTGCAGGCACGTAAGCCCGCGTCGGTCCATGTCGCCACCTTCGCCGTGAAGGACATCAAAGGCAAGGTGCCCGCCATCGACCCCCGCTACGTCGGCACCCACGTGCCCGATGCGTTCATCGTGGGCTATGGCCTGGACTATGCCGAGCGCTACCGCAACCTCCCCTACGTCGGTGTCCTCAAGCCCGAGGTCTACGCCGGCTAGCAACGTCGGCCACCGGAGGGTCGGCCCGTACGCCAAGTTCGACAGCAAGGAGCACCACCAGTGCCAGACAACAATCAGATGGGTCCCGGTGGCCTGGGCCAAGGCGGTCGGACACAGCCTCCCCGCGGCCCCGTCCGCCGCCGGCAGCTCTACGTCTACACGCTCGTCCTCATCGCCTTCGTGGTCTACCTGAGCTATACGGCGTTTGGCGCCCTGGCTCCCAAGAGCGCGGTGGACCGGCTCGCCACCAACGAGTTCGTCACGGCCGTCAAGGAGAGCCGCGTCAGAAGCGTCACGTTCAAGACCTCCGACGGCAGCCTGAGCGGCACCTACCAGCGTGACTCCGACGATAGCCCCACGGTCGACTTCTCGTCCACCTACGTGGGTGCGGACAGCCTCCAGGAGCTGATGGCACGGCACCCCGACGTGTCGTTCAGGATCGACACCTCGTCGGACGACCTGTGGCAGACCGTTCTCGTCTCCGTGGTGCCCACCGTCATCGTGGTCGTCGCGCTGTACTACTTCATGAGCCAGATGCAAGGCGCCAACGGGCGTGCCATGAACTTCGGTCGCGCGGACAGGGCGCGCACGCACGAGGAGACGCGTCCCAAGGTCAAGTTTGCCGACGTGGCCGGCATCGACGAGGCCGTCGAGGAGCTCGAGGAGGTCCGCGACTTCCTGCGCGAGCCCGAGCGCTACCGCAAGATGGGCGCGAAGATCCCCCACGGCGTCCTTCTGGTGGGGCCCCCGGGCACCGGCAAGACGCTTCTGGCGAAGGCCGTCGCCGGCGAGGCGGGCGTCCCGTTCTTCTCCATCAGTGGGTCGGACTTCGTCGAGATGTTCGTCGGCGTCGGCGCCAGCCGCGTGCGTGACCTGTTCAAGCAGGCGAAGGAGGTCGCCCCCTCCATCGTCTTCATCGACGAGATAGATGCCGTCGGCCGTCAGCGTGGCGCCGGTCTGGGCGGCGGGCACGACGAGCGCGAGCAGACTCTGAACCAGATGCTGGTTGAGATGGACGGCTTCGAGGACAACTCCGCCGTCATCCTGATCGCGGCGACCAACAGGCCCGACATCCTCGATCCGGCCCTGCTGCGCCCCGGTCGCTTCGACCGCCAGGTCACCGTCGACAGGCCCGATGTGAAGGGGCGCAAGAAGATCCTGGGCGTCCATGCGGAGAACAAGCCCATGGAGAAGACCGTCGACCTGGGCCGCATCGCCAAGCTCACCCCCGGATTCACGGGAGCCGACCTCGCCAACCTCATGAACGAGTCGGCACTGCTCGCGGCTCGCCGCCGCAGGGAGCGCATCTCGATGGGCGAGGTCGAGGAGGCCATGGAGCGCGTCATGGCGGGTCCCGAGAAGAAGGGACGCGTGATGACCCAGGCGGAGCGCATGACCATCGCCTATCACGAGAGCGGACACGCCCTGGTGGGTCACGTGCTCGAGAACAGCGACCCCGTTCACAAGATCTCGATCATCAGCCGTGGTCGGGCGCTGGGCTATACCATGCAGCTGCCCGAGGAGGACCGCTTCCTCGAGACGCGCGACGGCATGCTGGACCAGATCGCCGTGCTGCTGGGCGGCCGCACCGCCGAGGAGCTCTTCTGCAGCGACATCACGACGGGTGCCAGCAACGACCTCGAACGTGCCACCAAGCTCGCCCGCGAGATGGTCACCCGCTACGGCATGAGCGACGAGCTGGGAGCCCAGGTTTATGGCGAGGCCCAGCACGAGGTCTTCCTGGGCCGCGACTACGCCAACCACCATGACTACTCGGCCGAGACCTCCAAGCGCATCGACGACGAGGTCGAGCGCATAATGCGCGAGGCACACCTGCGCGCCTGCGAGGTGCTCGAGGCGCGTCGCGCCCAGATGGACACCATAGCCCACGTCCTGCTCGAGCGCGAGACGGTCGAGGGCGAAGTCGTGAGCGCCCTGCTCGACGACAGGTGGGACGCCTACCTGGCCGCCCATCCCGGCGAGTCTGCCGTCGGCGAGGGGGCTGCGGACGGCAGGGCCACAGGCGCGGGAGCCGGTGAGTAGCGTGTCCGAGAGGCACATCATGTGGTGCGGGCGCACGGCGGACGATGGGACCCGGCTCAAGATCTACGGCGAGCTGCATCTTCCCGACGGCGCCCAAGACGCGGCGTTCACCCACCTGCGCCTCCCGACCGTCATCATGGCGCACCCCTTCGGCGTGGACGGCAGGTCCATGGATGTCTACGCCCAGCTGCTGTGCGATGCCGGCATGGTGGTCTATAACGTCGACTTCTGTGGCGGAGGCCCTCGAGCGCGCTCGGACGGGGACATGCTGCACATGTCCGTCGAGACCGAGGCCGCCGACCTGTGGGCAGTCGTCGGCGCCATGGCAGAGGAGCCGTTCTGCGATCCTGGCCGGCTGTTCCTCATGGGAGCGAGCCAAGGCGCCTTCGTCGCGACCCTCGTCGCCTGTCGCAATCCCCACGTCGTGCGTGCCCTCGCGCTTATGTACCCCGCCTACGTGCTGCACGATGACGCCAGGAGGCGGTTTGGTGACGGCACGGAGCTGCCGGAGAGCTATGACATGATGGGGTGCGCCGTCGGACGGCGCTACGCAGCGGACGCCCTTGCCTGCGACCCATACGTGGAGATGCCCCGCTTTTCCGGCGATGTCCTGCTCATGCAGGGGGATGCCGACCCGATCGTCCCCCTTGCCTTTGCCGAGCGTGCGGCAGGGGCGTTTCCCCACGCGCGCCTCGAACGCTTCGTGGGGGCTGGCCATGGGTTCTCGGGCGACGACCTCCAACGGTCCTTCAGCTGCGCCCGTGACTTCTTCCGTGAGGTCTCCGTGCGCGCATAGCGCAAGAGAGAGGAGCAAGCATGGCTATCAACCGGACAAGCTATGACTACGGCTCAGCCAAGTCGTCCATTCGCGAGATCGCGGCCTACGGGGCGGCCCGCAAGGCGGAGATAGGGGCCGAGAGGGTCTTCGACTTCTCGCTGGGCAACCCCTCCATCCCCGCGCCCGAGGCGGTGCGGGCCTCCATCGAGAGGAACGTCCGGCTGCCCCCGACCCAACTCCACAGCTACACGCCCGCCGCCGGCCTGCCCTTCGTGCGCCAAGCCGTCGCAGACTCGCTCAACCGTCGCTTCTCCACCTCGTATCAGGTGGGCGACCTCTACCTCACCTGTGGTGCGGCGGCGTCGCTATCCATCACGCTCCACGCAATCGTTAACCCCGGCGACGAGGTCATCGTGATGGCTCCGTACTTCCCCGAGTACCGCGTCTGGATCGAGGCCTCCGGCGCCCATTGCGTCGAGGTCAAGGCCGACAGGGACAGCTTTCAGATCGACACGGAGGCCGTGGCGGCGGCAATCACCGCACGGACCAAGGCCGTCCTGATCGACTCGCCCAACAACCCCGTCGGCGCCGTCTACCCCGCCCAGAACCTCGTCGCCCTCGCCGACGTCCTGCGCGGGCGTTGCCGAGATCTGGGGATAAGGATCTACCTCGTCTCGGACGAGCCCTATCGTGAGATCACCTACGGTGCGGAGGTGCCCTGGGTGCCAGCCCTCTACGAGCGCGCCATCGTGTGCTACTCCTACTCGAAGTCGCTCTCTCTGCCGGGCGAGCGCATCGGCTGGGTCCTGGTGCCCGACACCAATCCCGATCACGACGACCTGGTGCCCTCCGTCGCCGGGGCCGGTCGCAAGCTGGGGTTTGTCTGTGCACCCGCACTCTTCCAGCGCGTGCTTGCGGATTGCGTGGACGAGCCTGTGAACGTCGATGCCTACGCCCGCAACCGAGAGGCGCTCACCCGGGGCCTCTCCGCGCTCGGCTACGAGTACGTCGAGCCACAGGGGGCGTTCTACCTCTGGGTGAGGTCGCTTGAGCCCGATGCCGAGGCATTCTTCCAGAGGGCCAAGGCGCTCGAGCTCCTTCCCGTACCGTCCGACAGCTTCGGCTGCACCGGTTGGGTCCGCCTGGGCTACTGCGTGAGCCACGATACGATCGAGGGATCCATGGGTGCCTGGGGGCGCCTCAGGGAGCAGTACCTCTGATGGGGACCTGCACGGGGCGTGACGGCGGGGCCTGTGGCGGCCGCGACTCTCGCCAAACCGGATGCCGGTCGCTGCGCATCGCCTGTGACGTTCACACCCACACGCTCTTCTCGCGCCATGCCTACTCGACCATCGAGGAGAACGTCCGTGCCGCCGCAGGGCGCCACATCGAGCTCCTGGGGTCTACGGACCACTTCTCCTCCATGCTGCACCGCGAGGCGACCGGAGAGCGCGCATCGGGCTATGACCTGCGTGACAACCAGTACTTCCTGAACTATGCCGTCTGGCCGCGCACCTGGCATGGCGTCCGTCTCCTGCATGGCTGCGAGGCGGATATCGTCGATTTGGACGGAAGGCTCTTTGGCTATGACGCGCCTGTCGCATACGAGATAAACGGTGCGTCCCTTGGCTGTGCGACCACCCTCAAGGAGCGCGTCTTCCGTGACTGCGACTACGTCATCGCGTCGGTCCACAACGCGGAGTTCGCGCACGGAGCATCCCTCGCACGGACGACGGCCATGTACGTCCATGCCCTCGAGGACCCCAAGGTGCTGATCCTGGGCCACACCGGGCGCTCAGCCGTGCCGTTCGACATGGACGAGGTCCTGGCCGTGGCCAAGGATCTGGGCAAGCTCATCGAGATCAACGAGGCCACGCTCGTCTCGCACCAGGAGGCCAGCGGCGCCTGCCGTCGGATCGCGGAGCGCTGCGCCGAGCTGGGCGTCATGGTCTCAACAGGGACTGATGCACACATATCCTGCGACATCGGTCGCCTCGATCGCGTGAGGTCCCTGCTTGGGGAGATAGGATTTCCCCAGCGGCTCGTCGCCACGCGCGATGCCGAGACCTTCATGGGCGTGCTCTCCCGTGCGCGGGGGACCCTGCGGGCATAGGGCCGGACTCCGTGGGCACGGCCCGTCATCGCTTGCTGCGGGTAGTCACGGATGTCGAGGGTTCGGTTCCTACCAGTCGAAGGCGCTTGCGATGTCGCAGGCGCAGACCACGTCAGCCCCCGCGTCCTGGGGAGTGGGCTGCAGGTTCACGATGATGATCGCGTCGCCCCTGAAATAGCGCACGAGCCCTGCGGCGGGGTACACGACGAGCGAGGTCCCCCCTATGATCAGGAGGTCGCTTGCGGAGATCGCCTCGACTGCGGCGCGCACGTCCCCCTCGCCCAGAGGCTCCTCGTACAGCACGACGTCAGGCTTTACCACGCCCCCGCATCGCTTGCAGTGGGGGACGCCGGCCGTGGCCAGCATCCACGCCTCGTCGTAGAGCGCGCCGCAGCCCATGCAGTGGTTGCGCTTCGTCGACCCATGGAGTTCGACCACGTTCTTGGAGCCCGCCTTCTGGTGCAACCCGTCGATGTTCTGTGTGATGACGACGTCCAGGCCATCCTCTGCCTCAAGTTGGGCGAGCTTGAGGTGGGCCTGGTTGGGCCAAGCGTCTGGGGTGCACATCATCGTGCGGTAGAAGTCATAGAACAGCTCGGGCCTCTCGCGCCACAGATGATGGCTCAGCAGTTCCTCGGGCGGGTACTCGCTTGAGAAGTGCTGCCTATAGAGGCCATTTTCGCTGCGGAAGTCGGGAATCCCGCTTGCGGTCGAGACTCCCGCCCCGCCAAAGAAGACCGTGTGCGACGCTCGCGCCACATGACCTGCGAGCACCTGGGCTGCCTCGTGCGCGTCCGTTATGACCTGTCCCATGCCAGCCGCCCCTCTCGTCTTGTCCGACCAAGGTTAACGCCAGGCTACACCTGATGTGTCCATGACTACCAGACGCCCGATTGGGTAGAGCAAAGCTCATATATATGGGAAGCGAGGCCAACCATGGAAGATGATCTCACCAACAACATCACCGACTGTGCCCTGGTCTTCGAGGGTGGTGGCTACCGCGCCGCCTACACCGCCGCGATTGCGAACGCGCTTCTGCGCGAGGGGCTGTACTTCGACTTCGTCTGTGGTCTCTCGGCAGGGGCCAGCCATGCCGTCGACTATGTCTCGCGTGACCAGCACCGCGTGAAGGAGGCCTTCATGGGCCGCGACGGCAACGAGCGCATCGGGGGCGTCCGCTCCCTTCTCCGGGGCAAGGGCTACTTCAATGCGGATTACCTCTACGCGGGCTGCATCGACGACGGACGCCTGCCGTTCGACTTCGCCACGTTCTCGCGCAATCCTGCCCGCGTCTCCATCCAGGCGTTCGAGCGCGACACGGGCCGCACCGTCGTGTTCACCAAGGATGACATGCCTGACGTGCATCAGATGATCGATCGCGTGCGCGCCAGCTCCACCCTCCCCATGCTGATGAAGCCGCTGCCCATCGAGGGGACGACCTACCTTGACGGAGGTCTGGGCGAGGGGGCGGGCATACCCGTGCGCATGGCCGAGCAAGCGGGGTTCGACAGGTTCGTCCTCGTGGCAACGCGTCCGGCGGGGTATCGCAAGACGGAGCCCACGGCACGCGAGCGACGCATGATCGTGCGCTTCGGCAAGAGCCACCCCTACGTGCGCAACGCCCTCCTGACCAGGTGGGAGCGCTACAACGAGGAGCTTGACCGCGTCGAGAGGCTCGAGGGCGAGGGTCGCTGCCTGGTGGTACGCCCCAACACCATGCCCGTCAAGAGCACCACGCTGGACAGCACCCAGCTGGAGGCCGCCTACCAGCTGGGTGCGGCACAGGCGCAGTGTGAGATCCCGCGCATAAAGGAGTTCCTGTTTCCCTCGTCCTAGGCGCCCTCGGTCCCCGTGTGGCTCTGCTACCCTCGTGGGAGCATCTGCCGATCGAGAGGAACCTCATCCCATGGCTGACACCGTCGCGTCCGACCGGGCGCTCAAGCTCGTCTCGTGGAACGTCAACGGCCTTCGCGCCGTCATGAGGAAGGACCCCAGCTTCCTGCAGATCTTCTCCCAGTTGGACGCCGACGTGTTCGCCATCCAGGAGACCAAGCTGCAGGAGGGCCAGGTCGAGCTTGACCTGCCCGGATACTTCCAGACCTGGAACTTTGCCGAGCGCAAGGGCTACTCGGGCACGGCGGTGTTCTCGCGCGAGGATCCCTTGCGGGTCATCCGCCAGATCGGAAGTGACGTTGCGGATGACGAGGGGCGCGTCTGTGCCCTTGAGTTTCCCACGTTCTGGTTCGTGGACGTCTATACGCCCAACTCCAAGCAGGGCCTCGCGCGCATCGAAGAGCGTATGGGCTGGGATGAGCGCTTCCGCCTCTTCCTGCTCGAGCTTGACGCACATAAGCCCATTGTGACCTGCGGAGACTTCAACGTCGCACACCAGGAGATCGACCTCAGGAACCCCTCCACCAACCATGAGAACCCGGGCTTCTCGGATGCCGAGAGGGATAGCTTCGGCAGGCTCCTGGATGCGGGCTTCACGGACACCTTCCGCAGCCTCAACCCCGATCTCGAGGGCGCCTACAGCTGGTGGAGCTACCGCATGCGTGCCCGCGAGCGTAACGTGGGCTGGCGCATCGACTACTTCCTGACGTCGGAGCGTGTCGCCGACAGGATCGAGGGCGCCTCCATCCACGACGAGGTGTTCGGAAGCGACCACTGTCCGATCGAGCTGCAGATCAGGCTGTAGCGCTCGGCGGAGCGCCTGTCCCGTGTGACCCCACGCGGCTACAATGGGACAGCGTGAGGATAGGGACGAGGAGGCCCAATGGTGGAGCCCACGATGCACGACGGCTGGCGCATGGACCACGACAAGATCGAGCGTGGCGTGCGCCTGATGCTCGCCGGCATGGGCGAGGACCCCGATCGCGAGGGGCTCCGTGAGACTCCGGCTCGCGTCGCGCGCGCGCTTGAGGAGAGCTGCGCCGGCCTCTGCCAGGACCCGGCCCTCCTGTTCGAGAAGTCCTTCGACGTCGGATGCCACGAGATGGTCATCGTGCGCGACATCCCGTTCTACTCGCTGTGCGAGCACCACCTCCTACCGTTCTTTGGTGTGGCGCATGTCGCCTACCTTCCTGGGGAGGATGGGCGCGTCTGTGGCATCTCCAAGCTGGCCCGCGTGGTAGACGTCTTCGCCAAGCGCCCCCAGGTCCAGGAGCAGCTCACCCGACAGGTCGCCGACGCCGTGATGGAAGGTGTGGGTGCCTCGGGGGTCCTGGTGGTGATGGAGGCCGAGCATCTGTGCATGACCATGCGCGGCGTGAGGAAGCCCGGGGCCAAGACGACCACCTCGGCTGTCCGCGGCGCGTTCGAGCGTCACGACGCCACCCGCGCCGAGGCCATGAGCCTCATCTTCAACGGCACCAAGTAGCGGCTACAATCGTGGGGAGCAGGTGCGCGGCACAATCCGCGCACGTCCCCAGCACCTTGGGAGGTTCCACCCATGCTACGAGAGGACTACGCAACCTGGCGTTGCGGCAACCACGAGATATCGCTGGCCCGCCCACGCGTCATGGGCATTCTCAATGTGACCCCCGACTCCTTCTCGGACGGGGGAGAGAACCTCGATCCCCAGAAGGCCGTCGATCGTGCGCTGCAGATGCTGGACGAGGGTGCGGACATCATCGACGTGGGCGGGGAGTCCACGAGGCCGGGCCACACACCCGTCTCGCCCGACGAGGAGGCGTCCCGCGTCGTGCCCGTGGTGCGTGGGATCCTCGCCGTCGCGCCGTCAGCCGTCGTCTCCATCGACACCCGTCATGCCGGCGTCGCCAAGATGTGCGTGCGCCTGGGTGCCTCGGTCGTCAATGACGTGAGCGGCTTCACCGATTCCCAGATGGTCCAGGTTGCAGCCGAGTCTTCCTGTGGTTGCGTGGTCATGCATTGGAACAAGCTCAGCGGCGCCAGCTCGCGCCGCTCCGTGCAGCTCGATTCCGCGCGTCCCGTTCGGACCCGCGCGGCGCGCCCGGTGCCCACCAGCACCCGTCGCTTCACGCTGCCGGAAGAGGCGCCCATCATGCGCGAGATCATGGGCTTCTTGGGAGACCAGGCGCGCACGCTCATGCGTGCGGGGGTAAGCCACGATCGCATCTGCGTCGATCCCGGTCCTGGCTTCGACAAGAGCGCGGACCAGGACGTCGTGATCCAGCGTGCCACGAGCAAGCTGGTCTCCATCGGCTATCCCGTGCTGTGCGCCGTGTCGCGCAAGCGCTTCGTGGGGGCCGTCTCCGGCATCGCCACGTCCGACCAGCGCGATGCCGCGACCGTGGGCGTCACGCTCTCGGCCGTCGAGTCCGGCGCGCGCATCTTGCGCGTCCACGACGTCGCGGGAACGGCCCAGGCCCTCGACGCCTATTGGTCCGTCGCGAAGGCCGACGCACGCCAGGGCTTCGTGTCGCTGGGGTCCAACGTGGGAGATCGCCTGGGCAATCTGTCCCGAGCCGTTCGTCTGATGAGCGAGATCCCCCTGACGCGCGTGGTCCAGGTCAGTCGTGCCTACGAGACCGAGCCCGCCTATGGCATCGCGACCCCCGTGGCAAACGCTGTCGCCGAGATTCGCACGGAGCTGCACCCTCTCGTGCTGGTCGATGCCCTGATGGGCGTCGAGCGCCAGCTCAAACGCGTGCGAGACTCCAAGCAGGCTGGATGCGGACCCCGTACGATCGACTGTGACCTCTGCTGGGTCGAGGACGAGGAGCATGCTGGTCACAAGCTCACGCTTCCGCATCCCCATCTGGGCGAGCGCGACTACGTCCTCGTCCCCATGGAGGATCTCATGCACGACCCCGTCCGCTTCCTGATGCATGCCGGCGTCCCCGTCTATGCACCCGAGGACCGTGTCGGTCACGTGATCGGCGAGCTTGGCGACCTCGACTGGGAGTAGCTCCTCATGGGTGATGGTGCGATCGCCATGGCGCGTGGCGATTCGGGCGATGGCCACCAGGTGAATGCGGAGCGGAGGGACGAATCGGCCGATCCTCGGAGCCTGTCGCTGGTGCTGCGCCTCGATGTACCGATGCAGATGTATGCCTGCCTGCCGGCCGTGCTGGCCCTCGCCGCTGCTCGCATGCTGCGGTCCGACGGCGTCGACGCCCGCGTGCTCTGGCCATCCGGCGTATCCGTCGCGGGCACCCCCGCGCTGCTCGTCTACGCGCATGCGGGCTATGACCAGGGGGTGTTCGCAAAGGTCGAGCTTGTCCCCCAGGGCATCGAGGGCGTTGGCCTTCTCGCCCGAGGGAGGGGCATGCTGCGCGATGCCCTCAGGGAGGGCGCGCGCGGCTGGGAGGCTGCGCTTCAGCGGGCGCGGGTGGTCGCCGGTCCCCTCGCGCCGCTTCTGGGTGACTACTTCGACCTGCTGGAACATGCTGGCGGTGAGGTCGAGGTCATCTACCCCAACGGTCGCCCTGCCGCGCGGGGCGTGCTTGCGGGTGTCGACGTCTGGGGCCGCGCGAACGTGCGCATCGCCTCGGGGCGTGTGCTCGAGCTCTCGCCGGAGCAGGCCAGCCTGCATGTCGCACGGGGGTGACGTCAGGGCGAGGGCGCGCCAGGATGACGCAATGCCGGGTCGCTGCATGCGCATCGCATGGCCCGATGATGGTCCAACCCGACGGCACCTAACCCCTTGCGGCCCGCTTCGCTGCGCGGTGGCACCAGATGCTGTAGATGCCACGGAGCGTGAGGTCGGGATCGATGGTGTCGAAGACCTTCGTCACGTGGGATATCTCTCGGACGAAGCCCCCCGTCCCCACCACGGTCGCGTCGGGCTCTCCCAGCTCCTCTCGTATGCGTGCGACGAGGCCCTCTGCGGCCGCTGCCGCGCCGATCACGATGCCTGACTGCACGGCGGTCTCGGTGGTCTCGCCCAGGGCGTGGTCGGGTGCGACCAGTGGCACGCTCGAGAGCTTTGCCGCGCGCGAGAACAGGGAGTTTGCAGAAAGCAGGAGTCCCGGCATGATGACGCCCCCGCGAAACGCGCCTCGGGCGTCCACGACGTCGACGTTGGTGGCGGTCCCAAAGTCCACGACGATCGTGGAGGGCCCATAGGTCTCCAGGGCGGCGACCGCGTTGGCGATGCGGTCAGCACCCACCTGGCGGGGGTCGGGCATGTCGACGACGATGCCGCAGTCACGCGAGGCATCCACCAGGAGGACGTCCTCGGCGTTGAGGACGTTGGCCATCATGTACTGCCATTCTTGCGTGAGGATGGGCACTACGCTCGATATGGCGACGTCCGTGACCGAGCCCAGCGTCAGACCGAACATCAGGAAGTACCCAAATAGACGTTCGTGGAGCTCGTCGGCCGTGTCGGTCCGATCGGTTGCCATGCGCCATTGGCGTTGGCAGACGCCGCCCTGGGAAAACAGGCCGAGGGTCGTCTGCGTGTTTCCGACGTCGATGGTCAGGAGCATCTCGTCCTCCGGGAGCATGGTGGGACCGGCCTCCGCCGGGCGCGCGCCCCCAATGGGCGCCGTGCCGATAGTGTAGCCAACGTCGCCGAGAAGGGCCCTCTCTCTTTTTTTGCTGAGGCCTTCCATTCCCCGTCGCGTCGTGCCAAAAGGCGTCGTCCAACCGTGTGGGGGTCTCCATCCCATCACCACAAAAGCGCTCGTTGTGCGTGCCCGTGCATCTTTCCGAGCTGGTCCGTGCTACTATTCAAAAACTTGAGGCTCTGGTCAGAAACCAGGGCGTACCATCATCGGTCTGGTCGGAAACCAGACAGGCAGAAGGAGTCCCGACATGAAGCAAGGCATCCATCCCAACTACGTCGAATGCACCGTTCGCTGCACCTGTGGCAACACCTTCACCACGCGTGCCACCGTGTCCGAGATGACCATCGACCTCTGCGACAAGTGCCATCCGTTCTACACCGGTCAGCAGAAGCTCGTCGACACCGGCGGCCGTGTCCAACGCTTCTCCAACAAGTTCGGTGGCGCCGCTCAGGCCAGGCTCGATGCAGCCAAGGCCGAGAAGGCTGCCAAGGCCGCTAAGGCCGCAGAGCAGGAGGCCGCCCGCAAGGCCACCAAGGAGGCCAAGGCTGCCGAGAAGGCCAAGCGTGCCGCCGAGTACGCCAAGAAGGCCGAGGCAAAGGCTGCTAAGGTTGCCGAGAAGGCCGCCGAGGCTCCCGCTGAGCCCGAGGCCACCGAGGCCGTAGCCGAGACTCCCGCAGCCGAGTAACGCTCGCTCATAGCGCACCGCAAGAACGGGGAGGTCGACATCGGTCGGCCTCCCCGTTGCGTTGCTTGTGCGATTTTCTCCTGGGCTCGGAAATGGCGTCGGTCGTCGGTAAGGGACCGTTGAGCATCAGGAGCCTTCGACATCTTGGCATTCAGCCCTCTAGTCGTGGCATGAGTGCTCCATGCAGTAATTGAATCTTAGGTAGAGCGACCAACGACTCAAAATCTTTGTTGGAAACATGAAGGTGGTTCTGGTGCGTTCTCCCCTATAGTCTGGGGATATCATGTTCAAAACTTGTCCACTTCTCTATTGTTTGGCAGGCGTTCATGGCCACAAGAAGCCTTCTGGGAGATAACGATTCAGCTACGTTGACAGAAGCGCTCTTTACCCAGTTGGCATCCATTCTCAGGGAGAAGATTTATTCCCATGAATGGCAAAGTGGATCTCGGATACCTTCTGAGCACGACCTTATGCGCGAGTTCAGGCTGTCTCGTGGCACTGTTCGCCGGGCGATAGGGGTTCTAATCGAGGAGGGCAGACTCGTCCAACGGCGTGGCAAGGGCACATTTGTCACCGGACCGGGCATTTCACACCCGGCAGGTGTAAGGCCGATTTCCTTTGCAGAGTCCTTGAGACGTCAAGGCAAGGATTTCGTTACGCATGTTCTAGTCAAGCAGGTAACATCTGCGCCCGAGAGCGTGGCGAATGAGCTGGATATTAAGGTAGGTGACCCTGTCATGTACATGCGCAGGGTTCGAACGGTGGAAGACACACCTGTCATATGCCAGGAAAGTTGGACGAATCTCAACGAGTGCGAGGGCATCGAGGACATTGACTTCACTAAGGTCTCGCTATTTGATGCCGTCGAGAAGACATCAAAGCGTAAGGTCAAATACTCCGAAATGAAGTATGAGGCCCTGGTTGCGGGGTCTGAGCACGGCGCGCTGCTCGGCTGTGACGAGAATACGGCTGTTCTCCACCTTGAGCAGGTCATTCACCTTGAAGATGACGCCAAGATAGAGTGGAGTGTCACATGGCTGACTCCGGGCCAATCAATCGTGGGTACCGCATATCAGCCTGAGAGCTATAGCTAAGCTCCCCTACTAAAGGGCCTCCGCACCATTTGTCGGCACATACATGCCGTTCATGGACTCTTCATATCTATCTTAACTTGTACATTCAATACTGGACAAGAAGCGTGTTGTCCACTTTTTAGAGGACAACTGTTTGCTTCTGTGTCGTTGCAATGGCGAGTTGAGGAGAGAGTTTCATGGACAAGATTGTTCTCAGGCGCCCGTTCTTCGTCGTCAACCCCAAGTCCTACCTGTACGGAGAGAAGCTCCGCAGGCTCGCTCGCAAGACGGATGGGCTCTGCGAGCGTTACGGCTTCCAGTCCCTGTTTACCGCGCAGCTCATCGATCTCGCTTGGGTTGCGGACAACTGCCCGCATCTCATCCCGTGCGCTCAGGCCATGGAGAGCCTCAGGCCCGGCCGCGGCATGGGGCACGTCCTCCCGGAGGCGCTCGCCGCCGCAGGGGTGCGCGCAACGTTCCTCAACCACGCCGAGAACCCCATGACGGTGGGCGAGCTCGCCAGGACCGTCGTGCGTGCCCGCGAGGTGGGCATCCTCACCTGCGCCTGCGCCGACTCCGTCGAGGAGGCCAAGGCCATCGCCGAGCTCCACCCCGACATCATGACGTGCGAGCCCAACAGCCTCATCGGCACCGGCCGCATCGCCGGCGAGGACTACATCCGCGCGTCCACGGAGGCCGTCAAGTCCGTCTCGCCCGGGACAATGGTCCTGCAGGCCGCCGGCATCTCCACCGGCCAGGACGTCTATGACGCCATCCACTACGGCGGCGACGCCACGGGCGGCACCTCGGGCATCGTCTGCGCGGGGGACCCCGAGGCGAAGCTCGAGGAGATGTTCGAGGCGCTCGGCCGCGTCCGCGCCGACATCCAGGGGGAGGCCCGGCCATGACGGTCTACAAGGGGCTGGTGAGGGTCGAGACGCTCGCCGGAAAGCCGACCTACGTCGACGTCACCAATGAGGTTGCCGACATCGTCTCATGGAGCGGCATCAGGGAGGGCGTCGTCCACTGCATCTCCTGCCACACGACCTGCGCCGTCTACTCCCAGGAGTTCGACCACGACATGACCCCGGCCGGCGACACCTTCATGCAGGCCGACCTCTCGGACGGCCTGGACAGGGTCTTCCCCGAGCAGCGCGACTGGAAGACGTACCGCTACCCCGGCCTTCGCCACTTCGAGGAGGTCGAGGGCTGGCCGGACGCGGAAGCCTACCTCCCAGGGGGCGACCGCACCCTGCTCTGGAACGGCGACGCGCACCTGCGCTCCGTGCTCGTGGGTGGCAGCCAGACCTTCGAGGTGGCCGGCGGCAGGCTCGAGATGAACGGCCTCGCGAGCATCTTCTTCGTTGACTTCGATCGCACGCGTGAGCGCACCCGCAAGCTTCGCGTCGTGGTGATGGGGGAGTAGCTGTTTCAAGTCTGTCGGTAGCGGAGCGAGTTATTCGTTCCTAGGTGAATTGGAGGATTACGATGGCAAAGATGAAGCACATTCTTCTCTCCTGCGGTTCAGGAATCGTCACTTCGACGGTAGCGAGGAAGAAGGTCGAGGCGCTTCTTGACAGCCATGGCTATAAGGGGCAGTACGAAATTACTCAGATTCCCTTGGCTTCGGCTCCGGAGAAGTCTCGAAACTACGACTTTATTGTTGCGACTTCGATAGCCCCTACTGAGCTCCACTGCCCCTATGTGAATGGGGTCCCGTATCTGATGGGCCGGGGGACTGAGGAGACTGACGCTCAGATTCTAAAGCTCATGGAAGAGGATTAGCGGCTGCGCTTCTCTGCTCTCCAACAATTCAGATTGCTTATTTCACATTCCTCAAGGGATATGTTGGGTGTTGCTTGCGCTGATGGGCGCATAGACGTTGGGCTAAGTATTTGAGGAAAGGAATGGAGATGAATGCTTTTCTTGGATTCTTCCAGTTTATTTCGGGACTGGGAGTGTCGGTAATGATGCCAATCGTGCTCACCATCTTGGGGTGTTGCTTGGGGGCCGGATTTGGTAAGAGTCTCCGCGCCGGTTTGACTGTCGGCGTTGGTTTCATCGGCCTTAACCTTGTCATTAACTCGCTGCTCGGCACGACCCTTTCTCCTGCCGTCCAGACCATGGTCGAGCGCTTTGGCCTGTCCCTTACGGTTGTGGACGTGGGTTGGCCTGCTGCTGCTGCAATCGCCATGGGTTCCACTGTTGGAATCATCATCATCCCGCTTGGCCTTGCAGTGAACATTGTGATGCTTCTTACCAATACGACCCAGACGGTTGATGTTGACATTTGGGACTACTGGCACTTTGCTTTCACAGGTGCCCTTGTCGCGATTGTTACCGACTCAATCGTTTGGGGCATTATTGCTGCCATCCTCAACATGATTGTCATCATGGTCCTTGGCGACTATACGGCTCCTCTGGTTGAAGAGTCTCTCAACATGCCTGGCGTCTCTCTGCCTCACGGTTTTACGGCAGCGTATGCGCCAATCGCCATGCTCTTCAACTGGATTTTTGACAAGATTCCCGGCCTTCGTGATATCGACATCAACACGGATACCCTGCAGAAGAAGTTCGGTGTCTTTGGTGAGCCAATTCTCGTTGGTACCATGATTGGCCTTGTTATCGGCTGCCTCGCATATTGGGATCCCAGTGATATTGCCACTTCAATCACTCAGGTTCTGACCCTTGCTGTGTCCCTTGGTGCTGTGTTGGTTCTCATTCCCAAGATGGCCGCGCTGCTCATGGAGGGCCTGCTTCCAATTTCCGATGCCGCATCCACCTTTGTAGAGAAGCGTTTCAAGAACCGTGGCAAGATTTACATCGGCCTCGATTCCGCCGTAGGCGTTGGCCATCCCGTGACGCTTGCCATCTCGTTCGTCCTCGTTCCGCTCTGCATCTTCCTCGCCGTCATCCTGCCGGGCAACAAGGTGCTTCCCTTTGCTGACCTAGCTGTGATTCCGTGGATGTTCGTTCTCATCACCCCTGTCGTGCACAACAACGGCTTCCGCGGCATCATCATTGGTATCATCGTTCTTACTGTTGGTCTTTACATTGCTACTGACCTTTCGCCACTGATTACAACCGCAGCCGCAAACGTTCAGTTTGACATGGGTACCGCAACCGCAATTTCCTCTATTTGTGACGGCGCAAACCCGCTCACGTGGTTCATCGTCCGCATCGGCTCCCTCATGAATGGTATCGGCATGATCGTGATTGCGGTCCTGGCCATTGCCCTTGCTATCTGGAACCGCAAGCGCATTCTCAAGGAGGCTGCTGAGCTTCACGCTGTCAAGAGTGAGGAGTAAGTAGACAGCACGAGGTCTTGGTCCCCTGGGTCATTTCCTAGCATTCCTAACGCCGGGGCCACACTTACCTTTGTGCGGCCCCGGCGTGTTTGGAGAGTCATGAAGAAGTCTTTTGTCTACGAGCCACCATTTTACAAGATCGAGGTGACTTTCACTGGCGCGCTTTGCGCCGTGGTTTGCATCGCTTGCATCGCGATTGCGGTCCTTGATGCCTTCATCCCTCGTGGTCTCGCATTGATTTTTGGCGCTGTCGCATTCTACCAGGTATGGAATACGTTTGTTTCGCTTTCCAATCCAGAGCGAGTGGAGATTGATGAGGAGGGCGATTCCATCTCGTTCTCTGGCCTTGGGCGCGTGGACTCCTACAAACTCTCTGAGCTTTCGACTTTTCTAGTGAGGCCTTTTCCAAGTTCAGGAAAGACATACATACGCGTCCAGGACCACAACATCTTTAAAGGACGATACTGGGTCCCCACAAAGATGTTCTCAGATGGGGGAGAGCTCTTTGCTTACCTCGTCAATTTGGGCAACAAAGTTCACCCTAATTCGCTTCTTGCCCGTGCGCATGATGTAAATAAGGACTACTTGGAACATGCTGACCAGATTGAGGCCATCCGTTCACGGGAGAGGTCTGCGCAGCGGAGCAGAAGAACCACCAAGGCGAAAAAACTTTGATTCAGGCAGACGAACACTGAGAGGAAAACCGGTGCCCACAACAAATCAGGGAGGCAAGTTCACAGTATGTTTGAATCTGAAAAGAAGGAAATGCTGGAATGTGCGCTCAAGCTCGATCGATATGGGCTAATCGCACTGTCTGGTGGCAATGTGAGCGTGCGTGCGGGTGATGACCTTTTCATCGTTACGCCGTCAGGTATGGTTTACGACGAGATGGTCCCTGAGGACATGCTTGTTGTTGATGGAAAGGGAAACGTCGTCGAGGGAACGCGAAAGGCTTCGGTTGACACTGCAGCGCTTCTCTACATCTTCCACCATATGCCTAAGGTCAACGCTGTAATTCATACGCATCAGCCCTATGCAACTGGTCTCGGCTTGGTTATGGATGAGATACCATGCAACCTCTCCACGATGGCAAATGCCGTAGAAGGGCCCTGTCATGTTGCTAACTACGGCAATCCGGGGTCACTGTCTATGGGTACACAGGCGGTTGAATCCATTGGTGATCAGCTTGCTGTAGTGCTCAAGCATCATGGAGTCATTGCAGTTGGCAGGGACCTTCGCCAAGCGATGTTCTCTTGCGTCTACCTCGAGGAGGCAGCGAAGACCGTTTCCGTGGCGCTTTCTACTGGCAGGCCGATGGCCGAGATGACACAGGCGCAAATTGACGAGGCGGTCTCCGTTTTTCATCGGTATGGTCAGCACACGCTTGACGAGCAAGATGCAGAAGAGGCTGCAAGGAACTGAAATGGCCGACAGTACGATTGTCGTCAGGAGTAACAATGATTATTAATCTTCGTGATATATGCGCTGTGGCTGAACAGAACAATATGGCCATTGCATCCTTCAACGTCCCGAGCTTTGAAGCCCTGAGGGCTGCTATTGATGTTGCTGAGGAAACTGACTATCCCGTTATCCTGAGCCACGCTGAAGGACACGAACCTCTTACGCCCCTAGATTCCATTGGGCCTGTCATGGTTGCACTTGCGGATCGTTCGAGTGCCATGCTGTGTGTCCACCTGGATCACTGCGAGCATCTTTCTTACATGCGGCGCGCCCTTGAGATTGGCTTTACCGGCGCTATGTATGATGGGTCCTTCGAGCCGTATGAAGTCAACCTTGAGAATTCTCAGCGTGCCGCAGAAATGTGCTCTGGCTTTGACTGTGGTCTCGAATGCGAGCTTGGCTCAATGGGATCGCGAGAGGCAGGTCAACGCGACGAGGGTGGCACTGCCGAGGAGTCGGGCGCAGTATACACAGACCCTGACCAGGCAGCAGACTTCATCGCATCAACGGGCACGGATATTCTTGCCTGCTCGTTTGGCACGGTACACGGGATTTACAAGGGTGAACCGCACCTTAACTTCAAGGTCCTTACTGACATCCGGGACCGCGTAAAGATTCCACTGGTCATGCATGGAGGCTCGGGCGTATCGGACGAGGACTATAAGAAGGCGATTGACTCGGGAATCCGCAAGATTAACTACTACACCTATGGAGTGAAGTATGCCGGCGAAGCCGCTTGTGCTGAGATGGAAGCCAAGCGCTCCAAGAGTGCTGACGCAATAGTGTACTGGCACGATTTAACAAGCGCTGCATACAGCCGTCTGGTTGAAGACTTCGACCACGTTGTTAAGGTTTTCGCAAACGGCGCCAAGCAGCTTGCTTAGTAGGACTCATCAGCAGCAAACGAAGGGAATTCAATGGCAATACTCGACACTTCGCTCTTCAGCCCGGAGCTCGTGTTCTTTGATGCCACGGCGACCACTGGGACAGAGCTATTTTCTTGGCTTCGTGAGAAGCTGGCACCCATGGGGTACCTCGAGGACAGTTGGCTCCAGGCCATAATCACCCGTGAGAACAATTACCCAACGGGACTCGAGTCGGATAACATTTCTGTTGCCATTCCTCACGTCGAGCCCGAGAACATTGCTAAGCCCTACATTGCCGTAGTTAAACCCAAGAAGCCGGTGGCGTTTGAGCCTATGGCTGCCATGGTTGACCATCCCGTGCAGGCTCAGCTGATCATCAACCTTGGGCTTAAAGCGCATGATGAGGACCAAGTGGCAGTGCTTCAGAAGCTTATGAATGTGTTCATGGACGCGAGTGCGTGCGAGAACATTCTTTCTCAGACCACGGGGAAGGGGATGGTTGACACCATCGTAAAGCACTGCAAGGAGTAATCCCAGTTTTTCATCTTGGTGGCAACGGCCTTGAATGCCGTTTGGTTGGGGTCCCGATATGCGGGTTGGGCTTACTATCCGGGATCCAGCCAAGCGGCATTCTCGTCATTCCAGCAATACCTAGGTTCTCGGTAGTGTATACCCTCGGCGCCCCGCGCTGCAGAGCCTGCTGCTGCGCGCATCATCTCCTCTCGATGGCGCATGACCTCCACGACCTCCTCCATGCGCTTCTTGGCCTCGTCCTCGGTTGCCTGCACGTAGGTGCAGTTGCACTCAGCAACCACTGTCTCGAGAGCCTTCGTACGACGGGCCGCCTCAAACAGCTGATCCATCTGGCTCACCGCCTTCGCACGGGCGATGAGGGCTTGCGCGTCGGTGGGGAGAGCTGCAGCAGGTGTGGCGGCTCGGTCTCGTCGACCTTGATGTTCTTCTCGCTTGCATAGGCGTCAAGCGCCGCCTCGTGCTCGACCTCCTTCGTGGCCACGGCCTGGAGCATCGCATCGAGCTGGTCGGACCGCACGCCCATCTGCGCGAGAACGGCTTCCATGGGCTGGCCGGTCGTGGCGACTTTCTGCGCGATGTCCTGGAACAGCGTGTCTTTCACCTGCGCCACCTGGGATGCCGGGACCGACTGGCACAGGCGCTCGGCGAGCGCGTCGAGACACGCGTCGGCCTTCTGCTCCTCGGCAGAGTCCTCGCTCAGGGAGCTGAGATACGCGCGGGTCTGCTCGCGCAGGCGCCGCTCGTTCTCGGTGCCATCGAACTTGTCGGCTACCCATGCGGGATCGGCGAGGTCCTTCTCGGTTCCGCCGGCCTCTCGCACCAGGCTTCGTACGGCAAGCTCGACCTCCTCGTCCGTGGTGTGGACAACGTGCACCTGCACGTCAACCGGTCCGTACGAGGTGAGGGTGTAGAACGCCCTGTTCCCAATGACAAGCGGCTCGGGCTTCTGGATGGTCGTGAATCCTCCTGACTGCGCGGTTGGCTCATGTGCGCAACTGACTTCTGGGCAGTATGCCCAACTTCTTGGGTGCCGCTGCGATAATGCGCCATCGAGCTCCAACTCCCCAGTTGGTACAATCAAGACCCCATCGACGCTCTCGGCATGCGCGTCTTGCCGGCCCTCCAACTCCCCAGTTGGTACAATGGCTCCACCGTCTACGTGCTCGACGCCTCCGTCTTGCCGGCCCTCCAACTCCCCAGTTGGTACAATCAGTACGTCGCGAACCCTACATCGTCTGTCGTCTTGCCGGCCCTCCAACTCCCCAGTTGGTACAATATGCCGAACACACAGACGCGCACCCTTGGTGTCTTGCCGGCCCTCCAACTCCCCAGTTGGTACAATCCTGAGCTCCTGGCAGACGCTCGCAAGCTCGTCTTGCCGGCCCTCCAACTCCCCAGTTGGTACAATTTCGCGCCCTCACGTTACGTGCCATCAGAAGTCTTGCCGGCCCTCCAACTCCCCAGTTGGTACAATGTCCAAACCAAAACACCCCCCGTGAGCAGGGGGTGTTTTGGTTTGGGGTGAAATAAAAATGGCGTTTGGAGTAGTCAAATGCTTCCTCCGAAGACCTTTTTCTGAAAACCGTTCGCAGAAAAAAGGATCGCCCGCCGGCACCAGAGATGCTGACGGGCTTACCTTGCGGGTAATCGGAAAAGCGATTCCCTTGTCTAGCCGTGATTCCTTCCAACTCCCCAGTTGATACAAACCTTGCTAGACGAGGACATTATAGCTCAACGGTGAGGTGAGAAGCCATGCCAAAGAGGACTGTTTGTATTCAGAACGCTGCGTCACTCTCCATAAAAAATGATGCACTTGCAATTTGCCAGCATGGAGAGCTTCGCGGGCTTATACCTCTCGAAGACATCTGGGTCCTTGTCATAGAAACCCACCAGGCCCAGATAACCACGGCTGCACTCTCCAAGTTCTCGGATGCTGGCATTGGTGTCATGTTTTGCGGCGACGACCATATGCCCAACGGACTCCTTCTCCCGCTGGGCGCGCATTCAAGGCACGCAGCGATTGTTGATGACCAGCTGGCCATCTCAAAGCCAATACAGAAGCGCCTTTGGCAGAGAATCGTTCAAGCGAAGATATTGAATCAGGCAGCGGTTCTCGATCTTTTGGGTCTGGATGGCTCTTCCGTTAGGGCAATAGCCAAGGACGTCCTCTCGGGAGATACGTCAAACAGGGAATCCGTTGCCGCAAGCGCCTATTTCAAAAAGGCTCTTACGGAAGGTGGTCGTCGTAACGGCCCCTTTACCGCAGCTCTTGACTATGGCTACACAGTCCTTAGAGCGGGCATTGGCCGTACGGCCGTGAGTGGAGGATGGCTCGTTTCGCGGGGCATCCACCATTGCAACAATCTCAACGCCTTCAATTTGGTTGACGACCTTATCGAGCCGTTCCGACCAGTCGTTGATCTGCTCGTTATCCAGAAGGGCCTCGGCGGGACCTTGACGTCAGAGAGCAAGAGGGAACTCGCATCGGTTTTTGAGTACCTCGTCAGAATTCCGCTGGGAAGAGTTCCCGTTCAAGTTGCCATAGAGAACGAACTTGAGGCGCTCAAGGCAGCGGTGAAGGCAAACGATGTGTCTCTACTTGAGCTACCTGCGGTGATCCCGCTTGAGAAGGCGGGTCTGGAATAGGGGGCGATGATGAGAATCATGAGAATGCTAGTGCTGTTTGACCTGCCTACGGGCAGCAAGAAGGAGCGCAAGTCATATGCGGAGTTCCGGAAGTTTCTCATCAAGGACGGTTACCACATGGAGCAGTTCAGCGTCTACTCTCGCGTGCTGCTCTCTCGCGACAGCGCTGACGCCCATCTCAAGAGGCTGAAGGCCAACCTGCCCATCGCCGGCGCAGTTACCGTCCTTACGCTCACCGAGAAGCAATATGAGGGGCGAGAGGTGCTCGTAGATAGTCGGCCGAATGCCTGCCGGGCAAACGACCCTGGGCCTCAGCTCACTCTCGCGTTTTAGAAAAGTGCATCTGGGTATAATCGTATTACGACGAAATACGATTTGAGGAGAACGATAATGGCGATGGAAGCAACGACCATCCGCTTCGAGCCGGAGGAGAAGTCCTGGATTCAGGCATATGCCGACTTCGTTGGTAGGACGTTCTCCGATGTGGTCCGTGAGGCTGCGCTCGAAATGGTCGAAGACGCAGCTGACTGTCAGGAGTACGAGGACGCCTTGGCCGTAGACGACGGCGTACGCTACTCGATGGATGGAGTCAAGCACATGGCAATGGAAGCCGAATGAGCTACGAGGTCGAATGGTCGCGCGCTGCGACAAAAGAGCTGCTTTCCATCGAGAAGAAGCAACGGTTGATGATTCTCAAATGGGTGGAAGAGAACCTCGCGAATAGCGAGGAGAATCCCAAGTCCATTCCTGGCTCCAAAGCGCTCAAGGGAACTAAGAGCGGGTGGAGATACAGGGTCGGTAGCTACAGGATTCTAGCGACAATCAACGAGGGCAAGCTGCTCATCGAGGTCGTTCGGGTGGGGCATAGGCAGAGCGTGTACAAGAATCTGCCTAAGGAAATATGACGAGTCGGGAGCCGTGCCTGGTTGGGCATAGCCCCCGACTCGTTTGGTTTATTCGCGCAGACGGAATGTTGAATCGTCCGGATTGATGACAAGGCCGTCATAGCAGTGGCCGAGGCAATCCTCTTGGAGGACGCGAACTTGGGTGTCTTGACCCCAGGAACCAAGAGAGGGCCAATCGGTCACTTCGTCTTTGGTCAATAGACTGGTGATACTTAGTCGACAACTGTTGATGTTGATTCCCGTGAACCTACCGACATGCCCGCCTGCAATCAACACGTCACCGAAGAACAGAACTACCGGCCTCTGTCGCATCGCTGATTCCGGTACCGGCTCCCACGCGTTTCTCGCCACATGGATGGTGCATGCCCTCGGCACATGCGTCCCTGCCTTTATAGCAGGAATATCCGCATAGTAGACTGGCTCTGCGTACCACTTGCCCTTGACCTTGCCGTTGGGCCGGGCGTCCGGATCAAGCCAAAGCCGCAGGAAGGCCATTCCGTCGATGAGCTTGACCGAACCGTCGGGGCTGATGCGGACGTTACCTTTCTTGACGGTCTTTTCGCCTGCCCTGACTAGCGGATATTTGCCCTTGTCATCGGTAAAGCCCTCCAGGTGGTAGAGTGTGTCCTTAAAGACGCGTCCGGTGACACCGTGGTTGGCCATACGAACGGGCACCACGAAGGCACGACGCGCGATGACCTCTTCGGCGAAGGTGGGCCAAGGCTGGGTGTCAGCAAGGCGAGACTTGCGCAGCTGCTTGAACGTCTCGCGACCCTTTGAGCTTGCCTCGGCGACTTTCTTGACGGTGCCCTCCGAGCAGGCGGCTATTATCGCCGCGTCGACGGCGTGGTGCCTGTCGTCGTCTCGGTCTTTGGTGTTTCCTTGTCCAAAGTTGAGGCCCCAGACCCAGCGAAGGTTGCCGGTCGCGCCCCCGGCGACGGCAGTGACGTGCTTCTTGCGACCGTCCTCGGGGAACAGAAGGCAGTCTTCCAGATAGTTCTTCACGGCTACGGACATGTAGCGGTCGTCGTTGAGGTTGCGGGCAAGGAACTGAGCCTGCACCTCAGGGCCGAGGTCGGTGTTGAGAAGGTTGGCACGCTTGCGTGCGTACTTGATCGTGGCCATGACTCGATTGCGATACTCGTCCCAATCCGGCGCGCTTGGCTCTCCGGATGTCATCCACTCGTACGGTGTGCGCCCGCGCTTGTCCTGGTTGCTCTTGGAGAGCACGAGAACCTTGTTGGCCCGGCTGTCATCGCACGTCCTCGAGTAGGGGAGGATGTGGTCAATCTCGCAGTAGCGGTCGTCGCGTACGAGATGCTCAAGATCGATGGTCGCCCCGGTGTATGCATCCTTCTCGCCCTGGTCTTCTCGCATGGCGAGCTTTCGCACGATGCGTCCCGGAACTTCCTCAGGGGAGCAGCCAAGAATGCCTGCGGCCTTTGCGGCCCACTTCTTGTTGGCCGCCTCGTTTGCGCGCTGGTTCTTGCTGACGGTGAGCTTCTCCCGTTTGGACATCTTGAGGTCACGTCCGAGCTCAATGTGAATCTTGTCTGGTACGCCGTGGATGCGAATGACTGCATTGACTATGTGGCGCATGCGACCCATGGCGCGCAGGACTACGGGGTTGCGGCAAGTCGGGTCATACTTGTTGTAGGGAGGGAGCAGCTCGGCACGAATGCCCCGGTCGGCAAGGCGCAGGTCGAGAAGGCCAGTTGCCTTCTCCGCGTCCGTGAGGATTCGAATCTCCGGCTCCTCGAAGGCGCCGAGGAGTATTCCCAGGGCTTTGCGGCTGCGGCTTCCGTAGCCCTTGAAGAGCTTGCTCGTAAACGGCACGCTGCTACACAGTGCCGTGCGCTCCTCCTCGGTAATGTCAAGTTGGTCAAGTCGCTCGTTGAGGCTCGCCTCGGTGCTGGCGAAGGTCAGCGCCTCGCAGATGTCATCTCCCAACTCGCGGTCCTCGAGCATTCGGGCGAGCAGGTCCTCGTGGTCCTCGCACAGCGCCTCGCGCAGGCAGCGCCAGGATTTTGGGGAGAATGGCTCGTCCTTCTCCTTGTCCTGTGATACGCCTTTGAAGACGTCCTTCCCGCTGAGGTCAAGGTCCTTGCGAATCGTGCCGTACGTGACCTTGCACCCCTTGTTTCCCTTGAGCGGTGAGGGGGAGAAGAGCACGTTGAGGTAGCCGTCAATCTGGTTGGCGGTGAGGCTCTGTTCGGAGCCGTCCTCATGCACGATAACAAGGTGCCCCAGCCTCTCGTAAGCGCGACAGAGCTCGGAAGAGACGTCCGTGTCGGCAGCACGCTTCTCTTCGGGGAAGTAGGAGCAAGACCCGACAAGCTCATAGATGCGAGTGTCGTGATCGACGGTCTTCTTCTCCCATTCGAGGCAGTTGACGTAGTTCCGTTCAAAGGTTTCCGAAGCCTTGGAGTTCCCCAGGGCGCGTTGCGCGGCAAAGAGCTTACGAACTTCGTCTTTGATTTGCGAGTTGTAGACGCAGAGGGAATAGTCACCGCCACGGTTGCGCGACTTTCCGTCGTTGGTATAGAGCATCTCGCCGACGGTGCGGTAGTTCCCCCTCTTCATGGTTGCCTCGTTTGCCTTGATGGCACTGAGGACCTTCTTGCCTTCTCCGTCGTCTGTCTCGCCCAGGCGCCCCTCGCCGTGTGGGATGTATCCACGGCGTCCGCAGAGCGAATAAAGCACTTGGGCAAACTCCCGGTCCGTGAGCTGGCGGTCGAGGCCGTTGGCACGGAGCTTGAGGATGGGCTTGTCGCCCTTCTTGCTTTGGAGCCAGGTTTTATCTGCGCCCTCCGGAATGAGGCCTGCGCCCTCAAGAAGTGCCAGGCAGTGCTTCATGCGCATTGCGGTGCGAAGCGTGTTGCGCCTGGCGCTGCGGGCGTTGCGCCGCGTGACGGCAAGGCTCGTCTTGGTTTTATTAGCCTCTTGCGGTGCGTCAAAGAGGTGGGAGCCCATCTCGAGAATCTTGTGGTTCGTCATGTCCAGGAGGCAAAAACCACAGCTGGCAATGCCGGGATCAAGGCCGAGAACCAAATAGGGACGGCTGGTTTCCATGGGCGCTCCTCTGATAGTTTGACGATTGGAAAAGTATGCTTGACGATTGAAAAGTATAAAAGCGCACCAGACATTAATTCGGGCTTCTCGGCAGATGGCCCATTGGCGGGAGACTTCGCTTTGGAAGAGGTGGAGTTGCCGAGCGAAGCCGCGGTTCGCCAGAACGGCGCCACCGCGAAGACTTCTCGCACAAAAATGGGGCACAATGAAGCACGCGAGAAGGACGCACCCACGGTGCGGCGCACCTCGCGGAGAGGAACAAGGGGAGCATGGCAGACACAACCACCACCATCCACACGGACGTTGCGATTGTCGGTGCGGGACCGGCGGGCATATTCACGGCGCTGGGGCTTATCGGCAAAGGGGACACGCGCTCCATTACCATCGTCGAGAAGGGACTGCCCGTCGAGAGGCGCAGCTGTCCCAAGGCCAAGGTGGGCCACTGCGTCCACTGTCAGCCGTGCCGCATTACCACGGGCTTCTCGGGTGCCGGTGCTTTCTCGGACGGCAAGCTCTCGCTTTCACGCGAGGTGGGCGGCGACCTGCCCGACCTTATCGGTCATCAGTTCGCGCAGGACACCATCGATCGCGTCGACCAGATGTACCTCGACTTTGGGGCCGATCCGCACGTCGAGGGCCTCGGACATGCAGATGACGTTGTCGAGATTCGTCGCCGCGCGATAAGCGCAGGCCTCAAGCTCGTGGACTGCCCCATCCGCCACCTTGGCACCGAGAAGGCCCAGCAGCTCTACGCGCGCATCGAGAAGCACCTGCTCGATGCCGGCGTGAACGTCCTCTTCGAGACCGAGTGCGAGGAGGTCGTGATCGAGGGCGGCGTATGCCATGGCCTTGTGGTGCGCAGTCGCGACGGCGAGATGCGCATTGTGGCTGGCGAGACGATCGTCGCCACGGGGCGTCGTGGCGCGAGCTGGTTTGGCACCATGTGTGGCGAGCACGGCATTGGTCACGTGGCCGGCCCTGTGGACGTGGGCGTGCGCGTGGAGGTGCGCAACGAGGTCATGGAGCGTGTGAACGACGTGCTCTACGAGTCCAAGCTCATCGGCTACCCCAATCCCTACAAGAACAAGGTTCGCACGTTCTGCCAGAACCCCGGTGGCTTTGTGAGCCAGGAGAACTACGACGAAGGCCTTGCGGTGGTGAACGGTCATTCGTTCAAGGACCGCAAGAGCCCCAACACCAACGTGGCCGTGCTCTGCACGCTCAACTTCAAAAGCCCCTTCGACAAGCCCATCCTCTACGCGCAGCGCGTGAGCGAACTCGTCAACATGCTGGGGGCCGGCCACATCTTGGTGCAACGCTTCGGCGACATTCTCGACGGCAAGCGTACTTGGCCCAAGGAGCTCTCACAATCCAACGTGGTGCCCACCCTGCCCGACGCCGAGGCCGGAGACATCACCGCCGCCATGCCCATGCGCCCCATGGTCGAGATCATCGAGTTCATCAAGGCCGTCGACCGCGTGGTCCCGGGATTTGCCTCCTACGAGACGCTGCTCTATGCGCCCGAGGTCAAGTTCTACAGCAACCGCGTCCAGATGGACGAGAACTTCGACACCAACGTGCAGCACCTCCACTGCCTGGGCGACTCTTCCGGCTGGACCCGCGGCCTCATGATGGCTTCGGTGATGGGCCTGCTCATGGGCGAGAAACTTGCCGACAGGGGCAAGTAGGGTAGGGCGTAGGGCCCTCGCTGCGTTCGCCGCCACGTTGCTACTGCTTGCCGGCCAACCACGTGACGGTGTTTTTCTCCACCCTAACTGTATTAAATTCACTAATACAGTTAGGACGGATGCCAAACGGCCGAGCGTCTCGGCCGTGCTGCCGTCCGATTGTCCACCGCGGGGACGGGAGGTGCCGTGATTCAGATTAGCTACCAGGACCCGCGTCCCATCTATGAGCAGGTGCGCGACGCATATCGCCAGCAGATCCTGGCGGGAGTGCTTGAGCCGGGGGTGCAGCTCCCCTCGGTGCGCGAGCTCTCCTCGCGCCTCGCCGTGAACCCAAACACCATCCAACGTGCCTACCGCGAGCTGGAGCAAGAGGGCTGCATCTCGTCGGTGCGGGGCAAGGGAAGCTTCGTCGCAGACGTCTCGGGCGCCGCGGAGGCGCGTCGGCGTGAGCTATTTGAGCGGTTCGACCAGCTTGTCCAAGAGCTCGAGTCCCTGGGCGTGACGCCCGCGGAGCTTGGGCAAAGAGTCGGGGGAGGCGAGGGGTGATGACATCGGCCATTGAGGTCAGAAACCTACGGAAGGTCTTCGACGGCACGCCTGCACTCGACGGGGTGGGTCTCACCGTCCCCAAGGGCGCGGTCTTTGGGCTTGTGGGGCCAAACGGTTGCGGCAAGTCCACGCTCATCTCGCACCTTTGTGGTGTCATGTGCCCCACCTCGGGTGACGTACGTCCTGGGCGAGAAGGTCTTCGAGAACCCAGGCATCAAGGCTCGCATCTCCTGTGTTCCCGGCGAGCCCTACTTCCGAGCCCTACTTCATTGGTTCCGAGAGTGCGGACGGCATAGCGGGCTTCTACTGTGCGATGTTCCCCGCCTTTGACCTCGCACGCTACTTCGAGCTGGAGAAGCGCTTCGAGGTCGACCACACGAAGCCGCTCCGCAAGCTCAGCCGCGGCATGCGCGTGCAGGCAGCCATCTGGCTTGCGCTCTCCATTCGCGCGGACGTCCTGCAGCTCGACGAGCCTATGGACGGTATCGACCCCCTCGCCAGAAGGCGCATGTGGCGCCTGGTGCTCGAAGAGGTCGCGGAACGCGGCCTTACGGTGCTCGTTACCAGCCACAACCTGCGCGAGCTCGAGGGCGTTTGCGACCACCTGGGGATTATGGCCAAAGGCACAATGCGCGAGGAGATCGACCTGTCCCAGCCTTTGGAGAGCGTCGCAAAGGTGCAGGTGGTTCTGCCCGAAGGCGCATCCCTGCCTGCCGGCTTCAACGTTATCAAGAAGTCCAACGAGGGGCATCGCGCTCCCTCACCGGTGGTCGGGCTCTTTCTCGACACCTGCCAGCGGTATGCATACTTGGGGGTGGGCTACCTTATCGTCTGGCTCTTCTGGCTGGTCGGTCTGGCGCTGAGAATTGCTGGGCATACACCGCCCGCAGACCCCGCGCAGGAGCTTGCGCAGTCCGGCGTGGGTGTACTGGTTCTCTCCGTAGCCGTCTCGTTCGCGGCTGAAAATGGAGCCTTCTCGTGGATCTTTTGACCGCAGGGCGGTGCAGCTCTATGGCATGCTTCCGGTGCGGAGAGAGGCGGTCTTCCTGGCAGTTGCCCTGGCGAGCGTGATTCCTCTCCTCGTCGCGGTGGGCATTTCGGGCTTTGTGTTTGCCGCGATACTCGGCTTTGGGCAGGACGCGGCCGCGATACTGCCTTGGATGGCAAGACATGCCCTGCTCATCGTGGCCTTTGGTGGCATTTCTGCCCTGTGTCTGCAGTTGGCGGGCCGGCCTGCCTCTGCCCTGCTGTGCTACCTCCTGGCAAATCTCTACGCGTTTGCCGCGCAGCAGATTGCGGAGTCCCTCTACGCCATGGTTGCGCCAATGGTGGTAAACGCATCCATTGAAGGGATTGATTGGGCAAGTCCGCTGGTGCATCTCTTGAGGGTCGCCATCTCGTGGTCGAGCACATGCCCCTTCCCAGACCCTGGTCTTGACGCGGCGCTGACGCAGGCCGTGACCGTATATGCGCTTGTGGGGCTCGCGTGCGTGGCGCTTGCGATGCTGCTCTTTGTCCGTCGCAACCTTGAGCGCGCAGGCGACCCCTTTGTGAGTCCTGTCGCGCGCAACGTGGTGAATGTGCTTGCCAGCGCGATTGTGGGATTTGCCATTGCAGGACTTGTGCTCGCGAGAACATCCCCGGTCCGTTATGGGGCATCTCCTCAGCTGGCATGTTCATTGCCCGTGTTCTTCTCGGTATTGGTGTATGCGGCGACCGAGGCCATCATGGGGCATGGCCTTGCCGTCCTGCGCAAGCGTTTTCCAGCGCTTGTGGTGATGGCAGGGGTGGCCCTTGTGGCGAGCATTGCCTGCGTTGCCCCAGCCGCAGGGGCCGCAGCCTTCATACCCAAGCCTGCAGACGTCAAGAGTGCGGCCATCTCTGACATCTCCGTACCCTTTGAGGATGAGGAGGGCATCGGGCGCGTGTGCCAGCTGCACAGCGAGCTTGCAGACATTGCCGCTGCTGGCGGCGAGCCAATGGGTTCGAGCGTCTACACGGTGACTCTCACATACCAGATGAAGGACGGCAGCAGCGTTTGGCGTCAGTACCCGCTCCCGCTCAACGGTGCCTTGCCCAATGAGGACAGCAGGATGGTGCACGCAGTCGAGAGCCTTCTCCAAGACCCCATAGCCGAGGAGGTGCTTCGCGGTCAGGTAGATAAGGTCTTGCGCAGCGCAGGCTCGTCGTATGTGGTCGTGAGCTACCACCTACCAGGGCCAGGCTAGCTCGGGAAGCCTCTTGGGCGTGGCGGTCGATACGCCGTACCGTGCCAGCATTGGCCTCTATCCAACTGCAACGCTTGACGAAAACTCCAGCGGCACGACCATCTACCTCAGCGAAGGTGCGACGTCCCACACCGTTGCCTGGCTGCGCTCCCGCTACGGCCTCGAGTTTGCCGAGTGGTGAGACAAGGGTGAGACAAAGGGACTGTCCCCTTGTCCCACCTGAATCGAAGCACCCCTGTGGTGGTAGACTTTGCAATGCTGACTAATCATGCTGCGTCACCGTACGGCATTCCGTACGCCGCGGCCCACTTGCAAGGAGAACTACCATGCGAGACAAGCTAGAGAAGCTCATCGCCGCGTACGAGGAGCTCGAGAAGAGGATGGTCGATCCCACCGTCGTCTCTGACCCCAAGGAGTACGCGCGCATCGCAAAAGAGCATGCCAGCCAAGCCGAGCTCGTCGCCAAGGCGCGCGAGTACGTCGGTGCCCTCGATGACATCGAGGTTGCCAAGGAGATGCAGCGCGAGACCTCGGATGCGTCCGAGAAGGAGATGCTCCAGGAGGACATCGGTGCCAATGAGGCCAAGCTGCCTGCCCTCGAGGACGAGATCAAGGTCATGCTGATCCCGGGCGACCCCAACGACGAGAAGAACACCATCGTCGAGATCCGTGCCGGCGTCGGTGGCGACGAGGCCGCCATCTTCGCCGGTGACCTCTACAACATGTACGCGCGCTTCGCCTCGACCCACAAGTGGAAGACGGAGGTCCTCTCGTCCAGTCCCTCCGAGGCTGGTGGCTTCAAGACCATCGAGTTCAAGGTCACTGGCGACAAGGTCTTCTCGGTCATGAAGTTCGAGAGTGGCGTGCACCGCGTCCAGCGTATCCCCAAGACCGAGTCCCAGGGCCGCATCCAGACCTCAACGGCCACCGTGGCCGTCCTGCCCGAGGCCGACGAGATCGACATCGAGATCAAGGACGAGGATCTGCGCATCGACACCTACTGTGCCTCGGGCCCCGGGGGCCAGTGCGTCAACACGACGTATTCGGCCGTCCGCATCACGCACCTTCCGACCAACACCGTCGTCCAGTCGCAGGACCAGCGCTCCCAGATCCAGAACCGTGCCGTCTGCATGGAGATGCTGCGCGCCCGCCTGTACGAGGTGGAGCTCGAGAAGCAGCAGGCCGAGCAGGGCGCCGCACGCCTGGGCCAGATCGGCCACGGCAGCCGTGCCGAGAAGATCCGTACCTACAACCAGCCGCAGGACCGCGTGACCGACCATCGCATCGGCTTCAACAGTACCTACAACGGCGTGCTCCTGGGGGACCGCCTGCCCGAGGTCATCGACGCCCTGGCTGCGGCCGAGCGTGCGGAGAAGCTCGCACGGGCCGTCTGATTATGGCCATGGAGACCGAGGCCTGGACCATACGCCGCATGCTCGACTGGACCATCGGCTATCTCGAGCGGAGGTCCGACGGGCGACCCCGCCTCTCTGCGGAGTGGATGCTCTCCAACGTGACGGGCCTCAGCCGCGTCCAGCTCTACACCAGCTTCGATCGTCCGCTCTCTGCCGACGAGCTTGCGCGCATGCACGATGCGGTCGTGCGTCGTGGTGCCGGGGAGCCACTGCAGTACGTGACGGGCGAGATGCCGTTTCGACATATAGTCCTGCATTGTGAGGGGGGCGTGCTCATCCCGCGTCCCGAGACCGAGGTCCTGGTGGATGCCGTGCTCGCGCATGTGGACGTGGCCGTCGCAGCCGGCCATGACGCCCAGGTCCTCGAGGTGGGGACGGGAACCGGCTGCATAGCCTGCTCCATCGCGTCCGAGCGGCCGGGATCCCACGTCGTTTCCACGGACCTCGCGCCTGCGGCCGCTGCCCTTGCCATGCGCAACCGTGACGCCCTGGGGCTTGCCCGCGCGGTCGACGTCATCACGTGCGACCTCGCCTCGGGGGTTGACCCTGCTCTGAGGGGGACCTTCGACGTGCTGGTGTCCAACCCCCCCTACATCCCCTCGGATGTCGTGCCCACCCTGCCGCGCGAGGTCGTAGGCTTCGAGCCCCACCTTGCGCTCGATGGCGGTGCCGACGGCCTCGATGTCTTTCGCCGCCTGCTTGAGGTTGCACCGGACATGCTGCGTCCCGGCGGCATGCTCGCATGCGAGTTGTTCGAGACGAACGCGGAAGTCGCGGCCGAGCTCTGCCGTCGGCAGGGTGGCTGGGCTCGGGTGGAGGTCCGAGAGGACCTCACGCATCGACCACGTGTCCTCGTGGCCGTCCGCGAGGGCGACCTTGCGGCAGGGGGTGTCATGGTCCGGCCCCGCAAGCTGCTCGCGGTCGACCAGGACCGGCCGGAGCGCATGGTCGTCAGGGATGTCGCACGCGTCCTTCTCGATGGGGGCGTCATCGTGGTCCCCACGGATTCCGTCTATGGGATCGGGTGTGCGGCGACGCCGGGCAACCCAGGCCATGCCCGCACGTTTCAGATCAAGCGCCGCGCCCTGTCCCAGACGCTGCCATGGCTCATCGCCGACGTGCAGGACCTGGAGCGCTTCGGCCACAGGGTGCCGAAGTGGGCCTACGCCCTCGCGCGGGAGTTCTGGCCGGGCGCGCTCACGCTGGTCGTGCGCGCAAGCCCACTGGTGCCTGCCGAGTACCGACGCTCGGACGACGGCACGATTGCGCTGCGCCTGCCCGACTCGAACCTGGTGCGCGAGATAGCGCGCGAGGTGGGTGCGCCCTTGGCGATCACCAGCGCCAACACGCACGGCGCCTCCTCCGCCACCAGCGGAGAGGGCGTCGAGGGCCGCATCGCGGGCGAGGTCGACCTTGTGCTGGATGGCGGCCCGTCACCCCTCGCCGCCGCATCGACCATCGTGGACTGCACCGGGGCGGATCCGCGCGTCCTGCGGGAGGGGGCCATTCCAAGCGTGGGGATCATGCGCGTGGCGGACCCTGACGCCTGGGCGTAGAGCCCAGGGTCCGGGGACGGACGTCGATGGCGCCGCGGACAGCCCGAAGTGCGCATCGTCGGCGGCAGGACCATCGGAAGTGTGTGCCAGTGCACACCTCCAGAAATCTCAGCAAGCCCTGTACCTGCGGTGATGCCGAGAGTAGCGCGTCTGCCGGGCGCCAGGGGTCCCGGGGAGGCCAAAAAAGTACTCACTTCCAGGGGTGCGCGCCTCGGATGACCGGAAGCGCGCTTCTGCCGGCCGGAACTGCCGGCCGGAGTCGGCAGTTGGGAGCTGCGGCCTTCCTCCGCGCCGTACCCCTCCCGTCTGCCGTGCCATGCCCCTAATGCCCGCCGCCCGATGCCCGCAACGCCATGGGAGTGCTGACGGGACCTTGGGTGATAGACTGCCAGAGGACATCACGTTCCTAGACGAGACCACGGAACCTCTAGCACCGTTCAGAGAAGGGACCTCGCGCATGAAGATTGCCATGGCCTCCGACCACGCCGGCTTCGACCAGAAGCCCGCCCTGGTTGCGTACCTCGCCGGCCTCGGCCATGAGGTTGTCGACATGGGTCCGGCCTCGGCCGATCGCTGTGACTACCCTGACTATGCCGACAAGGTCGCGCGCTACGTGGCGGCCGGCGGGGCCGAGAGGGGAATCCTCATCTGTGGCACGGGCATCGGCATGGCGATCACGGCCGACAAGGTCTCGGGCATCCGTGCCGCCGTCATCCAGACGCCCCAGTTCGCCCATCTCTTTCGCGAGCACAACGATGGAAACGTCCTGTGCATCTCGGGACGCTTCACGAGCCTCGCGACCAACAAGGAAATAGTTGACGAGTTTCTTGCCACCGAGTTCGGCGGGGGTCGCCACGAGGGTCGCGTCGCAAAGGCCATGCGCGAGGACGACCCCGGTTTCCAGGGCGTGGGGGAGGATCCCATCCCCGTCCGGTAGCCACTGGGACGGGCTGCGAGGGGGAGTACGACCGTCAGCACCACGCGCCGCCGTGCCGTGGCGGGGGGTTCCTCTGGTATCGGCCGTGCGGCTGCTCCTGCCGGGTGCGGCCCGCTTTCTCCCCGTAGTGCGATACGGTAGAATCGGCCCGAATGACAGAGGGCGATGCATGCGAGCCGAGGAAAGGGATCCTGAATGGAGTTTGACGAGAAGCGCCTTACGGTTATCGATCATCCGCTGGTCCAGCACAAGCTGCATATCCTGCGCGACAAGTCAACGGGCACCAAGCAGTTCCGCGAGCTCGTGACCGAGCTCGCCATCTTCGAGGGCTATGAGGCCATGCGCGACTTCCCACTCGAGGACGTCGAGGTGGAGACCCCGCTGGAGAGGACCGTCTGCAAGAAGATCTCCGGCAAGAAGGTCGCCATCATCCCCATCCTACGCGCCGGCCTGGGGATGGTCGAGGGCATCCTCGAACTCGTGCCCTCGGCTCGCGTCGGGCACGTGGGCATGTATCGTGACCCAACAACCCACGAGCCCCATCAGTACTACTGCAAATTCCCGGATGACATCGAGAACCGCATCTGCCTCATCGTCGACCCCATGCTCGCCACGGGCGGCTCGTTGACGGCTGCCATCCAGTTCCTGCGGGAGGCGGGCGTCAAGGACGTGCGTGCCCTCACGTTGGTGAGCGCGCCCGAGGGCGTCAAGACCGTGCTGGATTTCGATTCCGAGGTCCGTCTCTACACCTGTGCCCTTGACCGTCAGCTCAACGAGAGCGCCTACATCCTGCCAGGGCTGGGCGACGCTGGCGACCGCATCTACGGCACGAAGTAGACCGGACGCGCACGAGCGCTTGTTCCGTAGGCGCACTCCAATAGATTGACGACATTCGTAGCGGCGAGGCCGTGCCTTGCCGTGTGGCCGTGCGTATCGCGATAATACGAAAGTCCTATCCCCCTGATGGCCCGTATTACTTTCTCAGGGGGAAGGGGGCCGTGGCCTCGAAAAACCGTGAGTTCGGCCAATGTCGCTTTTCCTCCGAGCCGGATAGATTTGGCACCAATAAAGGCCTGTCGATCATCAGAGACGGTCGGCAGGCCGTGCCCGTTTATATCGGCAGGTAACTTGAAGGAGGAAACATGGAGGAGTCTCTGGTTCTCGAGATGCTGCAGACCGGTAAGACGGCCACGTGGCCGGCAAAGAATCAGCTGCAGGAAAGCGGCGAGGTCGTCGACAAGGAGGTCAAGGGCACTCCTTCGACCGACCGCACCAGGCGCATGAAGGAACGCTTCATGAACGCCAAGTGCAAGATGGACATGGAGGCGCCCATCGCATATACCAAGGCATGGCGCGAGCATGAAGGCAAGCCGCTTTATGTCCGCAGGGGGCTTGCCTATAAGTATATGCTCGAGCACCTCACGCCGGTTATCCGTGAGGACGAGCTCATCACCATGTCCAAGACGCGCTATGACCGTGGTGCCACCCAGGTCCCCCAATTCGCCACTGACTTCATGATCTCCTTCCTCACCCAGGCCGAAGACCAGAAGGAAGAGGCAAAGCTGTATTCCGTCGAGGGCAAGGATGAGGCCCATACGGTCGAAGAGGAAGGGTGGACCAAGGTCGGCCAGCTGTTCTCCATCCGCGAGGAGGAGGTCAAGCCGATGCTTGAGGTCCTCGAGTATTGGAAGACACGCTGCGTTGAGAACGTGTCCGACGATTGGATGAAGACCTCCTTCCCCTACTACCAGGACTACGTCAACGCAAAGAAGGTCGGCCTCTTCCCGGGGTCGGGCCTGCATGCCGGCTGTGACGGCCGCTGGATTCCCGCCTATGACGTTGCCCTCGGGGGCCTCAACAGGGTAATCGAGGAGTGCCGCGAGAAGATCGAGAAGACCGTGGTGACCACCAAGGAGGTCACCGACAAGGTCTTCTTCTGGCAAGGCTGCATCTATGCCTGCGAGGGCGCGATCGCCTGGGCCCACAACTATGCGGTCGAGGCCCGGCGCCTTGCCGAGACTGCGGTCGAGCCACGCAAGACCGAGCTTCTCGAGATGGCAGAACGCCTCGATCGCGTCCCTGCCGAAGCACCCCGCAACTTCATGGAAGCCGTCCAGGCCCTTTGGACCACCCAGATCCTCGTCATCTCCGACTCCCTTGCCCTCGGCGTCTCCCCAGGCCGTTGGGGCAAGTTCCTTGAGCCTTATTACGAGAAGGATCTTGCCGAGGGGCGCATCACCAAGGGTCAGGCCCTTGAGGTCATGGAGCTGCTCCGTATCAAATTCTCGACTGAGGAGTACATCACCCCGTCCCTCTGGGCGGCCATGGCCTCCTCGAACTCGTTCATGAACCTTGCCGTTGGCGGCCTCGATCCCAAGACGGGCAAGTGCACCGACAACGAGATCGAGGACCTCATCCTCGAGGCCGGCATCAACATGCCCACCCCGCAACCGACCCTCTCGATCCTTCTCTCCGACAAGACGACAGACCATCTCGCCATCAAGGCCGCCGAGTGCACCAAGGCCGGCAACGGGTATCCCGCGTGGTTTAACTATGACATGATGGTCCAACACAACCTCGCTATGTATCGCGACGAGGGCATCACCCTTGAGGACGCCCGCAACTGCGCGCTCTCCGGCTGCGTCGAGAACGGCCTCGCCGGTACCGGCCACCCCATCGCCCACCCGGCCTTCTACAACGAGGGCAAGACCATCGAGCTTGCCTGCAACGAAGGCGTCGATCCCCGCACGGGCATCAAGGTCATGGATGGCATCGTCCCCATCAAGACGTACGAGGACCTTTGGGACAACTTCATCAAGATCCGCGAGCACTTCATGCATGTCTACATGCAGTACTGGAATGAGGTCGTCGCCTGCCAGCGCGACATCCACCCCAAGATCATGGGCTCCGTCCTCATGCATGACTGCATCGAGTCCGGCCGCCCGGTTGACAATCTCGGCTGCCGCTACAACGGTTCCGTCACGCTGCTCGACTCCGGTACAGTTAACGTGGTCAACGGTCTCGCGGCCATCAAGAAGCTCGTCTTCGAGGACCACAAGTACACTTGGGATGAGTTCAAGGAGGCCATGGACAATAACTTCGGTTTCGTGCTTGGTGCCGAGAAGGGCAACTTCTCCATGCTCAACCAGGAGATCGACCCCGACAAGCACATGAAGTACGCCCATATCCACCGCGATGTCCTCAACGCACCCAAGTTTGGCAACGACGATGACTTCGTTGATGACATCTTTGTCGACCTCTGGCGTGACTACGACCGCGTTACCGCGTCCGAAACCACCTACAACGGCTACCGCTGGATCACCGCCGCGCTTTCCATATCCGCCCATGGCCCGCATGGTCGTGTGACCGGCGCTACCCCTGACGGTCGTCTCTCCGGAGTGACGCTGTGCGACGGCATCCTGTCCGCCTCGCCTGGCACCGACGTGAACGGTCCGATCGCCCTCATCCGCTCCGGCGTGAAGCTGGATCCGACCGAGTTCGCCTCGGTGCAGCTCAATATGAAGTTCCATCCGACTGCCATCCGCGGTGACGAGGGCTCGAGGAACTTCGTGGACTTCATCCACAGCTACTTCCAGATGGGCGGCTATCACGTCCAGTTCAACATCGTGGATTCGAAGATGCTGCGAGACGCCCAGGATCATCCGCAGAACTATCGCGACCTGATGGTCCGTGTCGCCGGCTTCTCAGCCTACTGGAACGAGCTCGGCAAACCCATCCAGGACGAGGTCATTGCTCGTACCGAGTACGACGCTCTCTAGCAAGCATCTCCGCGCTTGATCCCCTTGAGGATTTAGTGACTCGGGAGGGGAAGGTGCCTAGCGGGAACCTTCCCCTCCGGTCTTGTACAGGACGCGCGTCATGGACGTGCGCTCATGCGGCGCCCTGCCGCTCCGTTGCCTTCATTTGTTTCATATCAAACGGCTAGAGGTGAAAAAAGGTGAATACGAATTCTGAGCATGACGCCGGAACCGCCAGGTTCTCCGGTTGGAGTGTGACCACTGCCGCCGTCGTCATTGTCCTCTGCCATATGATGGTGCGCGGCTCATTTGCCACGCTTATCCATGGCATGGTTGCCAGCACCGGTTGGTCCACCGGCGTCGTCTCGCTCGGCAGCTCCATCTTCATGGTCTTCTACGGGCTGTTTGCCTTCTTGACCGGTACATATATCAACAAGCTGGGATGCAAGAAGACGTATCTGCTCCACGGCTGCATAATGGCCCTCGGGCTGTTCCTCTGCAGCTTCGCTCAGGAACCGTGGCAGTACTGGCTCTTCTACGGCGTTATCGCCGGTATCGGCTCTGGTGCGTTTTGGGCACCCGTCACCTCAATGGTCCGGCAGTGGTTCATAGACAAACTTGGCATCGCCATGGGTCTTACTACGGGTGCCGCCGGCGTTGCCATGTGCCTCGGCCCCATAGTGTCCATGAATCTCATCGCAGGCCAGTCTTGGCAGACAATGATGAGGGTCTTTGCAATCATCCTGATCGTGGGCATCGGCGTTGCGTCGCAGTTCACCGTCATGAGGCCCGAGGAGGTCGGTCAGAAACCGCTTGGCTACGACGCCTTTATGGAGCGCCAGGCCCGCAAGGCAGCTGGTGGGGATGATAAAAAGGCCGATGAGTTCTACGTGCCCTTCAAGTGGGCCGTTCGCCATAAGGCATTCTGGCTCCTTTCCCTCCTGTGGTTCTGCTCGAACTTCGCCGAGTTCATCGTCTTTTCCCATGCGATCAACTACACCACCACTGACTTGGGGTACGACAAAGTCCAAGCCACATACATCTACTGCCTCATAGGCCTGGTCTTCATCTTCAGCGCAATCGGCATCGGAGGCTTTACCGACAAGCTCACCAAGCGTCTCGGTGATCCGCTCAAGGCCCGCAAGCGCGTTCTGACCGTCTCCTATATAGGCTGCGCCGCCATGGCGCTCTGGCTCAACTACGGGGTCCGGCTCACTGCCGGTGGGGGAGAGACCATCTGGGCATTCATAGTCTATGCATTGGTCTTCGGCTTCTTCTACGGCATGTACATCCCATCTGTGGCTGGCGTGGTGGGCGTAGTCTTCGGTCGTAAGGAGATGCCCCAGTGCTGGGGGCTCATCTCGCTGGTTGGCATGGCTGGCGGAGCAGGGCTTGGGCCGTATATCGCCGGCGCCCTCCGCGACGCCACGGGAAGCTACTTCGTGGCCATCTGGCTGGCTGTCGTTTTCTATCTGCTGGCATGCCTCTTCATGAACGTCGTCAGGCAGCCTTCGCGTGAGGAGGTCTGGGGTCGTTAGGGACCTATCTCATATGGTCATGCCCAGGTAAAGAGTTGATACCTGGGCATGACCCCATGTCGGAGTCGGGCCCTCTCGATGGGGGAGCCTCGAAAAAGAGACAGTTTACGTAGGGCATGTGGGTTTCGAAGGAAGTGAGCCGAAGCATGGACGGCAAGGGCAAAGAGCTCAGGGCCGTGATTTTCGACGTGCAGAGCTTTTCTACGCATGATGGACCTGGGATCAGGACGAACATCTTCTTCAAGGGGTGTGCGCTCAGGTGCCCTTGGTGCGCCAACCCCGAGTCGCAGAAGTTCAGCCCGCAGCTCCTTTACACAAAGATGAAGTGCATAGGGTGCATGTGCTGTGCCAGGGCATGCCCCCATGGGGCCGTGACGGCCTATACTGCGCCAGAGGACATCGAGCGTTATGGACACGTACGGTATGACCGTGGCAAGTGTGATAAATGCACCACGCATGAGTGCGTGGACGCATGCTTCCAGGAAGCCCTCGCCGTCTCCGGGAAGGAAATGACCGTCGATGACGTAATGGATAAGATTCGTCGCGACTCTCCTGTCTTCCGGGGTAAGGGAGGCGTCACCGTATCCGGTGGGGATCCGCTGCTCTATCCTGAGTTCTTGGCCGAGCTGCTTGGTAGATGCCGAGATGAGGGGTATAGCGTTGCCCTTGAGTCCGAGCTCTGCGTTCCCACGAGGAACCTCGAGACGGTCATGCCGTTCGTAAGCTACTACCTTACCGACTGCAAAATTATCGACTCCGCCGAGCACCGCAGAATCACTGGTGTGGACAATGAGATCATCCTCAGGAACCTGCGCCTGATTGGCGATGTATGCCCAGAGCGCATGTGCCTGCGCATACCGATCATACCTGGGTACACAGACTCCGACGAGAACGTTGGCGGTATCGCCGCGTTTGCCGCGTCGTGTCAATTCACAAAGATAAACATCCTGCCGTATCACAAGCTTGGCGTGCCCAAGCACGAGCGCCTTGGCACCGTCTATCAGCTACCCCATGTCCAGCCACCCGACGATGGGCATATGAGGCACTTGGCTGACGTCATAGAAGCCCATGGGATCGAGTGCGTTATCAACTGATTGGACCTTGATGGACTGCCGGATTGGAGGAGCCAGGAACCATCGTCAGCAAGCACGGCGGCGGTAATGCCATCGAATGGCAAAGCCATTGAGGAGACTGTGGCGCCCGTCCATACGACACTTCGGAGACAATCAACACCTCCTTAAACCTCTCGGCAATTGGAGCAGGTCGATGTCGCATCTTGAGGAAAATTCATCGAGTGCAATGGCGAAACTGCAGCGCCTGCAAGACGAGCTGTCCCAGTTCTTCTCCATCAGCATTAGGATTCTCAGTCGGGATGGCCTCAAGTCGCTCACCGTGGAATCCAATGGGCATACGCGTTGCCTGACAAACCGAGGGGCACATCCTGACATCTGCGAACGATTCATACTCAGGGTCATTGACCTAGATCCGGGTGACGTCATGGTCTCGATGTGCCCCTTCGGCCTGCTCAGCGCCATCGTCCCGCTTGGCAAGTCAATGTGGGCGGGCTTACATGAAGAGAAGGCCCGCTATTTTTTTCTCGCCGTGCACAATCCGGCGTATGAAGGGGCGGGTGGCGTCGAGGTCGAGCAGAAGCGCACGGTCACCTCGATCGTCAGTGGCATGGACCTTCATGACAAGATCGAGTTCGAGGAGAAGGTACGTCTTGTCGCGAGCGTATTCGATCTGGTCTTCTCGATCCTTACAGAACAGGAGCAGCAAGACCTCATTGCCACGGGTGCCGTTGGCATGGCAGAGCTGGGAAGGCTCACAAAACGAGAGCGAGAGGTGATGCGCCTTGTGTGCGTGGGCATGTCGAACCAGCGAGTGGCCGAGGAGCTTTTCATCAGCGAGCATACAGTCAAGCTGCATGTGAGCAGTATTCTCAAGAAGCTTAACCTTGCGAACCGGACTCAGCTGGCCATCTATGGGGCTAAGGTGCTCTGAATGAAGCAACGGAAGATATCCACATACTTCAATACGGGCATAACATGCATTCTCGCGACCATCTTCATACTGGTGATCGTCATCGGTGTGTGGCTCGCCCGTGATTCGACCATAAGCAGCGTGGTTGCCCGTTTGGATGTCTGCCTGCAGACGGCATACGACCGTCTCGATCTTGAGGACGCCATCGGACGCGCGAGGCTTCTTGAGGTAATCGAATACGAAGGCGTGGCCTCACTGATCGAAAACAGTGACGTCTCGCAGTTGAGCCGCGTGCTTGAACGCTGCAAGTTCGATATGGGGGAGAGCTATGCGGTTGCCGTTGACTCCAACGGAACGGTGATCGCCAGCAACGTACATGTTGCGGGAAGCAGCTGGCCCCTCGCGTACCTGCTGGATTCCGTAAAGCAAGAGGGCGAGACGATAACGACAACCGAAGTGATCGCCGCGGACAGGCTCAAAGACAGCCGTCAGTCACTGCGGGATGGAGCGCGAGTCATCATCGACCGAACAACGGCGAGAAGCCTGAATGATGCCTACGTGCACATTACCGTATGCCCCATATACAGCGGCGAGACCTTTGTCGGGGCCGTCGTCGAGGGCTATCTTCTCAACAACAACCATGAGTTCCCCACCGATTACACCAACGCCGTTCCAGGAACCTATCTCTCTGTGGGAACTACGGATGGGGTACGCATCTGTTCAAACATATCCTCCAATGGCTTCTCGTATCCTGCGGGAACCACCCAAAGGCGCGACTTCGTGGACGTCATCAACAAGGGAGGCATCTGGCGCGGGCAGGTATCCATGGTGGACGGTGGCGAAGGCGTCGTCGTTGCCGGCCCAATAACCGATTATTCCGGCCGAGTGATCGGCAACATTGGCGTAGGCTCGCCCATTTTCATGATCTCCGGTCTGTCCGCCAGCCACTACGTCCTGTTTGTTCTCGTCGCGGCCGCGTTCTTCATATGCGCGGCCCTTTTGGGACGCAAGCTCACTGCCATGATCACACGCCCCATTTCCGATCTTCAGGATATCTCGCGGACCATCACCAAAGGGGAGCTGCCCTCCTCTGACATGCTTCGAAGCAGGTCGAGCGTGCCCTCGGAGATCGTCTCCTTGGCCGATGACATGTATGTCATGGCCCGCAAGCTCACCGACAAGAACCAACGTCTTGAGGAGAAGGTGTCTGCGCGTACCGCCCAGCTCGCCAATACGGTCGACGAGCTCAGGGCAGCCAACCGTCACAAGTCGCAGTTCCTGGCCAATATATCGCATGAGCTGCGCACGCCGCTCAACTCAATCATCGGGTTCGCCTCTCTTCTCCAAGAGAATGTAGCGGGCGATCTGAACGCGACGCAGACGAGGTACGCAGAAATCATCATTGAGAGCGGGGGGCATCTCCTCGACCTCATCAATGACATCCTCCAGCTCGTAAAGCTCGACACAAGCGTTGACAAGCTCAAGCTCTCTCGGGTAAGCGTTATCGAGGCGATCAGGAACCCCGTCGATTTGATCCGTCCGCTTGCAGACGAGAGGGGGCAGGGACTCGAAGTCATCGTCGCGGACGAGCTGGATGGATACACGGCTTATTGGGATGAGCAGAAAGTCCATCAGATCCTGCTCAACCTGCTTTCCAATGCGGTGAAGTTCTCCCCTGACGGAGGCCGCATCCGAGTCAAGGCCTCCCTTGTGGAGGAGAACTTTGTGTTCATACACGTCATCGACAACGGCATCGGTATCAGCAACGACATGAAAGAGCGCGTCTTTCTGGCCTTCGAGCAAGCTGACAACAGCTATACGCGCATCTACAAGGGCGCCGGTCTCGGTCTTGCCATCACAAAGGACTTGGTCGAGATGCACAGCGGCCGCATTTGGCTTGAAGACGCGCCGGGGGGCGGCCTGGACGCATGCGTCGTACTTCCACTCTGCTCGAATAGGAAGCCTGACAAAAAGGATGGACAGGAGGCGGACTGATGAAGAAGATCCTGGTCGTAGAAGATGACCCTGCGAGCCTAACGCTTATTACCGAAATCCTGAAGGGGTACGACTACACCGTGGTTTCCGCGCTGGACGGTCGGTCCGCGCTGGACGTGAGCAAGCGCGAGAACCCGGACCTCATCATCCTCGACGTGATGCTCCCGGCCCTTAATGGCTATCAGGTCTGCGAGCGTCTGCGCAGCATGTCCCAGTTTCGCAACACCCCCATAATCATGCTCACCGTCCTCAATGAGGATTCCCAGCGCATCCGCGCCCTTGAGGCCGGTGCCAACGGGTTCCTCAGCAAACCGTTCAAGCGCGTGGAGCTCCTCACGCGCATCAAGGCGTTGCTGTCGGCACAGGTGAACTCTGACGAGATGGTCTCGTTGAACACGGTGATCTCCTCCATGCTCACAGCCCTTGAGCTTAGGTGCGCGGGCTCGACCATGAGCAGCCGCCGATGCGCCGACCTTGCCGAGCGCCTGGCTGTGGTGATGGGCATTCCAAGCGGAAATGTCCGCGACCTGCGCAGGGGGCTCCTCCTCAGGGACATAGGCTACGTGGCTTGCAATGACGCGAGCGTTGCCGTCGAGAACAACTTCACGGCACATTCCGAGCATGCCATACGCAGCCTGCAGATCGTGGGCGCATTCGGTCATGAGATAATCGATGCGGTGGTGCGCTACCACCACTGCACCCTGCAGAGCGAGGACTATCCCGCAAATCTCAATACGGAGGTCCTTGCATGCGTCAAAGTCGCCATCGTATGCACTCGTCTCGAAGGACTGCTCTACGGAAACGAAGGCCTTTCGGTGCAGGCCGCATGTGCGACACTCACGAATGAGGTGTCGGCGGGCCTTCTCCCGTCCGAAGAAGTGGCCTTCGTCACGCGCCTCATCTCCACATAGCCACCAAAGAAAGGTGACCTGACTCGTATGGGCGATCGTCTGCCAAGGGGGGTGAAGAGATGGTAGCTTGCTTTTCCGATGCGCCAGCTGATGCCGCGTGGACGGCAGGTGCTGATGTCGACTGCGACTTGGGAAAGGCCGTAGGCATGGAGCTTTCCGAACGGCTCTGGAGAGAACTTGTCGCTCCCCAGATCGAGCGGGAAATTCCCGGCGTGACCAGTCGTGTCGCGGTGGGCAGGGTCGGGGAGGGCTCTGAATGCTGGGGCACAGACGACGTGCTCTCACGCGATCATGATTGGGGGGCGGGGTTGTGCCTGTGGGTATCCGACGATGTCGTAGGCGCGTCAGAGCGCGAGCGGATGGGGGCCCATGTCGCTCGACTCGTAGCGCAGGCGCAGAAGACCTGCGACTATCCCGTGCTCCCCTTTGCGGGTCCACGGCTTGGCATCTTTGAGACGGGTGAGTTCTACCGACGCTTTATCGGATTGAATCATGTCCCGGCATCTATGGACGAGTGGCTGGCGACACCCGTCTATGGGCTGGCGGTCGCCGTCAACGGCCGCGTGTTCTCCGATGGACCGGGAAGGTTCACCGACTTTCGCAACGCGCTGACCGACGAGTGCCCGCAGGACATCTTCTTGCGAAGGATGTCAATTGACGCCTTTGGGGCAGGTCAGGCAGGACAATACAACCTGCTTCGCGCGCTTAAGCGGGGAAACGTGCCGACAGCCGAACTCATGCGCAGCTCCTTTTTGGTATGCGCGCTGCGCCTTCTGTTCTCGTTGAACGGGCGGCACTATCCGTTCAACAAATGGCTGTACCAGAAGGCCGGGCAGCTTCCTGGGGCGTATCCGCTCTGCCTTCGCATAGGCCAATTGGCCAAAGTGCATCTGGACGGAGACGATGCGCTCCTTCGCTGCGCTGATTTGGTCGACGAGATATGCGAGGCGCTCCTAGTCGCCTTCGAGTGCCACGGGCTACCGCGCGCCAACGACGGCTTCTTGGTTAGCGAGGCGGAGGGGCTGCACGAAACGATAGGCGACGCAACAGTGGCGTCCCTGCCCTACATGATGGCACGATAGCATCAGGTGCGCAGGCAGGGGCATTTTTGGCTACGAGGAAGAGGGCTAACGCTTACATCGGCGAGGGGGAGAGATGGAAGGAAGTAGGGACGAGGCAATGCGGCAGACGCTCATCGCCGACATCGAATGCATGGAATGGGACATGTTCTCCAGCGTCAACAACATTGGGGGCAAGGCCGACTGCCAAAACGATCGCGACCAGTTCTCGGTCATGCGGGAGGCGTCGTATGCGACATGGACCTCGGAGATGCTTGAAAGCTATAAGGATGACCTGGAGCGAGCGGCGTCCCAGGGCGTAAACCTCATGAGTGAGAAATATGCCCGCATGATGGAGGTAACCATGCCCGGCGCCATCGACATGCCCCCGCTGTCCGATGCCCGCAGGGCGCTCATGGATGAGGCGATGGGCATTGTCATGCCGTGGGAGGAGGAGCTGTACGAGAGGTACGCGCTCCTGCGGCACCGTGCGCGCAGCCTTACGCAGGCATCTGAGGATGGGAGCGCGATTTCGGGCACGGCCTTCGATACCTATCTATACGGAGAGCTCTCCATCTATTCTGAGCGCACGCTTCGTCTGTATGTCGAGCACCTGCGCATGCAGAGGGCAGCGGGGACGAACGGGAGCATGGCGGTTTACGACAGGATGGCTCGCCTGCAGGGATGGGCCTCGTTCGATGCTGCCGACAAGGATTTCCGCAAACGCATGACAGAAGAAAACCATGCGGGGTAGAAGGCACTCGAGCGACGGGCTTGGCGTCGCATGCGGATTGGTAAGGAAAAGGCTGTCGGACGGAGGTGGAGGCTGCCCGCGCGCTTTAAATGCGATGTGCCTGCTGCCCTGCGGTATCGCTACACCGGCCTCGCATTTTCTAGCACTTTTGGCGGCAAGCGCTATACTTGCGAACATGTGATTGCGGAGTGGCTCTTGCCCGGCTGGTTCCCCAGTCATATGATGCCGTGTGCAAAATGGATTACGTCTGCTGACAGAGATGGATTGCTGTGACATTCTGGGGGGATGATCTTTAGTGAACCCGCTTGACAAGCTCTCAGGGGAGATGGACGAGCTGCTCGAGGGCTTTATGTCCCATGCCATCGTGGGCGACACAACCGTTGGCCTCACCAACTACATCTTCTGGATGTGCGTTGCGCTGGCGCTTCTGCTCGCCTGTGTCCTCATGTTCAAGAAGAGGCAGGCACGCGGCCTGGTTCCGCAGGGCATTTTTGTGAACGGCATGGAGTACGTCGTCGAGTTCGTTCGCGATGACATGTGCAAGTCCATCCTGGGCGACACCTGGAAGAGGCACTTCCCCTTCCTTGCAGCCATCTTCTTCTTCATCGTCTGCAACAGCATCGTGGGCGTCATCCCTGGCTGCCATCCCGGTACGGGCACCATCGGCGTCACTGCCGCACTCGCCTTCTGCTCCTTCACCTACTTCATCGTAGTCGGGTGCAAGCGTATGGGCACCCTGGGCTACATCAAGAGCCTTGCGCCCAAGGGCGTGTCGTTCCCCATGAACGTGCTCGTTTGGGCCATCGAGCTCGTCTCCACGTTCCTGCGCCTCATCACCCTCGCCGTTCGACTCTTTTGCAATATGTTTGCAGGCCATGTCGTCATGGGCACCTTTGCCATCCTTGCGTCCCTCTTTGTCGAGCCGCTCCTGCAGGGCTTCTCGGCGGCCGCCCTGGGACAGGCGGGCGCCTCTGTCTTCTGGATCGTTCTTCTGATCATTATCTATCTGGTCGAAATTCTCGTCGGTATCATCCAGGCGTACGTCTTCACGCTACTCTCGGCCGTCTACATCCAGCTTGTCGAGAGCGAGTAGGACTGATCGATTGGCTAACTGCGGGGCCACGCCCGCTGTTGCATAGCAAGTCATGGAACTCGTCCTGCTAGGGGCGAATGACAAAGGAGGAAACGTGGGAGTCATTGGTTACGGTCTTGGTGTTATCGGTGCTGCTATCGGCATTGGCCTGGCGGCCTATGGCGCCACCACTTCCATGGCGCGTCAGCCTGAGGTCCAGGGTCGCCTCTTTACGACCTTCATCCTTGCGTCGGCTTTCGTCGAGGCGCTGGCGCTCATCGGCTTCGTCGTTACGCTCATCGCCTCCTAGGGATTTGCCTGTACACGGCGAGCACCATATGTTGGAGGAACCCATGAACAGGAAAATGAAGGGGATGGGGGTCAGGGGACGCGTTGCCGCCTCGGCGGCAGCCGCGGTGCTCCTTGCGCCGACGACAGCTCTCGCTGAGATCAGCGGCGCCGACATCCTGCTTCCGAAACCCGCCGAGTTCGTCCCGGCTCTGCTTGCCTTCCTCGTTATCTGGATCGTCCTGGCCAAGTTCGCATGGCCTTCGATCCTGGGAATGATGGAGGAACGTCAGCAGAAGATCCAGGACGACCTCGAGGCGGCCGAGGAGTCCAGGGCCCAGGCAGCCGAGGAGGCCAAGAACTACACGGCCCAGATCACGGAGGCGCATCGCGAGGCCGAGGCAATCATCTCCAAGGCCAGGAAGGACGCCACCGAGGAGCGTACCCAGATCCTGGCCAAGGCCCAGCGCGAGGCAGCCGACATCATCTCCAAGGCGCACGGTGCCGTAGGCTCCGAACGCAAGAAGGCCATGATCGAGCTGTCTGGCCAGGTCGTCGACCTCTCCGTCGAGATCGCCGGGAAGATCATCGGCAACGACCTCAGCGAGGCCGAGCAGCGTAAGCTGGCCGAGAAGTACCTTGCAGAAGTGAGTGCTCCCCATGGCCGGTAAGCACAGTGACGAAGCCAAGGTCGAGGCCTACGCACGGGCTCTCATCGACGCCGGGAGGAGCGAGGGGAGAGCAAATGCCGACCTCGTGCAGTGGCGACATGCCTGCAAGTTCTCTCCCGAGGTCCTCGAGACGCTGACGGCCATGCGCGGGGGGGACGACATCTCTCTCGTGGATGCGGTGTCCAAGAAGTACAAGGAGATTCTCGACTCCGAGGACGAGACCGTCTCGGTCACGGTCACCACATCGGTGCCCATGGATGACAATCTGCGCGAGAAGGTACGCTCCAAGGTGGCGGCCGATATGCAGGTGCCTATCTACCTTGTGGAGAGGGTCGACCCCTCCATCTTGGGCGGTATCGTGATCGAGGCATATGGCAAGCGCTTCGACGCGTCCGTCCGGGCGCAGCTTGCCAACATCCGCAAGACGCTCGCCTCGACCTTCGTCGGAAGTGAAGAGCAATGACAGACAAGATTAGTTCGTCGAAGATCATGAGCACCCTGCGCGAGCGCCTCGCTCAGGTCAACGCGACGGTCGACGACCAGGAGGCGTCGGTCGTCACCGAGGTTGGCGACGGCATCGCCCACGTCTCCGGCCTCAAGACCGCCATGGCCGGTGAGCTCCTGGAGTTCACGAGTTCCGGAAGCGGGCGCAGCGTCTTTGGCCTTGCGCAGAACCTCGATGTCGACGAGGTTGGCGCGGTCCTGTTTGGCGAGGTGGATGCCGTCAAAGAGGGTGATGAGTGCCGCACTACGGGTCGTGTCATGGACATCCCGGTGGGCAACGCCATGTTGGGGCGCGTCGTGAACCCGCTCGGCCAGCCCGTCGACGGGCTGGGTGCCATCGACACCGACGCTCGTCGCCCCATCGAGTTCAAGGCCCCTGGCATCATGGAGCGCCAGCCGGTGTGCGAGCCCGTCCAGACCGGGCTCATCGCCATCGACGCCATGGTCCCCATCGGCCGTGGCCAGCGCGAGCTCATCATCGGCGACCGCCAGACGGGCAAGACCGCCATCGCCATCGACGCCATCGTGAACCAGCGCGACACAGACATGATCTGCATCTACGTCGCCATCGGCCAGAAGGCGTCGACCGTCGCCGCCATCAAGGAGACCTTTGCGCGCCAGGGCGTCCTCGACAAGACGATCATCGTCGCCGCGACTGCTGCGGATTCTGCCCCCATGCAATACATTGCGCCCATGGCAGGCGCCGCCATCGGCGAGTACTTCATGTACAACGACGAGAGCGGGAACCCTGCCGATCGGGATCATCCGGGTCGTCACGTCCTCGTCGTCTACGACGACCTCTCGAAACAGGCCGTCGCCTACCGTCAGATGTCGCTCACGCTGCACCGCCCACCTGGACGCGAGGCATATCCTGGCGACATTTTCTATCTGCACTCGCGCCTGCTCGAACGCGCCTGCAAGATGTCTGACGCCAACGGCGGTGGGTCCCTTACGGCGCTCCCCATCATCGAGACACAGGAGGGCGACGTCTCCGCTTACATCCCGACGAACGTCATCTCCATCACGGACGGCCAGATATACCTGCAGTCCAACCTCTTCTTCCAGGGCCAGCGACCGGCGGTCGACGTGGGCATCTCGGTGTCGCGCGTCGGCGGCGCCGCACAGATCAAGGCCATGAAGCAGGTGGCTGGCACGCTCCGCCTCGACCTTGCGTCCTACCGAGAGAAGCAGGCCTTCGCCCAGTTCGGCAGCGACCTCGACGCCACGACGCAGTATCAGCTCAACCACGGCGCACACATGATGGAGATGCTCAAGCAGGGCCGCTATGCTGCCCTTGATGTCGCAGACCAGGTCATCTCCATCTACGCGGCGAAGGAGGACTTCATCGATGACATCGACCTGGACCATGTGACCCTGTTCCGTGATGGGCTCGCGAGGTTCATGGCCGAGAGGTACCCGCAGGTCCGTGCCGCGCTTCTCAACGGCAAGATCGATGACGCGCTGGGAGAGAAGATCAAGCAGGGTCTCTCCAGCTACAAGAGCGCGTTCCTTGTCGAGCATCCCAACAGGGCCAAGGCCGTGGATGTCGAGGAGACGGCCGAGGGAACGGTCGACCGCGACGCCGAGATTTCCGGGAAGGCTCAGGAGTAGTCGGCCATGGCGAACCTTCGCGAAATATCGAGGCGTATGGGCTCGATCAAGAGCACCATGCAGATCACGCGAACCATGGAGATGATCTCCACGGCGCGCATCCAGAAGGCGCTCGCCCGCGCCGAGGCGGCGTCTCCTTACAAGGATGCCATCACCAACATGCTCGCGAACGTTGCCGGATGCGGCTTCGATAGCTCGCAGCCGCTGCTCGTCCGCCATGGGCAGGAGAGACATGTCACCTTCATCCTCGTTGCGTCAGACCGCGGGCTTGCCGGGGGCTTCAACATTCTCCAGCAGCGTGCCGTCGAGCACGAGATGAGGGCCTTGGCCAAGAGCGGCATCAAGTCCTCGGTCATCACCTGTGGGCGCAAGCCAACGGAGTACTTCACGTATCGCAAGATCACCCCCGTCCTGTCCTTCGTCGGCATCTCTTCCGAACCCAACATGGACGAGGCGGATCGCATCGCCTCGTACGTGATGGACGCGTACACATCTGGCAAGACGGACCGTGTGATGCTCCTGTACTGGCATGCCAAGAACCGTGTCGACCAGACCCAGGTGACCGATCAGCTGCTTCCGATCACGCGCGAGCGGCTGATGATGCCCAACCGACCCCGTCACCTTGAGGCCATGTCCCAGGTCGAGCGCACTCGCGCTCCCGAGTACTCCTTCGAGCCCTCGGCGGCCGAGGTCATGGGCTATCTGATGCCGGCCTACTTCCGCACGGTCATCTTTCACGCCCTGCTCGACTCGGCAGCCGCCGAGCACGGCGCGCGGCGTCGCGCGATGCAGTCGGCAACCGACAACGCAAAAGAGGTGCTGGACTCCCTGAACCGAACCTACAACCGTGAACGTCAGGGCGCCATCACCACCGAGCTGAACGAGATCATCGGCGGTGCTTCCGCATTGGAGGACAACTAATGTCAGAAACCGCAGAGCAGACGCGCACCCCCCTCGAGGAGGCTGCCTACAACCACATGAACAGGAGCGTGGGCACGGGCACCATCGTCCGAGTCGTCGGTCCTGTCGTGGACGTCAAGTTCGATGGGCAGGTGCCGAGCATCTACACCGCCCTCACCGTGGATGACGACACTCCCGTCGGTAGGGTCCGCACCGTCCTCGAGGTGGAGTCCCAGCTTGCCGGAGGCGTCGTCCGCACGGTCGCCATGTCTTCGACGGACGGTCTCCAGCGCGGCCTCAAGGTCAAGGATACGGGACACCCCATGATGATGCCCGTCGGACCCTCGACCTTGGGGCGTGTCTGGAACGTCATGGGGCAGCCCGTGGACGGTGGCGAGACGCCTACGGACGTCCAGTTCTACCCCATCCACCATCCTGCTCCTGCCTTCGAGGAGCTCACCACCCAGACGGAGATCTTCGAGACGGGCATCAAGGCCATCGATCTCCTCGAGCCTTACGTGCGTGGCGGCAAGACCGGGCTCTTCGGCGGTGCGGGCGTCGGCAAGACGGTCCTGATCCAGGAGCTCATCAACAACCTTGCCCAGGAGCATGGCGGCACTTCGGTGTTCACCGGTGTCGGCGAGCGCACACGCGAGGGCACCGACCTGTTCCTCGAGATGACCGAGTCCGGCGTCATCAACAAGACCTGCCTGGTCTACGGGCAGATGAACGAGCCGCCCGGAGCGCGCCTGCGCGTCGGCCTGGCTGGTCTCACCACGGCGGAGTACTTCCGCGACCAGGGGCAGGACGTCCTCCTCTTCATCGACAACATCTTCCGCTTCTCGCAGGCGGGCTCCGAGGTCTCCGCCCTTCTCGGCCGCATGCCCTCGGCGGTTGGCTACCAGCCCACGCTGGCCACGGAGATGGGTGACCTCCAGGAGCGCATCACCTCGACCAAGGAGGGCTCCATCACCTCGGTGCAGGCGGTCTACGTCCCCGCGGATGACCTGACGGACCCTGCCCCGGCGACGACCTTCACGCATCTCGATGCCACGACCGTGCTCTCCCGCTCCATCACCGAGCTGGGCATCTACCCAGCCGTCGATCCGCTTGCCAGCTCGAGCTCCGCGCTGGATCCGTCCGTCGTCGGCGAGGAGCACTACCGTGTCGCCATGGCCGTCCAGGAGACGCTGCAGCAGTATTCCGACCTGCAGGACATCATTGCGATCCTAGGCATGGACGAACTGTCCGAGGACCAGCAGCTCGTGGTCGCGCGCGCCCGCAAGATACAGCAGTTCCTCTCGCAGTCCTTCCATGTGGCGGAGAAGTTCACGGGCAATCCGGGCGTCTACTGCTCCGTCGAAGACACCGTTCGTTCCTTCGCGGCCATCGTCGACGGCAAGTGCGACGACATCCCCGAGCAGGCGTTCCGCTATGCCGGCACCATCGAGGACGTGCGTGAGCGTGCCGCTAAGATGTCGTCCGAGGCAAGCGCGGAGTAGGGAAGCTCACATGGCGGAACTCACCTGTCAGTTCGTACGTCCAGACAGGCTCCTCTTCGAGGGGCCTGTCGCGAGCCTTGTCCTGGTTACCATCAGCGGCGAGCTGGGCGTTTGGCCGGGACATGCCGCGGAGATTTGCGCGTTGGGCGACGGCGTCGTACGCCTGAGGCAGCGCGAGAAGGACGGGGGCGGCACCATCAAGATGGTCATCTCGGGCGGTTACGCGGAGATAAACGACAAGGGCGTCATCATCCTCGCCGACCATGCGCGCCGTACCGATGACATCGAGGCGGACGTCGTCCGCGACACACGCGAGGCCGCATTTGACGCTCGGGACCAGCTGCCCGAGAATGACCACAGACGTGCGTACTACGACAGCAAGATCAAGTGGTGCAACCTGCTGCTCAAGCAGGTGTCCTCGGATTCAGAGGCCTAGCCGCACCCCCGGACATGGAGGCAGCTTGGAAGTCATAAAGGTCGAGGGTGGCCATCCCATTGGGGGCGAGGTGACCGTTGAGGGCGCCAAGAACTCGGCCCTCAAGCTCATGGCAGCGACCATCCTCGCCCCGGGCACCACGACGCTTGCCAACGTCCCCAACATCTCCGACGTCCACGTGATGGGCAAGGTGCTCAAGTACCTGGGTGCCCATATCGAGGTCGAGAATGAGCACACGCTCAAGGTCGACACCTCGTTGGTGGACAAGTGGGAGACGCCCTACCATCTGGTCGCCCAGATGCGTGCCTCCACTGCCGTGCTTGGCCCCTTGTTGGGGCGCTTCGGCAAGGCCATCGTCGCCATGCCCGGAGGCTGCAACATCGGTGCCCGCAAGATTGACATGCACATCCTTGGACTCGAAGCGCTGGGCGTCCGCTTCGAGGTCGACCACGGAAATATTCATGCGACCACTCCCAACGGCCTGACCGGCGGCATGGTCACCCTCGACTTTGCAAGCGTCGGTGCCACGGAGAACCTCATGATGGCTGCCGTGCGGGCGCGTGGCGTCACGACTATCGACAACGCCGCGCGCGAGCCCGAGATCGTCGATTTGGCCAACCTCCTGAACGAGATGGGCGCCAAGGTCAGGGGAGCGGGCTCACCAGTCATCGAGATCGAGGGCGTCGACGAGCTCCGACCCCTGGAGACCCACGCGGTCGTGGGAGACCGCATCGAGGCGGGGACCTTCATAGCCATGGCCGGCATCTGTGGGCAACCCGTCACGGTCAAGGGCTTCGAGCCCGCCCACCTGGGGCTCGTCCTCAAGAAGTACGAGCTCATGGGCCTCGACGTCGAGCGTGGGGCGCACAAGGTGACCGTCGCCCGCTCGCGGCCGATACGCTCCACCGACATCCAGACGCTGCCGTTCCCCGGATTTCCGACGGACATGCAGGCGCAGACTATGTGCCTGCTCGCCCTGGGTGACGACTCGTGCATCGTGACCGAGAACGTCTTCGAGAACCGCTTCATGTTTGCGAGCGAGCTGCAGCGCATGGGGGCGGAGATACGCATCGAGGGCCATCATGCCATCGTGCATGGCGTCAGGAGCTTCTCGGGAGCGGAGGTCAAGTCTCCCGACCTGCGTGGCGGCGCCTCGCTTGTGATGGCGGGGCTGGTTGCCGACGGGGTGACCACCGTCTCGGACATCCATCACATCGACCGTGGATACGAGGGGTTCGTGCCCAAGCTCAAGGCCCTGGGGGCGCATGTCGAGCGCCTCGAGGCTCCCGATGCCGAGGAGATGTAGGCCGCGGCGTCGTAGGCCTTAGCGGGGCTTCGGCATCCCGGGCGAGAAGGATAGTCGTGCGCGGCACGTTCGCGTGCGGCACGCGCCCTTGCCGCGCCTTTCGCGAGGCGTTTCGTCCACATGGCGAAAACGTGACCTAGAATGTGAGGGCTCCTGTCCTCCTGATGGGTATCAGAAGATCGAGAGCGGAACCTATCCATGGCGTCCCGGCGGGGGGACGCGTCGTCGACTGGAGGACCAGATGCCTAGGCTCGCCGAAAACATGAGACACCAGCTGACAATGGCCAACGAGGATTATCTCGAATCCATATACAGGATCACGCAGTCGACGGGTGCCACGGACGGAATCCGCTCCGTCGATGTCGCCGAGCAGCTCGATGTCTCCAAGGCAAGCGTAAACAAGGCCCTCTCCACCCTGAAGGAGGCGGGCTTCGTCGAGCAGAACCGCTACGGCCGCGTTCAGCTGACTCCCAAGGGGCGCGACTATGCGAGCCTCGTATGGCGCTGCCACCGCGCGCTGCGGCTCTTCCTCGAACGTGACCTTGGCGTCTCCCACGAGGTAGCGGATGAGGAGGCGTGCCAGATGGAGCATGCCCTGTCGCTCGACACCCAGAATCGCCTGATCGCCTACCTCGACCGTCAGGGCATAACGGTCGAAGAGTAGGCTCCCGTCCCAGAAGGCTGCCTGGTAGGCAGGTTGGCGAAAGGAACGCATCCCATGAAGGCCATCATTCCCGCCGCGGGTCTTGGCACGCGCTTTCTTCCGGGCACCAAGTGCACTCCCAAGGAGCTGCTGCCGGTGCTCGACAAGCCCGTCATTCAGTACGTGGTCGAGGAGGCTCTCGAGCCGGATGGCGTCGATGGCGTCGTGATCGTGAACTCTCGCCTGAAGCCTCAGATCGAATCGTATTTCAGCGTGGACGATGCGCTTGAGGAGCACCTCCGTGCGCATGGTAAGGACTGTCTCGCCGACAAGGTCCGCGCGGCCGGGGAGCTTCCCGTCAGCTTCTGCTATCAGGATGAGGCTCGCGGCTTGGGGCATGCCGTGCTGTGCGCTGCCGACGACGCGGGCGACGAGCCGTTCTTCGTCCTCTTGGGCGACTACTTCGTTCCCGACCGCAAGATGTGCGTGAGGATGGCGGAAGTATCCGCAGCCCATGGAGGATCGTCCGTGATCGCGGTGGCGCCCGTACCCGAGGACCAGGTCAGCCGCTACGGTATCGTCGCAGGCGAGCGCTGTGGCGAGGTTGGGGGCCTCAGCCCCGCGGACGACGAGGCGGAGGGCGCGGTCTGGAAGGTCACGGGTCTGGTCGAGAAGCCCGCTCCAGAGGACGCCCCCAGCCATCTCTTCATAGTCGGGCGCTATCTGCTCACCCCGCGCGTGATGGAGCTGCTGAAGACCCAGGGCGCCGGTGCCGGCGGAGAGATCCAGCTCACGGATGCGATGGAGCGCCTGCTGGCCGAGGAGGAGATGTACGCCGTGGTCGTCGACCCCGCGGAGGGGTGCGATACGGGCACTCCGGCGGCATGGGCGGCGACGAACGCCCGCATGGCGCTCGGCGACGCAGCCCAGCGCGAGGCGTTTCTCGAGGCGCTAGGCGAGAGGGCAGCCAAGCAGCTGGCATAGCCATGCGCATCATTCACTTTGGTGCGAACGGCTGGTACGCCCGCTTCGACGAGGGCTTCGACGAGACGGGCGTGACGCGCGTGGCCGCTGCGGTCGGGTTGCTGTGGGGGGACACGTTTCCCGACGGGGTCGTGTACGTCTCGTATGACGTTCGTCCCCGGTCGGAACACCTTGCAAGCCTGGCCGCTGCGGTGCTGGCTTCGTATGGGCTGCGTACCAGGGTGTCGAGCAGCGCCGCTCCCCTCCCCGCACTGGAGTGGGCCGTGGCCGCCGACGAGGAGGCCATTGGCGGCGTGGTGATCTCGGGATCCGATCTGTCATGTGACTACGGAGGCTTTCTGCTGCGTGGCCCAGATGGCGGTCCCGTCTCGGCTGACTTCGCGCTTCAAGTTGACCGCCACATCTCCGGTCGTGCCGACGAGCGGATGGGGACGGCAAAGTCCGTTGACCTCGTCTCTCCGTATGTCAGCGCACTCATGCAAGAGGTGGATCGGTCTGCGATCGGAGCCCGCCCGCTTAGGGTTATCGTTGACCCCCTTTGCGGATCGTCGCGGGGTCTGCTGGCGGACCTGCTGCGAAGCTGCGGTTGCGCGGTGGCGGAGATACACGATGGAAGACCCGACGCACTTGGGGACGTGCTCTCGCGACCCGTCGGGCCTTGGGTCGGAGACTGCGGGCGTGCGGTGGCAGAGCAGGGCGCTGACATGGGGATTGCCGTCGACGGGGATGGATGCCGCATCGCCCTGATCGATGAGCTCGGTCATCTCGTCGCTTCGCACGACCTCGTCGCCCTCATCCTGGAGCATCTGTCGGTTGCGAGAGGTCTGCGGGGCAGGGTCGTGGCGACAACGGCGACGTCGGTCCGTGTCGCCCGCCAGGCTGAGCGCCTGGGCTGCCCGCTGACCATCGTACCCGTGGGGTTCCAGCGCGTCTACGAGGAGATGCGGGAGAGGGACGTCCTTCTTGCCTGCGAGGAGTACGGGGGGATGTGCGTCCCCCAGCACCTTATGGAGCGCGATGGCATCCTGGCGGCGCTCCTTGCCGTCGAAATGCTCTCCACGGGTGCCGCAGGTCTTACAGGCGCGACGTCTGCCCCCAAGCTCAGCGAGATGGTCCGACGACTCGGACAAAGCCTTGGACATATGGACTACGCAAGACGGGACGTGCGCGTGGACGTCGCGACCATGCAATCGTTCAGGAACGTCCTGCCAGGCCTCAACCCCGAGACGGTTGCTGGCAGGAGGCCCTGCTGCGTAAGCCACGCCGATGGCCTGAGGCTCGGCTTCGATGATGGGGCATGGGTGATGCTGCGGCCATCGCGCACCCAAACACTCGTCCGCATCTATGCCGAGGCAGCGACCACGGCCGAGAGGGACCAGCTCCTCTCGTCCGCATGCGCTATCGTCAGGGCGCGCGGCCTGGAGATATAGTCAGTCCGTGGGAGAGCAGGACGCCGCTGACCAACGAGGGGCATTCCCGTGCCCCGCCCCCCGGTTGTGTGGGAATCGTGGAGGGCCCCGGGCGCGGCCCGCGCCCGGTCCCGGACGCGTATAGTTGTTTCCCGCGCCGCGACGGGCCCAGTCCCCGGCCGGGCGCGCAGGACCTTGAAAACCGGATACTGCGATCGAAAGATCGACGAAAGACAGCACAAGCGAAGTTCGAGTTAACTTGAACGTCAATTCGATACCAAGCGAATCCAGATCAGCGGGATCCAGAGACGGGCCTGCTCCGGATGGAAGGCAGAGCG